>ENA-OWPI01000055-OWPI01000055.1-marine-metagenome-genome-assembly--contig:-NODE-55-length-161308-cov-4.233206_pt1 | contig 161308 bp, 162 predicted proteins | sample MGYA00238138_ERZ651775 | MGnify/ENA primary metagenome ERZ651775 (study PRJEB26906, sample SAMN06265043) | marine metagenome | isolation source: Helgoland LTER site | place: Germany:Helgoland, sampling... | reverse complement strand
CACCAACAATATGAGACAGAACTTTTAGATATATTTAATTCAATCCCTGAAGATAAAAGAGGTTTATTTATAATTAGCCATAAAAACCAAGTAAAAAGCCCAACAGTTATTTTTGGCTGGTCTGCTTTTTTAGGCATTCTTGGGGCAGATAGGTTTGCATTAGGGCAAATATTTCTTGGACTACTTAAGCTTTTCACCTTAGGTGGTTTTTATATTTGGTATATTGTAGATTTATTTCTAGTTGCAAAAATAACGAGACGAGACAACATCAAAAAGGCAAGGGAATTAGCCGCAAGGCTTTAACCTCGCATAAAAGAAATCATTAATAAAAATTTCTAATTTGTCGGTTTTTCAGCTGCACGACGCATCATTTCAGCACGAAACATGCCAGCAAAGTCAGGCGGCTCTAGCATAATTGGCGGAAAGCCTCCGTTTTGTGTCATTTCTGCCATGATTTGCCTTGAAAAGGGGAAAAGAAGCCTGGGGCATTCAATCATTATTAGCGGCTGTATTTCTTCAGCAGTAACCCCAGCAAATGCGAACAGACCAGCATATTCGAGTTCTGCTATAAATGCGACCTTATCCTCTCTTCTTGCTTCAGCTTTAAGCATTAAAGTAACCTCTACATTGTCACCCTCAAGCATTTGTCTTCCTATTTCTATATTAATCTGAATCTCAGGAGCAGAAAGGCCAGATCTCAGGCTATCGGGAGCATTTGGGTTTTCAAAGCTTTGGTCTTTTGTATATTGAGCCAAAACACTAAGCATAGGCGGCTTTTGATCCTCAGCCTGAGCTTCTAAACCTTTCTCTTCCGTTTGCGCTTCAACACCTTCTTCTTTTTTTGGCTTTTTTGCCATAATGAATTTCTCCAATTATATTTATTAATTGGCTCGCTAACATAGACAGGCTAAGGGAGCAATTGGTTATTGCTACTAATGCGATTAGATTCTATTGGGGCCCATAACAAAATAAATTACCCGTATTTAAAAATAAGGGTGTCTTGAGGAGTATGCTTAATGTATGAAGTTATATTATACGCAGCCATAGCAACAATAGTATGCATTGTATTATACTCTGTATTAGGAAAGTCTGTCGGACAAGACTCATCAGAAAAACTAAATATTAATAACATAACTAAATCTAAAAAAGACAATAATACCAGCCTAACAAACAAAAACCTCAATATTAGCAGAAAAGACAACGAAGAGTTAATTAAGATACAAAAAATAGACCCCTCTTTTGATATTTCTGATTTTATTGGCGGAGCAAAAGCGGCGTATTCAATGATAATCGAAGCATTCGCTGAAGGAAATAAGGAAACCCTAAAGAGCCTGCTTACGAATAAGGTTTATAGGGCTTATACTAAGGAGATAGGCCTTAGAGAAGGGCGTAAACTTAAACAAGTAACAGACCTTGTTCGGCTACAAGACGCTTCAGTAAAGTCTATCAAGGTAACAGGACGGTCAGCAACCATAGAGGTTGTTTATAATGCTGAGCTATCATCGGCCCTGTTTGATTCAGATAACAATTTAGTACAAGGGGACCCTGATGTCTTAGCATTTATATCTGAAACATGGATGTATAAAAAAGACCTTACTTCAACCAATTTAAACTGGCTATTAGCTGATGTTTTTCCAAACGAAGGGGACACCTTAGAGGCCGACCCAACACCTGATACTAAGAAATAATGAAAATAAAGGGCTTATATGTAGTTAGTTTTGCATTGCCCATTTTATTTGCATCCTGCCAAACAACAAACCCCTTAATTGATAGCGCACCTCATGAGTTAACTAAGCAGGCCCCTAAAACTACACCAGAGGATAATTCATTATTAAGCGCAGCCGATAAAAACTTACCCAAAGAGAACAAGACGGCAGAGCCTCAACAGCTATCAAATAACCTGCTTTGGGAAAAATATGATTTTCTTCCATCGCTTTTGGCATTTGAAAAAAGCTGTAAAAATTTTTCTAAGAAAAAAGATAGCCTTTTTATGCGCCCGACCAACAAAAAATTTGGAACTTTCGGTGACTGGAAACTTAAATGTAAAAAACTTAAGAAAATAAATAAAAATAGCGAAGATGCTAAAAGCTTCTTTGAAAAAGAGTTTAAGTTTATTAGCAGTAATGAGTCAAATAACAGTGGCACATTAACAGGTTATTATGAACCAATTATAGAAGTAAGAAGAACAAAAAGTAATATTTTTTCTGAACCTATATTAACGCTCCCTTTAAAAAAAGAACATAAAAACCTCACAAGGTCTAAGGTAAAAAAAATATATTCAGATGTTATTGCATTTGGTAAACCGATAGATGTTTTCTTTATGCAGATACAGGGGTCTGGGAAGATAGAGTTGGAAAACGGAGAAGTAAAAAGAGCGGCATATTCTGGTAACAACGGAAAGCCTTATATATCTATAGGAAAAATATTAATTGAAAATGGTGAACTATTACCCACCAAAGCGAGTAAGTTATCTATTGAGAAATGGATGCAGCAAGCAGGTTATGAAAAAACAAAAGAGCTGATGAATAAAAACCCAAGGTATATTTTTTTCAAGGAAGAAGAGGTTGTAGATCAAGAAGGTCCTCTAGGCGCAATGCGAGTGCCACTTACAGACATGGTTAGCATGGCATCAGACCCAAGATATAATTCATATGGATCTTTGGTATGGTTAGAAACGAATATACCAAAAGAAATAAATGACTTCAAAGGGGAAAAATCAGGGCTATTAGTCTCCATTCAAGATACAGGCAGCGCAATTAAAGGGCCTTTTAGGGGTGATTTGTATTTTGGATCAGGCAAAGAAGTTGGTCTAAAAGCAGGGGTTATGAAACACGATGCTGAATGGAAATTTTTAGTTCCTAGAAAATAATCTGTACCGATGATATTTTAGTTACATCTTTTTTATGAGGTGCGATTATGCGTTTAAAAATCCATTCTTTGCGCCACATGCATATAGCAAGAATGTAAGTATTATTGTTGAAATTTTCTTAGTAGCACATTACACAACCTTTGTGTCGCTAAGATAAGTTATAGAGCCTTATCTATTTGGGGCCGATTAAAAAATGCAAATTTATCAAAAAACGAACAACCGTGCCCCATAAAGAAAAGAAACATAGAACACTATCGAATGAAGAAAAGGGTATCTGGTCTAAAGTAACTAGAACGATAGCACCAAAAAAAACCAAAAGAGGACAAGGTTCATCGAGGCCCTTATATAAAAAGGCTGAGTTTGAAAATATGATGCGGCTTCCAATATATATTGAAAAACCAATTTATAATAGCAAAGCACAAATAGAACTAAACTTTGATAAAAAAACTCGCCGAGGAAAGGTTCGGATTGAGATGCAGATTGATTTGCATGATTTGAATCAATCACAAGCCAAAAAGAAACTGTTCAAGACAATTATAAGCGCTTCAAATAAAAATCAAACATGTATTCTGGTAATAACAGGAAAAGGCCTAAGGGGAGAAGGAGTGTTAAGAAAAAGCTTTATAGATTGGGTAAATGCACCCGAGATTAAAGACATAATAGCAACATATGCACCTGCTCATAAAAAGCACGGTGGAGATGGCGCATGGTATATTTTTTTAAAAAAAGATAAAGGCTATAAAATGAATTTAGACAAATCTTGATTTTTAGCGAGTCCGCCTACATGTTTATTAACATATGACTTATTTACAATAACCTCCTCACCATTCTTATCTGTTGCCTTAAAGCTGATATCATCCAGCAAACGCTCCATTACAGTATGTAAACGACGGGCCCCTATATTTTCAATACTTGCATTAACTTCAGCGGAAATTTTAGCAATTTGTTCAATCCCATTTTTAGTAAAAGAAAGTGTTACGCCTTCGGTGGCCATTAATGCCTGGTATTGTTTTATCAAGCTTGCTTCTGGTTCTGTTAGTATTCGAATAAAATCCGATTCTGTTAAGGCCCTTAACTCTACTCTAATGGGAAGCCTTCCTTGAAGTTCAGGCAATAAGTCTGCGGGCTTGGCAATATGAAAAGCACCGCTCGCAATGAATAGTATATGATCAGTTTTTACGGGCCCGTACTTTGTTGATACTGTAGTCCCCTCAATTAACGGCAATAAGTCTCTTTGAACCCCTTCCCTTGATACGTCGCCACCCCTTGCATTCGAGCGAGTGGTAATCTTGTCAATTTCATCAAGAAAAACAATTCCATCTTGTTCGGTTAGGTCTATCGCCTCGCGTTTTATGGAATCTTCATCTATTAATTTATCCGCTTCTTCTGAAACCAAAGGACCATGCGCATCTCCTATTTTCATTTTCACAGACTTTGTGCGTTTCGCTTTACCCAACAATGAGGATAAATCCATCATTCCCATAGATGCTCCAGGCTGACCAGGTATATCAAACCCTTGGAACGGGGAAGAATTATCTGCCAGCTCCAACTCTACTTCTGTATTATCTAATTCGCCTCGCAGAAGCTTTTGTCGAAAACTATCTCGAGTCGCCTCTCTCCCGCTTTCACCAACAAGAGCATCTATAATCCTTTTTTCAGCGGAAAGCTCAGCTTGCGCCCTAACTATTTCACGCTTTGAATCCCGAAGAAGGCTAATTGCTGCCTCAACAAGATCTCTTATTATTTGCTCAACATCGCGGCCCACATAGCCTACTTCAGTAAACTTTGTAGCCTCAACCTTTATAAAGGGCGCCTTAGCTAATTTGGCGAGTCGTCTAGAAATTTCCGTTTTCCCAACACCGGTTGGACCTATCATTAAGATGTTCTTAGGAGTTACTTCATAGCGTAAACTATCGGGGACACGCCTTCTTCTCCATCTATTACGAAGTGCAATTGCAACAGCCCTTTTGGCATCAGATTGTGCAACTATATGGCGATCAAGCTCCGAAACTATTTCTCGAGGTGTAAAGTCAGTCATAATCTATAAATGGTAACTAAATTTTCGGGTTCAAGACTTAATTACCTATTTAAAACACGAATATAGTTATTTTTTGTGTAGAACACGTTGCGGAAAAGGCATTTCAATATTTGATTTATCAAGAGCCTCTTTAATTTCCACTCTAATATTTGATGTTCTGCTCATCCATTTATCCGCAGGTATCCAGCAACGACATGAAATCATAATAGCGCTATCTCCAAAGCCAGTAATGTAGCATTCTGGCTTAAGCGCGCCCTTTTTTACCCCTGGAGTGCTTTTAAGAACCTTAAGTAATATCTTTTGTGTTTCTTTTAGGTCGCTATCATAACCAACCCCTATAGTTTCCCTGAATTGTCGTTCAGTATGTCGAGTATAATTCTGGAGCCTATTGCTCCAGACTTCACTATTAGGAACATATATATATATGCCCTCTATATTTTTTAAAGTAGTGGCAAATAACCCTATTTCTTGCACACTTCCAGAATAGCTATTTGTATCAACAAAATCTCCTACTTGGAGGGGCCGAAGAAATAAAAGCATTACACCTGAAGCTATATTTGACAGTGTGTCTTTGAGGGCTAAACCAACAGCTAAACCCATAGCCCCAAAAACAGCTAATAAACTTGTCGCAGGAACCCCAAGCTTTGTTAAAAAAGCATAAATGGACATTCCCATTATTACATAAAATACCCCTGAAGCAACAACAGGCCTGAGAGTTTGATCAAAATTCTTAGGGCCAAAGCCTGGATTTCTGAGACGCTTCCTAACTATCTTAGCAAAAACCCAGCCAATAATTAGTATAAATAAAGCCGCTGTAATGTTTAATGAAATTTCAATTATAAATGGGGCATTCGCACTTAATTTTGAAAATAATGAATTAACCTCTTCCATAACTAATTTCTCCTTTTAGAATAACTTGATAATGCAATTAATAGCCGTCCTACCATAGCCTCTTGCGGCGCCCCAGCTGTTTTTAGGTTTTGTTCTACAACAAGGCTTTGAGTTAGTGCTTTGTGCAATGCAGAAAGTGTCCAAATTCTTAAATGTTTCATAAAGTTTGTTTTATGCATATAAAACACAGGGGGCCGGAGGCTGTTAATAGCGCTTTCGAGGCTTGCACCTTTATTAACTTGCGTTTTTGCTTGTATAAGTCTCACTAAATGATTTTGAAGTCCACGTAAGACCACAGCACTATTTAACTTGCTTTTAATAGCGCGGTGAAAATAATTATCAGTTTCTAATAAATTCCCACTCATAGTATTCATTATAACATCAGAAATTGTAACATCATTGCCCCCAGCTGCAATTTCTTTGATATTCTCGATGGTTATATTTTTCTTTCCTTGCTTTCCATAGCCCATATAAAGGGCCATTTTTTCAATCTCAGAGTTTATTAAAGCAAGATCACCATCAATGAGTGGTGCCCAATATTGCAGAGCATTTTTTTCAATACTTATAGAAAGTTCTTTAAGGCGTGTCTTAATTAATACCTCTACATCAATAGTAGATAAGCTGTAACATGCGATGGATAAAAAATTTTTAGATGCTTCAAACGTTTTACGAATTACTGATTTTTGAGTAAGCTCTCCCGCCTCTACTATAAGTTTAGCTTCTGCCATCTTTGGGTTGTTATCATATTTTTTTATAATCTTTGAAATGGTTTGTCCATTACGCTCATGGTCTAAAAGCAACCTTACAATACGAGCGTCCCCAAACATAGATAAAGCAGATATTTCATCATCTAATTTCCCTGGATCTCCGGAAAGGTCATCAGATGTTAACACAGATGTGCCCAAAACACTCTCTTTATTATGAGAATAAGCTTTAGTTAAGGTTTGACCCCGTTCTTTAACTAAACCTCGATCGGGCCCATAAAGTAATACACCAATAAAAGCATTACTGGGAGAATTTAAAAATGATGTTATCTTATTTCCAGTAAACTTCACTTATTATCTTTAGCATAGTATGCAGCGATTTTAAAAAGTAGTCTGTCAGCAACATCTTTTGCTATAACCTGCTCAGCATTATTACTTGCAGCAATAAGACCATAAGGATCAATGGGCGCTCCAAATGTAGAGGACCCTTTAACCGAGCCTCTACTCAATAATTTATCTGTGTTTTTATCTCTTAACTCATAAAGGACTGAGAGATTAGTATCATACCGCGAAGCAACATCATCTGAAGAGGTGCCATAGCCAGAAACGGTAATTCTTGGAGTCAATATTAAAATATCTTTTCCGGAGCTTGCCCCAACCCTATCCCTAATTCTTTGTACCAGATAAAACCCAACTTCTTTATTACCAATACCCTCAACTGCATTTAATTTTACTGAGAAATTATCAAATAAATCTGCATTGTTTGATTTTATAGCACTATGCATGGGTGTAAAACCACAAGCGGATAAAAAAAACAGCGTTAATAAAAATAAAAAACGAATGTTCATGAGGTTACTATATTGATTATTCGACCAGGTACAATGATGATCTTTTTTATAGCTAAACCCTCAACGGTTCTTATGATAACTTCATCTGACAACGCCATTTTTTCAATATCGCAATTTAGTGTGCTTGCTGGCACAGATATTTGACTTCTTCTTTTTCCATTTACCTGTATTGGCATCACCTTACTTTCTACCACTAAAAGTGATTCATCGTGTCTTGGCCAAGGAGTATTGTAGCATAACCCTTTACCTCCAAGATAACTCCAACATTCTTCTGCCAAATGAGGCATAAACGGAGCAATGGTACGAATTAATATTCCTAAAGCCTCAGCTTTCGCTTTATCGTTCATCTTATATTTTTTAATCTCATTTGTTAATTCATATATTTGAGCAACAGAAGTATTAAAGCGAAAACCTTCGATTCCTGCTGTTATTTTTTCAAGGGCCTTATGTGTAAACTTCCTAAGCTCCAAAGCTTCGCCTGATGCATCTAAGTCAATGGAAAGCGGGTTTATATCTTTAAAATTTTTCACAAGAGACCATATTTTATTGGAAAAACGCCATGCACCTACCACACCAGATTCAGTCCATTCTACATCGCGATCGGGGGGCGAGTCAGACAAAACAAACCAACGCGCTACATCTGCGCCATATGTCTCTATTATGTCCTCAGGGTCTACAACATTTTTTTTGGATTTCGACATTTTAACAACATCGCCTTTAGTAACTATTTTTCCATTATCAACATTAATGTAATTTCCATCTTTTTCGGCTACGCAAGAAGGTAATATATAGTTACCATCATTATCTGAGAATGTAGCATGTGTTACCATCCCTTGAGTAAAGAGCCCATCAAAAGGCTCTCCCTTTGGGAGGTTAATTAGCCCGCAATCTCTTAAAGCCTTTGTAAAGAATCTTGCATATAACAAATGTAAAACAGCATGTTCTACGCCTCCAACATATTGGTCGACAGGCAACCAATTTCTAGCCATTTCTTTATCAAATGGGGAGTTTATCGTGTTACCGCCCGCAAAGCGGACAAAATACCATGAGCTATCAGCGAATGTATCAAGAGTATCAGTTTCTCGTTCTGCTTTTCCACCACAGGTAGAACATAAAACAGGTTCTGCTTGTGTACCATTTTTAAAGGTTGGGTGCCTATCTAAAGGGTTTCCTGGAGTATTTAAGTCAATATTTTCATAAGGCAACATAATGGGCAGATTAGATTCTTTCACAGGCTGTGGCCCGCATGTTGGACATTTTATTACAGGTATGGGACAACCCCAGTAACGCTGTCGACTTACACCCCAGTCCCTTAGTCTGTAGTTTACTGTGCCAGAACCCAAGCCCATGCTTTCTATTTTTTTTATAGCGGCTGTGATGCCATCCATCTTATTTAAATTATTTAAAAACCCTGAGTTATATAAAGCCCCTTCACCAACATAAGCTTTTGTATCTATTTTAAAATTTGTTTTGCTTTCGCCGGCAGGAAGAACCACTGGTAAAACATCAAGACTATATTTTAAGGCAAAGTCTAAATCTCTTTGATCGTGTGCCGGACAACCAAAAATTGCACCAGTTCCATATTCCATTAAAACAAAATTTGCTATATATACAGGTAAGGACCTTGATGCATCAAAAGGATGCTCAACATAAAGGTCAGTTTTAAATCCAAACTTTTCAGCATTAGCTATAGCTTCTTCTGTTGTGCCTATTTTGTTACATTTTTTTTTAAAATCAGTTATTTTGGCATCATTTTTTTGTAACTTTAATACAATTGGGTGTTCGGGCGACACTGCTATAAAACTAGCTCCAAAAAGTGTGTCAGGCCGCGTAGTAAATACCTCTATAGACCTATGACCATTGATCTTAGACTGATCCGTAAGTTTAAACTTCATTTGAAGCCCCTTACTTTTACCTATCCAGTTGGCCTGCATGGTGCGTACTTTTTCAGGCCATCTATCTAAGTCCTTTATTCCATCTAAAAGCTCCTCTGCATAACGAGTTATTTTAAAAAACCATTGGTCCATATCACGTTGCTCAATCGTAGCACCGCTGCGCCATCCTTTTCCGTCAATTACTTGCTCATTGGCTAAAACTGTATTGTCTATAGGATCCCAATTAACCTTTGCTGTCTTACGATAGACAAGCCCTTTTTCCCAAAACTTTAAAAAAATAAGTTGTTGCTGCTTGTAATAACTCTCATCGGAGGTAGCAAACTCTCGGCTCCAGTCCAGAGAAAAACCTAGTCGCTGCATTGGGGCTTTCATTGCCTTTATGTTACCGTATGTCCAGTCCTTCGGATGCCCCCCTGTTTCTTTAGCGGCATTTTCTGCTGGCATACCAAAGGAATCCCACCCCATGGGGTGTAAAACTTCAAAACCTTGAGCTTTTTTATAGCGTGCAATAACATCGCCCATTGCATAATTACGAACATGTCCCATATGAATTCTTCCCGATGGATAAGGAAACATTTCAAGGGCATAATATTTTGGCTTACTGCTAGAGTTGTCTGCGCAATATACTTTTTGGTTTTCCCATATGGACTGCCAACGAGGTTCAACCTCAGCGGCATTATACCTAACTTTAATTTCATCAATCATAAAAACTTAACCAGGTTTTGTTTGTATATACAAAAATCTTAGTGTTTTGGACAAGCCTATTAAAAATGCTCAAAAATATTTACTGAGCATCTACTGTTGCAATGTATAATTCTCTAGCTCGAGTTAGTATTGCATTCTCAATTTGTCTAGCGGTGTCTGCATCTATGGACGCATCCTGCCAGTTTCCAGATATGCGTTTTTGTTTAAAGATTGAAGCCTTTAGCGCATCTGCTCGCAAATTGGTGTCAAGAATATAGATATTTGCTTTAAACCTTTCATTTGGAGCTTCGGCACTTGCATACCAATCAGTTACAATAACTCCTCCAAATGGATCTACCTGTGCTAGCGGCATGAAGTTTAAAGTTTCTAAAGATGCTCTCCATAAGTAAGAGTTTACTCCCATATTTGGAGCATTAGCTGTGGCGGCTTTTCGTGCTGCAGCTTGTTTTTTTGAGCTATTTTTGCCTAACCCTAAAGAGCCACAACCGACTAAAAAAATAGCAGCCATCGCAGAAGCTGCAACCAATTTGACAGAATGTTTTTTTAATAGCTTCATAGAAGGCTCCAGTAACAAAATTCAAGTGCCTTATAGCATTAAAATCGATTAGGCATAGTCTTCTGTAGTGAAATTATTTTAATTAAACTACATTAAAGATTTTTATTTACTATTTATGTAAATTATAGATGGAACTTTATAAACGGCCTAAAGAGATGAATTCTTAAGTATCAAGAAGAGGAACAACTAAATTGTTTTTAAGAGCTGTAATATTAGTTATGCTTTTCTTATTAAGTGGGCTTATTAAAGTTTCTTTAGCTCACTCTTATGAAAATAACGTCTCTAACCTTTCTGATAAGAATAATAATTTATGTACAGAAAAACTTTATTCAGAAAATTGTTATAATGTAAAAAATATTAAAACTACCTTAAATGGTTTCGTTTTGAGCGGGCTTAGTGATCTACCAACCTCTAAAAAGAAAAATAATTTTTATGGACAAGCTTTTATTAGCCTAGATGTAAATACCATTACTAAAAGCGGTCTTGAGTACGGCGGCTTAATTGAGATTGTTGCTCAAAAAAGGTCGATGATAAATTTTAAAGAAGAGGCAGCCTTAAATTGTGTAAAACTCTTAGGAAACTGTTCAAATGAAAGCTCATCAACACAGTCCAATTTTGGACATGAAGCACAATTTAATTACAACAGAGATAATTTAAACAACCAAATACAAACTTCTTTAGAGGCAGCATCTTTTTACTTAAGATCACAATACGGGGATTTTTTTATTGGATCTGATGTTGGCGCAGCATACCTATTTTCAATGGGTAAACCTGACATATATAGCCTAGGCGCATCAGGTTCAGCAATAGATTATACAGGATTAAACTCAGTAAGAACTAAAAACAATATAACAGGAAAAGCAAAAAAAATAATATATACAAGCCCTAGGCTATTTGGCGATAAAATAGGCTTCGGCTTAGAGTATGGTATTTCATACGCACCAAACTTTAATGCATGTGGTATTGAGTATTGCGTAAAAAAAAGAATAGAAGAAGTTGAAACAAAGGACAGAGTTAACCTGAAAGACGCGATAGAACTAGGAGTGGCAATAGATAAAATTTATAATAACGGTTTAATGTTTGAGATAGCAATGAGCTATGCACATGCAAAAAACATCAATGTAGCTGGCGATTTTAATAACCTTAATGCCTGGAATTTTGGCTATAAAGTCATTTATAATAAATTTACTCTTAGCTCTTCATACTTAAAAAGTAACAATGCGCTTAAATATGGGGACTACATAGCTTGGGATGGGGGAGCTATATGGAAACCAGGAAGATTAGGGGTTTCAATGTCATATGGGAAATCACTTGAAAGGAATATATATAGAAAAACAAGTTATTCTTTAGCTGGGCTTTCTTATGAATTTAATGATTATATTTTAAGTGCTGGACTTCAGTATATTAAGCGAAAGCAAACAAACCTTAATGAATTACACATTAATAAACTAACAAAACCATTCATTCATATAAAATATGAGTTTTAGAGACCAAAGCCTACACCCGCTATTCCGGAGAACCCCGTTCCAATTAATTTATGTGCATTTTTTGAATTAATACCACCCATAGCAAAAATAGGACAACAAAAGCCTTTTGTTTTTTTCTTAATACCTTCAATACCTATCGGGGCTCCAGCAGTAGGGCTATTGCTTGGAAATACGGATGAGACGAGCAATCCATCAAGTATGGTAAGGTCCCTTTCATAGCAACCTGATTTTATGCCTGCCATAGATATAAGCCAGTCTGGTTTTTTATCCCGCCAATAATAAGGTGCAATTAATTTTGGATCACGTGAAAAATGAACTCCATCAGCGTTTACTGCGAGCGCTAGGTGTGGGTCGTTTCCAATTAAAAATTGTAATCTTTGCTTGAGAGTTAGCGCCCTTAACTCTTCAGCTTTTTTTTGATTTCCTGCTTTGCCAAAATGCCTATAAATGAGTGTTGAGCCGTGAGGTAACCTTTTTAAAGAGCCATTTATATCCTTCATCCTCATTGGATCTGTTAATAGTATTAACGGGGATAATCGAGTAGAGTAGGCGCGCTCATTATATAATTGCGAAGCTACTTTTGAAACGATATTACTTTCATTATAACTCCATTCAGGGTAATTAAGCTTCATGAGTGTCCCGCTATCTATTTCACAAAAAAGAAAGTTAATTATAGAACGTATGACCGCCGCTGCCAAGCGCGCGGATATGAATGACGACCAAGTGTTAATAGCGGCATCAAAAAAACAGCCAGATTTTAAAATTAAGGAAATGTTATCAGCAGGCCAAAAAGTTTTCGGAGAAAACCGTGTCCAGGAAAGCCAGATAAGATGGGGTGAAACTTTCCAATATGTCCGAAAGGACATTGAATTACGACTTATAGGCCCACTTCAAAGCAATAAAGCTCTTGAGGCAATAAGATTATTTGATGTTATTGAGACACTAGATAGAATGAGTTTAGCGAAAGCTTTAGTAAAGGCCGCTGATAAACATGGAAGCTTACCATCATTATTAGTTCAAGTTAATACCGGTGAAGAACCACAAAAATCAGGAGTGTTACCAAGACAGCTTCCGTTATTTCTTAGGGAATTAAAAAAAGAATACAATATAATACCAAGTGGTCTAATGTGCATACCACCACAAAAAGAAGCCGCTTCGCCACACTTTTGGCTTTTGAGAAAGCTAACTGAAGATTATGGATTGCAATTTACTTCAATGGGTATGAGCAATGACTTTGAGGTTGCAGTTGAAATGGGGGCCACTCATGTCAGGATCGGTTCAGCTCTATTTGGCTCGCGAATTTAGTTAGGCGGTTATAGATAATTTTGTGCCGTTTTTTATTAACGGTAATAATTTAGACATAACTATTGGCTCAATAGCAACACATCCTAATGTTTTCCTTTTGTCAGTTTGACTTAAATGTATAAATATGGCGCTTCCTAAACCCGTAACTGGCGGGCTATCATTGTGATCTATAACTAAAACTATATCATAGGCCCTGTCGTCCCGCCATAACCTCTCATGACTTTTATTGTCCGGCAACCGTATATATCTATTGTAAGACGTACTCATTGTAGAATTGGACCACCCATCATTTTTATTGATAGGAATAAAGTTTAATTTAGAATTTGGCTTGGAGACTCGATCTTTACGATAAAACCCAAAGCGTATTTTATAATTTCCAATTGGAGTTTTCTTATCGCCCTCACGCCCTTCTGTGAAATGAATACCTCCTTCTATTCCGACTTGGCAGGGATAACTGATGTTATTAAAATTAATGGTGCCATCAGAAATTTTTACACAAATTTCTATGTTATTTATTCGCATTTTATTAAACCCTAATTATTTTATAATTTGTATTAGATAGAAGTTTCTTTATATTGTCACTATTACGGTGGATTAGAGTGTCTATTAAAAAGCGAATTCTATTAATTGAAAAAGATAAATATCTCAGAAACGAGCTTTTAGAGCATTTTTCCGCAACAGGAGAATTTGAGGTTTTTTTACCTGAACATACACCCAATTCTAAATTAAATATAAATCATTATGATATTGTACTTATTGACACGCAATCATTAATCGATTTTGAGCCAATACAAAATAAATTACAACTAAACGCTAAGAATTTAACACCATTTATAATTTTAAGTGATACTGATAATCAGGTAAATAGTAATATAAGTAGAGTAACGTTAAAATATTTGATTATTAAGAAGCCATTTCGGTTTGTAGCTCTTTTAGCAAAAGTTAGAACAGAAATAAGCGTTTTTAAAAGAAATACTACTACATATCAAATAGGCCCCTATGATTTTTTTCCACATTTAGGATTACTTAAGCCATCTGAGTCTGCTGAAAGAAAGGAATTACAAACTATTAAACTAACTGAAAAAGAAAGTAGTATATTAATCTATCTTTTAAAGTCAGAAGCGAGTTCGTGTTCTCGTGTTGAGTTATTAGATTTTATATGGGGCTACAAAGACGGAATTACTACTCACACACTAGAAACGCATATTTATAGGCTTAGAGAGAAACTTAAATCTGAGGCCTCTGAATTTATTTCTATATTAACAGTGAAAGATGGTTACAGTCTTGTTTTACAAAAAGACAATAAATAATTTGGGGTTTTTTATCTATTTAGCTTATATTACAATCGTATCAGGACTATTAGTATCTGAATATTATAGATTTAAACTGGGCGAATACATATTCAAACCATTAGCCTCTTTATGCTTTATATTTATTTCTTTAAAGTATGGCGCACTTGAGAGCACTTATGGCTATTTGATTTTGATATCATTGATACTCTGTGCCTTAGGAGATGTATTATTGCTGAATAGAAAACTAAGAATACCGTTTTTTTGTGGAATGCTTGTTTTTGCAATTGCGCATCTGTTATTTTCAATAGCATTTTTCAGAAATAATACTTTTGACTTTACCTCTTTATTTTTATTTCTACCGTTACTTTTTATATTGGCGGGTGTAAATTTTCTATATTTACTGCCAAAGATACCTCAGAGTTTTAAGCTTTTTGTAATTCTTTATAGTTGGGCTATATTTATAATGATTACCTCTGCTTATATTTTTATGTACGAGAAAAAAGCTATATTATTGGCTGCCACACTTTTTGTTTTATCAGATATTTTTGTTGCTAAAGACCGATTCATAAAGCGTTCAACAAAGAATACTTTTTTGATTACACCCACATATTTTGCCGCTCAAGGGCTTTTTGCTTTTAGCGTATCAATTTAGTTTAAATCTAAAATCTGGGTAATAGGAACATGGTCGCTAGGCTTTGGTTCCCAGAGTCTGCATGGTGTATGAATTATATGCCCTTGTTTGCCAGGGGATTCCATAGCCTTTTTTAAATCTGAGCTTATCCAAATATGATCAAGACGACGCCCTCTGTTGCTTTCGAGGGGACTCTTCCCTCTATAGCTCCACCAGCTAAACAGCTTATCATCATCATTATATAATGCTCTCGAACAATCAATAAAATCATGAGCTTTTTGTAAGCCTTTAAGAGCTAAAACTTCAATTGGGGTATGACTTACAACTTTTAAAAGCTGCTTATGACTCCAAACATCATTTTCGTGTGGTGCTATATTAAAGTCCCCAACAATGACTTGCGGGCAGAGCGGCTTCTTGTATCGCATAGAGAAATAAGATCTCATATTTTCAATAAAATCTAATTTATGTCTAAATTTTTCATTTTCTACTGGGTCAGCTATATCCCCTCCTGCCGGAATATAAAAATTATGAAACTCAAAACTCAAACTTTCATTTGATACTAATGTACTTACATGGCGTGCGTGATCTAATGGACAAAACTTAGTGTTTAGGCGCCGCAAGGGAAATTTTGAAACAGTTGCTGCTCCGTGATAACCCTTCATGCCGTTAACTTCTATATATTTATAGCCTGCATTTATGAATGGCTCTTTTGGAAACAAATGTGTCTCACACTTTATTTCTTGAATGCCCAGTACATCAGGGGACTCTTCTTTTAGGAAACGTATGACTTGGTCTATTCTTAGCCGAACCGAATTTATATTCCATGTTGCGAGCTTTATTTTCATATAAGTAACCTTAGTAACGCTGATTTTTTTTGTTAACGATTTCTTTTTTTACTTCTCCTACTTTCTTCTCTTGTAAGAAATAAGCGAGGATTTAAATTATTTGGATATACTATGTCTGTTAGTTTAACATAGGTTGCGTTCCCAGAGCCATCTACGATATTCCAGCCTTTTATTGTAAGCTTAATTGCATCGAGTATTATAGTTAAATCTCCGATTGTATCATCAGTTGAATCAGTAATACTAATGTACCATTCGTTCTCTTTTTTTATTAAACTTGTTACTTTTACGTCTTTGATGAGATTAATATCTTTTTTTAAAAAGTAGTATATTGGGGTTGATGATAGTGAAATTCGATCTGTTGTGCCTAGTTTTATATCTTTTTGTATGAGACTAATTCCATCTGAAACAATTAATAATGAGTCAGGGTTGTCATATTCTATACGTAATTTTCCTGGTCTTTTTATGAATAAATTCCCAAACATAACAGACCCGTCAGGCGCGTATTGCACAAACCTTCCTGATATATAAACAGTAGAATTCATAGCTTTATTTATGAGTTCTAAGTCTGAGGTTAAATTTTTGATATCTGTAAAAAGGGCCGCAGGATTTAATTCGGCTGTTTTACGAGGTGTTTCCCCTAATGATTCAAAAGTCATTAAAGTGAAGGCGGCTATAAAAAAAAGTAACTTATACATTCGGTGAGACTATATCAAATTGAATGAATTTTCCATACGATTTCATTTAATAAAAGTGGTTATTACTAATATTTAATCATTAAGCATTAATTGATTTAAACCATCTTTAATACTTGTTAGCGGTCTTGCGCCATAATGCGATATTACTTCGGCCGCTGCAATACTGCCGAGAAAACCAGAATCAGGCCAGTTTAAGCCAAAGGCCCTTCCTGCTAAAACACCCGCGGCATATTGATCTCCTGCACCTGTGGTATCTATAACATTGTTAACAGGGCAAGCTTTAATATAATATTTTTCTCCCCCGCATTGAATTATTGAACCTGATTTACCATTGGTAATACAGGCAGTTAATTTTGTTGCGCTTAATTTATATAGTGCTGTTTCGATATCCTTACATTCATATAAACTTAAAAGCTCGTCTTTGTTGGCGAATAATACATTAACATGGTCGTTAATAAAAGATTGAAAGCTTGAGCGATGACGATCAACGCAAAAACTATCCGAGAGAGTCAAAGCAATATCCCTGCCACAAGACTTTGCAATTTTTGCAACTTGTATAAATGCCTCTTTAGCGGGTTGAGTGTCAAAAAGGTATCCCTCTAAATATACGAATAATGAAGATTCAATTTTAGATTTAATAATATCTTTCTCAGTGAACATGCATGAAGCACCAAGAAAAGTACTCATAGATCTTTCTCCATCAGGGGTAACTGCAATGAGGCATCTTCCGCTTGGCGGGCCAGATTTGTTTGTTGATGAAGAAAAATCAACTCCACCATTAAGCATACTTTTTTTTATTTGATTTCCAATTTTATCATTTTTAACTTTACCAATGAATGCTGCCCTTAACCCTAACGCTTTAATTCCAAATATTGTATTTGCAGCTGAGCCTCCTGCAACTTCCTGCATCTTACTTTGACTTAGAAATAAATTTGTTAACTTAGTTGCTCTTTCTTCACCAATAAGAGCCATAGATGCTTTTTCAATTTTTTCTTTTTTAAGAAAATCATCAGAGACAGGCGCTATTATATCCATGAGGATATTTCCAATGCCAAGTATGTCGAACTGGGTTGTCATAAATTGATACCTTGATTTAGGGTGTTTAATAGATAAAAAAGCAAAGAATTCAATCTTTAAAACCCTATGCTATGGACTGCTCATGAAGAAAATTGCCATTCTTGCTTCAGCCAACATGATGCCATCGGCATTAACCCAGCGTGATGATTCACACGAGCGCGATGAACAGATGAAAAAATTATTGCCAGCATTCCTTTCTCAAAACATGCATTTGGATATCATAAGTTGGAAATTAGCTGCCAACCAAGCTAAGCATTATGATGCAATGCTTCCTCTTTTTGTTTGGGATTATTTTGAAGGCAATGATATAAAGTTTATTAAAGAAATGGAAAGAGTCGATAAGATAACTAATCTTTATAACTCTATTGATGTTATAAAATGGAATTCTAAAAAATCTTACCTGCAAGAGCTGGAAAAAAGGGGTGCGCCCGTAATAGAAACCATTTATGTTGATTTTGTTTCACAAACAAACATTGCTAAAGCCTTTGAAGCCCTTTCAACCGATAGGTTGGTTATAAAGCCTTTGATAGGTGCTGGAGCTTGGCGACAAGCACTTTATAAAAAAGGCGGTAAGCTACCTAGCCGTAAATTATTACCACCAGGTCCTGCCATGATTCAATCTTTCCTATCAAGCGTAAGGGATGAAGGCGAATATTCATTATTGTTTTTTGGCGGCAGGTATTCCCATGCTTTAATTAAAAAGCCAAAAACAGGCGATTATAGAATACAATCCCTTTATGGCGGAACTGAAGAAACATACCACCCAAATCAAACTGAAATAGATGTAGCGCAAAAAATTCTTAATACATTACCTTTTGAACCTCTCTACGCTCGAGTTGATCTTCTAAGGGGCAATGATGGCCAGTTAAGGCTAATAGAACTAGAAATGATTGAACCATATCTTTACCTAGCCCATTCACCAGGCCAAAAAGAAAACAACTTAGGAGCACAAAAGTTAGCCTTTGAACTGAAAAAAAAATTAATTTAAAAGCACTAACCTTCAGGCTTTAAGGTTTTTGATTTATATGAACAGAGATCGTTGATTGGGCAATTATAGCATTTTGGTTTTCTGGCAATACAGGTATATCGGCCAAGCAAAATAAGCCAGTGATGCGCATGTTGTATATATTCTTGACCTGTAACCCTAAGTAAGTTTAACTCTACTTCAACAGGGTCCTTACCTGGGGCCATTCCAGTTCTGTTTGACACTCGAAATATATGAGTATCAACTGCCATGGTTGGTTGCCCAAAGTAATCATTTAAAACCACATTAGCCGTCTTTCGTCCTACTCCGGGCAGTTTTATGAGCTGCTCTCTGGTGTTGGGTACTTCTGAGTCAAACTCTTCAATTAATATTTTAGATAAAGCTACAATATTTTTAGCTTTGGTTTTGTAAAGGCCAATAGTTTTAATAGACTCGCGTATCGCATCCTCTCCTAGCTGCAACATTTTTTGAGGAGTATCAGCCAATTCAAATAAAACCTTTGTGGCTTTATTCACACCTATATCCGTTGATTGCGCTGATAGTGCAACAGCTACTACTAATGTGTATACGTTGGTGTAGTTAAGCTCAGTCCGTGGGGCGGGGTCTAAGTTTTTGAGGCGTTGATATATGTTATTAATTTTATTTCGATTTAATTTAGGTCTAGGCAGATTTTTATATAGCTTTTCTTTAGGGAGCATAATATCAGTTTTTCTGATCAATACGCTTGATCATCATTTCACACATTTTTTCTGCGAAATTTAGGGCGGGTTGGGATATTAAATTGCCATCACTGTCTAGGGAAGAGGCGGCATTACCGCAGCCTACTTGCTGACTTAAGACCTCGCCACCTAAGCGGTTCAAAATAAAGTTTAATTGTCTCATACACATAATGCCGCTCATGGGGCCCGGAGTGGCTGAAGCAATTCCCCAAATAGCATTTTTAATATAATCAATACTGTCAGCGCTAGTCCAGTCTATCATATTCTTAAGAAGGGGGGGAAGACAGCCATTATACTCAGGTGTTGTGATAACAATTCCATCGAAAGTCTCCAATAATTTAGTCAGTGATTTAACATTTTCTGGGATTTTGAGGTCTCCGTGAAAAATAGGCATTTGGAATTCATTTAAATTAATAACATGTGTTTTTGCTCCTTTTTTCTCGAACAAACGTATCATACCACTTTCAAGTTTTTTATTAATTGATTCTTTTCTCAGGGAAGCACAAATAAAAGCAATTTTAGGAGTATTCATTATATGGCCTTATATTAAATATTTTAGTATTAAACTTAATGATTTTTACAATATTGCTTGCTTGGTAAGAATACCACACCTATTTATAACATATGCAGTCATTTAGCGGAATTTCTTTTTTATGGGCAACATTCTTGTTGGCTATACTAGGGACTATTTACGCCTTTGCTTATTTTTTATTAACTCATAAAGTCTCTAAGGATGCAGAATCTGATTATTTGTATAAAACTAAAAATGGAATGATTGATAAGTCTATTAATAAAGAAGATTATATAAATCTGTTTATTCAGCAGCATAAGCCTAGGAAATTTTTATATATCGCGACAGGTTCTTTTTCCATATTAATCTTAACGTGGCCAATTATGGCGATAATATCTTATTTCTTGGAGTGCCTTTATCAATTTACAGGACGAAACCGTGTGTTCGAACCAGGGTTTTTAGTTTGGCAGTTTTGTATATTTTTTGGTATTATTTTATCGTGGGCTAGTTTGGCATATTTGATTGTCACCTTGTATTATAAAAGAGCCCCTAATTCATTAGTTTTCAAAAAAAGCGAAAAAAAATAGGGCAGAAGAAGTAATTTCCCTACTTAAATTTTATAGTTAAATAATAACTTATATCACTAAAGGGTAAAAAAGTGAACTTTTTACATACAATGCTTAGAATAACAAATATTGAGGAAAGCTTAGATTTTTATTGCGGAGGCCTTGGCCTGAAAGAATTAAATCGATATGAAAATGAAGAAGGCCGTTTTACCCTTTTGTTTTTAGCAAGTGAAGAAGATATTGAGAGAGTAGATATTATTAATAATGAAAATGTACTTACTGTTGGCCTTCCTATGATCGAATTAACTTTTAATTGGACCCAAGAGGGCTCTGACGCTGAGATTCTCAAAGGCGGCCGAAATTTTGGGCATCTAGCCTACCAAGTTGATAATATTTATGACACCTGCGAAAGACTTTTAAAGAAAGGGGTAACAATAAACCGCCCTCCAAGAGATGGAAGAGTGGCTTTTGTGAAAAGTCCAGATGAAGTTTCAATTGAGTTATTGCAGAAAGGAAAGGGCCTTCCAATAAAAAAACCCTGGTCAAAAATGGAAAACTCCGGTGAATGGTAATAAACTATAAATCGATATTTAAAACATCTTTCATTGAATATACCCCCGGCTTTTTTTTATGTGCCCAAAGAGCTGCGTTAACGGCGCCTTTTGCGAAGACATCTCTATCAAAGGCATCATGTTTTAAGGTGATCATTTCTTGATCGTTTGCAATTCTTACTTCATGTTCACCAATTACACCGCCACCTCTAAGAACAGCGAACCCGATCTCTCCGTCTCTTCTAGTGCTAGAATGTGACGCCCTAGATGTGTACATCTTTTTTTCAAGCTCCACCCTTCGTCCTTCGGCAACAGCTTCGCCCAACATAAGAGCAGTTCCGCTGGGTGCGTCTCTCTTTCTTTTGTGATGCATTTCAAGGATCTCAACATCCCATTTGTGATTTAATTTTTCGGAAGCAATTTTTACAAGAGCCTTTAGCATATTAATACCCGGTGAAAAATTACCCGACCTCAATACAGTATGACCTTTGCTTTCCCTCCAGAATTTTTTTTCTTGTTTTTCGCTATAACCAGTAGTTCCTGTTATTATAGTATTGCATCTAGATTCTTTCATTAGACAGAGCGTTTTCAATGTGGCTTCAGGTTGGGAGAAATCAATTATTATATCGCATAAATTAAGGCCATCATTAATATTAGTTGAAAGCATTAGGCCAATAGGTTCAAGATTTGCAGTCTTATGGGCATCTTTACCTACATTCGGTGAGTTATGAGAAGTAATGGCAACCTTTAAACAAAGTTGCGGGTCTGCTTTTAAGGCTCGCATCACTGCTTGGCCCATTCTTCCATCAGCCCCTAGAATTCCAATATCTATTTTTTCGTTCATATATATCTATGTAACGACCAAGCCTAAGCCGCGCAATTTAAATATTAGCAACTAGTTGAATATTTTTATAATTTGGATAAGTTTGCATTATGAAATATTTTAATTATTGCAACAGTATTTTTTATATAGCTTATGGTCTTTTTGGAGCTTTTGCTCCCCAATCCCTTGCAGGTGCATTGGGTTGGAGTCTTACACAATTAGGCCAGCACGAAATGCGGGCTTATTGTCTTTCTATATCAGCATTTGGTATTATTATGTTTTTGGCCACCAAAAAAAGTACTGATCAAAAAACCGTTTTAAAATCGATTATATTTATAACCTTATCTTTTTTGACGGGCAGAATATTAGGTCTTTTATTAGACGGATCTGGGCCTATTCAGACTTATATGGAAATAATATTTGAAATAGCCCTAATAACTTTAGGGTTATTTTTGCTAAAACGAACAAAAGGAATGGTCTTTTAGAGGTTTACCTTGGCGCAAGTACCATAGTCATCATGCGGCCTTCAGTCTTTGGTTCAAACTCTACTTTAGCTGTGTCTTCAAAGTCTTCTTTGACTTGTGCTAATAATATCATACCGCGATCCATATGTGCCATTTCTCTACCGCGGAAACGCACGGTGACTTTTACTTTATCACCACGATCAAAAAATTTCATCATTGCTTTTGCTTTTACCTGATAGTCATGTGTGTCAATATTTGGCCGCATTTTAATTTCTTTGATTGTAGTAGTCCTTTGATTTTTTCGGTTAGCTGCCTTTTTTTTCTGGTTTTCAAACCGTAATTTACCATAATCAAGAACTTTACAAACAGGAGTTTCACCTGGTGCAACTTCAACTAAATCTAAACCAACAGACCGAGCGGCAGAAATTGCTTCGTCAAGTGACACAACACCGCGTTTTTCACCTGTTTCTGTAATGAGAAGTACTTGTGAGTTTGTGATTTCACGATTAGTTCGTGGACCTTTGGGTTTTTTGGGTGCTGCTGCTAGTGGGCGTTTTGCGATGCTAAATTCTCCTAATAATGTTAAGCACTCACAATATGGACGCCATTGTACCTTATTTCAAGAGCTGTTTATATACGTTAAGCGTTTTTGATTTAAGATTCTGAGTTGAAAATTGTGTTTTAATATGTGAACGCGCAAAATTTCCATCATAATTGTTCCATGCGGTAGCTTTTTTTATTCCCTTGGCGAGCGCTATGGGGTCATTTGGCGGCACAAGAAATCCCGTTTTTTTATCTAAAACTGTCTGGAGTGAACCACCATGGGCTGTGGCAACGACAGGCTTTTGCATGGCCTGAGCTTCTATCATAACGCGTCCAAAGGCTTCTGGGTCGGTTGAGGCTGAAATTACTATGTTTGCCGCAGCAATAGCTGACGTAACATCTGTTCGGTGCTCTGAAATAACAAATTGCTTTTTTAAATTAAGTTTAGCTACTCTAGAGTAAATTTTATTTTTATACTTATCTCGTCCCTGCGTATCCCCCATTAGCACTAATGTATAATCATTTGGCAAATATCTTAGGGCTTCTACGGCGATTAATTGTCCTTTCCAATTTGTTAAGCGCCCCGGCAGTAGAATTATTTTATTTTCAGCAGGTATTTCCCACTCGTCTAGTACCTCTTTTACTTTTTTCTTTAATACTTTTTTTGGATTAAATATATTCATGTCCACACCCCGTGGTATCACAGTAATTTTTCTAGGAGAAATTTTGTGTTTGTTGACTATATGGTTTTTAGTAAATTTTGAGTTCGCAATGATATGTTCGCCTTTAGTCATAATTGAGTTATATTGATCTTTAAACCATGAGTTACTGTTATATATTCCGTGATAGGTCGTTATGAAGGGTATTCCTTCTGCTTTCGCAGCATAATAGGCCACCCATGCCGGTGCACGGGAGCGCGCATGAACTAACTGGATACCGTGTAGTTTGATAATTTTTCTTAAAAAACCTATTCTATAAAAAATAGATAGTATGTTTTTTGAACCAATGTTTGTTATATGCAATTTTGTACCTAATTGTAAAAATTCTTCCTCAAGACGCCCCCCTCTTGTTATAACATGGGTTTCATAACCTTTATTTGACAAGGCCTCTGCAATTTCTAGTGTAGTTTTCTCTACACCTCCGGCATTGAGTTCTGGGACTACTTGAAGCACAATCATATTTATAAACTCCCATAAGGATCTTTCAGATGCAAGATGAAGTATTGATTAATTATTTGCCTTCACAAGGTGAAAAAAAGATAGCCTATAAATACAATAAGGGAGTAGGCCCAACCGTTCTCTGGTGCGGTGGATTGAAGTCCAGCATGGATGGGGGTAAAGCAACTTACTTACATAATTGGGCTATCAAAAAAAATTATAACTTTATTAGATTTGATTATTTTGGCCATGGTGCCAGCGATGGAAACTTCCGGGACGGTACTATCACTATCTGGACTGATAACATTATAACGGTTATCGATAAATTAATTGATAAAGATGTAATCTTGGCGGGGTCCTCTATGGGGGGCTGGACTTCAATTTTAGCGGCTATTGCCAGAAGAAATAAAGTTAAGGGCCTTTTTTTAATTGCGCCAGCGCCTGATTTTACACAAAGGTTAGTTTGGGATCAGTGGACTGATGAGCAGAAGCAAGAATCTTTAGCAGGGAAAAGCATTTTTGTTCCATCAGGCTATGATGAAGACTATGAATATAGCTCTCGGTTAATTTCTGATGGAAAAGATAACATGATATTAGACAATAAAATTGATCTCGAAATACCCATTAGAATTTTACAAGGTATGAAAGATGAGGTGGTTCCTTGGGAGTACTCATATAAGATATTAGAGGCTGTAAAAAGTAAAAAAGTATCATATACTTTAATAAAGAATGGAGACCACAGTCTGTCTACTCCAGCTGACCTTAGCCGCTTAAGCTCTGAGCTACAGAGCCTACTAAAGAACATTGATGCATAATAAGCATGGCCAGAAGAAACAAATATGATTTAATGTCACTCGAAGATTTGAGTTATAAATCTATAAGACGATTTTTATTAAAGTTATTTGACGAGCATGGTTATGATACCCCTGGCTTAGATGCAAAAATATTAATTATGGATGCTTCCCAGCTATCTCATGCAGATTTACTGGTTGAAAGCTCTACCATCCCTGAAACAAGGGTTATAAAAAAAATAAACGAATATATGAATAAACGCATTAAAGGCGAGCCAGTTGATAAAATTATAGGGTATAAGGAGTTTTATGGAAGAAAGTATAAAGTTAGTAAAAATGTTTTGTCCCCACGACCCGATACGGAGACATTGGTAGACCTCGCTTTAGACGAAATTAATAAATCAGGAAGCAAAACTGTATTAGAGCTTGGTACAGGTACAGGTTCAGTAATAATATCAATTATATTAGAGAAAAAAGGCGTAATTGCCACAGCAGTTGATATATCAGATGATGCTTTAAAAATTGCAAAATATAATGCTAGAGTTTATTCTGTAAGCAAACGTATAAACTTTTTTAAAAGCTCATGGTTTGAAACGGTGTCTGGAACTTATGATGTTATAATTTCAAACCCCCCATATATATCAAAAATGGAAATGGGCTTGCTAAGCCCTGAGGTTAGTAAATTTGACCCATTTATATCCTTATATGGAGGAGAGGATGGATTGGCGGCATATAGAGAGATAATAAATAAAGCAGGGTCATATCTAAACCCAAGGGGGGTAGTTATATTTGAAATTGGCTACCTACAGGCTGAGGCTGTTACTAAATTACTATTAGAAGGAGGATTTATAAATATTTCAGTATCAAAGGACATGTCGGGAAATAATAGAGTAATAAAAGCATATAAAAGTAAATAAAAAAAGCTTTCCCTTTTGAAATAGCTTTGCTAGTAACATATTGTGAGAAGTTTGAGGCTTAGTAGCCCCCTCACTAGCCCAAAATTGAGAAGCCATTGCAAAACTGCAGGCTTAGGGAGTTTAAGGACGTAAACATGAAACGCCAACGTGGCCGCAATCGCAATAATAATAACAGAAGCAATAACACAAACCCTAATAGGTCATTGGATAGTAATGGGCCTGGTGTAAAGGTTCGTGGAAATGTCAGTACTATCTATGAGAAATATTCAGCTTTGGCGCGTGATGCTCAAAGCTCTGGAAATAGAGTAAATGCTGAAAACTTAAAACAACATGCGGAGCATTACTTGAGACTAATGAATGAAATGGAAACTGCTAGAGTTGCCGCTCAAGCTGAACGAGATGCTCAAAGAGTCCAAAGAAATGAAACCGAATCTAGTGGCGAAGAGATTATTGATAGCAAAACAGGTAGGGCTCAAAGCAAGAAACGGAACTCAATAGTAGACAATATGGCAGTATTGGAATCTGATGAATCTTTAGAGGAGTCGCCGGAAGGTAATCAAGAACAAGGATCTGCTTCAATGGACGAAAACCCTCCCCGGAGAAGACGTAAAGCTCCCCCAAGAAAAAAAACAGAACCAGTCTCTGATGCTGCAGAGTAAGCATGCGTAAGTACTATATTTTTCATGAGCTCTATTAATTTAATATAGTTCTAGATATCAATTTAAATCAGAAGCTCTCAACTGTTCAATTTCTTCACGCCTTTTTTTAAATTTATACATTTCTTTTTTGCCCAAAGGCTTTCCTGATAGTTGGGATAGTCTTTTTGGGTTTATTTTTTTTCCATTTAAAATCACCTCATAATGCAAATGTGGCCCTGTAGACCTTCCTGTGCTACCAACTTTTCCTATTACCTGATCTTGCTTAACATATTTGCCGACAGAAACATTAATCTTACTCAAGTGGAAGTATGCTGTTTTGTAGCCATCTGTATGGCGAATACGTATATATTTTCCAGCTGCGCCATTTCTTGCAGCATATTCTATTATTCCAGATCCAGCAGCAAGAACGGGTGTACCCGTTGGTGCTGCGAAGTCTACACCAAGATGCATTTTTCTATAACCTAAAATAGGATGTTTTCTTGCGCCGAATGAGGATGATATACGTGCTCCATCTATTGGCGTAGCTCTTAGTCTTCTCTTGGCTGTCTTGCCTTTTTCATCATAGAAATTTTCAATCCCTTTTCCGTTTGAGAACAGCCAAAATTCAGATTGTTTATTTCTGGGGCTAAATGATGTATATAAAAGGTCTCCTGTTTTTACTATCTCCCCCTTACGATTTTTGTATGAATTAAAATACATTGTAAACTTATCGCCAGGCTGTATATCTCTTTGAAAATCTACAGAATATTCATAGATTTTTGTAAACTGGTCTACGATACGGTCAGGTATACCTGATTTTATTGCATCTACATAAAGCGAAGTCGAAATTTCACCAGATATATTTACTCTTTGTGATTTGTATTCTGATATTACTTCCCGTGCTTTATAATTACCATTAATCACCTCTATAAATATAGTCTTTTCAAAGTTTGGTCTGAAAACAAAATGTTTTAGTTTGCTATTTTGTAGATATAAAAAGAATTTATCTCCTGGCCTTAATAAGGTAACTGGATACACCTTATCAATCGCTTTTGAAACGCCATATACCTCATTGGATGTTAGGCCTTTTTTCTCAAGAAGGCTCACTAAAAAGTCATCTTGTTTGAGCTCAGCTACTATTAGCTTTGTTTGGTTGCTTTGCAGAACATAAGGGTAAGGGTCTATTTCAGATTTGAAAACACTATCTGGGCTAAATAATAATTTTGTACCTATAGCAAGTAATAAAATTAATACACAGGCAAAGGATATGGTTTTAACCTTCTTCATTTTCCTGTAATTACTAAAAGAAAGATAAGTCCATTAATCACAGTCATCTCATTTAAACCACTAAAGCATGAGGTATAGGGCATTTTTTACTAAGAAGTCGTTAACACTGTATGATATTTTAGGGTAATGAAATTTTATTTGAGCGTGCATTTCTTTTACTCTTCTATTATATTTTTATACTGTAAACGGAGTGATTCGCGAGAGAAATTTTTATGTCTGAAGCCGCTGAAAATACACCCGAGTATGGTGCCGACTCAATCAAAGTGTTGAAGGGCTTGGACGCAGTCCGGAAAAGGCCGGGAATGTATATAGGCGATACCGATGACGGCTCTGGCTTGCACCATATGGTATATGAGGTTGTTGACAACTCTATTGATGAAAGCCTCGCTGGTCACGCTGACCGCGTTGAGGTTGTGTTGCACCCAGATGGCTCTTGTTCCGTAAAAGATAATGGACGTGGTATACCTGTGGCCATTCATGAAGAAGAAGGTGTCTCAGCAGCCGAAGTTATCATGACGCAATTACATGCGGGCGGTAAATTTGATTCTAACTCATATAAAGTATCTGGCGGACTTCATGGTGTTGGAGTGTCTGTTGTGAATGCGTTATCTGTTTCTTTACATCTTACTATCTGGCGAGATGGAAAAGAGCATGCAATGGAATTTAGCCATGGCGATTCAGTGAATTCTTTGAAAGTCGTAGGCGACGCTCCAGATGACCATAGAAGAGATGGAACCATTAAAACGTTAACGGGAACTAAGGTGAGGTTTTTACCCTCTGAGGAAACTTTTACTATGGTCGAGTTTGATAGGAATATACTAGAAAGACGCTTACGCGAGCTAGCCTTCCTTAACTCGGGAGTTATGATTGTGTTAACGGATGAAAGGCCAGAAGACAATATAGTTACAGAGCTTTATTATGAGGGAGGCATAGAAGCGTTTGTAAAGCATTTAGATGCAAACAAGGAGGGCTTACTTGAAAGCCCAATTTCAGTCTGCAAGGAAGTCGAAGGCATAACGGTACAGGCGGCTTTGTGGTGGAATGACGGATACCATGAAAATGTAAGATGCTTTACCAACAATATACCTCAACGCGATGGAGGGACCCACTTAGCAGGTTTTAGAGGTGCCCTTACCAGAACTGTAAATAAGTACGCTGCAAGTCTTGGAGCGGCTAAAAAAGAAAAAGTAACTATTTCAGGTGATGATGCCCGTGAGGGTTTAACTTGCGTTCTTTCAGTGAAGGTTCCTGATCCGAAGTTCTCATCTCAAACAAAAGATAAATTAGTTTCTTCTGAAGTAAGGCCCATAGTAGAGTCTGCTATGAATGAAGCTCTTGGTGAGTGGTTTGAAGAGCACCCTGCAGAAGCAAAAATGTTAATGACAAAAATTGCTGAAGCAGCAGCTGCGCGAGAAGCAGCAAGAAAGGCCCGCGACTTAACTAGAAGAAAATCTGCATTAGATATAGCCTCATTGCCAGGAAAGCTTGCTGATTGTCAGGAAAGAGACCCTTCTTTATCTGAGATATTTATTGTGGAAGGAGATTCGGCAGGCGGGTCAGCCAAACAAGCAAGGGATCGACAAAACCAAGCTATTCTTCCTTTAAAAGGTAAAATACTTAATGTTGAGCGGGCTCGATTTGATCGTATGCTTTCTAGTCAAGAGATTGGCACTATGATCACAGCCTTAGGAACTGGGATTGGTCGTGACGATTTTGATGCAGATAAAGCGAGATATCACAAAATTGTAATTATGACAGATGCAGATGTGGATGGCGCCCATATTAGAACTCTACTTCTTACATTTTTCTATCGACAGATGCCTGAGTTAATAGAACGTGGCTACCTGTATATTGCTCAGCCACCACTTTATAAAGTCGAGAGAGGTAAAAGTATACAATATATAAAAGACCAAGGAGAGCTTGATGATTATCTGATCGAGGCCGGATCCAAAGATGCCTCACTTACTTTAGAGGGCGGTATAAAAGTAATTGGCGACGATCTTATACGTATTGCAAAAGAAGCTTTGCAAGCTAAAAGTATAATAGACCGTATGAAGCATAGAGCCCCAGATAGTTCAATTTCTCAGCTCGCGATTGCCGGGGCACTCGAAGTCAAAGAAGATGCTAAGTTAATAACCGCAGGGGTGAATAGGTTAGATCTGATAGCTGATGAAGGCGAAGACGGTTGGTCGGGAAAATATAAAAATGGCGACTTAGTTTTTGAGCGAGATGTTAGAGGTGTTACGGATAAAGTAATATTGCGATATGGTTTTCGGGATAGCTCGGAGGCCAGAAAGCTTCATAAGCTTTCGCCTTCCTTAGCTGAAACATATTCAAGTCAAGCAACATTTAAGCGTGGAGATGATGAACCAATTACTGTTAATGGGCCGGCACAGTTGCTCGAAGTAATTTTTGCGGGAGGTAAGAAAGGTTTTAAGATACAGCGTTATAAAGGGTTAGGAGAAATGAACCCGGATCAACTTTGGGAAACCACACTAGATTCAAATGCTCGTAGCTTACTACAAGTAAAAGTAGAAGCTGCGGACGAAACTGACAACCTTTTTACTAAGCTAATGGGTGATGTAGTTGAACCAAGGCGCAATTTTATAATAGAGCATGCTCTTGATGCTGAGGTGGACAGTTAAAGCTACTTTTCCTCTAATATTAAGTTGTAGCAAATTAAGACCTTATAATTGGGGACAAATTAGAAACTTTTCACCGGTCGTTTTTGCAAAATAGTTTGTGACGTTATTAATCTCTAAGGCATCTGCAAGGGAAATTTCATTTGTATAATTACTCTTGAAGGTTGTTTTTAGTTCTGCCGCAACCCTCATGCGTAATTTATTGCCAGCCTCCATACCTATTCTTGCTAAAAAGTTTGGAAGCAACCATCCACCTACGCCCCATGCCATTCCATAACCGCGTGATAACACAGAAGGTGAAATATCTAGGCCCCCATAAAGATAGACCTGTTTGTGCTTAATTGAACCATAGATACTATATGCTCCAGGAGTACGGGCAGCGGCACTTTCCATTGCTGTTAGAATTTGGCTTGCTAAGCCCCCACCCCCTGTAGCATCAAAAGCCAATGTTGCCCCTGTTTCGTGAATTGCATTTATTAAATCAGGCATAAAGGCTTCACTACTGCTATTACATATATATTTTGCTCCCAGGTTTCGTAAAATATCTGCTTGTTCCTCTCTGCGGACAATATTTACAAGTTCCACCCCATCAGCAATACAAACTTTATTAAGCATTTGACCTAAATTGGAAGCAGCCGCAGTGTGAACTAATGACTTATGACCTTCAAGCTTCATGGTTTCTACCATGGATAAGGCTGTTAAGGGGTTTACAAAAGAAGATGCACCGTCTTTGCAACTATTTTCATCAAAGAGCGGTAAACATGTCATAGCAGGAACGCAGCAATATTCAGCATACATACTTCCGCTTAAGGCTGCTACTTTTTTGCCCATCAGAGCTTTTGCTTCTTCGCTATCCCCAGTTAAGACAACAGTTCCAGCGCCTTCGTTGCCGACTGGTAAATTCTGACCAATTCTTGCTTTCATAATTCCCATGCCTTGATCTGAAATAGGCGCGATTAAAACCCGTTCTAGGCCCTCACCTTTGTGATATGCATTTGCCATATTTGACCATCCAAACATCACCCCTTGATCAGAGGGGTTTATAGGGCTTGCTTCAACACGAATAACTACTTCGTGTGGTTTTGGTTTCGGGAAGTCGTTTTGTACCAACTCCATCCTCAATTGAGCATCTTTGGTTACAGTTGATGTCATTTGGTAATATTTAGTTGGTAAAGTCATAAGTTCCTCCTGAGTTAAAGCGTTAGTAGAGGAGACTTAGAATAGAGTAAATAGCTACAGACCAATTGATTTATAATGTAAAGCTATGTTGTTAATAACACTGTAAAACGCTGACGTTCTGAGGTCTTCTAATTCAGGTTTTTCATTTAGTATGGTCTTTATGTTTATATAGGCCGTGCGCATAGTATCGTCCAGTCCAGCTCTTACTAAATCAATTTCATTCGCTCCTTCAATATATTCAGATTTGAATCGTTTATTAAATTTAAGGCCGTTTTGGTTTGATAAAGCATCAATAAGAGAGCGATTCTTACGTTCTTCGTTTCTTCGTTGTAGTCTACCAAACCGGATATGCCCAATATTTTTTACCCATTCAAAATATGAAACTGTTACACCTCCTGCATTGGCGTAGAGATCTGGTATAATAAAGACACCATTATTCCTCAGAATGCCATCGGCTATTGCTGTTACTGGCCCATTTGCTGCTTCTATAATTAATTTTGCTTTAATTCTATGTGCATTTTTTATGTTAATTACGCCTTCGGTGGCTGCAGGTATGAGGATATCACAAGAGCTTTCAATATCTTCTATGTTAGGTTTTGTATAAGTTCCTTCTTTGTATTCTTTTAATGGCAGGCCGTTCGATAGGTGCTGTTTTAATTCTTCGATATTTATTCCGCTTCTATTGCTAATTGACCCCTCCCGCTCGATTACTTTTATAATTTTTGAACCATCTTCTTCACTCAAAAATTTAGCTACGTGATAACCAACATTACCAAGGCCTTGGACGATAATTTTTTTACCATCTAATGAGCCGCGCATTTTTGCTTTTTTAATGTCATCTGGATGCCGAAAAAATTCTCTTAGAGCGTATTGTACGCCGCGACCTGTTGCTTCAACTCGCCCTTCTATGCCCCCGAGATGAACAGGTTTTCCTGTCACGCATGCAATGTTATCAATATTAGTATTATTTAAGCGCCGGAACTCGTCCATCATCCATGCCATTTCCCGTTCGCCAGTTCCCATATCAGGAGCTGGAACATTTAACGAAGGATGAATAAGGTCTCTTTTTGCTAGCTCATAAGTGAACCTGCGTGTTATTCGTTCTAATTCTTCTTCATCCCAGTCTTTTGGCCGTATGCAAAGCCCCCCTTTTGAACCACCAAAAGGCACCTCTACTAACGCAGTTTTAAATGTCATCAAAGCTGCCAATGCCTCTACTTCATCTTGGTTTACATCTAAGGAATAACGGATACCGCCTTTGACTGGTTCAATATGTTCGGAATGTACGGCTCGATATCCAGTAAATGTATGAACCTCACCTCTCAGCTTTACGCCAAAGCGAACAGTATAGGTGGCGTTGCAAACCTTTATTTTTTCAATCAATTTTGGTGATATATCTGTAAAACTTGCTGCACGACCATACATCAAATCAACACTTTGACGAAAATTCCAGTCCTTATTTAATGTTATTCCCATTTTCACCTCACTGATTAAATCATGAGTTAGTTAGCTCAGTCTTAAGATTAAAGTAGGCAAGGCCCTAGAAAAAAAATTGCGTATTTTTGTATATTAGAGAATTTTATTTTTAATTTTCTTATCTATTCTTTCCCGCTTTTTTATCTCTGTCTTTAAGCAGCCTTAAACGTAATGCATTAATTTTTATGAATCCACCAGCATCTGCTTGATTGTATACCTCATCTTCCTCAAAAGTTACATGTTCTTTTGAATATAATGAATAAGGCGAGCTACGTCCAACGATTGTAGCATTTCCCTTATATAATTTGAGGCGTACGGTTCCAGTTACCATTTCTTGAGATTTGTCAATTGCTGCTTGAAGCATTTCACGTTCGGGAGAAAACCAGTAGCCATTATAGATTAATTCTGCATATTTTGGCATGAGCTCATCCTTTAAGTGCATGGCTCCTTTATCTAATGTAATTTGCTCTATGCCACGATGCGCCATAAGTAGTATTGTTCCGCCAGGTGTTTCATAGATGCCTCTCGATTTCATACCTACAAACCTATTTTCAAGTAAATCAAGGCGACCAATTCCATTTTCTCCTCCGAGTTGATTTAATTGCGTTAGCATTTCTGCTGGCGAAAAAAGCTTATTATTTAACGAAACTGCATCACCTCGTTCAAAACCAATCTCTATATAGGTCGGTTTATTAGGAGCATTTTCTGGACTGACAGTTCGTTGGTAAACAAACTCAGGTGCTTCAACTGACGGGTCTTCCAATGCTTTACCTTCAGATGAGGTGTGAAGTAAATTAGCGTCTACAGAAAATGGCGCTTCACCTCTTTTGTCTGTGGCAATTTCTATTCCATGAGTTTCAGCATAGTTTATTAATTTTGTTCTAGAATTAAGGTCCCATTCACGCCATGGCGCAATGACTTTTATTTCTGGATCCAATGCATAATAACCTAATTCAAATCGTACTTGGTCGTTTCCTTTGCCTGTGGCGCCATGACAAACGGCGTCCGCTCCAACTTCGTGCGCTATCTCAATTTGCCGCTTTGATATTAGTGGCCTCGCTATAGATGTGCCCAACAAATATAAACCCTCATAAAGTGCGTTAGCCCTGAACATAGGATATACATAATCTCTTACAAACTCCTCACGTAAATCATCGATAAAAATCTCCTTAACGCCTTGTGCTTGAGCTTTTCTTCTTGCGGGTTCAAGTTCTTCTCCTTGTCCCAAATCTGCAGTAAAAGTCACTACTTCATAACCTTTTTCTTCTTGTAGCCATTTTAGGATAATCGAAGTATCTAATCCGCCAGAGTAAGCTAAAACCACTTTTTTAATTTTATTCATTTGTAACTCCATTTTCCAGCTGGGCTATAGCCTAATATTTATAATTAAAGCCATAAGAGTTTTTATTTTTTAAAAAATGGAAGCCAAAGATTCCACATCAACTGATTGGTATTTATAGTTTGATGGTTTTTAAGTCCAAGGGCCATTTTTTTGTGATATTCAGGTGAAAGTTTCAAATAGGTACCAAAAATTCTATCCCAAAATGAAAAGTTAAATCCATAATTTTTATTACTTTCATGTTTTATAACAGAATGATGAAGACGGTGCATATCTGGCGTAACTATTAATTTTCTGATCGCCTCATCAATGACTACCGGAAGCCTTAAATTAGCGTGATTGAAAATTGCGGAGCTACTTAAAATAATTTCAAAGAGTAAAACTAATAAAGCGCTTGGACCTAAAATTAAAATTACAGACCCTTTGTAGAAAATTGATAAAAATATTTCTAAGGGATGAAACCTGACGGCCGTGCTGGTATCTAACTCTCTATCGGCATGATGCACTTTATGAATTTGCCAAATAATTGGAATTTTATGACTTAAAACATGCTGGATATACATGGATAAATCTAGCAATAAAATTATTAACACCCCTTCGATAAAAACAGGCCAATTTAAGTGATTAAATAACCCAATATTTTTATCTGACGCTAAAATTGCTATAAAAACAGCACTTAATGGAAGAATAAGTTGTAAAAAAACATGGCTTATCAAAGACATTGAAAAATTTGTTATCCATCTTTTTTTTAAACTTACAATTTGCTTACGTCTTGGATATTGGGCTTCAAGCCATGCAAAAAATACAAATACTAATAGAAAAAAACTAATGCGAATTATGGGTGCATCCATATTAACAATCATTCATTATTGCTGCTGAACGTATGGAACGTAATTCTTCTTTTACTTCTAGATCCATTGGCGCTTTTCCTCTGCCAGACGTTCTATCGTCTTCTTGCCTTCTATTGGTTCTACCCCACTCGTTAATATCATCGTCATTGAACAGTTTATATTGCGATATATTTTCAGAGTAAGCGCGGCTAAGGTCGGCCAAATTTTCACATGTTAACTCAAGATATTTTTCTGGGTTTGGAGAGGTAATGCAGGCCGTTAAGCAAAGACTTAGTATCATCGTGATGTTACGCATAATTGACCTTAGACATTATTGATAATTCGAGTTATCATATAAAAATACTAAATTAAATAATAAAAAATTCAGTTAAGTGAAGATATTAGACATGAATATAAGTAATGTGAATTCGGAGAGACATGTTTGTTTGATAACAGGCGCTTCAGCAGGTATTGGTAAAGCAATTGCTGAACGGTATGCTGAGATAGGGTGGGACCTTATTTTAACTGCGCGGCGGACTAAGCCAATGATAGACTTAGGCAGGGAGTTAGAAAAAAAATATGGAACTACAAGCCACATATTTGAAGTTGATTTTTTTGAGAAGAGTGCAACGCAGAAATTATTACAGAGCATAGAGGCTAATGGTCTGAAAGTCTCGGGTCTTGTAAATAATGCAGGATACGGACACCCTGGTGTTTACTTAGACAGTAGTTGGAGTGATCACAGTAAATTTATTCAGTTAATGATGACTGCGCCTTGTGAACTTGCAAGGGCTTTGGCTCCAAAAATGGTAGATGATGGATTTGGTCGAATTATAAATGTTGCATCTTTAGCCGGCCATATGCCGGGGTCAAAAGGACACACATTGTATGCTGGAGTCAAAAGCTTTTTGATAAAATTTTCAGAAAGCTTAAACGCTGAACTTAGGGAAAGTGGCGTTAACGTATCTGCATTATGCCCAGGTTTTACTTTGACTGAATTTCATGATGTTAATGGCACAAGGGAAGGAATAAATAAACTTCCTTCTTTTATGTTAATGGATGCTGATGTTTGTGCGCGTTTGGGGGTTAGCGCGTGTGAAAATAATCATGCAGTTTTTATAACAGGAAAAGTAAATAGATTTATCGCAATGTTAGGTAGAATCTTGCCAAATAAATTCGCACAAAAATTGATGTCAAAAAATTCACAAAGATATCGAAAGATTGATTAATTATGGTAGATCAAAAAACCTCAGACGAAAGATTATATTTAGCTTTGGATTTGCCTAGTGTTGGCGAAGCTAAGAGTTTAGTCAATAAGCTTGGTGAGTGTATAGTAAGTTATAAAATTGGCCTGCAGCTTCTCTCAATTGGAGGTGTGGAGCTCGGCCAAGAATTAAAGGCTATGGGTAAAAATGTATTCTATGATTTTAAATTTCATGATATTGGAGCAACAGTAGAAAAAGCGACTAGATCGGTAAGCGCGCTAAAGGCAGACTTACTTACAGTTCATGCAAGGCCTGAGGTTATGAAATCAGCTGTTGCTGGCAGAGGCGATAGTAACCTTAAAATTCTTGCTGTAACGGTTTTAACCTCTTTAGATAACGAAGCCTTAAAGGAAATCGGATACCACCAAGGCGCAAAGGAACTTGTAATGAGGCGGGTAAATCAGGCGCTAGAGTGCGGCGTAGACGGCGTTGTTGCTAGCCCTCTTGAGGCATCTGCAATAAGGAATGCTGTTCCTAAAGATTTTTTGATTGTTACCCCTGGCATTCGAATGCCAAGTGATAATTTAAACGACCAAAAAAGAGTTTCTACTCCTGGGGCAACTTTAAATTTAGGGGCATCACATTTAGTTATTGGCCGCTCGATAACTCAAGCTAAGGACCCAAGAAAAGCAGTATTGAATATTATTTCTGATATAGCCGGTGGGTAGTAAAATGTTTAAAATACAAGTGTCATGTATCGAGTTTCTTGCATGGGGTTTTCATAATAACGCTTAGTGCCCTCAAACCCTAAAATTTCGTAAATTACATTGGTATGATTTAGGGTTTTATCTGTATCGAGGAACATCTCCAAATAACCTAATTTTTTTGATTCTAAATATTTTGCTTTAATAATTAGAATATCACTCACAATTTATTTTAACCCAATATATTTTTACTAATAAGCTCCCTAGATGTAATATGATACAATAAGTATTTAAATAGAATTATATTTTAGTTGACGTTAACGTTAACGTTAACTAAATTGTATTTATGGGTAAAGTATTAGAAAGTAAGTCTCAAAAATTTAAGTGGGGTATATGTGAGTTTGCTAAAAAATTTAATGTAACTCCTCGTACGATAAGGTTCTATGAAGATAAAGGGCTGCTCAAGCCATCTAGAAACTCTGGAGCTAGGATATTCGATCATGAAGATTATGTGCGCTTTGAGAGAATAATGCGTGCTAAGCGAATTGGTTTTAGATTAGATGACATTAAGGAGGTTATGGATGTGACGGATGGCCGGATTATAGGTCGTTCTGAATTGCTAGAACGTAAGACCAATTTTGAAAAAGCCATAACTTCATTAAAGCGAAGAAGAAAAGATATAGATGTTATTACTGAGGATTTAAAGTATATCTGTTTAGCTATTACAAAAAATATTGAGAACTCATCAGACGGCGATGGAATTTTTGATCTTGCTGAGGCTTATGAGGCCAAATTTAAAGAAACTATGACTGATGATTTTTCGTTCGAAAATGACAATTTTAAAAAGGGAGGCAATGATGCCCGTATATAATGCACCTGTTCGTGATATGAAATTTATAATGCAGGAAATGTTAAATATTGGCGATCTAACAAAGTATAAAAAATTCGCTGAAGCGGACATAGAAACCTTAGATGCAATAATTGATCATGGTGCAAAGTTCGCTTCCGAGGTTCTAGCGCCTTTAAATGTCATTGGTGATAAAGAGGGTTGTACCCGCCATAGAGATGGCTCGGTATCAACTCCAACAGGCTTTAAAGAGGCATACGCAATGATGGTCGAAAATGGTATGCTAGGCTTGTCTGCGAGTCCAGAATATGGTGGAATGGGCATGCCGGGGGTTTGGGGTATCGCAGCAGGAGAAATGCAGTCTGCAGCTAATACATCTTTCTCTATGTATCCTGGCCTAACAAATGGGGCCGCAAAAGCTATTGAAATTGGCGGAACAGAAGAACAGAAGAAAACGTTTCTTCCAAAAATGGTATCTGGGCAATGGACTGGTACTATGAACCTTACAGAACCGCATTGCGGAACAGATCTTGGATTGTTAAAAACTAAAGCAATACCACAAGCAGATGGTTCATATAAAATTTCGGGTCAGAAAATATTTATTTCCGCGGGTGAACACGATATGTCTGAAAACATTATCCATCTGTGTTTAGCGCGAATTGAAGGAGCGCCTGCGGGCGTAAAGGGAATTTCTCTGTTTATAGTTCCAAAATTTAAGTTGGATGAAAGGGGTGAGGTGGGAGAAAAAAATACTGTATCTTGCGGTGCTATTGAACATAAAATGGGAATAAACGGAAATGCTACCTGCGTAATGAATTACGATGAAGCGGAGGGTTACCTTGTAGGCGAAGAAGATAAGGGGTTGCGTGTAATGTTTGTGATGATGAATCGGGCTCGCCTTGATGTAGGAATGCAAGGTTTGGCTCAATCGGATGTGGCCTATCAAAATGCAGTTGCTTATGCTCAAGATAGAACACAAGGCCGATCTCTAACGGGCCCAAAAAATACAAACGGCCCTGCAGACCCTATAATTGTTCACCCCGATGTACGTAGAATGTTAATGGAGACTAAGGCCTTTAATGAAGGCGCAAGGGCTCTTATATACTGGTCTGCTTTGATGGAGGACCTGGAGACAGTTCACCCGAATGAAAAATTCAGAGAGAAAGCTGATGATTACTTAGGCTTGTTAACTCCTGTAATCAAAGGCTATCTGACTGATAAGGCTTTAACTGCTACCATTGATTGCCAGCAAATATTTGGAGGGCATGGATTTATTGAAGAGTGGGGTATGAGTCAATTTGTAAGAGATACAAGAATAACTCTTATATATGAAGGAGCAAATGGCATCCAGGCACTAGACCTAGTCGGACGTAAGCTAGCTAAAAATGGTGGCCGAGCATTGATGAGTTTAAATGCAGAAATGGATGATTTTTTGAATGAAAACTCTTCTAATGAAAATTTATTAGAATTTATGGAGGGGCTCAAGAAGGCGAAAGACAGTCTTTCAAAGGCCACTATGTGGTTGATGCAAAATGGAATGCAGAACCCTGATAATGCTGGATCTGGTTCTGTTGATTATATGCATATGATGGGGCTTACTACACTTGCTTATATGTGGGCTAAGATGGCGGTTGTGGCACAATCAAAAATTGATGGTGGTTCAAATGATGAGTTTTATAGTAATAAAATAATTACTGGTCGATATTTTGTTTTGCGGATGTTGCCAATGCTTGATGCGCATTTTGAAAAAATAAAAACAGGTTCTGAGCCTATAATGGCGCTTAAAGCCTCTGCATTTTGAATAAAGGAAAAGTTATGCCCGTATTAGACTTTAAAAACCCTGATTGGTACGCCGAGGAAGATATCAATATGTTTAGGGACGCTGTCCATAAATTTTATGCCAAAGAAATGGCGCCCCACTCAGAAGAGTTTAGAAAAAATAAAAAAGTAGACCGTAAATATTGGAAAATGGCTGGCGACATGGGCCTTTTGAATTGTGCTATTCCTGAAGAATATGGTGGCGGTGGTGGAGATTATCGCCATGAGATGATTATCCAAGAAGAATTGATAAAAGCAAACGTTGATGGGTTTGGCCTTTCTTTGCACAATGCTATAGTGGCTCCTTATATTCTACATTACGGAACAGAAGAGCAAAAGCAAAAATGGTTGCCAAAGATGGCGACGGGTGAACTTGTAGGTGCTATTGCTATGTCCGAACCTGGCACTGGATCAGATCTTCAAAATGTAAAAACTAACGCTAAAAAAGATGGTAACGGTTGGGTGATAAATGGTTCAAAAACCTTTATTACTAATGGGGGTACAGCGAATTTAATTATTGTTGTAGCTGACACTGGAGGAGAGGGTAAGTATTCTAAATCATTATTTGTAATTGAAACTGATGATCTTGAAGGATTTAGAAGGGGACGCATATTAGATAAAGTAGGTATGGATGCACAAGACACCGCCGAACTTTTTTTTGATGATATGAAAGTGCCTGCCGATAGTTTGTTGGGGTCAGAAACGGGGCACGGTTTTATACAATTAATGCAAGAGTTACCACAGGAACGGTTAAATATTGCTGTCCAGGGTGCCGCCCAAATGGAGGCAGCCTTAGAGATGACGGTTGAATATGTTAAAGAACGAAAGGCTTTTGGGAAGTCTGTCATGTCTTTTCAAAATACACAATTTGAATTAGCTGAATGTAAAACATTAGTTCAGATTGCAAAGACATTTGTTTATGACTGTGCCGCCAAACACCTGAGAGGTGAACTAGATACAGTTACTGCATCAATGGCAAAATATTGGGTAACAGATAAAGAGTGTGAAGTGATAGACCGTTGCCTACAACTTCACGGTGGATATGGGTTTATGAATGAATATCGCATAGGTCGAATGTATCGTGATAGCCGAGTTCAAAGAATTTATGGCGGAACAAATGAAATCATGAAAATGGTTATTGCTCGTAGCCTTTGATAAAATAGTACAAGAATTATTTAGAAATTTAGGAGACTAGTATGGTGGATGCATATATATTTGACGCGGTTCGAAGCCCGCGAGGGAAAGGAAAGAAAAATGGTAGCTTGCATGAAATAACCGCTCTTTCATTGCTAACTCAGCAACTTGAAGCCATAAAAACTCGCAATGATCTCGACACATCGAAAGTTGATGACATTATTATGGGTTGTGTTTCACCGGTAGCTGGGCAAGGGGCAGATATAGCCCGTTCTGCAGCTATAACTGCTAATTATAACCAGTCTGCACCTGGAGTTACCATTAATCGTTTTTGTGCTTCTGGTCTTGAAGCCGTTAACATGGCGGCATCAAAAGTTATGGCAGGAATGGCAGACATTACGATTGGGGGTGGCGTTGAGCACATGTCCAGAGTTCCTATGGGCAGTGACGGCGGAGCAATGGGAGTGGACCCTACTATTGCTTTTGATCATCAAATTGTACCGCAGGGTATTTCAGCTGACTTAATCGCTACTAAATATGGATTTTCACGAGATGACTGTGACGCGTATGCAGTTGAATCCCAGAAGCGGGCAAAAAAAGCTTGGGATGAGGGCCGTTTTAAAAAGTCAATTGTTCCAGTTAAAGATCAGCTAGGAGTCACTTTGTTATCTCACGATGAACATATGCGACCAGAAACCAATATGCAGTCATTAGGCTCTTTAAACCCGTCATTTGAAGCTATGGGAAAAATTATGCCAGGTATGGATTTTGTAGCCCTTCAAAAATATCCCGACCTTGAATCAATAAAGCATGTCCATCATGCAGGAAATAGCTCGGGTATTGTTGATGGTGCTGCAGCTGTATTAATAGGCACAAAAGAGATGGGCGAAGCTCTAGGTATGAAAGCAAGGGCGCGCATAAAAAGCTTTGCTGAAATTGGAAGTGAGCCAACAATTATGTTAACAGGACCTGAGTTTGTTGCCGCAAAAGCCCTTAAACGTGCTGGTATGGAAGTGAATGATATTGATATATATGAATTAAATGAGGCTTTTGCTTCTGTAGTTCTTCGCTTCATGCAAGCCCACAATATTGATCACAGTAAAATAAATGTAAATGGCGGCTCAATTGCAATGGGCCATCCCCTTGGCGCAACCGGAGCTATGATCTTAGGAACAATGGTTGATGAGCTTGAGCGCTCTGACAAAGAGACCTCATTAATTACATTATGTGTAGGCGGCGGTATGGGATCGGCTACAATAATAGAACGTATTTAATTTTCCAAATTTGAGTAGAGATAAAAATGAAAAATTTCAATATAGATAAAGATGAAGATGGTATTCTAGTGGTAACATTTGATATGCCGGGCCGGTCTATGAATGTTTTAAATGTTAGCTCTATGAATGAGATCGCAGAATTCACAGAGATGATAAAATCAGACGATACCATTAAGGGCGCTGTTATAACTTCTGGTAAAAAAGCTTTTTGTGCTGGAGCCGACTTGGAAGAGATGGGTGGCAACCTATCGATTGCGCACGGATCAATGAAAAAGGACCCTGAGGCCGCTAAAGAAAAACTTTTTACGAATGTTTTTAAGTTAAATATGCTTTTTCGAAATTTGGAAACTTGTGGAAAACCTGTAGCCGCTGCTTTAGATGGACTTGCTTTAGGGGGAGGCTTTGAATTTGTGATGGCATGCACAGGCCGTTTTGTTTCATCAGACAATAAAACCGCTAAAGTTGGTTTGCCAGAGGCTTTGATTGGTTTGCTTCCAGGAGCTGGCGGAACTCAACGATTACCGCGCCTAGTGGGTTTAATGGCCGCGTCTGCAGTGCTTTTGCAAGGTAAACAACTGTCAGCTTCTGAGGCACATGCAATGGGTATTTTCCACGGAGCAGTACCAAGCGCCCAATTAATAATTGAGGCAAAAAAATGGATTAAAGCAAACCCTAAGGCAAAACAGCCTTGGGATATGGACAGGTTTAAGTTTCCTGGCGGAGCCCCTTATACTGCACAGGGATATCAAATGTTTGCAGGTGCAAATGCAATGGTTAGCAAAGAAAGTTTCGGAAATTATCCAGCTATGCGTAATATAATTGCATCCGTTTATGAGGGCTCTCTTGTGCCAATGGATGCTGCGCTTCGCATAGAAAGCCGCTATTTTTGCGACTTAATGTTAAAGCCTGAGTCAGGAAATATGGTACGTTCTTTATTTCTTTCCAAGCAAGCTTTAGAAAAAGGAGAGGCCAGGCCCGAGGGTCAGGTTAAAGGTGAAATTAATAAAGTAGGCATCATCGGTGCTGGGTTCATGGGCGCTGGCGTTGCATATGTATCTGCTATGGCGGGTATCGAGGTAGTACTAATAGACCGGGATCAGGAGAGTGCAGATAAGGGTAAGCAATTTGTAATTGACGAGCAGGCTAAACGAGTTAAACGCAAAAAAACAACAGAGGAAAAAGCTTTAGCTGTTACAAACCGAATTTACGCTACAACAGATTACTCTAAGCTTAACGGAGTCGATTTGGTCGTGGAGGCAGTCTTTGAAAACTCAGAATTAAAAGCTGAGATCACAAAAAGGGCTGAAAAATTTATTGATAAAGCAGCAATATTTGGTTCTAATACCTCAACAATTCCTATCACAGACCTTGCAACTGCATCGGTACGCCCTGATAATTTTATAGGTATCCATTTCTTTAGCCCCGTACACAAGATGATGCTTGTGGAAATCATCAAAGGTAAAAAGACCTGTGATTATGCGATTTCCAGGGCGATAGATTTTGTTTCAAAGATTCGAAAGGTCCCTATTGTAGTTGAAGATACAAGAGGATTCTATGCTAATAGATGTGTGATGCGATACATACAGGAAGGATTTAATATGCTTTCTGAGGGAGTAAAACCTGCCTTAATTGAAAATGCTGCTAAAATGGCGGGTATGCCAGTTGGCCCATTGTCTTTACAAGATGAGGTAGCAATAGACTTAGCTCATAAGGTTATGTTGCAAAGCAAGAATGACCTTGGCAGTCAATATGTTGAAGGTAAAGGTGATGCCATAGTAAAAACAATGTTCGAGGCTGAACGTTTTGGTAGAAAAAACGGTAAGGGCTTTTATGTATATGAAGGGCGAGAAAAGCACCTTTGGAGTGAATTAGATCAATTTGCACTCGACGGTATTTTGCAAGAACAGCCAAATGTACAGGATGTAAAAGATAGACTAATGTATGCGCAGGCGATTGAAGCGGCGCGCACTATGGCCGAGGGAATAGTACATGACCCACGTGAAGCTGACTTAGGGTCTATTTTTGGTTGGGGGTTTGCTCCTTTTACAGGGGGTGCAATTAGTTTCATAGACACGATTGGCGCTAAAGCTTTTGTTGCCAGAGCGGATGAATTACTTGAGGCATATGGACCACAATATGAGGTCCCACCGCTTCTTCGAGAAATGTCCAAAGCTAATGAAACCTTTTATAATAAGTTTAGTCGCTGATTTACTTATGACACTTTATCGGAATCACATAAAATAAAGAAAGAGATTTAATGAAATATAAGTGTTTTGAAGTGTCCTTCTCCAATAATATTGCACATGTTGTCATGAACCGCCCCGAGAAACGTAATGCTATGGTTAAGGATTTTTGGACAGAGTTACCTGCAATAATTCGTGATATTGACGATAACTCAAAAGCTAGAGTTATAGTTATATCATCAACAGGGCCAGTCTTTTCTGCTGGAATAGATATTGGAATGTTTGCTAGCGATATAGGCGGTAGTAGTGATAAAAACAGTCCGCAATACGGCTTAGAATTTTATAATAATAATGTATTACCCTTGCAAAATAGTTTCACCGCAATTGAACAATGTAGGATACCCGTAATCGCGGCAATTCAAGGGGGTTGTTATGGTGGAGGGGTAGATCTTATAACAGCCTGTGATATGCGTTTTGGTACTAATGATAGTTTTATTACAATATTTGAAATAAATGTAGGAATGACCGCTGATGTAGGTACTTTTCCTCGTATACTTAATCATATGCCCGAAGGTGTAGTACGTGAACTAGCATATACCGGCCGGAAAATGCCTGCAGTGGAATGTAAAGAACGGGGTCTTTTCAATAATGTTTATGAAAATAAAGAAAAAATGATTAGCTCAGTTATGGCTATAGCAAAAGAAATAGCAACCAAACCACCACTAGCAGTTTATGGGTGCAAACGAATAATAACATACTCTCGCGACCATACTACCATGGATACATTAGATAATATAGCCGTTTGGAATATGTCTATGCTTTCCCCTTCCGAGATGACAGAGGCCATGGTTTCTACAAAGCAAAAACGTCAAGGACAATTCACTGAGCTACCGAAGAAAAAAAATCTTGGAATTTAATTAGGAACTCTTCATACTATTAACGAATAGCTCAATTAATTTTGATGTACTTGCATCATGTTTGCCTTCTGTTCCGGTTTGCATTTCCTGAAGTATATTAGATGCTAAAACTTTACCTAACTCCACTCCCCATTGATCAAAACTATTAATATTCCAAATTACGCCTTGAACAAAAACTTTGTGCTCATAAAGAGCTATTAAGTGGCCAAGAGAGTATGGGGTAAGATTATCTAAAGTAATTGTTGTAGATGGCCGGTTCCCAGGGAATGTTTTTTGTTGTGCAATGATATCAGACTTAAATTCATCGCCTATTTCTTGAAGAACTTGTTCTTTGGGTTTACCCAACATTAATGCTTCTGATTGAGCAAAACAATTTGCTAGTAAGGCGGCATGATGCTCAGGTCTTCCACTAGAGTCTTTTAAAACCGCTATAAAGTCAACAGGTGCGCCTGGCGTACCTTGGTGTAGCCACTGGAAGAAAGCGTGCTGGCCATTTGTTCCCTGATCCCCCCAAATAATTGGACAAGTAATTCCCGTATAAACACCTTCTCTATTTATCTGCTTTCCATTAGATTCCATTTCGAGTTGCTGTAAGAAGGCCGGTAACTTTCGTATGTTTCTTGAGTATGGGATTACAGCAAGAGAGCTATAATTCAAAAAATTTCGATTCCAGATACCTATAATAGCCATCATAACTGGTAAGTTTTCATGCAAGGGTTGGTCACGAAAATGTAAATCCATTTTTGATGCGCCTTTTAAAAATTCTCCAAACAGAGATGGGCCAAATGCTATTTGAAGGGATAAGCCAACCGAGCTCCACACAGAATATCGACCACCAACCCAGTCCCAAAAATCAAAGATTTGTTCCTCGGGAACTTTAAAGTCTATTGCGCCCTGCCTATTTGCTGTAACAGCTACTAAATGTTTCCCTGCGTTTACCCCAAGCTCGGACTCAAGCCATTTAAAAGCAGCTTCGGCATTCATATGTGTTTCTTGTGTAGTGAAGGATTTAGAAACTACAATGATCAATGTTTTCTTGGGATTTAAGCCATCTAATGCATCGTTTATGGATGCCCCATCGATATTTTCTGCAAACCGTAAATCAAATTTTATATCTGCGGTTGCTCGGAAAGCATCAGCGACTAGGCGTGGCCCAAGGTCTGAGCCACCAATGCCAATATGCACTATTGAATTAAACTTTCCTTCTGCCCTTATGTTATTTGCAAATTTTTCCATGCGTTTTCGCATAGACCGAACATTTTCTTTCACGGAATCTGAACCGCCGATACCACGCAAAGCCATATGGAGAACGGCTCTATTTTCAGAATCATTTATCTTTTCACCTGCAAATAGTTTAGCCCGCCATTCCTCAAGGTTACATGCAGCTGCAAATTCTTTAAGGGACTTTAGAGTCTTTTGACTTACTAATTGTTTTGAGAAATCTGCTCTGAGGGGGCCTTCCCTCAGCACGAAATTTTTAAGACGATCAGATTCTGCTTTCATTAAATGGCTTATTTTCAAGTCATCTTTAGCTAACTTTTCAAGGTTTTTATACTTCAGCTTAAGGTGAGTAGATTTAATGTTCATCGTTTAATCTCATAGTCATGTATAAAGTCATTCGTAAATAGCAGTTTTAATAACTTTGTAGTTTAATGTTTGAGGAAGTATTTTTGGCTTTATTGAAATGCCATCATATACCAAATACAGCGGTATTCCTGCTCGACCATGTTTATTCAGTTCGTTGGCTATAATAGAATTTTTATTTGTCCAATCTGCAATTAAAAATGCAGTATTAGTATCCTGAAATAACCTCTTAACTCTTGGGTCATTTAAAATTATTTTTTCGTTATATTTGCATGTAACGCACCAAGCTGCAGTAAAATCTACAAATATTTTTCGGCCTTCTTTATTAAGTTCTGCAACTCTTTTTAAAGACCACTCTTCAGCATAAGAATTATAAAAGGCACCCTTGTTTAGGGCATCATTATTTCCAGATAGGGGTAATAAAAATGCTATTAGCAATAATATTGGAACAAATAATTTTTTAAATATGATATCGTTCTTCATGAACCAAATTGCTATAACGAATAGTAAAAAAGATATTAATATTTTGGCCGTACCGTCTGAGCCTACCTGTTGATTAAGCACCCAAACTAACCATATACAAGCTGCAAACATGGGGAATGATAATGCTTCTTTAAAATGTATCATCCAAAGGCCTGGCTTGGGTAGTTTAGAAACCATGTGTGGAAAGTAGGCTAACAGTAAAAAAGGAGAAGCAAAGCCTGCCCCTAAGGATATTAATATGGTTGCAGTTATAGCGCTTGAAGCAACAAAAGCATATCCTAACGCTCCAGCCATGAAAGGAGCAGTGCAGGGCGTGGCAACAATAACAGCAAAAGCCCCTGTAAAAAATGAATTTGTCATTTTATACCTCTCTAGTACTCTGCCACTAAAGTTTTGAAGAAATGAGTTTATCTCAAATAAACCCAATAGACTTAATCCGGCTAAAAAGAATACAATTGCCAAAACTGACACAACTTCAGGGGACTGGAGATGGAACCCCCAACCAATTTTAGCTCCGCTCGATTTTACCAATATAATTGCAATTGCTAAAAATAGAAATGTGATCATTACCCCGAATGAATACATCAGTGCATCACGTCTTACAGCTGTCTTTTCTCCATGGGCTAATTTTGCTATTGCCAGAGCTTTCATAGATATTACTGGGAAAACACAAGGCATAAAGTTTAATATAATCCCTCCAAGAAAAGCACCAAGAAAAGCGCTTAGGAAAGACAAACTCAATGAGTTTTGCCCTGGCTGTATTTTTTGATTAGATATAATAACTTGCGGTACTAACTCTACTTCTTCACTTTTATCTTTCCCATCCAAACTATAAGTTAAAGCTCCTATTACTTTTTCTGGAATAATATCTTTGGAACTTGCTGAAGAGATTGTAGTTAAAATTAGACCTGTATTGCTTTTTGTAGCAGATTGTTCTGCATTATTTATCAATATGTCGTTTTCATAGGGATAAAAATAAGCTGAGGAGATTTTCCCCTGGGAAAAGTTTTTGAATTCCATTTTTACTTTATCGTCGATAATATTAAACACTCCCTCGATATTTCCTTTCTTAGGAACCTTTGAAAGAGACGCTTCAATTTTTGCTGCTTGTAATAAATCGACTAAAGTTGGGCCTATAGAAATTGACAAACTTAAACTTCCATTTTCAGGTATGCATATATCTTTACACACAAGGTAGTAAAAATTTCCAATTATAGTAATAACTGAATCTAATTTTACATCTTCGCTGACTGTAAACTGAACAGGAAACAAAGGTGATCCTTCATACCCATAGTTTACTATTGGACCTGTTTGAATAACTTTAGGAGGGATCCAGTTAATCCCGCTTGCAGTTATGCCCGGCGGTAAAACCCATTCAATATCAACCGGTTCCCCGCTGTCGCCGGGATTTCGCCAATAAGTGTGCCATTTTTTATCCAGCTTTGTTTGAAGAGCTATATAGAATTTATTACCAGGTAAAACTCTGTCATGACTACTTATTAAACTGGCCGTTACTCGCCCAGTATCAACCGAGGGAGACTGAACTGCTAGTGCGGAAAAAGAAGTTAGCATCATAACTAGGGATAAAATTAATACCCGCATAATCTACCCTTTCTTATTATATCTATAATCGTATATTAGTTATAAATCTATGTTCATTAGTAGCACACTGTGTTTTAGTTCACGATAAGGAAATTGTCATAAACCAGAAATACATACTTTGTGTACAAAACCAAAGTATAAAAAAACCCACCACAAGGTGGGTTATATTTAATCACTATTATAGATCTTACTTTTTCTCTGCTGCTGCTGCCTCATTAACACGTCTGAGAGTTTTATTAACCAGCCGTTGCCAGTTTCCTAATGAAATCATGTGTGAGTGAGCAACAGCTAAGTAGCCATTATCCGTAAACTCTTTCAGTTTTTCAGCAGAAAGACCTTTTAATCTATCTTCAGTTATAGCGAAGTAATCGGCGATTCTTTGTTGTTCCGCAGGAGAGCCATCTGCATTCTGTCCTTGAAAGTTCATTTCTTTCTGCTCAAATAAATCAAGCTCTTTAAAAACCCCAATCATTCGTTCAGTTGCTTGTCTATCCCGTTCGAAATTTTGTAAAAACTGAAAAGCTTCTTTTGTGAAAGCAGATGTATCATCGCCATCGAAAAATTTTTGTTGTGGTTTTTTATTCGTAACGCACTTTGCACCTTCATCAACGCAAACTACAAAACGGCCATTTGGCTTGTCGTTAGCCAATACAAAGGGAAAGCGGCGAGCAAATGCTGGTAAGTAAAAGTCTTGCTCAAACTCACCATCATTAACAAATAAATTCTCACCAGTCCTTACGCCCATTACAGCTAAAGGAGAACGCTCTTCGCCTGCGAAAATTACAGGATATGATGCTGCAGCTGCCCCGAATTCAGGTGCAGTAAGCGGCATAAAATGTTGGTCGGCCATAAATTCAAATGGTTTTGTTATTGGACTAACACCAAACTTTTGATGCTTGTCTTTTGTGAGCGGTTGTGGGTTCTGATAAAACATTACATTTCCAGATACAGTCGCATTTTCTTTCTTATCGGCCATGGCAGTCCCTTATTTTAGTATAATAATCAATATGAGGTTAAAAAAACTAATTTCAAGAGCGCCTTTAAACAATTTAACTAAGTCTATCAACTATTGAATTCTAACAAATAATTTTTCAATATTTTTATTAAATAATAGATAGTTTGAATGAGCTAAAATGTATAAGGAAACTATATGGGTAAATTTTTTAAAACATGGTCGGGTGAATGTTCAGCTTGGGAGTGTGACGGTCTAGGGCACCTTAATATGCGCCACTACATGACTAAAGTACAGCAAGCCCGTCAAATGTTTTTTATCAGTACCGGGCTACCCCTTGCTTTTCGAAAAAAATCTTTAACAACCGTTAAGGTCAAAAGTTTTTATATTAGATATATAGACGAAGCCCGACCAGACGACCCATTATATATAGAGTCTGGTTGTTTGGAAATCTCAAAAAAAGCAGCAAAGATTTGTCATATAATGTATCATTTAGATGGAAGAGTGGCCTCAACCATAGTTGAGAATGTCGAACATATCAATTTAAGTACTGAAACCGCCGCCATTTGGCCTAAAGGATTTTTTCAATCCGCAGAACGTTATAATATCATTCAGCCCCTTGAGGCTAAATTAAGAAATATAAAACATGAAACAGAATCTTGGAATCCTCATGAAAGTGAGCTTATTAAAATTTCTGCAAAGCAAATAGGCGCAGGTGTTTTTCAACTTCATGAAGCTGGGACTGATGGAAAGATAACCCCTCAAGCCTTAATGGGGCGAGCCACAGAAACACTTGCACATATGCTTGACGGCTACCCAGAATTTAGAGATCCATTATATAAAAATGGAGAAAACTCAGGCGCATTATTGGAAGCCCAAATTTTTATCCATAAAGCTCAGGTTGCGGGGGATGCTTATCGATTTTATTCAGGATTGATAGAAGGGGATAAATATACACGTAAAATAGTGCATCATATTGTTAATTCTGTTACGGGAGACTGTATATTTTCAATGATTGGTGCCGGGTGTTTATTTAATTTAAAAAGCCGCAAATTAATAAAAGCTAATGAAAGACAAGTCGCAGTTTTACAAAATAATATTTTAGACGGCTTGAGGATTTAAAGCAGATTTACTAAGGGCTTCTTGTAATCGAGATATCGCAAAATCTGGATTATTAAATGGAAACATGTGATCTAGTTCTAAGTTATAAGAAACGCTATTTTTACCTAATTTTCGTTCAAAGGCATTGCGTCCTGACTGGTAACTGACAGACCCTCTTCTCCCTGCAAATATAATATCAGAATTTTTCTGGGGTAAATATTTTATAGAATTAAATACATTATGAGCCTGTGCCGCATATATTGCCTGCTCCCATAGAGGGTTACAAGATAACTTCACGCCTTCATCATCATAAATTAAGCCTCCAATGAGATAGTTTTTTAAGGCATCATTTGTAAAATCCTTAAATACCCCTCTTTTTTTATATCGATCAAATGCTGCCTCAAAGCTTTCAAACTTATATTTGCGCCTTCCCGCATGTTTAGCTACTGGAAGCTTCTGTTTGGCTATTTCGCGGAACCAAGAAAAATGACTAAATAGCCTCGCCGGCCAAGGCAAGAGTACGGGGTCAAAGCCGACAAACCCTGTAACTTTATTTTTTATTTCTGGCATTGCCAATATACCAGAAACAGCTCCATAACTATGCCCAGCAAGTACGACTGGATTTTTAATATAACGGTCAAAAAATTCAATTATATCATCCCTAAAAATATTCCAATTTTTTAAATTATGTATATCTATCGGTAAGTTGCTCATGCCATGCCCTCGCATATCAAGCGCTATAGTATTAAAACCCAAAGGCTGTAGAATTGATTTATAACTATATGCGTTAAAGCCATTGGCATTGAGCATAACAAGTTTTACAGGGTTTGAGATGAAGCCGAAGTGAACTCCAGACATCTCGCCATCCCTCAATAAGTACTTTTTACGCTGTGGTTTTGGATGCAAAGTATCAACCGCTCTACATTGCGTGAATTTTAGTGCGGTCGAGGTCGTCTGAAATTGCCTTATCCAGTATTTTAAATAATTCTTTTCTGCTTCGTAGCTTAGTCTCACGAAATGCTTTAGGATTAACTTGTCCAAATAACTTTCCTACCATAAGTATAGAGTCCTCCCACTCACCAGCAGGAACTACCTTATCAAAAAACCCTGCATGCATTGAGGCTTTTGGACCAAAAATTTCACCATTTATAACGCAACGATTGAAATAAGATTTTGGTAAATGATAACGCCCCATTTCAATTCCAAAATTATGCATTGTCATGCCAATGAGTGTTTCATTAAGGCCTATTTTGTAATCACCATCTTTTATCATGGAATAGTCACATGCCAGAGCAAGAAAGGCACCCATAGCTATGGTGTGACCTGGGGCGGCCATAATAACTGGCCTTGGGAAAGACATTATTCTTCGAGCAAACTTAGACCCTTTAGATGTTAGTACCAGTGCATCCTGAGGCCCCTCACCCATTTCTTTTAAATCAAACCCGCCTGACATCACTCCATCACGGCCCGTTATTATTACAATAGCTTTTTCGGATTCAGCTTTATCCATTGCTGCATTTAAATCTGCCCATACAATAGAACCCAATGCATTTGCCTTACCATCATCAATTGTAATTGTTGCAACACCTTTAGTTATATTAATTGTAACATTTGACATTTTATTTCTTTCTTAATTCCAAGTAAATTGATCACTTTATCAAAATACACCGTTATTATCACAGCTAATTAATAATTGGCCTTCTAGTCCGGCTCTGCGATGTTTATGTATTTTACGATACGCTTCTGAACTAACAGTTTCAATCATAATCGCAGCGCTCGGGTATTTAAAAATTCCTATTGCATCCCATTCACCTTCTCCTTGCCCAATAAGCCAAGAGTTCATATTCCCTCCCCATGTAACGCCGCCCTCAATGCCTTGATCTTTAACAAGTTGAGAAAAAGCAGATGCATAACGAGAATAAGCCTCTCGACCAGATATGTCTTCGCCATTTTTGTAAGTTGCCTTTTTCTTAAATTTCAGAAGGTTTAGCATATAAACAGGCTCATCTGCTTTTTTATATGAGAGAAACTTCTTAATTTGTTCGGGGGTAGGCTCAATAGCATTAAGGGTTGTCATTATAAGTATCCTGGATGTTCCATAACGTTTGAGGCAGATCTATTTACCCATTCGCTAGGTATAAAAAAATCAGCAGCTAAAGGTCCGTCATAGTTAGGTTGATTGTATTTACTAAAATTAGTTTCACCTGCTTCAGCCAAGACAAACTCATCTATAAGAAACTGTCCTGTAACTTCATTTGCGGGCTTAATAATTAATTCGTATAAAGCGTCTGCCATAATAGTAGGGAGTCGACTCATTTTAGCCATGCTATCCCCCCCTAATATATTTCTAACAGCTGCGGTGTCTATCGAAGTCATCGGCCAAAGGGAGTTTACTGCAATTCCATCTTTCCGAAACTCTTCAGCCATTCCTAATGTGCACATGCTCATCCCATATTTTGCCATTGTGTAGGCTGTATGATTTTTAAACCATCGTTTATCCATATCTAAAGGAGGTGCTATATTAACTATATGTGGGTTTACAGCTTTTTTTAAATAGGGGTGACATTTTTGACTTAGCATAAAAGTCCCCCGCGCATTTACCTCATTCATTAAGTCGTAACGCTTCATGGGAGTTAATGTGGTTGGGGTCGGTGAAACAGCACTAGCGTTATTTATACAAATATCGATACCTCCGAATTCTTTTATGCAAGAGTTTATTGCATTATCTACTGCTTCCTCATTTCGTATATCACAAACTATTGGGAGTGCTTTTCCGCCTGCAGCTTCTATTTCTTTACTTGCCGTATAGATTGTTCCGCTCAGCTTAGGGTGCGGGGATGCAGTTTTAGCTGCAATTGCTATATTAGCTCCATTTGCTGCACATTTTTTGGCAATTTCAAGACCGATGCCTCTTGAACCACCTGACATAAATATTGTTTTATCTTGAAGTGTCATATTAAATCCTGTTTTCTTTAGATGTATCATATGTAATAAATATGTAAGTCACAAGGAGAACTCAACATGGCATTAGCAGAAGCAATATTAGTTTGCTTAACTGAGCGGCCCATGAGTGGTTATGACTTAGCAAAAAACTTTGATGCTTCAATTGGATATTTTTGGAGAGCATCGCACCAACAAATATACCGTGAGCTTGGCCGCCTTAGAGAAAAAGGACTGGTTAATAGTGAAGAAGTAAATCAGGAAGGGAAGCCCAATAGAATTATCCATACCCTTACTCAAGAAGGTAAAATTTATTTGCGAACATGGTCTAAGAGACCTGCTAGCCAACCATCAATAAAAGATGATCTTATGGTGAAGTTTTATGCTCTAGAAAATATGGATATAAGTGCCCTTAAAGAGCAATTATTAATTAGGGTGGATAAGCATAAAGACCTATTAAACAGATATTATAGAATCAAAGAAAAGTATTATGATGGCAAAAGCCTTGACCTTACCCAAAAGGGAAAACTGATAGTTTTAGAGATGGGAATCCATACAGAAGTCAATAATATAGAGCGTATTGAAGATAGCGTAAGAAAAATTGAACAACTTTAGTTTTTACGCTTTTGTTGCTCCCACAACTCTTTGTAAAGGCCATTCTTTCTCAGGAGCTGTGCGTGCTTTCCTTGTTCAACTATTTTTCCTTTATCCATAACTATGATTTTATCAGCATTTACTATAGTTGATAGTCTATGCGCTATAACAAGTGTAGTTCTGTTTGTCGAAATAGCTTCAAGAGCAGATTGGATGCCTTCTTCAGTTACACTATCGAGAGCTGAGGTTGCTTCATCTAGAATCAGAATACTAGGATTTTTTAATAAAGTTCGAGCAATTGCTACTCGTTGTTTTTCCCCTCCTGAAAGCTTTAACCCCCTTTCGCCAACTAATGTTTTATAACCACCGGGAAGGCTTTTGATGAAGTGGTGTATCTGTGCATTTTTTGCCACTGTTACAATTTCTTCCTGGGTTGCCTTAGGGTTAGCATATCCAATATTGTAGCCTATGGTATCATTGAATAGAACAGTATCTTGAGGGACTATCCCTATACATTTGCGAAGGCTTTCAAGAGAGACCTTCCTTATATCACTTCCATTAATACTTACTGATCCCGCTTCTATGTCATAAAATCTAAAAAGTATTCTTGAAAGTGTAGATTTTCCTGCACCAGTAGGGCCAACAACCGCTACCGTATTACCAGGCTTAATTGTAAATGAAACATCTTTTAAGATAGACCGTTCGCTTTCATAACGAAAAAACACATTAGTAAATTTAATATCCGCTTGTTTGCCATGAATTTTTATTGCGTCAGGGCAGTCTTGTATTTCTGGTTTTAAGTCAAGTAAGGCAAACATCTTTTCCATGTCAGTGAGGGCTTGCTTTATTTCTCTATAAGCAAAACCAAGGATGTTTAGAGGTCTATAGACCTGCATCATAACTAAAGTTATTGTGAGGATATCACCTGTTGTCATCTCACCTATAAGAGCCCTTTGGGTGGCTAAAAGTACTAAACCAACAAGCCCTATATTCATTAGGAAGCTCTGCCCAATGTTTACAGTTGCTAATGATGTTCGAGATAAAATAGCTGCCCTTTGATAACCTTCCATTGCTTTGTCATATCTTTGTGTTTCATACCGCTCGGCATTGAAGTACTTTACAGTTTCATAGTTTAGAAGACTATCTATGGCTTTGGAATTAGCTTCAGTATCTTTAGTGTTCATATCTCTTCTAAATTTGAGTCTCCAGTCAGTAGTAATAACTGTAAACCAGATGTAAGTTGTAACTACGCCAACTGCTATTAGAGCAAATTCCCAGCTATAGGCTATCCAGAATGCTATACCAGCAAGGGTGAGTTGAAGAAGAGTTGGCCCTATATTAAACAGCAAAAACCTAAAAAGAAAATCAATAGAACGTATTCCCCTCTCTATTACACGTGAGATACCGCCTGTACGTTTTTCAAGATGGTAACGCAGTGATAGTTTGTGTAAATGAGCAAAAGTTAAAGTTGCTATTGATCGTTGTGCATGTTGAGCAACTGGAGCGAATATATACTCACGTCCCTCAGATAGCATAATAGATATTAACCTTAAACCTCCATAAGCGAGTATAAAAAATAGAATTGAACTTCCTATTACTGCACCTAAGCCTAATTCCTTTATTTGTACTTCTATTCTGTCACTTGCTTGACCTAGGAAGAATGGAGCGGCAACAATAATAAATTGGCCCGCGACCGTGGCTATTATAGCAAATAAAGTTCTTATTTTATAAGAAGGTTTACTCTCTGGCCACAGGTAAGGCCACAAGCGCCCAAAACTTTTTAATTGGTAGCTGATAGTTTGTTCTTTAATTTTGTCTAAATTTTTTATTGTCATTTGGTTATTTTTAAAATTTCAGGAAGTAGTAAATTGTAAACTTAATATAAACACATTTACTTTAGTATGTCCTACATTATCTATAATTATCATAATTGAGGACCATGCGTGCAATAAAAAAAATATTACCCTCTCAACCGCGTGGTATGAATAGATTATCTCAGCCTATATTGGATCAAGACTACTGGAAGATAAATCAAAAACGCTATTCTTTTATGAAAGTTACCTTTGATTCTCTTTCTGCTTTGCAGTTATTAACCAAAATCAAACGAATTTCAAAAGACCATGGTTTTCGATATATTCTTACTTCTGGATTGGACCAAATTATTGAAATTAACAAGCAGCCTGATAGATATATGAAGTTACATTCTACTTCTTGGTTAAATATTTGCAGTTCAAAACCTATAGATTTTTTTGCGAAGTTTTCAGGCGTTCCAATTGGTCAAATAAATAGCGCTGAATTAGTTCAACAAATATTTGACAACTTAATTACTAATGAAGATTCAATTAACATAATTTATAATAATTCTAAATCTATAGAACCCTTAAAATTTTGTGGTTTATTAGATAAGGTTAATCATCACCAACTTGCAACTGACATTTACAGTGATGATTTAGCAATAAATATTGCAGCCCAATTCATTTATAAAAACCAAGCTCGATATACATTTATTTGTGCGGGATCTCCTATAAGGGAATCTCTTGCTAAACAGATTTTAGATAGGGGAGACTGTCGTGGCTTAGGTATTTGTATCGACGCTCTACCCAAACTCGTTTTAAATAAAATTAATAAAACAAGCAGCACGAGACACACACAAAAAAATAGTTATACAGCTGCTTCTTTGCAAAAAGCCCTCATGCAATATAAATCTGCCGTTAAATTATTATGTGTGCTATGGTACTGGATTAAGACCTCTTTTATCCGTCTAAACTGACCATTATTGATATTAGTATTCTTTTTGATTAAGGTCATGCTATGCGTAGGAATTTTTTATGATAGATACAAAGTCCATGCCGTTTCTTGCTGATATTCCAAGATATCAGTCAAAGTTACGAGGCAAGCAAACTGCAATTTGGTTTGAAGGAAATGAGATCACTTACTCTGCTCTTGACTATCGCTCTAACCAAGTCGCAAATGGATTAATTACGCTTGGAGTCCTCCCCAATGACCGTATTGCCTATTTGGGTAAGAATACAGACCTCTATTGGGAAATTTTATTTGGAGCGAATAAATGCCGAGCAACTATGGCAGCAGTGAACAATAGACTTGCCGCACCCGAACTAAAATTTATTTTAAGCGATAGTGATGCTGTTACTCTATTTGTCAGTAAAGAATATTTCGAAGCAGTTCAATCTATTGTCGCGGATTGCCCAAAATTGAAAAATATTTTCATTTTAGATGGGCTGCATGATGATTGGCTCTCTTATGAGATATGGCGAGAAAGATGTAGCAAAGACGACCCATGTTTAATGCATAAGGGAAATGATGATGTTTTACAGCTTTATACCTCAGGAACAACAGGTTTACCCAAAGGGGTTCAACTAACAAATGACAATTTCCTTAGTTTCTTTGAGCAAGCAAGAGAGTTAGACTGGGCAGCCTATGAAGTAGGTGATCCAGTTCTTGATGCAATGCCATTTTTTCATATCGCTGGGGTTAATATAGGTTTGCTTAGTTTAATCCAAGGTTCAAAGGCTGTTATATTAAGAGAGATCAATCCCTACCATATATTGGATTTAATTGAGCAGCAGAAAATTCGACATGGGTTTCTTGTACCAGCAGTAATCTTAATGCTCGTGCAGATTCCGAATATAAGGAGCAGAGATTTTTCATCATTCCATATCATGGCATATGGGGCCTCACCTATTGCTGAAAGCTTATTGTTAGAAGCTGTAGAGATATTTGGCTGTAAATTTACTCAGGTTTATGGGCTTACAGAAACCACGGGTGCTGCTACTTATATGCTACCAGAAGCTCATGACCCTAAAAAGGGTAAGCTTCGCTCTTGTGGTATACCTTATCCTGATGCTAAAATTAAATGTATAGATGATAAAGGCGATGAAGTACCACAGGGTGAAGTCGGTGAGATTATTATTAAGTCTAAATTTGTTATGAAAGGCTACTGGAAAAGACCAGAAGCAACTGAAAATGCTATACGTGATGGTTGGTTTCATTCAGGAGATGTTGGTTATTTTGACTCAGATGGATACCTTTATATTCACGACAGACTAAAAGATATGATAGTTTCTGGAGGTGAAAATGTGTACCCTGCTGAAGTTGAGAATGCACTTTTTGATTATTTAGATATTATAGATTTAGCAGTGATAGGTGTTCCCAGTAAGAAATGGGGTGAGGCAGTAAAGGCTATAATAGTATTACGGCCGGGTGCTGATTTTAACGAAAAGGACTTTATTGCATACGCTAAAACTAAGATAGCGGGTTATAAATGCCCAAAATCAGTTGATATTGTAAATGCCCTTCCTCGTAATGCCTCAGGAAAAGTATTACGCCGTCAATTGCGTGAGCCATATTGGAGGGACTCTGAAAGGCAGGTTAGCTAAATCAGTGTTACAAAGTATTTAGTTCTTTTACAGTATTTTTAGCTATTTTAGAAAATATGTTTGATATATCGTTGTCATGAAGGGCGATAGGTATACCTTTATCCCCACTTTCACGAATACTAATCTCTAATGGGGCAGAGCCAAGATAAGGTATTTTCATTTTTTTTGCTTCATTCTTTGCTCCATTCTTCCCAAAAATATAATGAATGCTATCGCAATCTGGACAAACAAAGGAAGCCATGTTTTCAACTATTCCAAGTATTGGTATATTTACCTTTTGAAACATTTCTTTCCCTTTGCGTGCATCTGCCAATGCTAAATCTTGGGGTGTTGAAACTATTACGGCGCCATTAGGTTTAATATCTTGTGCTAGTCCAATTTGAACATCTCCAGTACCAGGAGGCATGTCTATTACAAGATAATCAAGTTCTCCCCAATTTACATCCCAGAGCATTTTAGATACTGCCCCTTGGACCATAGGCCCTCGCCATATTATGGGTCCTTCATTATCTGTTAAAAAACCAATAGACATAACTTTAATATTATGTTGCTGATTGGGCTTTATCAATCTTCTTCCCTCTACCTCTTCAGTTGAAGCTCTTGTTCCTCGCATTCCCATAACTATGGGAATACTAGGGCCATGTATATCCGCATCTAAAAGACCTACCTGTTTGTTCTGCTTTGCCAGTGCTATCGCTAAATTAACAGCTATTGTCGATTTCCCAACACCACCTTTCGCAGAGCTTATCGCTATAACAGATTTAATTTTACTATCACCTTGATATCCTTCAGGCCTTCTGGGTTTATGGGGGTTACCTTGGGGTGATTTTTTTTCTAACTTTTTAATTTTAGGCGCAGACTTGTGAGAAGTAAGTAATACAAGTGCTTTATCAACGCCATCAATTTGCTTCAACGAAGTTTCAGCTAGCTTTCTTACTGGCTCAAACCCTTCAACCAGTGCAGGCTCAATAGATAGTATAGCTTGTAGTATGCCATCTTTATATATTAAATCACTTAGCTTTCCTGCAGAGACTATATCTCTCCCCGTTCTTGGATCTTTTATACCGGAAAGTACTTTTAAGGCTGTTGATTCTGAGTAGGGCATATATATTGCTTTAATGTTAGATTCACATTGATTAGGGTTTAAACTAAATTCTTAGTTAGTTTTTCAACAGGACACATATGGGGAACTATAAAGCTTACGGCTAGACCTGAAAGCACAAACAAAGAAATTAGATTCCCTGAAAAAAAGTAAAGGCCTATGACGCCTCCAATTAGTGCCGGAATTCCAGCGGGTGTATAGAGCTTAAGTATCTGCATAGGCATTCTATTATGCTGATCTGCAGTTTTCGCCATTTCCCCAAGACTGTGAAATATAAAGAAATATACTGCGACTGCTGATACCGGAGGTAATAATGCGATTAAAGCTATTAATATAAGTGCTCGTATTTTCTCTTTACGTCTGGTGGATATTTGGATGATTAATATAGTAACAACAGTAACTGCTACTAATCTACCTACTATTAGCAAGCTCCTAGCGTTTAGTTCCTCACCGGTTAAATATGAAAATATACCTAGTGTTTCGGTTGGGTAAAATAACATTGAGCCGCTCACAACCCATAGACCTATAAGTGGATAGTGTTTTTCAGACTGCCCAAAATGGAAGGCGGATAAAATAAGGAATAAAGCCAAGGTATAATGGGGTGAAATTAACCAGGAACAAAAAACTAGAATACCAAAAATTAAGTATAGAAAAGTATAATGTAGACCTGGTACGTGCGATATTTTTTCTTGTGTCTCAATGGCTCCATGAGGAATCCCCATCAAAAAAAGAGGTAAAGAAGCCCATACTGATATTGTTATATTATACTGATAAAGAGCTAGGTAGAAAATACCTACTACTAAACCAATAAAGTGCGCGAATTTTTTGTGCTGCAAGGTAGCAATGCAAGTATTTGGAATGGTGTTAGCCATGTTTTTTGTACATTTTTGTAAAACAGATTTTTAATATAAAAAGGTGAATGCATTTTCACGCATTCACCGTTGTTTTTTAAAGCAGCCTATTTGACCACTTACTCAGAACTGAGTTTACTTCTTTGCTTTCTTTGCAGGAACTGATGTGGCTGCTGCCCAGATCACTACACCAAATGCAATTTTGTTAACAAAGTCAGCGAGGTTATAGATAAGGTTAAGTGTATCTACATCTCCACCGCCTGCGTAGCCATATATATATCCGAGAGGATAAATAGACCAGCCTACAGTTACGATTAGGCGTAAGGCACTAAACGCTTTCTGCGAAGCAGCTGTTCCAGAAGCAGCATTAATTTTTGATGCTTCACCTGCAAATATTTCATAGATTATGTACAGCCATGCTAGTGTACCAACTATAAACATTGGCCACAGATGCCCGGCATTTCCACCTCCCATTTGATCAACTTCACCTAGGAAGCCTGTAACTAGCATCACAACGGACGCCACAAGTAATTTCCAGAAAAGTTGAGCTCTAACAACAGCAATAGCTGATAAGATTAAGAAGAATTCTGTAATCTGTAGTGGAACAGTAAGTAGCCAGTCAACATAACGGAATACAGTTGGGCTTTCGCCTGTTTCTATCCATACGCCGCGCATGTAGAAATAGTGCAAAGCAGCTATACCTGTAACCATAGCAGCAACTGTTAGTGAAGTTTTCCACTTACCTTCTGCGCGATCTCTTTCTACCCAAAAGAAGAATGTAGCAGCTAGCATAGCAGCTGACATAATCCAGAAGGATACGCCGACAAGATCAGACGGGTCTAACATTAGTGATTTTTCCATTAAAGGATCTCCCATTTCGTTTTGATATTAATCTGATGAGATTATGCGCGACAATCTGACCTGTCAATGGGAATACATGTAGATTGATGCTTTATTGTTATATTAAGAAAAATATTTTTTGGCGAAAAGAGATCAGCAATTAAATTTAAATACAACAAAATTGATTATAAACAACTGAATATAAACATTTTTTTTGAAAAAAAAGAATCTTTAATTAACTCTCAACTTTGTGATAGCTTTTTTATTTTTAAAATAACTATCACTAATGATAGTGTTTAAAGTATAAAAAGTTTTTGTTTTTAAGTACAAAATTATATTTTTCTTTGTTGTGAGTTTATATTTAATCCCCTTTTTTAGAGGTAAGAAAATTAATTTATAAAATAATTTCTTATTAGTTTTTCTATTTACCTAATTAAGTAACTAGTGTTTTTTATTAATGTATATTAATTTTAAATTATAAGGTTAAGCATAATATAACTATTTTTGTTGTAGACTTTGATATTTTAGAGGTTTAATCAGACAAAGAAATAATCAATTTTATGCGTTTGTAGCTCAGTTGGATAGAGCGTTCGGCTTCGAACCGAAAGGTCGGGAGTTCAAGTCTTCCCAAGCGCGCCATTAATGCTTAAAAGTCGTTACCTATTTTAATTGAGTAAGCTTAATAGCTTCTAAAGCTAACTTTGTTATTGCGTCGTAATTTTTAGACTCAACTGCATCTCCAGGAGTTAGCCAAGACCCCCCACAAGCTAGTACCGATGGTATAGAGAGGTATTCAAGAAGGTTATTTGGATTAACTCCTCCTGTAGGCATAAACTGCATGTCTTGAAAAACAGAAGAGAAAGCTTTTAGTATTTTTGGCCCACCTACAAGCGATGCTGGAAATAATTTTACCGTCTTGACTCCTAGGTTCAATGCTTTCTGTAATTCTGTGGCTGTTGCAACACCAGGAAGTATAGTAATTTCTGCGGCATGCGCTACTTCAATTGAAGAAACATCTAGTCCGGGAGAAACTATAAAACTTGCGCCGCGACGGATAACCTCTTGACTTTGGTCTGCATTAAGCACGGTGCCTGCACCGACGTGCGCTTGTGGGAACTCTTTTACTATAGCCTCTAAGCAATTTAATGCTTGATCCGTACGGAGGACAACTTCTAAAACATTCAGGCCTCCTTTAAGCAGGGCTTCTGACACTTTGAGAGCGGTTGTCGGGTTGTTTGATTCTACTAGGGGAACAACTCTATTGTTTTGAAGTGATTTTAGTAATTGACTCATTTGGTTTTTCCTAAAACTGTTTACATTAGTGGTGCGCGATACTGGGATTGAACCAGTGACCCCTACAATGTCAATGTAGTGCTCTCCCGCTGAGCTAATCGCGCTAACCTTAAGGATATAATCTCCGGCGTATAGAGTTGCTTATTATCGTTTTCAAGGCTTATTTAAACTCTTCATGCTGCAATAAGCTTATTAACTTCATTTACGAGTTGCCTTAAATGAACAGGTTTAGAAAGAACAATTTGTTCATCTATTTCTTTATCATTTATCGCGACTGAAGCAAAACCTGTAATAAAAATGATTTTTATTCCTGGTGAGATCTTTGCTGCCTTTTTAGCAAGCGCTATTCCATCAATTTCGGGCATCATTATATCAGTTAGCAATAAGTCAAAAGCACCCTCAGCAAATTTCAATGCACGCAAAGCTTTCTGGCCATCAGAGCAAGAAATTACTTGATGTCCATCTTTCTCCAATGCTTTCTCAAAAAAAGCTCTCATTGCGTCATCATCTTCTGCGTACAAGATAGTAGCCATTTTTTACCTCTAATATCTCTTTAACATGAAATTTAATTCTTATTAAAGAAGTATTTATGTAATATAAAAATATAATGAATACGCAAATAAAAGAAAAACAATTTGAGCAAAATTGTATTAATAAATTTTATCCCCCAGCTATTATAAATAGGGCTAAGAAATGGAGGGGTGGTATTATTTTTGCCTCTGCCCACTCCGGAAGTTTATACCCTGATGCACTTCTAGAAAGATCAGATTTAGAAGTTAGGCACTTAAGACGTAATGAGGATGCCTTCATAACAAACCTTTTTGCCTCAGCACCTGATTTGGGGGCGCCGCTTATAGTCGCTAATTTTCCTAGGTGTTTTGTTGATGTTAATAGAGCTTCAGATGAGCTACCAAGCTTTTGGCGAACTGATGGAAAGATAGCTTCTCCAAGGGCAGAAATTGGCATGGGTGTTGTTCCTACTATGCTTTCTGATTCTATAAATATTTATTCTGAACCATTATCCCTTTCTGCAGCAAAAGTTAGAATTAAAGAGTTATATCACCCTTATCATAAGGCCTTACAGTGTCTAATTGGCGAATCCCTTTCCTTGTTCGGAAGAGCTTTGTTAATAGATTGTCACTCTATGCCAGGTTTCAACTCGATGGGTTCTCGAAGATCTGATGTTATTTTAGGTGATAGATTCGGAAAATCTTGTTCCCCAAAAATAGTTGCGTTGGTTGAAAAGTGTTTCCAAGACTTAGGCTACAGTGTTAGCCGTAATTATCCATATGCAGGTGGTTTTGTTACTGAACACTATGGTAAGCCACATGAGAATATCGATACAATACAAATTGAAATTAATCGTGACCTGTACCTCAACCCTATAACCTTAGAAAAAAAATCTAGCTTTGAAAGGCTTGAGAGTCACATAAATCTAATAATTAATTCAATAGTAAAAGAGGTTATAGCTTTTAATTTATAAATAATTATTTCCTAAGACCCCCTAAATACTTGCAAAGCCTTAATCCATGCTTCATTTGCAATTCATGATAGATAAAATACCAGATAATATTGTAACGGTTTATCAACTTGATGCTCAGCCTGTTCGTGGGCGCATAGTAAAGTTAGGCGCCGCTTTAGATAAAGCCCTTGGATCTCGATATCCCGATTTAGTTGCGAACTTGTTAGGGGAGGCAATGCTTTTGTCATCACTTGTGGCTCAATCTTTAAAATTTAAAGGGCGTCTTGTAATACAGTGTCATGGTACAAACACAGGCGCTGTTAGCCTGTTGATGAGTGATTGTACGACTGACGGCCATATAAGAGGGTATGCAAGGTGGGATGATGAAAAGCTTAAAGAATTAAAGTTAGATAATAATCATTTGGGCGCAAATAAATTATTGGGAGGCGGTACTTTTTCTATGACCATAGATCAAGGGGCTGATATGGATCAATATCAAGGGTTAACAGCAGTTGAAGGCGAAAGACTATCTGATTGTGCAGAGCATTATTTTAAACACTCAGAGCAAATACCAACTGAAATAAGACTTGCCTGTGGAATTCTTCAGGTGCCAGGCTTAGACTCTCAGCGGCGCGGTGGCGGGCTTATGATCCAAAAAATCGCAGGAGATAAGACGCGAGGACATACTGATGAGGAATGGGATACAGCTAGAGCTCTATTTAATACTATCACCGACTCAGAATTACTTGATCCAAATTTAAGCCAAGAGGAATTACTTTTCAGACTTTTTCATGAAAATGGAGTTCGTGTTGTTGATACCGCAGCGGTGGAAGCTAGATGTAAATGTTCTCGCGAAAGACTAGAAAAAACTTTGAAATCATTTGATAAGAGCGCTTTAAAGGATATGGCGGAAGCTGGAGCCATAAGTGCTAATTGTGAGTTTTGTGATGCTACTTATATCTTTCCCTTAGAGGAAATCTAGCTTCTCCAAAAACTTGGAGTTAAAACAACAAGGGCCGTAACAATTTCCAAACGTCCTACAATCATTGCTGTCATCAAAACCCATTTGGCTTCGTTAGGAAGAACCTGATAAGACCCCGACGGACCGATGATGCTTCCAAGGCCTGGGCCAACATTTGCCAGTGAACTTCCCGCCCCCGACCAAGCTGTTATGGGGTCGAGTCCAATAATAGAAAGTGATATGGCTGCAAATGCGAAGGTCATAAAAAATAAAAAGAAATAGCCCATAACTGAAAACAATACTGCTTCTGGTAAAATTTTACCTCCATACCTTAATGGTGTTACAGAGTGTTGCCGAGGCATTTTAAAGAGATAAGACCTTAACCCTTCAAATGCGACTTGGTAACGGAAAATTTTAATTGAGCATGCTGTAGAGCCAGCGCAGCCGCCAATAAACATAAAGGCAAAAAAAGCACTAACAGCAAATGGCCCCCAAGTATTATAATCTGCAGTGGCAAAGCCTGTGCCCGTAACAATTGATATAACGTTAAATGCCGACAACCTTAGGGCTCTGCTGCCTGTTAATTCAGAATTTAGCCATAAGTATAAAGTAACAAGAGATATAAGTGTCAATATCAAAGCTATAAAGGCCCTTACTTGGCTGTCACGAAATGGTGCTACCCAGTCGCCCCTGGTAATAATTAGTAAATATACACCAAAGGGAATTGCGGCTGCCATCATAAAAAAGATGCAAATAAGATCCGCTCCATTGTCCATGAAACCCCCCATTGATGTATCTGAGGTAGAGAATCCACCAGTTGCTAATGTTGTCATTGCATGAGAAATGGCGTCAAAACCATTCATTCCTGTTGCGATGTAACCAAACATGCATAGTATTGTAAGTGTAAAATAAATTCCGCTTATGCCAGCAGCAAGAGAGGCTGCCTTTGGTAATATTTTTTCACCCATATCTGAGCTCTCGAGTCGAAATAGTTGCATTCCGCCGATTTTTAGCATGGGTAGAACTGCCATAGCGGTTACAACAATACCTATACCTCCAATCCATTGAAGGATGGATCTCCACATAAGTATGCCCTTTGGCATATCATCAAGTCCCAGCAACACAGTTGAACCTGTTGTTGTTATTCCTGAGGTTGCCTCAAATAAAGCATCTGTAATGCTTAACTTTAATGGTTCCATGATGAAAGGAACTGCTGCGAATATAGATAAAGATACCCAGCTTAGCACCGTTAATAAGAAAGCTTCGCGTGCTCGCATATCAGGATTGGGTGTGTAAGTAGATAGGGCTAATGAACCACCAAAAAGTGCAGTTAAGATCCCAGAGATGCCAAAAGCTCTCCAAGAGTAATCGTTGTATAAAAGATCAACAATCATCGGAATAAACATTGCTATACCCAATGTGGAGATCATTAAGCCAACAATAAAAAATACAGGACGCAGATCGAGCATTGTTATTATCTACATCAGGTAGTAACTATATAAAAGCCTGAAATTCACTTGTTTTAATAAGTGCTTAACAAAAAGATTTTTCGGGATTAGGTAATAACAATGAAAGACTTTTATTTTTATACACTTTCAGCTACTTTTGTAGCTACTAGTATTTTGATCGCAATGATGCACTCAACCGAGATTAAAGTAAGTGACGAATGCATAGTAGAAAACGGGTTTATTGCTCAGGGCAAAGAACTAAAAAACCTAACTTCATCTCCTGGTACAAGCTTTACTTTTGTGGCCGCCTCGCAGTCTTCCCCAGCATATATTACAGCTTCATCACATGTGCCTAGGGTAAATGCGCAAGCCTCAGCCGGTATTTTTGCTGTTTTAGGTCCTGATTATGAAAGAGTTTTGGGGGGGAGAGCATTATCAATGACCGTCAGTGCACGAAAAAACAGGGCATATGCATTGGATGAATTTGATATGGGTTATTTTACTGCAGGAGCAGGAGATAGCGGATGGAAAACCCGTAAATTAACAAATGTCTGGAGAGACTATGTTCTGTATTTCACCCCTACTTCCTCACAAAGTGAACCAGATATTGATTATTTAGGGATATGGCCGGGAGTGCGTGGTGAAAAAAAACTTATGGATCTTAGATATATTAAAGTAAAGGTTTTGGATAAAACTATGAACTCAAACAGTAAATGCAGTGATGCCAATAATTAGAAAACTAGTAACTTGATTATTCTTATAACAGGCGCAGCGGGATTTATTGGTTTTCATGCAGCCAAACGATTTTTATCGCTTGGGTATACGGTAATTGGTCTAGATAGTCTCAATGATTACTACGAAGTGGCTTTGAAGAATGCCCGCTTAGGTCATCTTCAGTCTCATAAAAACTTTGAATTTTATAAAGTTGATATAGCTGATTACGATGCTTTGGTAAGTATTACTCAAGATAAGGAAATAAACTATATATTACATTTAGCAGCTCAAGCCGGTGTAAGGTTTTCGTTAGAGAAGCCTCGCTCGTATATAAGGTCGAACGTATTGGGGCATTTAAATATATTGGAATTAGCTCGTAATAGACCAACATTAAAACATGTTGTCTATGCATCTTCTTCTTCAGTTTACGGAGATAGCTCTAGGCTGCCATTTAAAGAGACGGACAACGTAAATTCACCGGCATCACTATATGCCGCTACAAAAATTAGTGGTGAAATGATAGCGCAAAGTTATAGTAAACTTTACGGCATTAACCAGACAGGTCTTCGTTTTTTTACTGTATATGGCCCATGGGGCCGTCCTGATATGGCATATTATATCTTTACGGACAAAATTTTTAAAAAAGAGACAATAGAGCTTTTCTCACCAAAAGAAATGATACGCGATTTTACCTATATAGATGATATTGTAGAGATACTCCCTCAAATTTTAGAGTCCACTCCAAGCAATGGACATGCATTATATAATTTAGGCAACTCTAGTCCAAATACATTGATGCAACTAGTTGAGGCTGTTGAAATTGCCTGCGGAGCATCAACCCAAAAAGTGATTCTAGGAAAACAAAATGGAGATGTTAGTCATACCTATGCTGATATAAATGCAGCTGTGCGAGACTTTAATTTTGCTCCGAGAGTTACACTTAAAGATGGAGTAAAAAGTTTCGTAGACTGGTATAAGAATTATTAAACTTTACGATGTGTAAGCTTGAATTGAATTTATTGGCTGAAACGGTTTATCATTGACTGCGCTTGTTCGCCTATTTCTGCATGATCCTTAGCATAAGCTAATACAGCTTCAAAATAGCCTAACTTACTGCCACAATCATAATCCTGACCTTCGTATTCATAGGCGTAAAACTCTTGATTTTGCATGAGCGTTACCATGGCGTCTGTGAGTTGTATTTCATCATTAACACCAGCTAATTGATTTTCTAATATATTCATGATTTCTGGTTGTAGAATATAGCGCCCAGTTATTTTTAGATTTGATGGCGCTGATGCAGGGTTAGGCTTTTCAACCATTCCAGATATATGAATAATACTCCCATCTCTTTTCTGCGGGCTTATGACCCCGTATTTTGATACTTGTTCGTTCGGAATTGAATCAACAGCAATGATGTTGCTTCCTACCTTTTCGTACGCTTCTATCATTTGTGCCAAGCATGATTTTCTAGATTTTATAAGCACATCTGGTAGTAAAATAGCAAAGGGGTCCTCGCCTATAATTTCCCTTGCACACCATATAGCGTGACCTAGCCCTTTTGCACTTTGTTGACGAACAAATGACATGGAGCCAGGTGTAGGGGTATCGTTATTGAGTTGATCATATATATCTGTTTTACCTTTTTCGCGAAGACTATATTCTAACTCATAAGCTCGATCAAAGTAGTCCTCTATTGCACCTTTATTACGGCCTGTAACAAATACAAAGTGCTCAATTCCTGCTTCTTTAGCTTCATCTATGACATATTGTAGGGCCGGCCTGTCAATTATTGGCAGCATTTCTTTTGGAATTGTTTTAGTGGCGGGTAAAACCCTTGTGCCAAAACCAGCTACAGGCAGTACTGCTTTTCGGATTTTTTTCATAATTTACATGTGCCTTTTTGAAATATATTCCTTATTACTTAGGCGGACCATAAACAAAATGTTCGATATTTTTATTTGACCAACCGAGTTCTTTGAGAACAGTTTTTAATTTCTTTTTTTTACTCATTGAGCTGCCCTCTAACGCCACGACTCTCTGACTAATTTTTAAAGCTAAAATTTTAGCTTTTTCCGTATCAATATTTAATAAGCGTTCAATTCGAGAGATCATTTTTTCATCCTAAAGTCAGTACTATAAAGTGTAACGCTTTTTTGTTGGCATAAAAGACAAATTTATTTTTCCTTTATGTGCTCTATTAATAATGTGGGTACATTATGTGTGTTTGATTTCACTGTTGCAACAAGTGTTCCTTCTTTCATACCTTTTTTTACAGAGGAAACTTTTATACCTTTGCTGATAAGTCTATTGCGTGTTTCTTTAATAGAGTCCACTCCCCAAGCTAAGCCCCAAAGGCTGTCTGGCATCACTTTAGACTTTTCAGTCACGACTACTTCTAAAGTTGTTTTATTAAGCCTAAAAAAAAGTACTCGTGATTTAAGAGACTCAACATATTTGTCCAAGGCGAGCCTAATTTTATATATGCCCTTGTATGTATTTATAAAACCATCTGGATCAGAAGTGGTCATTACGACATGATCTAGGTTATTTATCATTGCGGGCTCATATCTATCTACCTTTGGTAGACTACCGTTTTTATGTTGGATTAAAAAAGAGAATACCCCCCGGGTAATTTTATCAGTTAAAAAAAGATTTTTCCACGCTCTCACTTTACCGTCTGTATTGTTTTTACCGCTTCCTTCGAATGGCGGACCAACTATACAGTCATGTTTTTTTAGTTTTTGAGCTGCTAGATCAATATTTTCCGTTTGTAAGACAAGCCCAAATAAGCCTTCACCCTTTTCTTTTAGAGTATTTTTTATTAACTCTGCTCCCATGCCGCTACCTTTTTGCGCCAGTAATTCTAAATATGTGTTTTTGAATATGAATAATGAATTTTCTGTTCCTAGGTGCTTGTGAGTTCCCTGCCAAACAGGAGGATGGCCTAATAATAATTCATAGTTGGCTTCAGCCTCTTTGAGGTTTTCTACCGCAATGATAATGTGGTCTATTGCTGTAATCATTACGAACTTCCTAATAAAACTCAGAGATGTGTTGAGGTGTGCTACTTTTTAAAAGTTTTATAAAAATGAATAAGGCCATAAAGGAACCATATAACTACTGTCCCCCACCACAAAGCAAAAAACCAATCATTTTTATTTGTTCCGTTCCACTCCAGCCATTCAAATACAAAAGCTTCAACAAAGAGATCAAAAGACAGGAGTATAAAAAAACCAAAAACCCAGAATAAGAAGAATTTTATTTTTTTCATAATAACATTAATTACTTAAAATGTAACCTTTACTTCTCTTATTATTTATGGTAAGTATACGTTACATTTTAATTTTGGCATATGTCAATAATATTGTAGGAGAATAAAATGGAAGGAGCTTTAGGGGCGTTAGCTATTGGAACAGGCTATTTGGCTATATTAAGTCCAGCGCTGATTATTTGGGTGGTTTTTCACTATGTAAATAAACTTCAGAAAAATAAAAATGAAACCTTGTTGAATATTGCCAAAACAATTAATGATCCAGAACAAGTCAGAGAAATAGTTGATCAATTAAATCAAAAGAAAAAACCCACAGATTTACGAAAATCGGGCGTTATATTAATCTTTATTGGAATCGGTTTAGCTGGTTTTGGCGCTTTAAGTATACCTATTTTAAAGTCAGTCGGATTTTTGGTCTCCTCTCTCGGTATTGGTCTTCTGGTGGCTGGCTATATCTATCCAAATGAGAGCGAAGAGATAACTAAAGCTGTTGAAAGTTTTGAGAAATAAGAGAATTAGAACAATGACACATATGAAACGTTCGCTTTTAGTTTTTACCTCTGGCGCAACTCAAATCTTTTTTGCACTCTATGTTTTACTAAAAATAGCAAATATAAACATTATTCAATTACCTTCTGAAGCAATGTTTATACCAGGTATAATTATATTTTTAGCCTCGGGTTACCTTACAGCATCATATTATTTTGGTGATAAAAAAAATAATAGTGCACTCTATGACGAATATACTGCAATAAGGTATTATAAGCTTGGAGCCATAGGTTATGCAATAAACGGGATCGGTATATTCTTAATTTTCTCTACGCAAGATTATGCCAATTGGAGCCTTCAAACGGCTAATACAATGATCTATCAAATTGCATCTTTTGCCTGGCTGATATTTGGCGTCCTATTGGTATGTTTTTCTATTGGAGATTTCAAAGAGGCCCGCAATGGGTAAAAACCATAAAAACCTTTTAAACAACCTGGAAGAGTTGAGAAGGTCTGCAGGACTAACACAAAAAGATTTATCTGAACGTGCAGGCGTTTCACGAAAAAGTATAAATGCTATTGAAAATGGAGTTTATGTTCCCTCCACCGTGCTTGCGTTAAAAATATCAAAGATTTTGAAATGTAAGGTTGAGGACATATTCTTATTGCCAAATTAAAAACTATTGACCTTATAAATGAATGGTCATTATGTTTCCTAAAAATTATATGCGAATGTAGAGGATAATTATGAAGAAAATATTTTTGATACTAGTGACGGTTTTGTTGATATTGCCTATGTCGAGTTATGCAGACAATCATCATGATAAATCAATTATATTTTATCTCGATATGAATGTGGCATCAGAAAAAGCGGAAAACTTAGATAAATTTGTAGCATACTTGTCAGAAACTGTTGAAAGAACAGAACCAGGAACCACTTACTATAAATACTTTATTTCTGCTGATAAAACTAAAGTTTCATTATTAGAGGTCTATCAGGATGACGCGGCTGCGTTGTTTCACGTAAGAAGTTTTTTAAAAGCAGTTCACCGGGATGAGTTTTTAGATACTTTTGAAATTACCAATTTCCAAGTTCTAGGGGAATCTAGTGAAGAATTGAAACTTGCCATGGCGGACTTCACGGATGATCACCGAACTCTTATTGATGGGTTTAAACGTAAATAAATTAGTCCTATTTAAACCTAGTAATAATCGCATATGGAGACCTTTGATATGAGTAAAAAATTAGTTATCTCCCAATCAATAATGTGGGCGGCAGCGATATTGGTTGTTTCAATAGTCCAAGAAAAACAGTTCGCTATTATGATGGTGGCTTTATTAGCAACTGTGTCATTAATTTATCTAAAAAAAGAAATGACCTAATATTTATACAATTTCCTAAATAATTAAGATAATATCAAGTAATTTAAATTTATTCATAAAATGGGTTTTCCATTTTCATCATATATTTTCCAGGTAGGTAATACTCTTTTATCATCTTTATATTCACCTTTGGATAGAATTGTACCATTTTCATAATAGGTTATTTCTTCGCCGTTTTTCTTTCCGTTGATGTAGTACCCCTTGAGCAGAAGCTGGCCTGAATCGTAATAAAACAACCAGTTTCCTTCCCTGATACCATTTTTCATAGCACCTTGTTCACGTCCTATGACTTTACCTGTGAAGGGCGTATCGGAAAACTTTTCATAAAAGGCCTCGCCCCTCTGAATAAGTTCGGTCGATTGTATGTGATTGGGCGATGGCGTCTCTGGCGGCGGTGATGTGGTTTCTGTGTTCTTGCCTCCGCTGCAGGACATTATTACTAACCCCCCCGCAGAAATTAGAACACTTTGAAACAGATGTTTTAATTTCATATTTTTCTCATACATCAAACTAAGCCCAGTGCTATTATGGCAATTATAGTAATAATGAGTAGCAAGAGGATCAGAAACATCCAAAAACTAACAAAGATTGTACCAATGACTATTAAGGCGGCGCTAAATAAGCCTTTAATTAAGCCCCTTCCTGGCTTCGTAATTATAGCACCTAAAATTATTAGGAATAATAAAGCCTCATTCATCAACAGTACTCTTATTTGCTATCATAGTATTTCTTAGGCTATGCTTCACTTATAAACAAAGACTTTCTCTAAAGGAACACCAAATTCAAGCGCTATTTTAAAGGCAACTTCTAGTGACGGGGAATATTTATTTTTTTCAATTGCAATTATCGTTTGCCGGGTTACTCCAATGGCCTCCGCCAATTTTTGTTGCGATATCCCCCCGTTATTTTCCCTAAGAACTTTAACGTTGTTAGATATTACTTTTTTCACATTATTTTCCTTTAAGTGAATGATAAAGCTGGGCGATATAACTAATGAGCTCAGCTAAAATAACAAATAAAAGCAACGAATAAAAAAGCCCTTGAGGAGTATTAAAGGATTTGGAGAATGGGGTATTGAGTAAAAGCTGAAAGATTACAAACCATATAGTAGCTGAAAGAGCCCAATAGCTATACTTATATGAAGTTATTTCTATTAATTTGTCTCTTTCGTCCTCAATACTTGATTTGCTTTCTAATTTTAATACAGATTTAATGATAATTTCAAAAACTATAAATAAGACTACTAAAGCTAATAATTCTCCAAACTGAGTTGGCCAGCTATTTAAATTTTTGAAACCAATATAAAGATAAGAACCAAAAAAAATGACTGTTGTTATTATCGAAGCTATTAAAGTTTTCTCTTTGTACGAAAAATTCATAGTAAAAACCTGTTAATTATTTTTAACATATGTAAAATATATTTAACACTCTGTCAATTTAGTTATGGCAATAAGTGTAATAATAATTTAGTTGTACTATAGCCCATAAATATAGGAAGAAGTTCATGCTTAAAGAAATTACAAGTAGTGTTTTAATGATAATGTTAATCGGTGGCTGCTCAGTTAATGAGCCCAGGTTTGATAGTACTTCTGAAGAAACGGCTGAAGCTTCACTTCAAGCGATGTTTCCCGATATTTCTTTTGATGATGATAACTTACCAGAGGGAGATGATATTCCACCAGCAATTGATGCGCTTCTTTGTAATGGTATGAAAGTAGGCTTCGCTAATTTTGATAAAACAAAGGAAGAAATTGCTGCTTTAGTACGAGAGCCTTTTAATGGAATGACAGCAGCTGATATGGAAGCCTTTGCTATTGAAAATGACTACGTTGGTTGTGTGAATAAGATGCTTCAGGGAATAAAAGAGATGGAAGAAGGCTTGAAAGAAATGGAAAAAGCCTTCGGCGATATCAATGATACTTTTAAGTAAACTCAACAAATCATTTGTTTTTTTTGAGCTTAAAGTACATAAAGTAACAAAAAAAATTCAAAGTTAAGGGAATTACTATGCCTTCGTTTACATTTATTGCTTTAGCAATTTTAATCGGTTTTTTCATTAAAAGTGGTATTAAAATTGTACCTCAAACTCAAGAATATGTAGTTGAAAGATTTGGTAAATATACCAAAACACTTAAAACGGGACTTAATTTTATTGTACCGGTTATAGATAAGGTATCTAGTAAAGTTGATATTCTAGAAACACAATTAGAAGAATTACGCATATCAGTTGTAACAAAGGATAATGTGGAAGTTGATTTAATTTCTGCTGTTTTCTATCGCGTTACAAATGCAGAAAAGTCAGTTTATAGAATTGACAATGTGGCTAATGCAATTGAGCAAACTTCTAAATCCATTATAAGATCAGAGGGCGGAAAATTAGATTTAGATGCACTGCAATCTTCGAGGGACTCAATGAATATTCAAGTGTATGAGCAGTTAAAAAAAGCTGCTGAAATATGGGGAATTGAGGTTACAAGAGCTGAGATATTAGATGTACAGCTCGACGAAGAAACTAAAGAAGCCCAGAGACAGCAGCTAAATGCTGAAAGAAAAAGAAGAGCTACTGTAGCAGAAGCAGAAGGTCAGAAAGAAACCATTGAACTAAATGCCGATGCTAACCTCTACAAAGCAGAAAAAGAAGCTGATGCAATTAAGGTAAAAGCTGATGCTGAAGCTTATAAAGTAAAACTTCTAGCAGATGCTGAGGCAGAGCAAACTAAAGTTGTTGGTGATGCTATAAAGAAACACGGGCAAGCCGCCATTAACTTTGAAATAATGAAAAGACAAGTTGATGGTCTCACAGAGCTTGCTTCATCTAATACAACAAAGACTTTAATAATGCCTTCGGAAATAACTAAAGTTTTAGGAGGCATTGAATTATTAGCTGAAACCGTAAAGGGTAGTAAAAGCAAATGATATCTGATTTTATCTCAAACTTAGGCTCAACGGGGTGGGTAACTATAGGGGTCTTATTATTAATATGTGAGATAACACTTATTACGGTCGCGGGGACTGGGTTTGGGTATTTTCTGGCTACTGGCCTCGGTGCATTTATAATAGGTGTTTTTTATAAAATCGAACTGTTTAGTATTTCTACTAACCTAGGCTTTATATTACTTACTTGGGCAGGCTTAAGTTTATTGCTTGGTTATTTCTTTCAAACAAAATACATTGATAGATTTTCAAAAAATAAGGGAGAAGATTTAAATTCTCACTCCTTAAGAGATGACCATTCACATGAAGGAAGCTTAAAGGATGGTGATAGCGAACAAAGTAAATGAAACTATTCAGCAATCATGGCAATGTATTTAAAGAGAATTTTCAGCTATATGTTTTGATATAGTGGCAAGGTCCGTTTTTCCTTTGAATTCAAATCTGCATTTTCCAAGTTGAGAGAACCAGACTTCGAGTTCTGCGTCTAAGTCAAATGTTCCAGCTGTTTCTATGGAAAATGCAATGATGTTTTTATAAGGTAATGAGGTAAAATCTTTTTTACTACCAGTTATTCCTTGCACATTTACTGAGATTATTCTTTTACTAGTGAATATAACGCCATCACGCATGGACTTATAGGAATCTAGAATACTCTCACCATCTATTAAAATATGTGAAACTTTTTCTGAATACTCCTCATTTTGCTTTAATTTGAAAAAACTTTTATTTTTAAAATCTATAGCCACTGCATTCCTTTTATATTGAAACTGTATGGGTTAAAAATGAATTTTTTTTATTCAATTTTAACCCATAAAAGTTTTATTTTAAGGAGTACGCTTTTATAACGAATGTATCTTTGAGCATATCAATATCAATAACGTCTAAATTCTGGGTGCCATCACTTATTTGTACTATTTGACGAATTTTTACCATGGAGCCATCACGGGTCCATATCCCTCTGAACGCTCCTCCAACTACGTTATCCCCATCTAAAGCACCGCGTCCAACTCCCGTAACAAAACCACTTGTACTCGTAACGTAACTTAAATTGTAAGTAGCATACACAGTTCCGTAGACGCCCATTTTACCTGTTGCGCTTATGGTTGTAATGTCATCTCCGAGATCAACATTTGTAACTGTCATAAGGGCATCTGCCTGCCGCTTTTTCAAGTTTAAACTATCCGATACTTCATGGTCTCCTGCAAATGCGGGAGTTGAAAATATAAATAGGGCAATAGCCAACAAAATCTTTTTCATTTTAATTTCCTCTAAAAGTTAGTTTTATTTTGGACCAGAATTTGGTTGATATTTATAATAACCTTCAACCGGAATCATTAAATGCGCATAATCAGTTCCTGCAAACATAACGTATGGCGCGCCCGTTGAAAAATCAGTTGAAAAATTCTTAAGGTTTGCCGGGTCTTTAGGCATTAACATAAGGTGCGGACCAGACTCAATCCATTCTCCGGGTGTTGAATCCTCTTTATTGAACACCCCAGGAGTTGTATTATCTTCTCCCATATCGCCATTTAGCATCCACATAAAGCTGTCTCTTGTCATTACTGGCTTCTTGCCTGTCATGTAAGCCATCATCCACTTCATGCCTTCATCATCATGACAAACAGCCATAGCTTGGTGAGCGCTTTTCCATCCCCCCGTTGGGATAGGTCGTGGATTCCCACTTTGACAAGTCCAACCATTCGTTCCTTTTCTTAAAACGTCGCCTGATGAACCAATAACAGAAGCATTATCACCAATAAATGTTGGTGCTGCAGATGTATAAGCCTTTATTTGCCATTCAGCAGTATTACCATTTTTAGGTGCATCATTTTCATGATGTCCTGCTATTGCTACGCTTGATGCAGTAAGTAATGATAATGCAAATATATACTTTTTCATGATTTTTCTCCTTTAATAAATACTTTCTCTAAAGTTATTATATTTTCAAGTGTTTTTTGCCAAAAATTATTGAGATGTTTTCAAGATTGGAAAAATAGTGCACCGCTCTCTAGAAATGTCCATATAAAGTATGAAAAAACTAAAATTATCAATATGGAAAAGAATAGATGGAATAATGATTGCTTGTCACTAAAGTTTGAATTTTCTTTTATTATTTTTTTAAGACGAGCCTTTATTTGCTTTTCTTCTATATCGTCTAATACAGTGTCTATTTCAGAAGCAATATTTTTTTTGACTATGTAGTTTTTCCCCTCAATGAGAATTACCGCAAATATAATATAAAGAAATATATCGTTTAAAAAATTATAAAAATTATAATCAAGATCAAAAAATATATTGACTGCATTTCCAATCATATCCTCAAGTAGTTCATACATGATTTATTCTCCATATTTATAACATATCGCAGAATATTAAGGGTTCAACGAAATTTGACCAGAAGTTCCTTTCAGATCTAACTGAGTATTCTTTTAGAAATAAGAGCTAAACTCTGATAATAAACTTGGCCAACAAAAATATTTTGTCAAGTAACTTAGCTGAACCATCACTTTTGTGTTTGATTAGTCAGTTATATTCTGGAGTAAATAATTTAAACTATATTACTCTTTATAAGTTTTTCTATTTGTTCGGAGACCAGTTTGCAGATTCCAGAGAAATTGACCAAGTATTACGAGCTGGAGTGACTCACCAGTATGTAGCCTGACCAGGCGTTCTGGAAAATGCCAAATTATTGGTGTGGTGTTGAAGGTTTCCCAAAGATCACGACCAATAAAACTGTCCGACAAACAACTGATCAACACCGTTAAAAATTTTATGTGTTGGCGTTTTCGAATTCTTAAGCGATATTTAAAGGTGACCTAAATGCTCGAATATAGCCTGGTGGCCCTGATTATTTTTAGTGCTGGTTATAGTCAGTGCATTTCAGAATGTGGAGTCACTGCTCACTAGAATTGGGAGTCAACTTAGATGGTATCTGCACCAGTTCAAGAAGTTCCGTTAAAATTTCTTCCGTATAGATTACTTTAAGAGAAAATGGATTACTACAGCTAGCCACCTATAACTGATAGTTTGCATTATAGAAATTTTCCCTTTGTTGTTTCTTCATTCCAATAGTTTGGTCCATAAAACTATTTCTATCTTCTCGACAATTAAAAACCCAGATGCAGAACGCATTATTTGAATGGTAAATTGCCTTAAGTTCGTCATCAATTTCGCAAATTTCTTTTGGAACTTTGGTTTGAATGCAAATCATATCTATTAAATCCCTGTATTATAAATTTATTATAATTTTTTTATATCCATCTAAAATGAATGATGCAGGCTCAAACTTAGGAGGACCAAAAGGTCCCATTGCATTATTAGAAAAACCATATTGCTCAGTAGGAAGACCTAAAAAATTAGTATCGAATTTTTGGTTTTCGTTTGAATCAATAAATAAACTAATTGCGTATGTTCCTGCCGGAATTTCAAGTGTATCTATATAGATTCCCTTAGAAACTTTCTTTACTAATTTATCGTGTATACCATTCTTTATCCCCGACTTTTCAACTTTATATGTTTCAAAGGCTTCTTTTGAGTCATAAATTACTAAATTAAGATTTCCATTTTTTTCTATACCATTTATTTCAATTTCTAATGTATCTGCAAAGGACTTGAACGAGAAAAATATAAATAATATACAATATAGAAACTTCATTTTTTATTCTTCTTGAAACTAATTTTAAGAATTATTCAAAATTTCTACACAAACTTTTGAATCTATGCCCTCAAGTGCCTTTGAAATAACTTTACCCAACTCGAGTTTAGATGGGTTATTTCCGTTTCGAGATAGGCCTACAAATAGTTCATCTACAATTTCATCAACTTTCATTGATAAGTCGGTATTTGAGTTTAAATTTTTAGAGTCAATTTTTACAATATACTTCCTTTCTTTGCCCGAACTTTTTTTATTAGATTTCTCTTTTTTAATAATTATTTTTTTTTGCTTGTCACCAGTTGATAAATTTATAGAGCTGTCTTCTTCTTTAATCCAAATATCTTCAATATCACCTATACCTAAATCCATACCCTTTTGAAGGTTAAGGGTATGAAGCTCCATATTACTCTTTTTGGGTTGTGAGATAAGTCCTGTTAGAACAATTGAAGCACCTATAAACGCTCCTATAATGATTGCTTGTACATATTTTTCGTTCATTAATACCTGCCTTTTTACAAATAGATTCTATGCATATATAATATCTAATGAGAAAAAAATTTTAGTAAAATTAAATAAATTTAACGTTTTGTGCCGTGCTTTAAATCCTCAGTGCAATATTTATCTCTGAAGTGACCAGTAGTACAGATTTTTTTGTTTGACTACCAGAGCGAAGTAAGAAAAATAATAATAAATAAAGTACTCAAAATCCCTTAACTATTCAGAAGTAAAACGTGAAACTATTATGAGTACCATCCAGAATCCAAAAAATATTTTAACCCATCGACGCTTAAAGAAATGTTTTTTTTCTGACATTTAATTTTCCTAATTAGTTTAAATTTTATTACCCCGTTTTAATTATTCCATCATAATATTCATTTAAGGAGTCGTATTAGGCTCTAATACCGAGTTAATAGAAAGAATTTTCCACCCTTTATCTAACTTATTATACCAAATTAATCCGTTACCAAGCATGAAGCCACGCCAGCCAACAGGAGAACAAGGCACATCATCTTCTAGCACTTTTTTTACCCACTCTTCATCAAATACTTCGCTGAAAGATTTATTTGTAACGAATTTTTTCTTAGGTCCGTTTTTTAATTCGTCTTCGACCAGAGAATAAACACCAGAAAGGTCTTTATTTAAAATTAAACTTTGGACCTTTACTCCAAAAGCATAAGCATCTTCTGGCACATAATAATTTTTCCAGGAATCTGCGTAGTCTTGATCTTCTTTATTGCATTCGTTTGCCGCAACCGGAGAAACCCAGAAAAATAATAAAAATAATAAATAACGTACTAAAAAACTGTTTAACTGTATCAGATATTTATGAAATCTATTTGCTCTCAACATGAAATAATTTATTGTAGATTTTCCATTCACTTTCAACCTTTATAAAAGACAAAGTATCTAAGAAAGTTATGCCTAAATATTTATCCCTGACTTTAACTAATGCGGTTGCACCTTCTATCTCACATGAAAGAATTTCGAAAACTACATTTTCACTTTTTTCTTTTGGCGACGGTTGTTGAGATTCCACAAAACCAGCAAAGTTATCTACTGACATTTCCATAAAATCCCCATGTAAGTAACCTACTACTTTAGCATTGCTATGGAATGCTTGTTTTACTTTGTCGGGGTTAGACTCATCCATGCTATCAACATAGAGCTGAACCACGCTTTCAATTTGCTTTCTGTCATTCATTATTTTTCTTTTCACTTTTTAAAACTTCTAAACAAGTTGCAATCCATAGAACAATATAAATAGGAAGGATATGCTTCGTTCCAATTTCAAAAAACATCTCTCCAGATAAACTCCCTATAACAAGAATTCCTTGAATTAACACAAGTGTTTTTATTGATATATTAAATTTCATCTTTGTTCCTCTAAAGGGTAATACCCAAATCTATTCCACGGTCACTGACTTCGCCAAGTTTCTCGGCTGATCAACATCTGTACCAAGGTGTACGGCGGCATGGTATGCTAACAATTGAATTGAAATTGCAGTTACTATTGGTGAAACAAAATCATTAGATGTGGGCACGACTATAACACTTGAACTCATTGAACCTGCATGTTTTTCTCCTTCTTCATCTGTAATAAGAATTATAGAGGCACCACGCGATGCAACTTCCTGTAAATTAGAAATTGTTTTTTCAAATAGTTCGTTGAACGGTGCTATTACCACAACAGGTGTTCCATCTTCAATTAAAGCAATTGGTCCATGTTTTAGTTCTCCCGCTGCGTAACCTTCAGCGTGAATATAGGAGATTTCTTTTAATTTTAATGCACCTTCTAGTGCAATCGGCATTTGTGTTCCGCGGCCAAGGTAAAATACATTTTTAGCCTTTGAAAAATCGAATGCCATTTTCTCTATTTGATTGCTAAGCCTTAACGTTTGTTTGACTAAGCGGGGTGTTTTTATTAAATCTTTGATTAACTTCTCTTGATAAGATTTTGATACTGAGCCATTCGAAACTCCTGCTGTTAAAGCCAGCGCCGCCAATGCGATAAGCTGAGATGTAAATGCTTTGGTTGATGCAACGCCAATTTCAGGTCCAACATTAATAGGTAGAGCAACATCTGCCTCCCTAGCCATTGTTGAGGTTAAGACATTTACTAAAGCTGCAGTTTTTAAACCGGCGCTCTTACAATATCTGAGAGCAGCTAGAGTATCAGCTGTTTCGCCTGATTGAGAGACAGCAATGAAAAGAGATGTATTTAATAAAAAAGGTCGCCTATACCGAAATTCAGAGGCAATATCGACTTCAACGGCTATACCTGCTATTTGTTCAAACCAATATTTTGCCACTAGAGCAGCATAGTTTGCAGTCCCGCATGCAATAAGAATGACACGGTCTATTTTTGAAAAATCAAGATTCTCTGTTATCTTTGGACAAAGATTGTAGTCATTTATATATACACCTAAAGTCCTGCCTATGGTTTCAGGCTGCTCATAGATTTCTTTAAGCATAAAATGACGATAATTACCTTTTTCTGCCATAGCTGGGCCGCCCGAAACTATTGTTACATCGCGAGTAACTTTATTATTTTCATGATCAAAAATTTCGTAGGAAGTTGGAGTGAGAATTGCCCAATCACCTTCTTCAAGGTAGATCACTTTATTGGTCAACTTTGCTAAAGCCATTGCATCTGAGCCTAGGTACATTTCACCTTCGCCGATACCTATTGCCAATGGTGAGCCTGCTCTTGCACAAAACATGTGACCTGGTAATCCATCTATTAAAACAGCAAATGCATAGGCTCCATTTAGTTTTTGTAAACTTTTTGAGAATGCTTCTTTTGGTTCCATGTTTTTTTGTAAAAATTCATCTATTAAGTGAGCGGATACTTCAGTATCTGTTTCAGTTAAAAAATTACGATGAGATAACTCTTTTTTGATTTCCAAGTAGTTTTCTATTATCCCATTATGAACAACGCTAACGCGACCTGAAAAGTGAGGATGAGAATTTGTTTCATTGGGAATGCCGTGTGTTGCCCAGCGTGTATGAGCTATTCCTGACTCTCCGTCGATAGGATTTTTTGAAACTCTATTTATAAGCCCACTAATTTTACCTTTTGAGCGCTCACGTTTAAGTTTTCCATTATCAAGTACAGCTATTCCAGAGCTATCATAACCCCTATACTCAAGTTGAAGTAAACCATCTATTAAACGATCTGTTACAGACGAATTTCCAATAATTCCAACAATGCCGCACATAATATAGCCTTAATTTTTCATTAGATAATAATCACATTAATAAGCAAAGTTGTTATGGACGTCCAACGCTTACATAATTAAATCCGAGATTTTTCATATTTTTCGATTTGTAAATGTTTCTCAAGTCTATCACATTTGGCTTTTTAAGTAATTTTTTTATACGCTGCATGTCTAGTGCTCTAAACTCATCCCATTCTGTTAATATAACAAGCGCGTCAGCACCCTCAATACAATCGTACGGGTTTTCTGCGAAACTTATATTTCTCAAAATCCCTTTGGCTTCCTTCATGGCTGCAGGGTCATACGCTTTTATTGTAGCTCCCTTGGCTTGCAATTCAGGTATGATAGCCACACTTGCAGATGAGCGCATATCATCTGTATTTGGTTTAAATGATAACCCTAGAAAAGCTAAAGTTTTATTTTTTAAATCTCCATCCAAAAAATTGATGATTTTTTGAACCATTTTTAACTTTCTGTCTTCATTGGACTTAACCACAGTTTTTATAATTGATAGAGATACTCCCGCCTCTTCAGCAGTGCGTATTAGCGCTAAAGTGTCCTTAGGAAAACAAGAGCCCCCATAACCCGGGCCAGCATGCAAAAATTTAGGTGCAATTCTTTTATCAAGACCTATACCTCTTGCCACCGTTTGAACATCGGCTTCTAAGTTCTCACACAAGTCTGCCATTTCATTAATAAAACTAATTTTAGTTGCTAAAAAAGAGTTGGATGCATATTTTATTAATTCAGAGGTTCTGCGACTTGTAAACAATATAGGAGTTTCGTTGATAAATAGAGGCCTATAAACGGCTTTCATGACCTGAATAGCATTAGGGCTTTCTGTACCAACAATTACTCTATCAGGGTGTTTGAAGTCTTTGATTGCCGCCCCTTCTCTTAGGAACTCTGGATTTGATACAACTGAAAACTTTTCAATGGAATGATTTTTAGATATTATTTTTTCAATTTCATCCCCAGTGCCAACGGGAACTGTAGATTTAGTTACAATAACAGTATATTTTTCTATATTTTTGGAGATATCTTTAGCTGCTTCATAAACATAAGATAAATCAGCGTGTCCATCCCCTCGTCGTGATGGAGTCCCAACAGCTATAAATACAACATCAGAACCTTTCATTGATGTTTTTAGGTCTGTTGTAAATTTTAGACGTGAGGCACGAACATTTTTACATATAAGATTCTCTAGATAAGGTTCAAATATTGGAACTTCACCAGACTTTAGCATTTCTATCTTGGTAACATCTTTATCGACACAAATCACTTCATGTCCAAAATCCGCGAAACAAACCCCAGATACTAATCCAACATATCCTGTACCGATCATAACAATTCTCATGGATTGTCCTCATGAAATAATTAATTTCTGGAGTTATGACAGGAGAAGGAGAAACATGCTAGTGGTAAGACAATAGGTATCATTGACATTTAAGTCATTATTTAACAATTAGTACGCATGGAGTACGAAATACCAAATTTTCCAGCAGTACTTTTTTGGGCTGCTCCAATATTTACACTATTGATTGCAATAGAGTGGTACCTTGTATCCAGAAAAAGGATTTCGGGTACATATGTTGTAAAAGATGCAATTACATCATCCAGTATGGGCGTGGGGCAATTGATTTCCGATGTTTTGATGGGAGGTATAAGCATTGGTATTCTCATGTGGGTTTGGCAATTTAGATTTTTTGACTGGGGATTCAGTATTAAGGCGATACTAATCTGCTTAGTACTTCAGGATTTTGTCTATTGGTATAAGCATATGGCGGCCCATAAAGTTAGATGGTTTTGGTCCGCACATAATGTTCACCATAGTTCAGAGGAATATAATTTGAGTACAGCTCTTAGGCAGCCATGGAATAATCATTTTACTGGGTATGTTTTTCTCTCATCGCCATTGATTCTACTAGGTTTCCACCCTGTGCTAGTCATATTTATTGGAGGTGTAAACTTGGTTTACCAGTTTTGGGTTCATACCCAGTCTGTCAAGAAAATGGCTCCATGGTTTGAGTTTATTTTTAATACTCCTAGTCACCACCGGGTGCATCATGCAAAAAACCCTAGGTACTTGGATAGTAATTTTGCTGGTATTTTGATAATATGGGACAGGATTTTTAATACATTTGCAGAAGAAGATGAGACTGACCCAGTGAATTATGGAATAATTACACCGATCGCATCCTATAACCCTGCTGTGGTAGCATTCAAAGAAATGTATAATATATTTAAAGATTGCTTTCAGCCTAATATTAAATTCCATCAAAGGCTTGCATACATTTTTGCTGCCCCTGGTTATTCACATGATGGCTCTCGGAAAAGCTCTAAAGACTTGAAAGTTGAATTCATGAAAAATAAGCAGGCTAATCGTTAGGTTATTGATAGTCTGGGGTGACTCTAATTCCAGAAACCCATGTTTCAAGTACGCTTATATTTTTTATGTCTTCTGGAGCAATAGTTAAAGGGTTTTTATCGATAATGATGAAGTCTGCTAACTTATCAGCCTCAATACTACCTAAGTTTTTTTCTTGGAATGCTCCATAGGCATTTTCGATAGTCATTGCTTTAAGAGCTTCTTGAACTGATAAAGCTTGATCCATATACCACCCTTTTTCGTCCTTACTACTATTAAGTGGTTTTCTATTAACAGCAAAATATAATGTATTCATTGGCTCCCAGGGTTCGCCAGGCAGGTCAGAATTTAATAATAACCTCCCTCCACTTTTGAGAATTTTCTGCCATGAATAGGCATCTCGAATTCTCTCTGGCCCTATTCGATCTTCTGCCCATTTACTGTCTCCCACGGCATGGGAAGATTGTATAGAGGCTAAAATTTTGAGTTCTGCTAATCGATTATAAAAGTCTGGAAACAGAACTTGTGCGTGCTCGATACGCCAGCGATGATCAAAAGTACCATCTAAGTTTAATATTTCTTCATATAATGACAATATTTGATTATTGCCTTTATCGCCAATTGCATGAGTAGCCATTTGGAAGCCTAATTCTGATGCCTTCCGTCCTAGGCTTAGAATTTTTTCTGTACTTATTCGTTCTGTTGCTAATGACTTTCCCAATTGATCGGAATAAGGTTCTGACATAAGCGCTGTTCTTGACCCTAGAGACCCATCATAGAAGATTTTAATACTTCTTATGTCTAAAAAATCATTTTTATCATCAAGCGGTCCTTGCGCAAACCAATGTTTAATTAATTCATCATTATTTCCATCAAGCATTCCGTATACCCTTATAGGAAGAGAGTTAGATTTTTTTAACGCAATAAATGCTTCAACGTCTTTGGGAGTCATGCCTGCTTCATGTATAGATGTTACACCCGCAAGAGCCATATTGTTTAGCCCAGCGACTATTGCATTTTTAATTTTTTCATTGCTTGGCTCTGGTATAAAAGGTTGAATTAGGTCTTGAGCTAATGTTAGCATAACTCCTGTTGGCTCACCATTCTTACGGCGTATTATATTACCAATGTCAGGGTCTTTAGTAGCGCTATTAATATTTGCTAATTTTAGTGCGTAATCATTATATAACCCAGCAAACCCATGCAAACTTTCTAAAGCTACAGGATTATTTGGAAACGATATATCTATTAAATGTCTATCTGGGTATCCTGTGGATGCAAATGCACCCTCGTCCCATCCTTGCCCTATCAGCCATTCACCTCGAGCTGGGTTGGGGAATTTATCTTTTAGGCGCTCTACTATTTCCTTTACACTAGAAACTCCAACTAAATTAGCCTTTAAAGTGTCCATTCCAAGCTCGCGAATGTGAACATGACTATCTATAATTCCAGGTAAAACTGTCTTACCTCCCAAGTCCACTTTTATGATATTTTTTAGGCTTGAACTTTCAGCTTCTTCATCAACTAGTGTTATTTTATCACCTGTAACAATAAAAGAATTTGCGAGAGGCTTATCAGGATCCATTGTTATAATGTTAGCATTAAAAAAATGTATTGGCTGAGAGGAAGGGGCTGTATTATTTGAGCAAGAGTTAATTAACAGTACAAAAATAAAAGGAAGTATTTCTAGGCGAGAAAATTTAATACTAATCATGTACTTTAGTAACTTTTAATGAGATTATTTGATTGCGTTGTTTTTTTATAACTTCAAATCTGTAACCATGATATGAAAATGTTTGATTAACCTCTGGAATAGTTTGTGACTCATAAATAACAAGACCTGCTATTGTAACCGCTTCTTCATCTGGGAGCTCCCATCCCATAGCCCTGTTAACATCTCTGACAGTCAAATTTCCGCGTAGGATAGCACCTCCTTCTTTTAATTTATTTATCCCTGTGATTTCTTCATCATATTCATCTTGGATATCTCCAACAATTTCCTCGAGGATATCTTCGAGTGTTACTATTCCCATTAAAGCTCCATATTCGTCAACTACGACTGCAAAATGCTCCCTTTTTTGCTGAAATGCTTTCAGTTGTTTCACAAGTGATGTTGTCTCAGGTACAAACCAAGTGCTTCGCATTATTTTTCTTGTGTCTATTTCTGAAAGCTCTCCTGCCTCGCTGGATATTGACTTAAGAATATCTTTAACATGTAAAATTCCTATAATATTGTCTTGGTCATTTTCATAAAGTGGGACTCGTGAGTGCCCTGAGTTCAGAACTTCTTTAATTATTGTTTCTGAGGGAATATTAATATCAATCATGCAAACATTTTTGCGATGAATCATCACCTCTTCGACGTTTAGTTCTCCAATTTCTAAAACCCCATATATCTGATCTCTTGCACGCTTTGCTACCCCCCCTTCTTCAAGGTGAAGGTCAACAGTTCCCTTTATAGCTTCTTCCGCTGACCAAGATGCTGAATTTGAATTCACTCCAAACAATCTCAACGTACTATTTACAATAATTTGTATGAGTAAAACTAATGGAGAAAATATTTTAACAATAAAGTTGATTCGCGTAGCTACTTTCAATGCTAATGTGTCCGGCTGAGATATCGCATATGACTTAGGAAGAACTTCTGCAAAGATTAATATTAAGAGTGTCATAACAACTGTTGCACTCATTAGAGCTAATCCGCCACCTCCCAAAATATTAGTAAAAATTGCTGTCGTTAAAACTGAAGCTAAAATATTAACAAGATTATTTCCAAGTAATATACCACCAAGTAACCGCTCTCTAGAGAGTAAAAGTTTAGCAACAATTATTGCTCTCTTATCTCCATTTTTTTCCAGGTTATGTATGCGAGCTTTTGAAGCAGCTGTTAGTGCAGTTTCGGATCCAGAAAAAAAACTAGATAAGTAAAGGAGTATTGCTACCACAAAAATCATTATCAAGTTATCGGTACGCAAGATTGATTCAAGCATTTTTCTGTCCTGCAAGTTGGCTAAGGTATTCTAGCAAACTAACTTTTGACGTCGACTTTTGGATAAAGGCGTCGCCTATTGAGTTTACCATTATAAGAGTTATGTTTCCACCATCATTCTTTTTATCCTGCTGCATGAAGCTTAAAAATTTATTTGAATTTTTAAGCAGTGGGATAATATCTTTTATTGATGTCAAGCCAAGTGCTTGAAAATGTGCTTTTACTCTTTTGACATCTTTAGCACTACATAAATTTTCTTTTAAGCTAAACTCAAAAGCCATTTCCATCCCCGCGCTAACCGCTTCCCCGTGTAACAAGTCTCCTGATTTCATTGCCTCAACTTCTAGAGCATGAGCAAAGGTGTGTCCTAAGTTAAGCAGCGCACGTTTGCCAGTTTCTCTTTCATCTTCTGCTACAATTCTAGCTTTAGTTTTACAAGATAGCTCTATAGCTTTTTCTAGTGTGTTTGGATCACAAGATAAGACTTTTTTTCCATTTTTTTCAAGCCAGTTAAAAAAATCATAATTTCCAAGAAGTGCATATTTGACTATTTCAGAGTACCCTGCCTTTAGTTCTCTTTTAGGCAATGTTTTTAGAACATTTGTATCAGACAAAACAAGCTTAGGCTGATAAAATGAACCTACTAAGTTTTTACCATATTTATTGTTTATGGCAGTTTTCCCCCCGACAGAACTGTCAACCTGCGAAAGTAAAGTAGTAGGGATCTGAATGAATTTACATCCACGCTTAAAAATACTAGCCGCAAATCCAGTAAGGTCGCCAATAACCCCACCTCCAAATGCTATCAAAGTATCATTTCTTTCGAAACCTTTGTCGAATAATGAATTTAAAATTTTTTGAAGACCTTCAAAGCTCTTTTGTGCCTCTCCAGCGGGGCAGACTATAATATGAACTTCGAACCCTATAAGAGCAGACTCGAGTTGTTTGCCATGAAGCCTATAAACATTTTCATCTGTTACTATTGCAATTTTTTTTCCTGAAATCCTTTGTGAAATAAAATTACCCGCCTCAGAAAGGAGGTCCTCTTTTATGATGATTTCATAACTTCGAAGGCCAAGATCTACATTTACTATAGTCATTAATTATTACTCTGATATTTTTTTATTGCGTGTATTATTTTATTACTAATAGAGAATTGTTCATCATTATCAATTGTAACCGTTATATGTGATTTTTTATATATAGGGTGCCTTATTTTTATAAGTTCCTTAATCTTTGCTTCAGGATTATTAACTTGCAAAAGAGGTCTTTTATCATAATTTTTACTAACGCGATTCATAATAGTATTTAAGTCAGCTTTTAGCCATATTGTTAATGCTCTGCCATTTAAAATTTCATGTGTTTCTTCTTGTATATAAGCACCCCCACCAGTTGCTAATACTATAGATTTTTTAGCTAATAGCCTCTCTATAACGAGTCGTTCTCCTTTCCTAAATTCCTTTTCACCATAATCTTTAAAGTAGCCGCTTATTGTTCTTCCTGATGCTTTTTCAATTTCGTAGTCAGAGTCATAAAACTCTCTATTGAGAATTTTAGCTAGTTGTTTCCCTGTTGTAGTTTTTCCAACACCCATCAGCCCGACAAGTGCTATTGAGCGGTTTGTAAAGTTTTTACTAATTGAACTATTCCTTATTATCTTACTTTTCTTATATTTATATCTGATAGTGTATTAAATATAGGTTTTTAATATGAGGAAAAAGTAACGTTTGCTCAACACTTAAACGTTAATATCTGATATATAATGTTAAAGGTCAGATTATGAAAAAATTATTTATTGTCAGTTTTACTTTAGTTTTATTCTTGTTTGGACTCACATGGTGGCTTCTTTCGAGTGCATCTAATGAAAATGCACCGCAAGATCTAAAAGTAATTGAATTGCCGGATGATTACGAAAAATAATATGAAATATTTAATATCATTAATATTTTTCTTTTTTCAGTACCCAGTTTTCGCAGAAAATATAGAGGTTTTAGATTTAGAAACAGCCCGTATTTATGACCCTGGTGTAATAGACGCTATAACTGGCGTTTTCGATGCTAATCTTTGGAAGGGCACCTCAACATCTACAGCTGTAGATTTAATTAATAAAATTCCGACAACGACTTCAAGTAAAGTGGGAGGGAAACTTATAAGAGCTACGATATTGGCCGGCGGAATGCCCCCAGAGGGGGAAAGAAAAAAATATGTTAGTGCTCGTTTAAGGTATGTAATGAAAATGCAAGATAATGATGCTCTCAAAACTTTAATGAAAGGTTATTCAGATTATGTTCATTTACCTAAAAATAGAGTTGAGTATGCTTTAGGAAGTGATGACATTGAGTCTGCTTGTGATATATCTGATAATTTAGGTAACAATAGGAGTTTACCTTATTGGATAAAGATTAGAGTTTTTTGTAATATTAGTCGTGATGAGTTAGCTGCTGCTGAATTAGCTGTCGAATTACTTCAAAGTATGGGGCATGAAGATAGACTATTTTACGAATTTATCGATTTCTTTTTAGGTAACTCTGACGAAATACCAAAAATCACTAATAACATTGACCCTTTGGTAAATGCAATGCAATCGAAGGCTATAAATTTTGATACTCAGGCATTAATAACTGAAGCTAAAAACAATAAACTGGGTTTGAAAGATAAAGTAGGTTTAATTAACCGGCTACCTAATCAAATAAAATATGATCAAATAGAAGAGCTTTTAATAAATGGCATTGTGAACGATAGAAATATACAATCTAAGAGGATACCAACCTATAACCCGGAGCTTCTCATTAATGATAGTTTTGATAAGGGTTCAAGTGAAAAACTAGATACGATAGAAAATGAAGACTTATTTTCTGCAAAAATATTAGCTACTATATTGAATAAAGCAGATACACACTTATCTTTTTCCCTCATTGTTAAAGCCCTTGAAACTCATTTGGATAATGTCACTTCTGATCAAATTGAAATCCCAGATATTAATATTTTCGTACGCGCAAGCCTAGAGAGGAAAGACTACACTTTATTGCGTGAGCTCTATGAAAAATTACCTAATGGAAAGCAAAAAACTAAAATCAGGCTTATTATGGCTATATTGGATAATACTTACCTTTTCGATAGTTTTTTAACAAATTTAGAAGCTAGTTTTCCAAATATAGAGTTACAGTATTTTCTTTCAGATAGAGACCTTTTCATATTATCCTCTTTAAGAGTTAGCTCTTCTTTACCTTTTTTAAAAGCAATGGAAGGTAAAGACGAAGGATTTGGGTTTACAGTCAAGGCAGGTGATATGCTTTTGCTTAAAACTACTCTTAGGCACTCTTCTGTTGCGGAAACTGCATTGCGCGCGGCGATCATTCTTGAAAATAGTCCTCTCAACGATTCTAGTATTTATAATATTATAGATGTTTTGATAAGTGCTGGATTAATCGAGTTCGCTAAAGATATCGCCATTGAGGATTTTGCTAGACGACTATGACGGATGATTATTTAATAGAGTCTTTTTTGGAAATGATGAGTGCTGAAAGGGGTGCATCTGAAAATACTTTATCAGCTTATCAGCGTGATTTGAGGAACTGGAAGTTTGCTACGAGAAATAAAGTTTTTTTAACTTTAGGGACAGGACATTTAGAGGCTGTATTAGCCACATGGCAAAGAGAGGGCATAGCCGCATCTACTGCAGCAAGAAAACTTTCGACATTAAAGCAGTTTTTTTTATTTCTTCAAACCGAAGGCCACCGAAAAGATAACCCTGCCAATAATTTAGACCGACCAAGGCAAGGAAGGCCTCTTCCAAAGGTATTGTCAGAGTTTGAAGTTAATCAATTGTTTTTGACCGCAGAAAAAGACATTTCCCCAAAGGGGATTCGTTTGCTTTGTATGTTAGAGATTCTTTATGCAGGAGGCTTGCGAGTGTCAGAGCTTGTAACTCTAACTGTAAGGTCAACAAATAGGCGTGATAATTGTTTATTAATTAAAGGGAAGGGCGGGCGTGAGAGATTACTACCTCTAACTAAGCCTGCAAAAGATATGATTGAAAAATGGGCTTTAGTTCGTGAATTAACGCTCCCGAAAGGATTTGGTTCAATTGAATATCATGATAAATTTCTTTTCCCTTCTAGTTCCAAAAATGGTCATATAACTAGAGAAAGATTTGCCCAACTTTTAAAGAGACTTGCTATAAAAGCAGGCCTAAACCCTAAGATGGTATCGCCTCATATTTTGCGGCATGCCTTTGCAACTCATCTATTGTCTAATGGAGCAGATTTAAGGTCTGTACAAACTTTATTAGGTCACTCAGATATTTCGACGACTCAGATATACACACATGTTCTAGACAAACGGATGAGAAAGCTAGTAGAGAGTAAACACCCATTAGCAAATTAAGATTATGCCAAAAAAAAGACAATATCACTCAGACCTCGAAGAAGACCTTAAAGCTTTTTTACGTGAATTATGTGATGATTGGGACTTTTGCGCAGAAATTAAAGTTAAGGATTTACTCCTGAATAAATATAAAACTATAACGCCAAAAATATTTTCTGATACTTTAATAATAGCTGAGGGTCTGGATCTCAAAGCTGCTCATCACTGGCAAAGGAGGCTGAAACGACGATTTGTACAGCGCTATGGTAACGAAGTGAATGAAAGAATTTGGAGAGATTGGTAGCCTAAATAAGATTTTTAAAAATAAAGTAAAGAGTGCTATTAAGAATCATAAAAAAACTTTTAGATATACACTTAATACTGTAGGTTACTCATGATTATTATTTCAGTGATAGAAAGCGCAAAGAAATTTCATTGATATAACAGTTTTTAAGATTGGATGAAGTATAGTATGGCACGCACTTACCTTGATTTCGAACGTAGTATTGCTGAACTTGATAGTAAAATAGAAGAGATGATTCAAAAAAAAGGTCTTCAAGATCAGAATGTATCTGATTTAAAGGAAAAGTCTAAACTACAACTTAAATCTTTATACTCAAAAATAAGTGCTTGGGAAAAAACTCAAGTGGCTCGTCATCCCTCTAGGCCACATTTTAGTGAGTATATTAATAGTTTCGTAACTAGCTACACGCCCTTATCTGGCGATAGAAAGTTTGGAGATGATTACGCTTTATTGGGAGGGCTAGGAAAAATTCAAGGTAGAAGCGTATTAGTTATGGGGCATGAAAAAGGTAAAGATACTGAAACCCGACTAAAACATAATTTTGGAATGGCTCAACCAGAGGGTTACCGCAAAGCTGTACGATTTATGGAGCTTGCTGAAAAGTTCAACGTGCCAATTATTAGCTTTATTGATACTGCAGGAGCTTACCCAGGAAGAGGTGCGGAGGAGCGTGGTCAAGCAGAAGCTATAGCGCGCAGTATTGATAAAGGTTTATCAGTTCGTGTTCCTTTTGTTTCTATAATATCTGGTGAAGGCGGGTCCGGTGGTGCTGTAGCAATAGCAACAGCGGACACTGTTATGATGTTAGAGCATTCTATTTACTCTGTGATTTCCCCTGAAGGCTGCGCATCTATACTCTGGAGAGACGGTGGTCGCGCTAAAGATGCGGCAAAAGCGATGAAAATTACAGCTCAAAACCTAAAGCGATTAGGGGTGATTGATAAAATTATTAAAGAGCCAATTGGCGGTGCACATCGATCCTCTAAGGAAATGATAAAATCTCTTGAGACCGCTATAGTTAAGTCTTTAGATACTCTCTCTAAAATGGATACTGCCGAACTTGTAAGGCAACGTAGAGATAAGTTTTTGAATATTGGTAGATCATTATTATAAAAAAGGGCTCCTAAAGAGCCCTTTAAAAATATATGAAATTTATGAAGTTAAAATCCTGCTGAGATACCAGCTCCAAAGAACAACAAACTGTCCTTAGGATTTCCATTTAGGGATTTCTCAAGATTTAACATATCTTCTGAATTTAAGGCATAGGTAGCACCAAAATAAACCGAAACATCATCTGAGAGCGAATACCCTAAAGATGCAGATGCTGAACCATACTCATATGAAAAACCATCACCATCAACAAGACCTAGTGTTGCACCTAAATCAAAACTTGTCTTATCACCTGCCGGAATACTGTGACTAACACCACCCTCGAGAGTAAACGCTTCAAGTGTTAAATCGTAGTAAGCTGATGCAGAGGGCGACAAAGGTAAATCAAACCCTAAACTTGTGTAAATCTCATAAGTACCGGCACCACCACCATCAGTTTCAAATAAACCACCACCTTGTGGGTAGTGATAGTAAGTAATTCCTACATCAGTACTAACGAGGTCCGAAAGTGAGAAGCTGTAGCTTGCATAAAGATCAACTTCATCTCCTGCTGTTGATGAAGTGTCCCCAACACCAGTTGAGAACCAAGCGCCTGCGGTAAAAGACCCTAATGATGCTTCAACACCAGACTGAATAGCACTATCTGCTAAACTCACGCCTCTGAATACATAGTCACTTACATAATCCACTGATGTAGATACGCTAATGTCTTGAGCATTAGAATTAGCGGTTAGTGCTAGAAAAACAGATGTGCTTAAAAGTAATTTTTTCATATTTATCTCCATTATATTTATCTCACACAGGTGAGCTATGAAATCCATACCTCTAGATAGATTGTAAGCATTAAGAGTAAACGGATTTGCCTTGGAATAATAAAAAATGCATATTTATGATGCTCATATGTGCACATGTTCTTTATAATGATGCACACTGGGGCAATATATATAGTTTTTAAGAAATTGTAGTGTTCTATACTTAAAGTTTAAGATCTAAGAAATCATTTTAGCTGCTTTTACCGCAACATTTCTTAAATTTCTTTCCTGATTCACATGGGCAAAGACTATTTCTAGAAATTCCTTCGAAGTCTTTTTTTGATAATTTGTTCTCATTATCTTCTGCTACACGCATCATATCCATTGGTGACCTTGCTGAATCTTTTATTTTCTGAACTTTTTCAATACGTTCCTGTTGTCGTTGCATTTGCACATTAATTAACAATCGGGTGACTGCCTTAGTAACGCCTTCCCTTAAGTCGGTTAAGAGTTTGTCGAATAAAGTGAAAGCCTCTGACTTGTACTCATTAAGGGGGTCTCTTTGACCATAAGCGCGCATTCCAATTACTGATTTTAAGTTATCTAATTGCTGCAAGTGTTCTCGCCAATTTTGGTCAATAACTTGTAAAAGAAGCTGTTTTTCAATTCGCTGCATTTCTTTAGATTCAATACCATCTGTTAGTTGCTTAAATGCTTTATCTGTTGATTGTTTTAAGCGCACCAACATCTCTTCATCTGCAATGCCCTCTTCCTTTGCCCAATCGGAAAAAGGGATATCCATCGCAAGATTTTCTTTTGTTTTCTCAGTAAGTGCACTTATATTCCATTGCTCTGCATAAGCTTTTTTGGGTACATAAGTTTCAATAAGGTCTTCACAACATTGATGCCTGAAATCCTCTATTACATCAGATACATCGTTATCTGTCATAAACTCCATACGTTGTTCAAATATGGTTTTTCTTTGATCATTCATCACGTCATCATACTTTAATAGATTTTTACGGATATCAAAGTTGCGGGTTTCCACTCTAACTTGAGCTCTCTCCACAGCTTTTGACATAAAGCGATTAGTTAGCTCTTCGCCTTCCTCCCATCCCATTTTTCCCATCATTGCCTTTAGTCTATCTCCGCCAAAAATCCTCATTAAATCATCTTCAGTTGAGAGATAGAATTTTGATCTTCCTGGATCACCTTGTCTTCCAGTCCTGCCACGAAGTTGGTTGTCAATTCTACGTGATTCATGTCTCTCTGTTCCAAGAACATAAAGGCCTCCGGCTTCTATGGCTTGTTTTTTAAGTTTTATTATTTCATTGGATATTTTTTCTTCAAGTTTTTTACGCTTTGATTCTGATAAGTCCTTTGGGATTTCTTGTTCTAAACGCATATCAAGGTTTCCACCTAGCTGTATGTCTGTTCCTCTTCCCGCCATATTTGTTGCAATAGTAATTGCACCGGGTACCCCCGCTTGAGCTACAATAGAAGCTTCTTCCTCATGAAAACGAGCATTTAAAACTCTGTGTTTTATACCCTTTTCTTTCAAGAAATTCGATAGCGATTCAGATTTTTCTATTGAAACAGTGCCTACAAGCATAGGCTGGTTATTTTTAGATGCTTCTGATATTTCTTTGACAATCGCATTAAATTTTTCTTTTTCTGTCCTGTAAATAACGTCATCATTATCAATTCTTTGTATTGGTCTATTCGTAGGAATAACCAATACCTCTAACCCATATGTTTCAGCAAATTCACTAGCTTCAGTTTCAGCCGTTCCTGTCATACCAGAAAGTTTATTGTACAACCTAAAATAGTTTTGTAGGGTTACTGATGCAAGAGTAACGTTCTCTGGTTTTATATCTACCTTTTCTTTTGCTTCTATTGCTTGGTGAAGTCCTTCAGAAAGTCTTCTGCCATCCATCATTCTTCCTGTGAACTCATCAATTAACACAACCTCATTCTTTTTAATGATGTAATCTTTATCTTTAATAAAGAGCTTGTGGGCTTTTAATGCTTGATTAATATGGTGGACTATAGTTACATTTTCAATATCGTAAAGGCTATCGCCTTCTAGAAGATTTTTATCTCTTAAAATGTTTTCAATTTGTTCATTACCTAATTCATTAAAGGTAGCTGTTCTTGCTTTTTCATCCAATTCATAACCATCATCTGTAATGAGCGGAATGAATTCATTTATTGTTTTATAGTATTCTGACTTATCATCTGTCGGCCCAGAGATTATTAAGGGTGTCCGTGCTTCATCAATTAATATAGAATCAATTTCATCTATTATCGCATATGTATGTCCGCGTTGAGACATCTCATCAAGGGTATACTTCATATTATCTCTAAGATAATCAAAACCAAACTCGTTATTGGTCCCATATGTTATATCGCAATTATAGGCTTGCTTGCGTTCATTTCCATATGCTTCATGATTGTTGATACAACCAACAGTCATGCCTAGAAAACTATATATTTGCCCCATCCACTCTGCATCACGGCTGGCCAGATAATCATTAACCGTTACTATATGAACTCCTTTGCCTGTTAATGCGTTCAAGTAAGCCGCTAAAGTTGATACAAGTGTTTTTCCTTCACCTGTTCGCATTTCCGCGATTTCTCCAGTATGGAGCGTAATGCCACCAATAAGCTGTACATCGTAATGACGTTGGCCAAGTGTTCTTTTTGCGGCTTCACGGACCGTAGCAAAAGCTTCTGGCAATAAGTCATCAAGCTCTTCACCATTTTGCACGCGTTTTTTAAATTCAGCTGTTTTAGATTTGAGTTCACTATTGCTTAATGCCTCATATTCTACCTCTAAAGCATTAATCGTATCAACAATAGGACGTAGCTTTTTTAGCTTTCTATCATTTTCAGTACCGAAAATTTTTCTTGCTATCCCTAACATTGGGGCTCCTTGATGGCAAAAGTAGCATTGTACAGATAACTTTATAAATGCTTTTTGATGACTTAAGGATGCTCTTGCTCTAAGTCAATGAAATGGAACAAACAAAAAGCTTTAAATTTTTATGGAAAAATATGCCTAAGACTAATTTATTAATTTTAATTGTAGTTTTTTTGTGGTTTATTCTGACCTCCTGTGGAGTCAGAAACAATTCCCAAGACCAATCTGACATATCTAAGGAATCTACTAATATTGTGGTTGCGGAAGTAAATAAAACTAAGATTTTTCTCTTAGATATTGAAGACCTTGCAATATCGCGAGGTCTTATTGGTGAGGGTGATACCATACAGTTTGACTCTGAAATTTATGATAAGGTTCTCAATGAGGCTATTGATCAACGTCTATTAGCCCTTAAGGCACTCGAGAAAAAAATAGATCAAGAATCTAAAGCTACGCGGCGTTTAGCATTCGCACGAGAGCACACTTTGAGTAATATAATGCTTGAGAAATATATTAAGAGTAAGGTTAATGAAAAAACTATAAAGCAGTTATATGTCGAACAACAGAATTTAAGAGGGCAAATGGATGAAATTCAAGTTAGGCATATATTATTAGAAGACTTTACAGAAGCAAGTACGGTTTCCATAAGGTTGTCAAAAGGAGAAAGTTTTGATGATTTAGTTTCCGAATACTCCAAAGATACCTTTACTAATGAAAATGGTGGAGTTTTACCTTATTTTTCAAGAGGTATGATGGATGATGAGTTTTCAAAGTTAGCATTTTCCTTAACGATTGGAGAGGTTTCCGATCCCATAGAAACAAAAGATGGTTGGCATATTTTACAGTTGTTAAAGCGGAGAAGAGCTCCACAGCCTACATTAACCGAAATGAAAGAAAAAATCATAGACTTTATAACATATGAAGAGGTGAGTAGTTTACTCTCAAAGCTTCGTAAGGAAAATGTAATTCAAGTGTATGATTTGTCAGATATACTTTTGGAAAGACCTCAGGATATTACCGAAAATGACTAAACTTAAAATATCACCCTTTGCCCCATCAGCATTTTCTTCACTTTTACCAATACCAGGCTTTACAATGGCAACGGCAGAAACTGGTATGAAATATAAAAACCGGGCTGACTTATGGGTTTTTCATGGCTGCCCCGGCACTCAAATTGCTGGCGTTTTTACAAAAAACCTTTGCCCGGGACATCCAGTGGTTTGGTCTAAAAAAGCTTTGAATGTGCAAACTGGTGGTCCTAGGCTCCTTATAGTTAACTCAGGCGTTGCAAATGTTTTTGGAGGCAAAAAAGGCAAAGATGCAATTACTAAAATAGCCCTCAGTTGTGCGAAAGAATTTGGTGTAGAATCCAATTCAGTAATTTTTGCATCTACTGGTATTATCGGTGAGGCGCTAGATGCTTCAAAAATTATAAGCCACCTTCCTGATATTAATAAAAATTTATCTGACGCTGGGTGGTCAAAGGCCGCTGAAGCCATCATGACCACTGATACCTATCCTAAGTGCTCATCGGCTACTGCGACAATTAATGGAGTGCCTGTAAGGATTAATGGTATTGCCAAAGGCTCAGGCATGATTGCTCCAGACATGGCAACAATGCTTTCCTTTGTCGCCACAGATGCTAATCTTTCTGAGGGTGTATTGCAGAATTTACTAAATTTGATTGTACAAGATACATTTAATTCAATAACTGTAGATAGCGATACTTCTACATCTGATACACTCCTACTAATGGCGAGCTGCACAGCCCAGCATAATAAAATCAATGATCCTTCAGACGCAAGGCTTCAGAGTTTTATAGAGGCACTTAGGTCTGTAATGATGGACCTTGCTCTACAAGTTGTGAAAGACGGTGAGGGCATTTCCAAGTTTATAAAAATAAGTATTAAGGGTGCGGTTAGTAACAGTAGTGCTAAGGTTATAGGGCTAAGTGTTGCCAATTCACCGCTAGTCAAAACCGCAATTTCTGGGGAGGACGCAAACTGGGGGCGTGTAGTCATGGCAGTGGGTAAATCAGGAGAACCTGCAGAGAGAGATAAACTATCGATCTTTATGGGACCTTATGCTATTGCTGATGGGGGTAGTATTTCAAAAGATTACGACGAGAAAAAAGTTTCTTTATATATGCAAAATTCCGAAATAGATTTAGTGGTAGATTTAGGTTTAGGAACCGGTGAGGCACGTTTATATACATGTGATTTAACACATGATTACATATCGATAAATACTGATTATAGAAGTTAAATTTTTAGTTAATGTTTGTTTTGTATAAAATAATGACCAAAATAGTTTATAATTTTCATAAAGTTAGTGGATTTCAATAAATGACAATATATGTGGCTGCATGTGCATTAATTGATCCAGATGGAAGAGTCCTAATAACTAAAAGGCCTTACAACAAACCCCATCCTCTATTATGGGAATTCCCTGGGGGTAAAATCGAAGCTGGTGAAAAGCCAGAACAAACCATTGTTCGAGAATTGAGAGAAGAATTAAACATAGACCCCTGTGAAAGCTGTTTACAGCCTTTTTCATTTGTTTCGCATTCTTATGAAGAGTTTAATATATTAATGGTTCTTTATATCTGTAGACAATGGGACGGCTTCGCAAAAGCTTGTGAAGGGCAGATTTTAAAGTGGGTTTTCCCTGATAAGCTAGTAGACTATGAGTTGGTTGCTGCAGATATTCCATTGGCAAAAGAACTTCGTGATAGACTTCCAGCAGGTAAAAGATTTTTAATATAATGTTATTTATTTTTATTAAAAAGACTTTCAAAGTTAACTTTTGGAGTTCCAGGTTTCAATGGCTTTTGCTGACTTATATGAGGAATCCAACCGGTAAGCCACAATATTTCAAATGTACATTTTAATTTACCGTCTTCTCTTGAATAAGTGCTTTTATAGTGCTTTGTTAATGTATTCAGATAAGTCTTTGTAAGCTGTTGTTTGCTTTGGGTGTTCAATACATTCGTTTCCCCAAGGTCTCTCAGGTCATTTATTAGTCGATTCAAATTGCTATAATTTACTGTTATTCTATCGCTATCTACCACAGGCTGGTTAAAACCAGACTTAACCAATAACTCAGCCGCTTGTTTATATGTTGTCATAGGGTAGATATGCGGAGTTAGACCACTAAATATTTTGTTATCAGTTTTATAAAAAACCTGCCTTAATTCATTAAGAGTGTTGCCGCCAAACATAGCTGCAATAAATAACCCATCTGGCTTTAGATTTTTATGAATTTTAGATATCATCTCATATACATTATTTTCTGTTTGTAGCCTTAAAATAGATATAACTAGATCAAAACTATTCCTTACGTTTAGTTCTGTAACGCAATTTATATGGGTAATTTTATTATATTTATCTTTTGGTAAAGCTATTTTAAGTTCAGTTTGCAATAATTCCGTACCAATAATTAAAATTGAATCAAATTTTCTATTTACATCAAGTATTCTTTCCACAACATCCTCAATACAGCGGTTAATAAGCCAAGATTTTGCTCTTTTGTTCGCGCGCGCGCGTCTTAGTGAAAGTAATTCAGTATTAAAAATTTTTTCAGTTGTAGAGATATGCTTCATGAAAAATATCTAATTTATTTGATGAGTTAAATGTATTAAACTTGTCTAGAGGCTAATTTCTAGTATGTAAAAGAACAATTTCAAGTTAGAGTAGGACCTACTGTGGTTAAAATAGAGATATACACTAAAATGATGTGCCCTTTTTGCTGGAGAGCCAAGAATTTATTAGACTTAAAAGGTGTAACTTATGAAGAGATACCTGCTTATCTTAATAAAGAAACTAGGCTTGAAATGCGAGAACGGTCTTTTGGTGCGAACACATTTCCGCAAATTTTTATCGGAGGAAGGCATATTGGGGGTTGCGATGACCTTCATGCATTAGAAGCCAATGGTAAATTAGACAAATTATTAATTTAATGCGTGTTGGAGTTATCCAATTGTGTTCGGGTTCAGACATCAACTGTAACCTAAAGGAGGTCGAGTATTTTATAAGAGCTGCTGCAAAAGATGGCGCTAAGTTAATTGCTACGCCAGAAATGACCCATATAATACAGCGTAATCCAAAAGAACTTTTAAAGAATATTCATGAAGAAAGTCATGACCCTGGGGTCAAACTTTTTAGTGCATTAGCTAAAGAACTATCAGTAAATATACTTGTTGGATCTCTCGCAATTAAGGCTAAATTTAATAAAGCTATTAATCGATCCTTTATGTTTGGAGCTGGAGGTACAATAAAAGCCAGATATGATAAAATTCATCTTTTTGATGCCAAGGCATCTGAAGACGAGATATGGCAAGAATCGAATTTGTTCATTGCTGGAGACACTCCTGTTCTGGTTAATGTGGAAGCCGCTAGAATTGGCCTTTCAATATGTTATGACTTACGTTTTCCTTATCTTTACAGAGTTTATGCCCAAGCTAATGCTAATATACTATCAATCCCGGCAGCCTTTACTGTTCCTACAGGCAAAGCGCATTGGGAAATACTCTTAAGGGCTAGGGCCATAGAAACCGGAAGTTTTGTTATAGCGCCAGCTCAGGTTGGCCTGCATGAAGATGGAAGAAGTACCTATGGAAACTCTATGGTTATAGGGCCCTGGGGTAAAATTAGATCTGTTATTAAAAATAATCGACCTGACTATATTTGTTGTGATATAGACCTAAGAGAAGTAAACCAGGTTAGAAAAAATATACCATCTTTATACAATAAGGTGAATTTAAAGTTATGATTAAGTATAACCTCATTTGTTTTGAAGAACATGAATTCGAGGCATGGTTTTCGAACTCTTCAGATTATGAGACTCAAAGAGGTAAACTGCTTATAAGTTGTCCGTATTGCAGTTCAACAAGAATTGATAAAGCGATTATGGCTCCCAATATATCCTCATCTAGAAAAAAAGAAGCGATTGCATCGAAGGACATTCAAGATCTCTCAAATTTTAATTCTGTTGTTAGAAAATTAAGACAGCACATAAAAGATAAGTTTGAGTATGTGGGTGATAAATTTCCAGAGGAAGCAAGGGCCATTCATTATGGTGAAAAGGAGGAGCGTAAAATTTATGGAGAAGCAAGCTTGAGTGACGCGAAAGATCTTCATAATGAGGGAATCACTCTAACAGCAATACCAAAAGCAGTGTCGCCTAAAAACAAGAAAAAATTAAACTAATTTTATTTGGTTGCTATGGTTATATAATTAATTTGGAGGTCTTCTGTAAAACTCCATGTGTTTTTTAGAGGATTGAGTGTCATACCTATGCAAGGCCTAGGAAGTAAGCTTGCATCCTTTAACCATCTTTGAATTTCATCTGGTGTAACAAATTTACTATATTGATGGGTGCCCTTTGGAAGCCATCGTAAAATATATTCAGCCCCTAAAATTGCAAAAGTAAAAGCCTTAAAAGTTCGGTTTATAGTTGAGCAAAACATTATTCCGCCTTCAGAAAGCATGGCTCCACAATTTTTTATAAACTCAGACTGGTTATTAACATGTTCAATAACTTCCATGTTCAGTACTGCATTATATTTTATATTGCTTGATAGTACTAAATTTTCGATAGTCCCATGTAGGTAATTTATCTCTAATCCCATTTTTTTTGAATGAGTTCTAGCTGTTTGTATGTTGCGTTCCAATGCGTCAACTCCTGTCACTTCAGCGCCGAGCCTAGTTAGTGGTTCGCATAACAAACCTCCTCCGCAACCAATATCTAGTATTCGTAACCCTTTGAGTGGAATTTTATCTTTTGGATCTCTATGAAAAAGTTCGCAGAGGTTATCAAGAATGAACTTTAATCTGGCTCCATTCATTTTATGGAGGGGTTTAAAAGGACCGTTCGGGTCCCACCAGTCATCAGCCATTCTTGAAAAACTTGCCATTTCATCTGGGTCAACAGATACTTTTAAGGGTTTCTCAGGTGACACTTTATTTTTTCTCATTATTTTTCCTAGCATAATATATCGATATAAATACGTTTATATACAAATATAAGACGGTTTTTTTAAAAGGAAAAATTTTATTACCTTGTTTGTGTTTGAAGAATATTTTTAAAATCTCTTTACTTGTAATATTGGTTTAGCTCATTAAAAAGCTAATGGATTAAAAGGAAGTCTAATGGGTCGAATAGTCATGAAGTTTGGCGGCACGTCAGTTGGCTGCTTGGATCGGATAAGGCACGTTTCTAGGCTTGTGGAATCCGAAGTAAATTCAGGTAATGAGGTAGCGGTTGTTGTTTCGGCTATGTCCGGCGAAACTAATAAGCTTGTATCATTAGTGGATGAATTAGACTCTGATAAGGTCAATCAAGGAAAAATAACGGGTGGTGATATAAGTGATGAGTATGATTCTATTGTAGCAACTGGAGAGCAAGTGACCTCGGGCCTTTTAGCTATAGCATTAAGACGTCGAGGCGTTAGCGCTCGATCTTGGCTTGGATGGCAAGTTCCTTTTAGAACTGATAAATCTTATTCGAAGGCTAGAATTTCTAAAATTGAATGCTCTAAGGTGGGTTCATCTATGCAGCAGGGTAAAGTTGCTGTCGTTGCTGGTTTTCAGGGTATTAGTGAAGATGGAAGAATTTCAACTCTCGGACGAGGAGGGTCTGATACCTCAGCTGTTGCATTGGCCGTGGCATTACAAGCTGATAGATGTGATATTTACACAGATGTTGATGGTATTTATACAACTGACCCAAGAATAGCTGAGGATGCTAGACGGTTGAACTTTATTGCGTTCGAAGAAATGTTGGAATTAGCCTCTTTGGGTGCAAAAGTCCTTCAGACTCGATCTGTGGAGTTGGCAATGAATAATAATTTACCCATACGTGTTTTGACGTCAATGGTAGAAGCTGGAAAACCAAATCCAGGAACTTTAGTCTGTAATGAGGATAAGAATATGGAAGAAAGAGTTGTATCTGGAGTTGCTTATTCGCGTGATGAGGCGCAAATTACACTTTTAAATTTAGCGGATAAACCGGGAGTGGTAGCAAAGGTCTGTTCTGCTCTGGCAAATGCCGATATAAGTGTAGATATGATAGTCCAAGGAATATCACGTACTGATAATGCCGCTAATTTGACTTTTACAATTGGAAAACGTGATTTAAATACTGCTCTTAAAACCCTACAGGATTCTAAAGAATCTATAGGTTTTAATGATATAAAGTTTGATGAAAATGTAACTAAAGTTTCCGTGGTGGGGATAGGTATGCGTAGCCATACAGGCGTAGCGCAAACAATGTTCGAAGCTTTAGCTGAGCGCGGTATTAACATCGCTGTAATCGCAACTTCAGAAATAAAGATTTCTGTCTTAATAGATGCTGAATACACAGAGTTAGCTGTTAGAGCCCTTCATAGCGCCTTTAAATTGCATGAAAAAAGGGCTAAACTCTAGTATTAAAAATCATAAGCAATACCACCGCGTTCCCAGTCACCATAACGCGTTGGCTCCGCCCCTTTGGGTCCGCCCTTTTCTTTAGCTAATTTAGCTTCTTGTTTGTGCTGAAGTTTGCGACGTTCTTCTGCTTCTTTCAGTGCTCTTTGCGCAGCAGGGCTTATAACTTTATCATAGTTTTTGATATACTGATCATTACTCATAACAATTGAAACTATAGTGTTTTATTTAATTTAAACAATTAAAAACCTTTTCATAGTAGTTACCAAACCTTAAATATAATGTATTGGCATCACATGAAAAATAAAACCTATCGTATTGGCAGCAAAAAAAATATTGATTCTAATTCCGTTATATCAAGGAGATTGGCGGCTTTGTGTGTTAAGGAGGTTATGGAAAAGAACTTGCCATTACAACAAGTAATATCTTCTCAAAAAGATTATGCGATGCTGGAAAGTCGAGACAGAGCGTTTGTTCGATTAATTGTTGCTACAACTTTTAGGAGAATGGGCCAAGTAAACTCAGCTCTAAAGCCCTTTTTGCGCCAGAACCCACCCAAACTTATTTATGCTGCCCTTCAGACAGCCGCAGCACAAATTATCTATCTTGGAACGCCTCCACATGCAGCAGTAGGAGAAACAGTTGCAATGCTTAAAGGAAGAAATTCTTCTAAGGGATTTGCTAACTTAACTAATGCTGTTTTGCGTAAGGTGGTAGATTCTGGTAGCAAGTTAGCTGCTCAGGAGCCCCCTAAAATAAATATTCCTTCTTGGCTTTTAGGAGAATGGGAGTCTGATTACGGACGACAGGCTAGTCGTAAATTTAGTATCCAACTAACACAGGAACCACCTCTTGATGTGACAGTTAAGTCTAATGAAAGTATATGGGCAGATAAGTTATGCGGCAAGATTATAGGGAAAAACTCTGTTCGAATTAATAAAATTGGCAATATAACAGAGCTAGCAGGCTTCTCTGAGGGTGAATGGTGGGCTCAAGATATAGCAGCAAGTATTCCTGTAAAATTATTAGGGTCCCTAAGCGGTAAAAGAGTTTTAGATATGTGCGCCGCACCAGGCGGAAAAACAATGCAACTTGCCTCTAGGGGTGCTCTGGTTACAGCGCTGGATAAGTCTATATCCAGACTTGGTAGGGTAAAGGAAAACCTTACGCGAACAAATTTATCAGCTGATATAATATGTCAAGATGCATTAGATTGGGACTCTAATGAAAATTTCTATGACGCTGTATTGCTAGATGCTCCATGTACAGCCACAGGTACATTCCGACGTCATCCGGATGTTCTCTATAATAGAAAACCAAAGGACCTTTCGAATTTAATTAAAATCCAAGATCAATTACTTAATAAGTCAGCCAGTTTTGTAAAACCCGGCGGCGTACTCATTTATTCAACATGTTCATTGCTATCTGCAGAAGGCAAGCCTAGGATTGATAAGTTTCTAAAAAGAAATCCTCATTTCTCCTTGGAGGCTATCAAAAACATTGATGGTTTAGATTTGCCTTTTGAAGCTTTTGAGGGTGGCTTTGTAAGAACATTACCTCATTATTTAGCAGATGAAGGTGGAATGGATGGTTTTTTTATAGCTAAAATGAAAAGGTCGAATAGTTCATGAAATGTGCTTGGTTAATTCGGTTACTAAGAAGTTAGAAGTATAAATGGAAATATTTACTTTGCTTGCGTACGGGGTATTGGGCTGGTAATAGTGAATAATGACTCGTAAACTATTAATATCTCCATCTATATTATCTGCAGACTTTTCAGACCTTGGAAAAGAAATTGAAGCCATAGATGAAGCTGGCGCAGATATGATTCATATTGATGTTATGGATGGCCATTATGTACCTAATTTAACAATAGGTCCTATGGTAGTCAAAGCGATAAGATCGCGGACGAGTAAACCTTTTGATGTTCATCTAATGGTTTCGCCTGTGGATTATTTGATTGACCCTTTTATCAAGGCAGGTGCTGATTATATAAGTATACATCCTGATGCGGGGCCTCATACACACCGAACTTTGCAGGCTATAAAAGCAGGCGGGGCAAAGGCAGGAATTGTTCTAAATCCGGGAACACATCCAGACGTTGTTGATACATTAATTGAGGAACTGGATTTAATTTTAGTTATGAGCGTTAATCCAGGATTTGGCGGTCAAAGTTTTATTCATTCACAATTAAATAAAATAAGAATTCTAGCCGATAAGATTAAATCATCTGGAAGAGATATTATACTTGAAGTTGATGGCGGTGTAAATCCAGACACTGCTCAGCTTTGTATCGATTCTGGAGCTACAGCACTTGTTGCTGGTAGTGCTGTTTTTAAGGGTCAAGGAAATTACAAAGAGAATATATTAGCCCTTCGTAAAAAAAATACAAAGTAACTTTATGACTAAATGTTTAATTTGAAACTGTTATGGCAAACCGAATTTCTTCTTTGCTAATACTCAGATCTATTCTTACCTCAGGCTTGCATAGATGGTGTGTTGAGCTAGAGGCCCCAATTAGATCCCTGAGATTAAATGTCAGAAAAACAGATTTATTTTATGATGCTAAGCCTTCTTTTATATTCGGAGATAAAAATATTGGTAAGGCTTTATTGAAAGGTCATTTTCAAAATTCAGAGCAAAATTTGGATGTTGGGGCCCAGGGTGACCCCTGGACACTCGCTGTTCCCTCTGAGCAGTTTGCACGTTGGTTGCATAGTTTTCATTGGCTTAATGACTTGGCAGTGACGAAAGATAAATATGCAAGCGTTAGAGCGAGAAACTTGGTCGATAAGTGGATTGAGGTTTATGGAAAATGGAATTTCTTCGCTTGGTCGCCTGATATTCTTTCTGAAAGAATCTTTAATCTTTTGACAGTATGGTCACCTTTATTAGATGGTGATAGTCTATCTAATAAAGCACAAATTCGACGTATATCTGTAGTTCGCCAGTTAAAGCGGTTGAGATATGTTTATAAACAAACTAGCCCTGGTTTGCATAGATTGAAAGCTGCTTCTGCTCTTGCGATAGGCGGTGCTAGAATAAAAGAGAAAACTGATGGTCTTCTAGGACGTGGACTTGATTGGCTAGATGATGAAGTTAATAAACAAATTCTACCCGATGGAGGTCATATATCACGGTCGCCTGAGCAAGCTCTTCAAGCGCTGGAAATACTTTTAATAGTAGATAGTTTGCTTTTTAAAAGAGGAGTCGAGGGCTCAAGAACAGTTAGCCGTGCGATAGACCGTCTTAAATCCGTTCTACCATTTTTTTGTGCAGCAGATGGTACGCTTTCAAATTTTAATGGCGGAGGTGAAAACCACCCAAAACGTTTGAGGGCCGTTATGAAGGCTGCCCCAGATCTACTTACAAAGCCTTTTGGATATTGTCCCCATACGGGATATCAACGCATTAGTTCTGCTGGAACAGTGATGATTATCGATACAGGTGATACCCCTCCAACACCTTTTGATAACCAGGCTCACCTTGCGCCTGGTTCATTTGAGTTATCTACAAAAGTTGGGCGTTTAGTTGTAAATTGTGGTTGGAACAGGCAGCAGCCTAGAAAATTTAAAAAATTTGTACGTAACACGGCTGCGCATAGTACATTAGTAATTAATAATAGGTCTGCAGGGGAAATTCTTAAAGATGGGTGGGTGGCAAAAATATTAGGTGATGTTGTTATTTCTGAAGCCGGTCCTGTTACTGTATCACGTAAGGAACAGGACTCAGGGACATGGGTTGAAGTTTCGCATGGCGGTTACAGAAGAAAAATAGGTCTTTCACATAAGAGGCGAATTTATATGTCGATTGAGGGTGATGATGTTCGCGGTGAAGACACCCTTTTAGTCCCATTGGGAAAAGTGCCTTTAAGTAAAGATGAAAGACCCTATGATATTAGATTTCATTTTCATCCAGATGTACGTGTTAGCTTATCTCAAGACCAAAAGAGTGCATTACTGATCCAAGCGGGTAAAACTGGGTGGCGCTTTCGTACCGATCACGGGCCAATTAAAATAGAAAACTCACTATATCTCGGTTCAGGAACTTCCCCAAGAAAATGTAAGCAAATAGTTATATCAGGAAATGCTTTTTGTGATAGTGATGGTGAAACGCTTAGCAATAAAGTACGATGGTCTTTTAGAAAATTAGAGGCAAGAAATTGAAGTTTAATTTTTTAGGTATTACAAAGGCTTTTGGAATAGTTGCTTTTGATAGCTTTATAGGCGCATTTTCTGCTTACGGGGCGGTTACATGGCGTTATGACTTCTTAAATTTGCCTGTCCCTGACCATAGTGCAACGCACGCTAGCTTTGCTACTGCTTTTTCAGTAATAGTCATTTGGATGTTACTAAGAGTTTATCGATCTGTATGGCGATTTACTGCAGTGCCCGACATAAGACAATTATTTACCGCTTCTTTTTTAGCCACTTCTCTTGGAGTCATACTTTTATTTTATTTTGATGATAGGGCCCATGATTACCCAAGGTTTGCAGCACTAATTACATTGGTATTATTTTTTGTATTGTCAACCATCAGTCGTTTGCTGGTCATGATAATAAAAACAGGAGATATAAATGGCTTTTTACTGGCCTCAAACCCACATAATACTGATGCTTTTTTAATAGGAACGGGCAATTCACTCCAAAACTATATTCGAGATAATGTGAGAAATAAAACTGGTCTTCATTATAATATACTTGGCCTTATTGAGCTTGAAGGTGATTATCAAGGAAGATCAATTCGCGGCTACCCCGTAGTTGGAAATATAGAGGACTTAGGTAAAATATATACACGTTATAAAAAACACACAAACCACAGGCCAGTGCTTTTTCTTTTAGATATTAACAAACCTCAGGTAGAAAAACTGCTGAAGGCCGCTGCTGAGATTGGTGCCCCAATATCAAGAGCAGATAGAGGTAGGGGATTGAAATTGTCACCATTAGAGGCTTCTGACTTAATAGGTCGTTCTGTGAGTGATATGAATATTGATCTTGTACGACGCCAGATTAATGGACGAAGGGTTCTTATTACTGGAGCTGGCGGCTCAATAGGGTCTGAGCTTACTCGACAAATATCAAGATTAAATCCAAGTGAGGTAATCCTTATAGATAACTCTGAATATAATTTATACCAGATTAACCGTAGCCTTATAAACATTTATGGAGATAAAATAAATTGGAACTTACAATTAGTAGATGTCTGCGATGAAAAAACAATGGAAATTGTTTTTGAAAGATTAAAGCCTGACGTAGTTTTTCATGCCGCTGCATTTAAACATGTGCCTATGGGTGAAAGTAATCCAATAGAAATGCTTAAAAATAATGTTATTGGAACTAAAAATGTAGTGAAATTAGCTCTTAAATACAAAATAAGCAGTCTTACATTTATTTCAACGGACAAGGCCGTTGAACCTTGTAACATCATGGGGGCCAGTAAACGCATTGGTGAAATGATGATTAGGGCAGCGGCAAAGGAAACAAAAATCTCAGTATGTTCAGTTCGGTTTGGTAATGTATTAGATTCTGCAGGTTCGGTGTTGCCGCTTTTTGAAGAGCAAATTTCTCGAGGTGGGCCTGTAACAGTTACCCACAAAGATGTTGAAAGATATTTTATGACCGCGGAAGAGGCTTCTAGATTAGTTCTTCAGGCTACAGCACTAAATGAAAACCAATCAATTAATGACTCATCAATATATATATTAGAAATGGGCTCACCTGTTAATATATTGCGTTTAGCAAAGCAATTAATTCGATTAAGAGGATTGGTACCAGAAAGAGATATCCAAATTAAATATACAGGTTTGCGGTCTGGAGAAAAAATTACGGAAACTTTAATAAACCCGGAAGAGTCACTCGAGACTACCTATGTCAAAGGTATCAAGCGACTTACAGAAGAAATGTATAGCCCTGACGATATGCGTGAAAGTATTCGAGAGCTAATTTATGCCTTGCGTCAACATGATGCGGTTAAAATTAGGTTGGCGTTATTCCGTCTACTCCCAGAATTCGAACCTAATGGTTCCTTGTCGTAAAAATACCATCATGTTAGATCACATTCCATAAAATTAAAAAGACTCTTTATTATGCCAAAACCTAATCCCCAACTTCCACTTTTCTCTAAAGAGCGACTTACCGCAGTAAAAAGAGCACTCATATCAGTATCTGATAAATCTCGACTTATTGAACAAGCGAGAGCTTTGCATGAACGTAAAGTTGAATTAATATCAACGGGAGGAACCTATAGATCAATAGCTGCTGCAGGCATTCCGGTTGTTGATGTAAGCGAAGTGACTAACTTTCCTGAAATGATGGATGGAAGAGTAAAAACCTTACATCCAATGGTTCATGGAGGGCTATTAGGGGATCGTGATATAGATAGCCATAATATGTCAATGCAGGAACATGGAATTATTCCAATAGATTTATTAATAGTCAACCTGTATCCATTTGAGCAAACCGTTAACCAAGGTGGTTCTTATGAAATGTGTATTGAAAATATTGATATAGGAGGCCCGGCAATGATACGTGCAGCGGCTAAAAACCATGCACATGTAGCTGTTTGCACAGACTCTGATGATGTTGAGCTTGTCTTAGCTGAAATGGATGCTAATCAAGGGAAGGTTAGTGGTGGCCTTAAACAAAGACTCGCAAGTAAGACCTACGCTCAATCAGCAGCATATGATTCGGCCATAGCGAATTATTTTGTAGAACATTTAAATGAAACTAATCCCATTTTTAAAGTGCAAGCAGGTAAATTAAAGCAGAGTTTGAGATATGGTGAAAACCCTCATCAAATAGCTGGTTTTTATTCTGATGGCTCCGCTCGTCCGGGAGTCGCTTCAGCTACTCAATTACAAGGAAAAGAACTTTCCTATAATAACATTAATGATACTGATGCAGCTTATGAACTTGTAGCCGAGTTCGGAAGTGTATCTGAGGGTGCCACCCCTGCTGTAGCGATCATAAAACACGCTAATCCTTGCGGTGTAAGTGTAGCGCCAACATTTCTAGAGGCGTATAAAAATGCATTAGCCTGTGATCCGGTATCAGCATTTGGAGGAATAGTTGCGTTAAATGGCTCTTTAGATAAAGACACTGCATCGCATATTTTAAAGGTTTTTACTGAGGTTGTAATAGCGCCATCGGCAGACCCCGAAGCAATAGAGTTATTTAAGAAGAAAAAAAATGTTCGTTTATTAATTGTCGGCGGTTTACCAGACCCTCGAGAACCAAGCTTAACATATCGGAATGTTGGCGGAGGCATTCTGGTTCAAAATCGTGATAATGGACACGTATCTATGACTGATTTGAAGGTTGTAACGAAGAGAAGGCCGTCTACAAAAGAGATGAGTGACCTACTTATGGCTTGGAAAGTAGCTAAGCACGTTAAATCAAATGCTATTATTTATGTAAAAGATGGCTCAACAGCAGGTATAGGAGCAGGGCAAATGAGTAGAATTGATTCTGCACGCATAGCAGCCCGTAAGGCACAGGATGCTAAAGATACAGCGGGATGGGATACCTTAAAAACTGAAGGATGTGCTTGCGCATCTGATGCATTTTTCCCTTTTGCCGACGGTATGCTAGCTGCTGCTGCGGCTGGGGCAACTTCTATAATACAACCAGGGGGCAGCATTCGAGATGATGAAGTAATTGCAGCAGCTGATGAAAAGGGTATTGCTATGGTTTTCACAAATATGAGGCATTTTAGGCATTAAAATTATAAATTCTTATTTTGCCTTAAATATTTGGTTCAATTTAAATTTTTGCTAATTTTTTATCCATTAGTTATGCCTATTCATTTTCATTTGCTAGATTTCGTAATACATAATGTAGTATTCCGCCATTTTTATAATATTCATGTTCATTATCGGTATCAATTCTGACTGTAGTTGTAATTATTTTCTCAGAACCATCTGGATATTTTATTTCAACATCTAATGTTCCTCGTGGTGATAGTTGGTCTATATTTTTTATAGATATTGTTTCCTCACCCTTCATCGATAATTTTTTCCAACTTTCATTGTTAGTAAATTCAAGAGGGAGTACGCCCATACCTATTAAGTTTGATCTATGAATGCGTTCGAAGCTTTCAGCTATCACAGCCTTTACTCCGAGTAGTATTGTTCCTTTAGCAGCCCAGTCTCTAGAGGATCCATTTCCATAAAGGCTTCCAGCAAAAACAACGAGGTCTTTATTTTCTTCAGCATATTTTTCTGCTGCGTCATAGATGCTCATTATTTTATTCGTTGGTATATGCTTTGTGACACCACCTTCAGTTCCAGGAGCTATTTCATTTTTTATGCGTATATTGGCAAATGTTCCACGCATCATAACTTCATGGTTTCCTCTTCGAGAACCAAAAGAGTTAAACTCATTTTTTGGAACTTGACGATCGGAAAGATATACTCCAGCAGGTCCATCATGTTTAATTGCTCCAGCAGGACTAATATGGTCTGTAGTTATTGAGTCACCTAATAATGCAAGTATATTAGCATTTTTAATATCTTCAACAGATTCAGGTGTTGGCTTTATGTCTTTAAAGTAAGGGGGATTTCGTACATATGTTGACCCCGAGTTCCAGTTATAAGTTTCCCCTCCAGTAACTTTTATTTTTTGCCATTCTTCATCACCCTTAAAGACATCAGCGTATCTCTCTGAGAACATTTCTCTAGTTATTACTTTTCTTACTACACTGGCAATTTCCTCAGAGCTTGGCCAAATGTCTTTTAGATAAATAGCCTTTCCGCTCTTATCAACGCCTAAAGGGTCATTATCAAAATCATGATGGAGGGAACCAGCCAGTGCATAGGCCACCACAAGTGGTGGGGAGGCTAAGAAATTAGCTTTTATGTCTGGTCCAATACGTCCCTCAAAGTTTCTGTTACCAGATAGAACTGAGCAAGATATTAGATCGCCTTCTTTAATAGCTTTAGACAATTCTGACGCCAATGGACCGGAGTTGCCAATGCATGTTGTGCAACCATAGCCAACAACATCAAAACCAAGTTCATTAAGCTCATCTTGTAGATGAGATTTTTCCAAATATTCACCTACAACTTGAGAGCCAGGAGCTAAGGATGTTTTTACCCACGGCTTAGTTTGTAAGCCATATTTATTTGCTTTTTGTGCCACTAAGCCAGCAGCTACCATAACAGATGGGTTTGATGTATTTGTACAGGAAGTTATGGCTGCTATAAAAACATCACCATGATCAACAGAATATTCCTTACCGCCTACTTTTACTGAAGAATTTTTTAGATTATTTTTACCATATTCATCGTTTAGTATTTTTAAGAAATGCTTACTAGCTCCTTTTAAATTGAACCTATCCTGCGGTCTCTTAGGACCGGAAATTGCTGGCATTACTGTTGATACGTCCAATGCAATTGTATCTGTATAAGTTGGTAAGCTGTCATCTCTCCATAAACCTTGCTTTTTGGCATAGGCCTCTACTAGATTAATACGTTTCTCATCACGGCCAGTGGCATTGAGATACTTTATTGTATCCCCGTCTACTGGGAAAAAGCCACAGGTGGCTCCATACTCAGGAGCCATATTTGCCAATGTTGCTTGGTCTTCTAAGGAGAGATAGTCCAACCCAGACCCATAGAACTCAACAAATTTACCTACAACACCTTTTTGTCGTAGCATTTCCACTACTCTTAATACTAAATCTGTCGCAGTTGCACCTTCAGGGAGTTTCCCGATTAATTCAAAGCCTACAACTTCCGGTATTAACATTGAAATAGGTTGACCAAGCATAGCAGCTTCTGCTTCTATTCCACCAACACCCCACCCGAGCACAGATAGTCCGTTTATCATTGTAGTGTGGGAGTCTGTACCCACTAATGTGTCAGGAAACGCATATGTTTTGCCTTCCAAAGATTTAGTCCAAACAGTTTGAGCCAGATTTTCTAGATTTACTTGGTGGCATATTCCTGTTCCTGGAGGTACAACAGCAAAGTTATTAAAAGCTTCTTGGCCCCATTTTAAGAAATCATAACGTTCACCGTTTCGTTCGTACTCCCTTTCAACATTTTTCTTAAATGCTGTTTTTGTTCCATAGTAATCTACCATGACAGAATGGTCTATGACTAAGTGAACTGGGTTGAGCGGGTTAATAGCATTTGCGTTACCTCCAAGCTCCACCATAGCATCGCGCATGGCAGCTAAATCTACAACTGCGGGCACTCCTGTGAAGTCTTGCATTAATACCCGTGCAGGGCGATAAGCTATCTCATGGGTTGACGTCCTAGTCTTTAGCCAATCAGCCATAGCATGAATGTCATCTTTTAATACTGTTTTTCCATCTTCATGTCTAAGGAGATTTTCAAGTAATACTTTAAGAGATCTTGGTAGTTTTGAGATTCCATCTAAGCCATTTTTTTCAGCTTCTTTTAAGTCATAGTATGTATAAACATCTTCACCTACTTTAATTTCTCTTTCACAATTGAAACTGTCTAAAGATGCCATAATAATTCTCACAAATCGGGTTATTTTTTTGGGTTTATAGCATTGATGCACAAGGGATCAATTATAAAGATAGAACAATAAAAATACTTTTTAATTTTATTGATTAATTTTACCATTCTTCATGATGAATGGTAGTTGTGTAAGCATAAAAGCCATTGTGATAGGCATAACGCCAAAAACCTTAAAAGAGGCCCAAAAGCTCTCGGTTTGTGTTCTCCAAATATATTCATTCAATATTGCCATACAAAGAAAAAATACTCCCCACCGAAGTGATAATTTGTTCCACATGGAGTCTGGTAATATTATTGTTTGTTTTAGCATAGCCTTTAAAGGATTTTTTTTAAGAAATGTGCCAATCATAAGTGTGACTGCAAATAGGATATTTATGATTGTTGGCTTCATGAAGAAAATTACTTTATTACCTGACCAAATAGCCAAGGACGCTGTAATTACAATTATGACCGTTGTGAGTATAAGTACTTTTGATACTTTTTTGTACTTAAGCCATCCAATGAACACAACAACAACAGCTAGCGTAGCAAAAATTCCTGCAGCTATTAGCATGGCTGAGTCTGGATTATTTTTTTTGAAAAATTGAAATGAAATAAAAAAAACGAGTAAAGGGCCGAAATCCATCCAAAAGTTAGCAGATTTACTTTGAGTGTTTTCGTGTGTCATAAGTTTATTGTCCCATTTTCAATTATATCATTTTAGTTTTAAAAAACTGATATTACTTAACTAATTCAGAAGTACCTGATAGCGCTGCTGAAAATACGGCGGCTGAAAAGTTTTCTAAATCTTCTATTCTCTCACCTATGCCTATGGCATGGATAGGTAACTTATATTTTTCAGCTAACGCAACCAGAACTCCCCCTTTGGCAGTCCCATCCAGTTTTGTCATAATAATTCCTGTCACACCTGCATGGTCTGTAAAAGCTTTAGTTTGCATAAGAGCATTTTGTCCAACTGTGGCATCGAGCACTAGAATGCAGTGGTGCGGCGCAGATGCATCTTGTTTTTTAATGACTCTAACTATTTTTTCAAGTTCATCCATTAATTCAGTTCGGTTCTGTAATCTCCCAGCTGTATCAATCATTAATATATCGGTGTCTGCTTCTTTTGCTTGATCTATTGCATCATAAACTAACCCAGCTGCATCAGACCCCTGTTCGCCAGAAATGATCTTTGCACCTGCCAAGTCACTCCAAACTGTTAGTTGCTCTACTGCTGCTGCACGAAATGTATCACCTGCTGCGATCATTACTTTTTTACCCTGAGAACTGTATTTTTTTGCGAGTTTACCTAATGTTGTTGTTTTTCCTGATCCATTTACGCCAACAAAAAGTAAAATTTGTGGTTTTTTATGTGTAAGCTTTAATGGTGATTCTAGAGGAGTTAGTATTTCAGATATAACTTCACCAAGCGTAATTTTTATTTCTAATTCATTAACTTCTTTATCAAACTTTTCTTTTGAAAGACTGGAAATAACTTTTCCTGAGGCTTCTAAACCAAGATCCGCCTGAATAAGTATATCCTCTAAATCATTTAGCGCTGCATTATCCAACTTCCTTTTTTTAAATAGGGATGACATTTGCTCTGACATGAGCGATGATGATTTTGATAGACCCGCTGTTATGCGTTTGAAAAATCCATTCTCGTTCAAAACAATTTTTTTATCATCAATATTTAAAGCATTACTCTCATCAGGCCTTTTATCTTTAAGGGGAATTTTTTTTTGTATATCAGATTTATTTGTTAATTTGAGTGGTTTTTTATTTTTTTGACCTGATTTTATTTTCTTTGTTTGTGGAATAGTTGCTTTTTTTTCTGCCTGTTTTTCTACTTTTTCTGGGCTAACGAAGGGTGGGTTTTTAGTTGATGTGTTTTGTGTATCTTCCTGATGAGATGCTTTTAATGCAGCAGCATTTATGACGGCCATTTTTTCAGCCATTTTAGCATCTATTATTTTGTCTTCTTCGGCTTTTCTCGCAGCTTCAAGAGCAAGTTTTTCTTCTTTAGATTTGAAGCCAAGTCTTGAAAGCCAACTACGTTTTTTTTTATCTGACACTAGATTAATATACCGATCGTTTTATTAGACTCTATTCCAGTAATATGAACTTTTTCAATGGTACCTGCTTTTGGCGGATTGTCTACTTTTACTAGTGTAAAATCTGGAAGTCTTCCATAACCTGTTTCTTCGAAAAGAGCGAAGTCTTTTGTTCCAATTCTTGATTTAAGGTGCATTAATTTTACAAGTTCTCCTTGTTCACGAAGAATTTTAGCTCTTAGTTTAATTGTGGAGTTTTCAATTTGAGGCATTTTTTCTGCAGGTGTTCCTTCATGTGCTGAATAGGGAAAAACATGTAACCAAGGAATTCCGATTTCTTTGATGATATTTTTTGAATTTTCAAACATTGCGTCACTTTCAGTTGGAAATCCAGCAATTATATCTGCGCCAAAAGTAAACTCTGGACGCAAGGATTTTAATTTCTTGCATAGTGAGATTACCTCTTCCCTATTATGCCTTCTTTTCATCCTTTTGAGAATCATGTTGTCTCCTGACTGCAGCGAAAGATGCAAATAGGGCGTCATTCTTTTTTCTGTTGATAGAGCAGTAAAAAGTTCTTGATCAATTTCAGCAGGATCGATCGATGAAAGCCGCAATCTTGGTAAATTGGGTACAAGTTTTAATATACGTCTTATTAGATCACCTAAAGGAGGCTTTCTTGGTAGGTCTTGCCCCCATGAAGATAAATCTACCCCTGTTAATACTATTTCTTTGTAGCCTTGTAAAACTAGTGATTGTACATGCGATACAACAGATCCTGCCGGGGTCGATCTTGCTTGCCCGCGCCCATATGGTATTATACAAAAAGTGCATCTATGATCACAACCATTCTGAATTTGTAAAAAAGCGCGAGTTCTATTTTGAGTTTTTGTGAAGTTTCGATTGCCGCCCGATATTAGTTGCGGGGCAAGCTCTTTAACTGACATGATATCATTTACTTTAATAGGATTGCCTAGCATTAGGTTGTTTGGCTCAAAGTTCACTGCGATCATTTTTTCATTATTTCCGATAACTACATCCACCTCAGACATTTTAGAAAATGCCTCTGGGTTTATTTGAGCTGCACAACCTGTAACAATGATATTGCATTTGGGGTTTTCTTTTTTAGCTTTTCTGATTGCGTGATGAGAACTGCGGACAGCTTCTTTTGTTACCGCACATGTATTTATAATAATCGAATTCTCTAACCCTGAGTCTAAAGCATGGCCTGCCATTACTTCACTTTCATATGCATTAAGTCTGCATCCGAGTGTTATGACTGTAGTCTCTTTTGACATTTCCGCTATTTGGTCTTTAATGTTAGAGGGGTCAAGTCCAGTAGAAGATTTAAAAATAATTTTTAAATACTTTTTTATGTTCCAGTTCTACAGGTCCAGTCATTAGTACGTGCTGTGTATTTTTATTCCATTCTATGAATAATTCACCGCCATCAACCTGAACTTTAACTTTATTGTTAATTTTTTTTTGCCGAACTGCCGCTACAACAGCTGCACATGCTCCCGTTCCACAAGCCAATGTCATTCCCACGCCTCGTTCCCAAACTTTGAGTTGTATCATATTCTTACTGATTATTTTAACAAACCCAATATTTGCTTGTTCTGGAAATATTGGATGGAATTCAATTCTTGCACCTATTTTTTTATAATCAATATCTTTGAAGTCTTTGATAAAAAATACACAATGGGGATTACCTATATTAACTGCTGCTGGGTAGCCAATAGTTTTATAATTATTTAAATCAAATTTAATATTAAGTAATTTTGTATCTATTTTTTTTGCTAGTGGAATTTGTTTCCATTCTAGCTTGGGTTTGCCCATATCAACTGTAACCTTACTGTCACCAACTAATTTGCAGGATAATAGTCCTGCTTTGGTTTCAAGTACCATAGATGTACATTTGGCTTCTTGCATGTAAATCCAAGCTACACATCGAGTAGCATTCCCACACGCATTTACTTCAAACCCCTTTTGATTCCAGATTTCCATGAATACTTTAGATTTTTTTGACCTAGGTTCGCGGATAATTATAAGTTGATCCGCTCCTTTTTCTCCCATTTGAGTGGATTTCTGAGCACAAAAGTTGATTACTATTTCTTTTGAGACTTGAAAGCCTAAAGTGCCTCTTGCATCAAAGATAGCAAATCTATTTCCTGCGCCGTTCATGATATAAAAATCCATTAAGCGAGTATATATGTGCTTACCCAGAGCTGTAAACAATCTTTATCTACTTTTAGTATTATAGATAGATAAGCGTTACTTAAATTTTTCATTGGCCTAATTTGCTGTTATGTGAAAGATAGTACTGCTATTTTAGATTAGGATAATATTATGGACAAAATTCACAACATTCCGCTACTTTTATTGGTTTTTCTTTCAGCTACTGCTGCAATGGTGTGCTGGGTTATGGGTTTTTCCGCACTTTCATCTCCTATAATGATGGGAGATGTTTTTGTCTCTAAATCAATTGCTGGTCTAGCTAAAGATGCATTATTTGTTCCTTTAAAGCCATTAATGTATGCCCTTATTATTCTATCAATTGGTTCGTCCTTAGCTATATCCACAGGAGGTTTAGGTGCAAAATTTATTAGGGTTTTTAGTTTTTTTCTTTGCTTTTCATTAATTGGTATGGCGGTTGGAATTGGTGCTTTTATTTTATTTTCAGGGCTTGATATAGGGCTAGCCTTACCAAGTGAAGGCAATGGATCTGGTTCAATTAAAGAAATGCCTTTTTTGTTAAAAATTTATGGTGTGTTAACTTCAGCTCTAATGATCTCTATTTATGCTGGATTGGTGCTAGGAGGTGCGTTGAAGACTGCGGGACTTGGTGAGCATGCTGATAAAATTTCTGATCTTTTTATAAAGGGGTTTAGAAAATTTCTTCAATATACAATCCCACTGGCAGTTTTTGGTTCTATTACTTTAGCATTGAATAAGCCCGGTGGTTTTGAAAATTTAGTAAAACTCTTAAATCTGACTATTCCATATATTTTTTCTATGATGATTGTCTGGGTTATTATGGTTATAATCACAGCAATAATTCAAGGTCGCGGTATAAATTTTGTGATGCGTGCAGTATTACCTCAGGCATTAGTCGCGGTATCTACTTCTAGCTCAATGGCTACGTTGCCAGCCACGCGTGAAGCATGTGAGCAACTAGGTGTTAATGCCGATGAAGCGACACCCTTTTATACAATTGGAGCAACGATTAATATGGTTGGTACATTGATCGGCCTTTTGTTACTTTCATTATACACTATGAAAGCTTTTGGAATTGAAATTGGCTTAGGTGATATGACAATCGTCGGTTTTCAATCTATGATTTTTGCTACTGCGGCTGCAGGCACGCCATCCGCATCTGTAGTGTTATTGCAAGATATTTTAGTTTCCCAAGGGGTCTCTGCAGAATATGCAACTTATGTGACTGGAATTATTATCACTATAGATACCTTAATTTTAGATCGTTTGCGAACAATGCTGAATACTCAATCAGACTCAATGTCTACTGCAAATGGATTAAAAATTTACCATAGGAAACCACAAATATTAACTGAATAAAATTTTATTAATTCTATTGGAATTTAATTTATAAGCGTAGCTTTTTTTACTTTTCTGCTTTAGCTGAAAACCCTATTTCTTTCTTTGAAAGCCCTGCGTTTTCAGATTTAATGATAGTAGATATGCTTATCGGTTTTTCAGGTTTGATTATAATAGAAAGTGACCCGCCATCATTTATAAGTTTAATTAATTCACTAGATAGTTCTCCAGAAAGTTCACTAAAAAGACCTTTAGTCATTAAAGGTGCCAAGGTAAGCACTGTTGCTAATTCGCTTTTCACTTGATCCTGTGTTGTTTTGCGAACTTCTGTGGCATAAAATTTTATCACTCGCTCTAGTATTGATTTGTCATCAAACCTTAATTGAAATTCATCTAACCTTAACTGATTTATGTTGGCTTTATAGTTTTTGATGTCTATTGGTTTATTAAGGTTTGATATGTCATAATTGTAAGATAAATCAAAACCACTATTTACAGAAATTAATCCGTTATTTATTTTTAAAGTATTGTTATTAATATCTAATTCAGACTCTTGACTATGTTGAAAAGTAATTTTTTTGTAGCCAATTTTCTCCATTATTTCAAATACTCGCGTAACTTCTTTGGAAGGGGGTGAGTTTTTTAATTCTATTGTTATGGGACTACTTGAATAGCGATTTTTTGTTACACCACTTAGTTTGGTTAGCTTGTTAGTGAAGGCCTCAATCTTTAAATTAACGTATTCACTTTTAAGGTTAAGGTCTTTAATTTCTATTGAATTATAAAGTTTGAATGTAGTTTCTAAAAAACTATTATAGATGTTTTCTAAATTGGGTGGAATTAAAAAATTTTGGAGCGGATTTCCTGATATTCCCATTATTGAGAAAGAGCTTAGAGAGGCTTCTATACCATTTCCTATGTTATCTTTACCGAGAAACTCAATATTCACAACTTGAAAGTCTGAGGTTTCTTTTTTTTGATCTCTTCCCCAAATAATACTACCAATTTTATAAGTTCCGTGCTCGTTCGAAATAGAGAAATCTTTAATTGCTAATGCCTGACCGCCTTGTTTTAAAAGATCATTTAACTTAAACTCGTTTTCTTTTGTTTTTTGACTATCCTGAAGGGATAGTAAAATTAAATTTGCTGTTTCTAACTTTGGTGAAATAATGGTTATGTTTTCAACTGATATAGCTTCATTTGATCTGCTTTCAAATTTAATGTCTGATAAGTCTATGCGGTCAAAAGATAAAATTCCTTTTTGCATGTGAGCGCCCTGCAGTTTAATTTGTTTTATAGTAAGGGACTTATTTAAAGTGGGATTATTAAAAACAAAATTACCATTTGAATTTTCTGGGACCGACGAAGAAGTGGATAATAAGTTCGGGTTAATAGCTGATATTGCTTTTATAACATTGTTAATTTCAGTTTCTGATATTTCTCTCTCTTTTAGAACGAAATACTTTTCAAAACTTTCAAAGTTACTAATATCATTATAAATTATGGTAGATTTTTTAGCAGAAGGGTTATTGCTTTTATCTTGCGCGGTGCAGCCACCTAATAAAAATAATAATATAACGACATATATAATTAAAATTTTCTGTGCAATATTCATATTGGCCTTTCTTGAGAAATACATCTAGAATATGCTGAAATAAATACATTTTGTATAGTAACAACAATATTAAAACTTTTTAATTTAAGTGGGATCTGAAATTGGCGTTAGATAGTGGCACTTATATTTACACTGATGCTAAACTAAATGTTGTTTACAGTAATTCTTTGCGTGCCAAACGGGTAACTTTAAAGGTTAACCCAAAAGAAAGAAATATTAAGGTAACTGTTCCAGGTCTCAAAGCATTACCAACTGCTAAAAATTTTGTAGAAAAGAATAAGCTGTGGATTACGCAACAATTAGAATTACTTCCTCCAGCCCAGCCCTTTGAAGTAGGCGGTTTTATAATGTTTCATGGTAAATTATACCTTTTAAACCGTATTTCTTCACCAAAAGGATTTAAAATAGATCACGAACGGCAAATAATAAATGTATATTCACCTGATATTTCGACTTTTTCTGGTCGTATAAGAAGGATATTAATAAGTGAAGCTAGGTCAGATTTAGATAATGCATCTATATATTATGCAAGCAAGCTTCATAGAAAAATTAATAAGATAAGCATTCGAGATACCGCAACAAGGTGGGGGAGCTGTATCACAAGAAATGGTTTGGGTAATATAAATTATAGCTGGCGATTAATTTGTGCTCCTAAATATGTTTTAAATTATGTAGCTGCTCATGAATGTGCCCATTTGATCGAAGCAAACCATAGTAAATCGTTTTGGAATGTCTGCTCTGAAATTTATGGCGAAATTAATAAACCACGTCAGTGGCTTAAGCTAAATGGACCTTTGCTATATGCCGTAGGGGCCAAATTTTGATTTTAATAGCTTGGGTGTAGATTGTTAGTCAGGCAGAGCTGCTGCAGGCCCGACTAAACCTAGTTCTTTTGCTCCTGACCCGCGACCATCTTTATCTTTAACAGGACAGAAGCTAAGTACCATAGTGCCTTCAGCTTTAGCTTCTTTTCCGGGTTGAATAAATTCAAGTCCTCCTTCTGGTTTTTTAGCTAAAATCAGATCCAGGTCATCACCCCTGTCCTTATATAAGTCATCAAGTGTGTACTCTGCAGAGAGATTCGTGGATCTAAACCTCCATCCTTCCCACCAGTCTTTTGTTAATGCATCAAAGCTTCTCTTCCGGGACGTTAGAGTTCTTCCTCTTGATGTGAATGCGATGGTATCTGCGTCGTCTTCATTATTATCATCTGATGTAACTTGGAAAACCCTATGCCTGCCAAGTTCTGGTGCGAACTCTACACAGACTAATGCATTGTAAGCATCATTTGGAGTAGCGGATATTAAATAATTAAAAGCAGTGTGGTCAAGCCTGAAGTCAGCATTTTCTGATAAAACCTCACCGTGGAATGTAGCGTGCCCCTGTAGCTTTGCACCTCGTAATCTTTGCCAATTAGTATCTGCAACAAGAACCTTTATATCCATCTCTTTTAGGGCTTTTGCTAATCCTAAAGACCATGGATTTGCGCCAACTATCATAACACCGTCTCCTCCGCCTGCCGCAAGGTCCAAGTACTTGGATATAGGCCCTATTGAGAAGCCGGCGAAAAGCACAGTGGCAAAAACTAAAGCAAAGGCTAGTGGTACAAATAATGCGCCTTCCGGCCTTCCTAATGCGATTAACTCAGCAGCAAAAAGCCCTGCTACAGCAACGGCTACTACACCCCTAGGCGCTATTATGGATATTAATAAACTTTCTTTCCAATGTAGTCCGGATAATGATGTTGAGAGCATAACTGCAACGGGTCTAACGACTAACATCATAGTTAGAACAAAAGCTAATACACGCCAATCAGTTAAAAAAGCTTTTAAGATATCTGGAGTTAAGGTGGCTGTGAGTATTACAAAAACTCCCGAAACTAAAATAATAGCTATATTTTCTTTAAATCTTCGCATTTCAACCATTGCAGCAAATTTTGTATTTGCCATTGTCATTCCGAGGGCTGTAACGGCCAAGAGCCCTGTTTCATCTGCCATATTGTTGGCAAGTACGTAAATTGCTAGCACCCATGCTAAAACTACAGGAGCTTTTAAATATTCTGGAATATGACCTCTTCTAAAGGCCGAAGCCAAACCATAGCCAGAAATAATTCCTAGAATGGTACCTAAAATTGCAGCAAATGCTAATTTTCCAAAAGCTAAATAAATAGAAGCTTCCGACTGTGTGAACCTTATAAATTCATATCCGCCTACAGCAAATAGTGCACCTAAAGGATCGTTTACTATGCCTTCCCATTTGAGAACGTTAGCGGGTCTGGATTTTAAGTGAGCTTGCCTTAAAAGCGGCATTATAACAGTTGGACCTGTAACTACAAATAATCCTCCTACCATTGCGGATATATCCCATGGCAACCCAACTATATAATGTGCTGCAAAAGTACCTAAAAGCCAGGCGATTGGGCCTGCAACTATAACCATTCTTATTACGGCATGTGAAGCGTCTCCTAGATCTTTAAAACGCAAGGTCATACCACCTTCAAATAGTATTATAGCAACCGCCAATCCTATCATCGGTCGGTAAAGGTCACCAAAATCTTTTATTGGGTCAAGATGAAATAGTTCTAATCCTGTGGTAATAGAGAGGGGTATATTAAAACTAAGTAGCCAACCTATTAATGGTCCAAATAAAAGCCCAGCTATAGCCATGAGTACAATTGCAGGTCTTTGTAGCCTCCAGGCTAACCATTGAGCTCCGATTCCCAGAACACCAATAAGTGCAATTTTAAAAGGGAGCACATTAACGATGTGATGGGCTACATCTGCAGTTGCCGCCATACTATTCTCACAAAATTTGATCAGTTTAAGATTATTACATTATTTATATAGTGTCTAAACCTATAATTTCATAATCTCTTTTAAGTTTTTTCATAATATTTTTCCATTTGCTATTTTTAATTCGTTTTTGATGATATAAATATGCTCTTTTGGAATTAAACTTTTCAAACACTTGAAAACGCCCTTCAGTTTTTTTGGACTGAGTAACCCTAAAATCTAAACACCCCTTTTCTTCTCTTGATAGCTTAATATGTTCGGGTAGCAATAATAGTGTCTCTTGGATATGTTGCTTTGCAACATCGAAGTGACCTGATAAATATATCGTATCGACTTCGTCATTTTCAATCTTAAGGGAATGCATAAGACCTGAACGATAATTTGAGTGTCGGGGAGTCCATCTTAGCTCATTGATGATTCTATTATTACTTACTCTTTTTGTTTCTTGGTAATAAATATCCTTTTTAAATGATAATTCTACCTGTCCGTATTCAATCAGAGGCGGTGGGACTATATCTAAGAGTTGGGCAGAAAAGTTCATAATATCTTGTGGGGGGGCAGGATTTCCATCTGAAACATTGTAAATTTTAAATGGATCCGGATTAGCGATAGAAGTTAAAATAGCGCTAGCTATGTCTTCAACATGAATTCTGTTTGTTACATGACCTTCTTTTATTATATTTTGCGCTTTATTTTGCTTTAGTTTACAAAAATTATTCCTATTGGGTCCATATATCCCTGCTAAGCGGAAAATATGAACAGGCGCGCCCATCTCCAACCACTGAAGCTCAGCATTAAGTCTCTCTTTTCCTTTTATTGAAGATGGATTTAGAAGTTCATCTTCAAAAGCCCATTGGCCATTCTTGTTTCCATAAACGCTTGTTGCAGATAGATACCCTACCCACTGTGCATTATTCATTATCTTTTTTTGATTATTAGATAACCTACTTAAGAATGGGTCAACTCCATTTGCAGGGGCTATCGAAGATAGAATTATGCTGGCATCTTTAATTATACTTTGTAGCTTTGGATTGATAGTTCCATTAAATATAAGAGGAATTACTCCGTACTTTTTAAGATATTCATGTCTCTCTTTGGTTCTAGTTGTAACATAGATTTTATAACCTTGATCTAATAAAGGTGCATATATTTCTTGAGCACAATAACCTGCCCCTAGGAAAAAAGCAGTTCCTTTGCTATATTTAAAGTTTCGAGGCATTGCTGCTGTGCATCCTATTGGGTAGGTAATAGATTATGAGATTTATACATTTAATCCTATTGAGTTTCTATATCATTGCAATGGCTTTTGCCTATGATTCATTAGCCAAAAACTTAACCGCAGACTTTGATAAAAAACATAAGCTATGTTTGGAGAAAATATCAAAAGACGCTTCCATAGCTTTTGAAGAGGCTATGATTTGGCAAGATGAGGGTGGAGGTAGAAGAGCAAAACATTGTGTTGCTATGTCCCTTTTTACGCTCGGACATGAAGTTGAGGCAGCCGCACGTTTGGATGCCTTGGCAATTGCTTCGGATGGCGGAAATAATGTTATGCGAGCTAATTTTTATGCTGAGGCTGCCAATTTTTGGTTAATCAGCTCTCATCCTGAGAAGGCTTATTCTTCATCCTCTAAGGGATTGGATCTAGTAAATGGTTATGTGCCCCTTTATATTATTAGAGCGCGATCTTATTTTGCTATGGGACAGTATGATTATGCATTAATAGACCTAAATTCAGCGTTAATTAAAGAACCGGAAAATGCAGATGCACTTCGCTATCGTGCTAATGTAAAATTAAAGCAAGGAAAATTAAATCAAGCCAAGATGGATATTGAAAAAGCATTACAACTTAGCCCATTAAGCGTCGAATCTGCATTGGTTAGAGGCCAAATAAACGAAAGCTTACGTTTGAGTAAAGTTTCTGGCGAGGATTCTTAACTGTTTATGCAAATCATTCGCAAAGAGATTGACAATCATTCTCATTAAGAATATTCTATTGGAATGATACATTGCGTTTGTAATAACATTAATACTGCAAAAGTTGACATAGCTACCTCAAATGGGGCTCGTTCTGCCGCAGATGTTTTAAAATCGTGTAATATGAAGTTTAATTGTGGGCAGTGCCGTATTAGTATTGATAACCGTGTTGCAGAGTACCAACTTACTAGCCTTAAGCTAGAAGCTGCCGAATAACCACTTTAAAAATTTATGTACATTTCCGCGAGTGATTTTCAATTTCTTCGAATTATTTGAGATTGACTTTCAATCTCTGTTAAATAACTGAAAAAAGTCATTTTTTTCTGCAATTGATTTGCAATTGCCAACATTTAAATTGACGACATATACCTAAAAGTTTCAATATGCCTTAGAAAGAAGGAGTTAATTATGCGTGGCGATAAAAAAACCATAGAACATTTAAATAAAGCATTAAAAGCTGAGCTAACCGCGATTAATCAATATTTTTTACATTCAAGAATGTTAAAAGATTGGGGAGTCACAAAGTTAGCTGAAAAAGAGTATAAAGAAAGTATAGAAGAAATGGAGCATGCAGATAAGATTATTGAACGAATTCTTTTTCTCAATGGATTGCCTAATTTGCAGGACTTAGGAAAGTTATACATAGGTGAGTCAGTTCATGAAATTCTTGAATGCGACATGAAGCTTGAAGATATTGCGATTCCTATTTACCGCGATGCTGTTGAATATTGTGAAAGCATAAGAGACTATGGTACTAGAGACCTTCTACAATCAATTTTAGTAAATGAAGAAGAGCATGTTGACTTTCTTGAAACACAATATGATTTGATCAAACAAATAGGAATTGAAAATTATATCCAACTTCAAAGTGGTCCAGTTACTGACGGGTAATTACTTCTAAATAATACTAAACTAAGGATTTCCCTACTTCTAAGACTGAATTTATTAGTAAGTCTAAGTCTGAATTAATAGTTCGGTGATTTGTTATATTTATTCGGATAGCTGTATTCCCATTTATTGTGGTTGTAGATGGGGCAGCTATTCCACTTTCTTGAATTTTAAGAACAATAAGTGAATTTTTCTCATCTATATTTGATTTAAATTTATAGCGGAAGCAACATATATTGAGGGCTACTGGTGCCAGTAATTCTAGTACTGCCTCTGATTTTACTCTATTTTTTAAGTATTGCGCTTGATTAATATTTCTCTCTACAACATTTGCAATTTCACTTATCCCATGAGACTTTAGATGAACCCATACTTTGAGAGCTCTGAAACTTCTTGATAGTTCAGGTCCATAATCCATAGTCCAAAAATCGCCCCCAGAGAGGCCATCTTGACAATATTTCAAGTATTCAGGTCTATTGGCGAAAGATTTTTTATGCAAAATAGAATCTTTAATAAGAACACAACCTGCTTCATAATTAACTTGCCACCATTTATGGAAATCAAATGCTATACTGTCTGCTTTGCTCAAACCTTTTAGACGATGCTGCGCAGTTTTTGATAAGATTGCTGCAGAACCGAAAGCTCCATCAATGTGGTACCATATTCCATTATTGTATGCGATATCTGCTAACTTATTTAAATTATCAATTGATCCTGTATTTACTGTACCTGCGTTACCGATAATGGCGAAAGGATGACGACCATCAGCGATGTCTTTTTCAATAGTTTCTTTTAATGTTTTTATATGAATTTCATAATTATTATCACATGGGATTTTTTGTAATGAAGTCTTAGGAAGCCCTAATAAATCGAATGCTTTTGCTATACAATTATGGGTTTGATCGCTTGTATAGCCAACTAGTGTACTATGGTCGTGTAATTCAAGAGCTTTATCACGAGCGACTTTAAGTGCTATAATTGTTGCCATTGATGTGCCTGATGTTATCAGACCAGTTGTGTTGTCAGGCATTCCCATAATACTAGCTGACCATTTAATTACTTGTTGCTCTATAATAGGAGCAATATGATTTCTTCCTCCTGCATTTACATTCATTGCGGCTGCAGCAATTTCTGCTAAAATATTTGATGGTGAGCCAGCACCATTCACCCAGCCAAAGAATCGAGGGTGAGTGTTTCCAGGGCCATACTTCATTATTTGATCAAGCTCTTCTTTTATCTGTTGCAAAGAAAGACTTTCATTTGGGGTATCAGTTTTGAAGCTAGCTTCAAGGCCCTTTGGTACCGGAGTCCAAACTCTGCCCTGCCGGGCATTTTCCATTTTATCCAGAGAGCTGTCAAGCATAGCGTGAGCAACCTGGCGAAATTCTTCCCAATTTTTTGGATCTAGTGTCATAATCTAAATTTTGTTTTAAAACCTTGTTAGTATTTACTTATAATTTATTTTTAAAATATATTCAGGATTAAGACTAAGTTATTTTTTAGCGTCAAATAGCTCAGCAAGTTTTTCTGTCATAGCACCGCCCAACTGCTCAACATCCATTATGGTAACCGCGCGTTTGTACCAACGCGTAACATCATGACCAATACCAATTGCAACTAGCTCAACTTCACTTCTATTTTCGATTTTATCGATAACCATCCTAAGGTGAGACTCTAGAAGGCCTGTTTTGTTTTGACTCTGTGTTGCATCATCTACCGGAGCTCCATCAGAAATAATCATTATAATTTTTCTTTGTTCGGGCCTATGGGAGCAACGTTGATATGCCCATTCGAGAGCTTCGCCATCTATATTCTCTTTTAATAACCCTTCGCGCATCATTAATCCTAAGTTCCTTTTTGCTCTTCGCCAAGGAGTATCTGCCCCTTTGTATATTATGTGGCGTAAATCGTTGAGGCGACCGGGGGAAGTTGGCTTCCCATTAGTCATCCAGTCTTGAAAGCTATGTCCTCCTTTCCAAGCACGTGTTGTAAAGCCAAGAATTTCTGACTTTACCCCGCACCTTTCAAGAGTTCTGGCCATTATATCTGCGCAAACAGCTGCAACCATTATAGGCCGACCTCTCATTGATCCAGAATTGTCAATTAGTATTGTAACTATCGTATCGCGGAAATTAGTTTCCTTCTCTTCCTTGAAGGTTAGGGCTGACATAGGGTCAACAATCACGCGAGTGAGTCGCGCTGTATCAAGTTGACCCTCTTCAAGGTCAAATGTCCATGCGCGTTGCTGCTGGGCAAGAAGCTTTCGTTGCAAACGGTTTGCCAGCCTAGAAATAATCGATGATAGACCGGCCATATGGCCATCAAGATAACCTCTTAATCTATCTAATTCTTCGATATCACAAAGTTCTTCGGCCTTAATAGTCTCATCATACTTATTCGAATAAATTTTATACGGATCGGGTAGATTTGTAGGATTTGGGCGAGGTGCATTTGGGTCGGAAGTTTGGTTTTCATCATCAGGGCTGCCATCTATATTCTCTGCATCAATAATATCTTGTGGGCTTATTTCTTCATCATCAATGGCGTCAGCGCTTGAAATTTCAGACTGCCCTTGTTCTTGAGGAATATCCGGTGTTTGATCAGGTTGTGATCCTTCATTTTCAGAGTTTTCTTCTTCTGATTCTTTATTTTCTTCTGGTTCGGCAAGGTTGTTATTTAATTCTAAATTTTGAATAAGTACTTGTACAGATTTTGCGAATTCTTCTTGATCAAAAATTTTAGTTTTTAGATTTATTATATCTGATGATATTTCATCTACTATTTTTTTTCTCCAATTTAACATAATTCCATCAAAACTGGATGGAGTTTCAGTTTCGGTAAATATTTCACGAGTGTATAGACCTAATGCTTCGGCGAAGTTATTTTCATCCTTCTTCATACCTACTTTGTTGAAACCTTTTCGTAGGCCCCTTGCAAATGCAGAAGCAAAAAGGTTAGAGCTAACACCTTTCAAGTATTTACTACCAACCGCTTCAACTCTTGCGGTTTCTATTGCTTCATATATTGCCCTTCTTGGACCAATTCCGGGTTGGTACTTTTTATGAATAGTCTTGTCATGGTGAGCCAAATATAATGCTATTCCATCTGCTTCTCCCCTAATTTTTGAAATCTCCTGATAGCTTAATTTAGCAGGCAAGCTAGGTAGCATTACTTGGTCGCGCACTAAACCAGCAACGTCCCCGCCAAAAGAAATTTCTATATTTGGGTCGCCAGCTAAGGCTTTTGTTGATGCACTAATAGCATTTTTAAATTTATCAACTGGAGTATTTTTACTCATTAACTGTTTTAACTAACTAAGCCAGATATTGCTGATTCTGCTAGATCATTTCCGAATGCTCTTTGATAAAACTCATTAATTATAGGCCTTTCTAATTCATCACATTTATTTAAAAATGTGAGTCTAAAGGCTTGTGCAATATCATTATCAAAAATACGTGCATTTTCTGCCCAATTCATAACTGTTCTCGGGCTCATCACTGTAGATATGTCACCTGCAATAAAGCTACTACGGGTCATATCTGCAACCCTAACCATGGAAGCAATTATATCCTTGCCTTCTTGAGTTTTATAAGTTGGTGATTTAGCTAATACTATCGCTTCTTCCTCTTGATGGGAGAGATAATTTAGTTGACATACAATGCTCCATCTATCCATTTGGCCTTGGTTTATTTGTTGTGTTCCATGATATAAGCCTGACGTATCCCCTAGTCCGACAGTATTGGTTGTAGCAAAAAGCCTAAAAGCAATATGTGGTGTAATAACTTTGCTTTGATCTAATAGAGTTAGTCTGCCTTGAGCCTCTAAGACACGTTGTATAACAAACATAACATCTGGCCGTCCCGCATCATATTCATCAAAAACTAATGCGACAGGGTTTTGAAGTGCCCAAGGTAATAGGCCCTCACGAAATTCTGTAATTTGTTTTCCATCCTTTAAAACGATGGCATCTTTACCTATGAGATCAATTCTACTCACATGTGAGTCTAAATTTATTCTGACCATTGGCCAATTAAGTCGAGCTGCCACCTGTTCAATATGTGTTGATTTGCCAGTTCCATGATAACCCTGAAGCATGACCCGCCTATCATTAGAAAACCCGGCGCAAATCGCTTGAGTTGTTCTAGAATCAAATAAATATGCATTATCTATAGTTGGTACATATTCAGACTTTTCACTAAATGCAGGTACCTGCATATCAAAATTAGTATTAAAGGTTTCTCTCGCCGATACGAATGTGTCCGGTTTAAAAATTGGAAATTTTTCGTTCATCTGCTTATCCGTTTTAGGTTAATGTAAAATTTTTAGCCAAGGTTTGTTGTTCGTAGAACTTTCATTGCACTGACTACGCGTTGATAACTTTCTTCAGTATTCCGTTTGCCTTGATTCGTATCTGGATGAAGCTGCTTAACTAATTGTGTGTAACGCTTTCTTACATCTGCTTTGGAGGCCGTATCGTCTAGCCCAAGGTCATTTAAAGCCTTAAGCTGTAATTTGGACAAACTACGCCTTCTTGGTGCCTCAGTCTGATCTGTTATTTTACCTTCACCAAATATTGAATAACCTTCAGCTGTAGCAGCTGTCGAACCTGCTTTTCGTTTTTTTTGTGCGGAAGCCCTTTCTGCTGTATTTTTACGTACATCCCATGTGGGCCTATGGCCATGGCGAGCTCCAATTTGCCATTCTGCAATATCCTCATCACTCATGTTTGAGAAGAAATTCCAATTTTTATTATATTCGCGGGCATGTTGGGTGCAAAAATTATAATATTCTTTTCCTACGCTATCTGGAGATTTAGGTGCCCTGCACCCTCCCATGCTAACGCAACCGGCCCAATCACACACTTGTTGATTAGGGTCTACTTTCTTTTTACCCTTATTTACACGGATATCTATGCCTTTGGGTTTGTATTCAAAATTATTTGTCATATATACTGTTACGTTAAGGGTTTGTGTTTTGGTTGTTTTTTAAGGACTGGTTAAAATGGGCATTTTAAGTGAATCAATCAAGAGAAAATTACAAGAAAGTTTCAATCCGACGCACCTAGAGGTTATAGATGAATCTGCGAAACATTCTCATCATCAAGGAGCTATCAAACATGGACTGGATGGTGGCGGGAAAGAAAGCCATTTTCATGTGGTAATTATCAGTAAAAAGTTTGATGGACTTAACAGATTGCAAATTCATAGACTTGTTATGGAGTTACTTGATGAAGAAATTTCTCAAATTCATGCTTTTAGCTTGGAGGCTAAAAAAGCTTAGTGCTTAGCTTGACCTATACCTTCAAAGAGTACTCTTTGTTTTAAATTTAACCCCTTTGGTTTTGTTGCAGTAATTGTATCGCTTTGCTTTTTTAAATTAAAGCTCGCAATCTCAAATGCTTCATATTTTTGACTCGCAACAGTTGATACTCCTATCAACTTAACTTTGCCCGCTTCTTGATTTAATGAGAAGTCTATATAGCCATTATGAAGTGCGTTATAATAACGAGCATCAGGGTTTGCTTGTGTAAGAAGTAAAGAGTAATCTGCTGTATTGCCACCTAAATAAGCTGTCATTGTTTTTGAAGATACTGAAGAGGTAACGCACTCTATTCCGACTTTTTCTTTATTTTTAGAAGTAAGGTCATTTATCCAAAACTCATGTGCATCGCCAGTAAGTACAATAATATCTTTTATTCCTTCAGTTATTAATTCTTTATAAAATCTTTCCCTAGCGTATGGATATCCATCCCAGCTATCAGGATAAACCGGCAGTTTATACTTAGAGAGTTGAATACTTTCACGAACCCCTTGCCAATCTTTTTCAATTAAATTCAAAGTACTTTCATCAATGTAAGGCTCTAGGTCGGTGGTATGTAAGCGACCCATAATAACTTGGTTTGCAATTACTCGCCAAGAGGTTCCAGAGGATTTTGATTTTTTAAGTTCATTAATTATAAATTCACTTTGAGTTATACCAAACATTTCTCGAGTTGGGTCATTTAATATATCAGATTTAAAGTTTTCAGCTCCTCCTGGACTTGTAATTAAATCATAATGCTCTTCCATAACTAAAGGTTCTGCCCTTGCAGTCAGCCGAGTTTCAACAGTTATTAGAGTTAGTAGGTTGCCCCACTCAAAACTTCGAAATATATCACTTTTTAATCGCTCTAGCTTTGGCTCTCTTACTGGCATCCATTCATAATAAGCCCTTAAAGCCGCATGTTTTCTATCTTTCCAATCACCTTCATTGGGACCGTGGTTATCTGCCCCTGCTTTCCAACTATCATTACTTGTTTCGTGATCATCCCATATTGCTATAAGAGGTAATTTTTGAGTTAGTAACTGTAAGCTACTGTCACTTCTATATTGTGCGTGTCTTTTGCGATAATCGTCAAGTGTTATTATTTCATGTTCAGGTGAATGTTTTCGATTTAGATTAGTTCCTGAAGCTCCTTCGTATTCTCCTGCACCGTATTCATAGTAATAGTCTCCTAGGTGAATAACTGCATCGAAATGATCTTGACGTGCTATGTGATCATAAACATTAAAATATCCATGCTCCCAATTAGAGCATGAAACAACAGCAAAACTTGCTTTTTCTATATCACCCTTAGGAAGTGTTTTTGTTTTCCCTATCGGCGAGGTATTTTTATTAAAATGAAATCTATAATAATATTCTGTGTTAGCCATAAGATTTTTAACATCGATTTTTACAGTAAAATCTCGAGATAATTGGGATGAAAAAAAACCTGACTTAGCTATTATTTCAAAATTTTCATTTTTAGATAACTCCCATTTAACACGTAGTTGTCCTAGTTGCGGGTCTTTTGGCGTTATCCGAGTCCATATTATAACTTTATCAAACTTTGGATCCCCTGAGGCAACCCCATGTAAAAATTCACCAGAATGACTTTTTTCTTCAGCATTATAGCTTGATATATTTTTTGGCGAACATGCGAAAGCACTTGTGGCCGTTAATCCACCTAGGATTTGTCTGCGATTTATATTTTTTGGCATAACATTTTTTCTTGTATTTTCTAACTGTTAAGGCACCATTTAATTATAGATTTTTGTGCATGAAGTCTATTTTCGGCTTCCTGGATAACAACACTCTTAGGCCCATCTATCACGCTTGCACTTACTTCTTCTCCACGGTGGGCCGGCAAGCAATGCAGAAATATAGAATTTTTTGCTGCAGCATTCATTAATTTATCATTTACTTGATAGGCGGATAAATCTTTTAATCTTTTTTCTGAGTTTTTATCGCCCATAGACACAAAGGTATCGGCAATAACAACATCGGTGCCTGTACAAGCCTGTAATGGATTTTTTATAACTTCAATATCTGCTCCATGAGACCTAGCAGCATCTAAAATACTCTTTTTTACTTCATAACCTTTTGGAGAGGATAATCTTAATTTATATTTAAACTTTACTGCAGCATTTATAAAACTATTCGCAACATTATTGCCGTCACCTACCCAAGTAAGTGTCATGTTTTTTAGCTGACCCGCCTTTAAAGTTGTCTGCTCTTCAAGAGTTAGTAAATCAGCCATTATTTGGCAAGGGTGATTAAAATCTGTTAATCCATTGATCACAGGAATATTGGCATTGGCTGCTAAGTTAAGTATAGTCTCATGATTTTTTGCACGTAGCATGATTGCATCAATATAGCCAGATAGCACTTTGGCAGTATCTTCTATAGTTTCGCCTCTGCCCAATTGCATATCGTTACTGGTAGCAGTAATAGAGCCTCCACCGAGCTGTCTGATGGCCATATCAAAAGAAAAACGTGTCCGAGTGCTTGATTTTTCGAAAATTAAAGCAATTGTTTCCCCTTTTAATGGAGCGTCATTATCTAACTCACCTTTTCGTAAGCCTATTCGATTTTTTTTCATCCTGTGTGCTTCATCTAGAATACTTCTTAGCTCAGATGTCTGTATATCCGCCAATGAAAGAAAATGCTTTGGGGTGGTCATTTTTTACTCCTAACATAAAGAATAATACTTACAAAAAATTACTTATATTTTCTATGCAAATGTCAGTTTTTTCTGACAGGCGCAATTAGCATTAAGCTAAACTTCAAAATCATTAAGTTTTTTAGCTTCTTCAAAGCATGACCTTAAAATAGCTACTGCTTCATTTACATGCGTTTCATTTATAATTAACGGAGGAGCAAGACGTAAAACATTGTCACCTGCTGAGCCTCCAAGCATAAACTTCTCTAACATCATTTTTCTAACTTCTAATGCTGATTTTTTAAGCTTCATTCCACATAGTAAACCTTTTCCTCGGAGCTCTTGTACAACATCAGGAAATTCATATTTTAATTGTTCAAATTCTTTTTTTATTAAATCAGAAACCATATTAATATTCTTCAGAAAATTAGGTTTGGATATTTCATCCCAAACAGCGTTTCCGACTGCAGTTGCTAATGGGTTTCCGCCATAAGTTGAGCCGTGTGTGCCGGGTACCATGCCCGCTCCAACCTTTGCGCTAGCTATACATGCCCCAAGAGGAAACCCTCCGCCAACTCCTTTTGCTACTGCCATTATATCGGGTTCTGCTCCTTCTACCCATTGATGAGCGAAAAGACGCCCTGTTCTTCCTGCGCCACATTGCACTTCATCGTAAATTAACAAAATATTATTATCATCACAAATCTTGCGTAATCCTAATAAGCATTGATCTGGCACAGGCCTTAAACCACCCTCGCCTTGTACGGGCTCTATAAGTATTGCTGCTGTAGTTTTTGAGATTGCTTTTTTAAGCGCTTTGTGATCAGCAAAAGGCAGGTGGATGAAACCAGGTAAAGCTGGCCCGAAGCCCTTTAGGTATTTAGGATTACCCCCCGCATTGATAGTAGCAAAAGTTCTACCGTGAAAAGCTCCTTGAAATGTTATAATATCAACTTTTTCCGTATCGCCATTATCGTAATGGTATTTGCGAGCTGATTTCATGGCACATTCGAGCGCTTCAGCCCCAGAGTTAGTAAAAAAAACTTTTTCCGCAAATGGCAACGCCAGGCAATATTTTTCCGCAAGAGCTTTTGCACCTGGTAACTGAAACATTCCTGATAAATGCCATACCTTGTTGGCTTGCTCTATTAAGGCTTTCTTTGGAGACGGGTGATTGTGTCCAAGACAATTAACTGAAATCCCAGCAATAAAGTCTAAATATTTATCACCATTTTCTGTATAAAGATATGCTCCTTCACCCCTTATAAAGGTTTGTTTCGGGGGGTTATAAGTATCATATAAGTAATCGCCAAGTGCCATTTTTTATTCCTTAAGATTTAATTCGCCATCCTGATTTAACAACTTTCAACACTATGAAGAAAAGTATTATATTGATCAGAAAAATAGTTATAACGCCTGTTATTATCGGGCCGTCCGAAACTCCTAAAAATCCATATCTAAATCCATCTATTAAATAAAAAAGAGGATTAAATAAAATTAATTCTTGGAAGGATTTAGGTAAAACTTCAATTGAATAAAATGTTCCAGACAAAAACGATAGAGGCAGGATAATAAATTGATTTACTACGGCTAATTGATCAAATTTCTCTGCCCATATTCCTGATAGAACTCCAACCATGCCCATCATAACTGCCGCCGATATACCAAAGTAGAGTATTGCCCAGATTTTACTTGGATACATAGGTGTAAAAAAACTGAGTGCTAGCGAGGTAACCAATGCAACGATAATGCCCCTAGTTGCAGCCCCCCCGATCCAGCCGATAGCTAGTTCAAAATAGGATAACGGTGGCATTAAAACATCTGAAATGCTACCCATTAGTTTCCCTGTCATTATTGATGATGAACTATTTGCTGCTGCATTATTTAAAATGCCCAACATCACCAAGCCCGGTGCAAGGAATGCCATAAAAGATTTAGGGTCAGGCCTTAGTGCTGAGAAGGCTAGTACAAATACTGTCATATACAAAAGGTTGGAAATTACAGGTGCGAGTAAAGTTTGCGGACCAACACGCATAAATCGTTTTATTTCCTTTTTATATAATGTAGCTAGTCCCATCCAGTTCACTAAACCAAATTCATGAACTTTGGGGGTTGGTAAGGATTGCAAACCTGATTTATTCATAATTAATACCTTTTTACTAACCACCGCACTAACATGACCTTATTTGCAAGCCAAGTGCTAGGATGAATACATTTGAGGTAAATTTTTCTATAAATTATTATATCTATATGTTGATTTCTGTGGATAGCTTTGCATGCCTATCTTGTGGTTTTTACAACATTATATACTGTATATTGTGTAATTTAGTTTTATAGCTGTTTTTAATAAACTATATATTGTGTGCGCAGTGTTTTTATTGAAAGAGCTTTTTCAAGATACCGATTAGGGGAGTATTTTAAAATGGCATGGACAGAGGATCGAGTTGAAATACTTACTAAACTATGGGCAGAGGGTTTGTCAGCAAGCCAGATTGCCAAAGAACTCGGTGAAGTTACGAGGAATGCTGTTATAGGCAAAGTTCACCGCCTTGGATTATCAGGCAGAGCCAAACCTTCAAATCCTACAAAAAAACCAACTCGAAAAACTACGGCGGCTCGCACAAGAGCAGCTAGGTTGCCTTCAGCACCAAGAAAGCAACGGTCAACAATTTCTGTTCCTCCACCACCGCCTCCAATTGAAGCCAAACCAATGGCTAATGGTAAATATGCTACTATATTAACTATCAGAGATCATATGTGTAAATGGCCTATTGGTGACCCAAGTACATCTGAATTTCGTTTTTGTGGAAGAAAAACTGAAGATAAAGATGAACCTTATTGTACTGCTCATAGTAGAGTTGCTTATCAGCCCTCCAGACGAAGGGGCGGTAGTGTGCGTGCATTGGGACCTAACCCTATACGACGTCGGCTTAAATAGCTTATTATAATAATTTATTTACTTCTAATTATTCTTATCCTGCAGTACTATTTGGTTATAGTAACCTTTAGTTAGGAGATCTAATGAGCGAGATTTACGCACGTACTTGCCACATATGCGAAGCTAATTGTGGGACACTTATGACTATCGAGGGTAATAAAGTTACAAAAGTAACGGGTAACCCTGATCATGTCTTATCCCAAGGTTATATATGTCCAAAGGCCACTGCAATTCCAGATATTCAGGATGACCCTGATAGATTAAGGCATCCAATTAAAAAAACTAAGACTGGTTGGAAGGAAGTAACTTGGTCAGAAGCTTTTTCTGACATAGCAAAAAAGCATAAGGCAATATTAAAAAATAAAAAAGCATCAGCAATTTTTGCTGGAAACCCAAATGTTCATAACTACTCTAGTAGTTTCTTTATGCGTGGATTAAAGAAGGCTTGGGGCGTTATAGGAATATATTCAGCATCAACTCTTGACCAGATCCCTCATATGGTATGCCAAAAGTGGGTTTACGGTCACAATGCTTTGTATCCTGTACCCGATATAGATCGAACTATGTATATGCTATGTGTAGGAGGTAACCCTTTAGCTTCCAATGGCTCTCTTTGGACAGTTCCAAATGTTAAAAACCGTATTAAGAAATTACAAGACCGTGGAGGAAAGTTTGTTGTTATTGACCCAAGAAGGACAGAAACTGCTAAATTAGCTGATGAGCATTATTATGTTAAACCAGGAACTGACACAGCTTTTTTTATAGGATTATTATTAACTTTAGGAGAGCATGATTTAATTAACCCTAGACATTTGAGTGCATTCTTAAAGGATTGGGATAAGGCCATGAGTTTTGTTCGTAGATTTTCACTTGAAGACTTATCAAATTATTGTGGGATTAGCCCCCAAATAATTTTATCGATAGCGGAGCAACTTGGATCAGGTAAGCCAGCTATAGTTTATGGGCGTATGGGTATATCAGTTTCAAAACACGGAACATTAAACCATTGGTTAATTCAATTATTAAACATTGCCACTGGTAATGTAGATAAGGAAGGTGGAGTAATGTTTCCTGACCCAGTTATTGACCCTGTGGAAAGAAGTGGTACAGGCTCATATGCTAGATATCACCAACGCGTTTCGGGGCGTCCTGAAGTTCTTGGAGAGTTGCCAGCTGCTGAGTTAGCCTCTGAGATCATCACAAAAGGTGATGGACAGATTGGAGCGTTACTTACGATAGCGGCTAACCCAGTTTTATCCGCGCCAGGAGGAAAACAAATAGACTTAGCTTTTAAAAGTTTAGAATTAATGGTTTCTATCGATATGTATATTAATGAAACATCTCGTCACGCCGATTATATATTACCACCATGCGGGCCGCTTGAAAAAGACCATTATCCGCTTTTCTTTGCTCCGCTTGCTATAAGAAATTATGTTGATTATTCACCCGCCCTTTTTGAAAAAAAAGAAAATAGTTTGTCAGACTGGGAAATAATGGCTGATTTAACTGATGCTCTTTTGCGCGAGGGCGGTAACCTTACGCCAACCCCAAGAGTGAGTCCGCCAGAATTACTTGATCAATTCTTAAGATCTTCAAAGCATGGCATAAATTTGGCCCAACTCAAAGCTAATAACAATGGTTACGACTTGGGGCCTTTAAATCCAAGATTACCGGAAAGGCTCAAAACAGAAGATAAATTAATTCATTGTGCCCCCGATATAATTTTAAAAGATTTAAGAGTGTTTGAGGAAGCATTTAAATTGCCAAAGGCTTCCGGTTTCAATTTGATTGGGCGCAGGCATGTTCGCTCTAACAATAGTTGGCTGCATAACTCTAAACGTCTGATTAAGGGCCCCAACCGCTGCACATTAATGATAAATCCTAAGGATGCTGCTATGCTTAGATTGGATAATAATGAACTTGTTGAGGTATACAATGAAATCGGATCAGTTCAGTTACCTGTTGAAATAACAGAGGATATCATGCAGTCAGTTGTCTCTATTCCTCACGGATATGGGCATGGTAGAGCAGGGGTTAAGCTTACAGAAGCTGGAAAAAAACCAGGGGTATCTATCAACGACCTTACAGACCCCTCTATATTAGATAATCTTTCAGGAAATGCTGTTTTAAACAATATTTCTGTAGAAATCAGAAAAATTTAATGAACATTAGTGTAATCAAACTTAGCCCAAACACTCTTTGCGATAGGCATAGGTTCTTGTAATATTTTACTAACTATAGCTTCTGCCAATAAGGGTGCAAACGTAAATCCCCGTGATCCAAGTCCAGTAAAAAGCCAAGTATTTGTATCCAACTGACTTATAATTGGGAGGGTATTTTTAGAGGTTACTCTCACTGACGACCTAGAGTCCTCGCCAGATATAGTGGCAGCTATGCCTGTAAAGTTTTTTAAATTGTTAATATTTTCAATGTCGTCAGATACTCTGGGTGTAAAAGGGTTATTTCCATCAAGCCTATTATGAGTAGCCCCAACAATTACATGCCCCCCTATAGGTATAGCGTATCCACCATAGCTTAATGTACTCTTAAGTTTTGCTTTTACAGATGATATTTGACCTCGCGTAAACCTTAAAGGAATGTTTTCGACTTGAAGCATATTTTTCAGTCCGAAACCTGCCGCTAAAAACTTTAAATCTGAATTTTTTGGTATTTCTTGCTTTAAATGAATACCTTTAAGCCAGTTATTAATTATTAGTTTTGGGCATATAATCAAAGATTTCCCAAGTTTAAGTTTATTCTCTGTACCATTATATTTTAGATGCTTTTTAGGCAGTGGGGATTGAGAGCATAACTTTTTAAATCGTATTATTTCGTCACTCGATTTTGGTATTTGAGTAACCCCTTTTTTTAAGGAGTGATCTTTATACAAATTTAAAGCATAAAGGTAGCTATTTAAAAAAAACCTACTTTCAGGTCTATCTTGTAGGTCTAATCTGGGTTTAACTAATGCAACTATATTGTGACTTGCTGCTATAAAATCTTCTTTATGAACTATTTGCGGAATAATTCCCCGTCTTTTAAAAGCTAATGCTAGTGATGCCCCTGCAATACCGGCTCCAATTATAGTCGGCGCAAGCATAATTTTCTTATTAACTCTTTTCCCTTCCAATATAGCTTCAAGCCTATGACGTTTACGACCAAAACCTTCCCTTTTGTGAACTTTAAAACCTACTTTTTCTAAGGATTTTTTTACTGCTCCAGCAGCTGTAAAAGTTCCTAATCGAGCTCCCTTTGCTGACAAATCATATATTTTTTCTATTATTTCATCCGACCACATATCTGGGTTTTTCGAGGGGCTGAAGCCATCTAGAAACCATGCATCAACTCTGGCATCTATCTCATGTAATGCGTCAAAGGCATTATCATGAATTAAAGTTAAGCTGACATCTCCAAAGTGCAGTCTATGAAATCCCTTTACAGGGCCTGGCCAGACTTTTATTAATTCATCACTAAAATTTTTGAGCTCAGGTAATGATAATAAAATTTCTTGTAGCTGGGATTTTTCAAAAGGATGCTTTTCAATCGATAGATAATGAAGCCTTCCTTGTTTTGGTTTTGTTTTTTGCCACATTTTCATAGTTGTAAGAAAATTAGTCCCGGAACCAAAACCTAACTCACAGATCGTAAAGTTTTCTAAATCTTTCCATCTTTCGGGAATCCCGCATGCTTTCAAAAAAATAGTTTCAGTTTCTGAGACTGCTCCTTCTGAGGAAAAATATATATCATCATAATCTTTTGAAATAGGTGTATTTTTATCTCTCCAAATGAGTTTGGGAGGTGTACACTGTATTAAGGGTTTTGGTCCTGGCATATGTATGTTTAGCAAAGTTAAACCTTAGCTCCTACAAAAATATTATACTATAAAGAGGAGTATATTCTTTTTCTTATGGATGGATAATAATAAGATAAAGTAAATGCACGTGCTAAATAATATATTAAAAAAGAGATCCAGATGCCATCCTTTTCAAGTTTAATGGTTATTAAATAATGAGCTAAGATATAAATTATGACTGCCACAATGCCAGCGTTCCTCATTTCACGAGTGCTAGTTGTACCAATAAATATACCGTCTAATTGCCATGCTGCAAATCCAATAATAGGTGTCAATGCGCAGTAAGGTAAGTACCTATTCGCGGTAGATATAACATTTTCATCAGTAGATAAAAATTCAATTGCAAAGGGGCCAAGTATAAAAATTACCAAACTTAATATAAAAGCAAAAATAATAGAAAAATCCGTCGTTAATTTAACAGACTTATCAAAATTTTGTAAATTTTTTGCTCCATAAGCTGAACCAACAAATGCTTCTGCTGTATGAGCGAAAGCATCCAGCACAAGTGCTATCATTGTGATAAATTGCATTAAGATATGATAACTAGCCAGAAATATGATACCTTGAGCTGCAGCCGCATTACCAAAAAAGCTAAAGCCAACAGTGAGGCACATTGTACGAATAAAAATATTGCTGTTCGTAACTCCAAGTTTCTTTATCGATGGTGCATCCAATAAACTATCAATTGAAAAAGCCTTTTTTATAAGACCTCCTTGTTTGATAATTTCAGTGTGTGCAAGCCATAATCCGACTATGAGCCCAAACCATTCGGCTATAGCTGAAGCTATACCAACTCCCCATAACCCCCACCCGAACTGTATTACAAATATAGGAGAAAGTATTATATTGACTGCGTTTAAGGCTATTTGCATTTTTAATGCGAGGCTTGATCGACTAATGCCAACGAACCACCCCATGAGGGCAATTGATGCAAGTGTTGCAGGTAGCCCCCAAATCCTTGCCTGTATATATATAGACGCAGAACTTTCTGTATCTGGAGTTCCTGAAAACACAAGAAGTGCTCCATTGAGTAGAGGTATTTGCATGATGAATATACCAAGACCTATAAGTATGCCTAGCGGAATTGCACGGGCAAGGTGTGCTTGAACTTCAGAATATCTTTCAGCACCAAAACTTTGAGCAGCCAGGCCAGCTGTGCTCATACGCAAAAACCCAAATCCCCAATATGCAATTCCATAGATCACGGCACCTAAACCTATTCCAGCCAAGGCTGTTGTGGAGCTAAACCTTCCTATTACTAAAGTATCTACAAGTCCTACAATGGGTGCTGCAGCATTTGCTAACATTATTGGCCAACTTTGAGAAAAAACATTTCTGTATGTTAAGTTCAAAGCCTTTGAAGTAGACATTAATCGGCTTTATCAGTTAGGTAGTGGCCATGCATTACTGCTATTGGCTTGCTGTAATCTTCCTGCCAAGACCTTACTCTAACATTTGCAACGCGAGCTCCTTGTTTGAATACAACAGCTCTTGCATAAGTGTCTTTTGGTAAACCTTTGCGTAGGTAGTCTACATTTATGCCAATGGGTTTAGAAAGGCTTTTTCCATTAGTTGTTATATATAACTGGGCAATTGCAGCTATTTCCATGAGACCACTGATTGCTCCCCCATGTAATGCAGGTAATGTAGGATTGCCAATATTTGAGTTTTTGAAGGGCATCCTCAAAGTAAACTCCTCCCCAATAAATATTGGCTTGACTCCTAAAGTTATTGAATATGGAATTTGAGATAGGGCTTTAATAATTCTTTCTTGCTCAAACATTTCTTATATCCTTTTTGAGCATGCTAGTCGCCATAAAAGTAGCTTGAGCGGTTGCAACAGGATCAGTTTCATCGCCATCGTGTGCCACCGCACGCAAAAAAGCCACGTGTTTAGTAGCCTTATAACAATGAGCTTGTGCGATTATTGTTTTTCCGGGCTCAGCTGCTCGCATATAATCTATAGATAGATTTAGTGTTGCACACATCCTTGGTTCATCAAATCCGGCTATGGCAGCTAGTCCACAAGCTTGATCAAGTAAAGTGGTCACCGCTCCTCCGTGAAGCACTCTTGTTTTGGGGTCTCCGATTAGTTCGGTATTGTAGGGCAAGCTCATGGTTGCTCTGCCTTTATCAACGGCAACAAATTTTATACCTAATTCTTTTCCGTGGGGCGTATGTTCCGCCATGCTGGGACCAATTTCCCATAATTTTTGTATGTAATCATTTTCTGACACGTTTCTCTCCTATTGGCCTTTTAAAGGCAATTATACATTTCGTCTATAATTCGCTTAGGTCTTAGGTCACCTATTAATGTATTATTCTGTTTATTCATCACATATGCACCAGATATGCCATTGATGTGATCAGCAAAAACACAAGAACCTCCCCAGCCACTATGACCTACTGTTTCTGGATAAGGCCCATAAAAATAATTTGGAGCATTTTTCATTAAGCCTGCTCCAAAATCTAAAATAAAGGGTAATACGAGATCAGGCCCGCTACTATGAGATTTTCTTAAACTTAGTACTTTCTCTTCTGATAGATAGTTTTTTGTATTTATATTTCCGTTAACCGCCATTTGCATTATTTGAGCCAAAGACTTTGCATTTGCATGACAATTATTGCCTGCAAACTCTGCTTCACGCCATCTATCTAATGGTTTTGGGTTGGGAGTCGACCAGTTCTTTAAAAAAGCAAATTCTGTTGCAGCATTAATTTCTCCAAGATTAGCTAATTTATTTGGTTTAATAATTTCTGAACAGTCATTATGTTTATTTTTAGGTAGTCCAATCCATATGTCCAGATTATTAGGATCGCAGATATCCTCTCTTAGTATCTTGCCAAGTGAGCGCATATCCTTATCAGCGCGACGAGCAATCTCTCCAATCAGGAAGCCAAATGTTATGGGGTGATAGCCATTAAGCTTTCCTGGCAAAAATATAGGTTTTTGATTAGCGAGGGTGTTACAAGTTTTCTTCCATGAGTACCAATCTTCATTTGTCCAATTTGGACAACTAATACCTGATAGACCAGATTGATGGGATAAAAGTTGAGCGATAGTCAAATTATTTTTCCCATGCTCTGCAAATTCAGGCCATATACTACTTACTAACTGATCATAACTTAAATAATTTTGCTCCACTAAATGCGCTATTACCAAAGAGGCAACTGCTTTACCGGATGAAAAAACAGAAAATAATGTACTTGGGTTTATTACCCTTGATTTTTTTTTATCAGCCCACCCTCCGTGCAAATCAAGAATTAATTCACCATTTTTATAAGCACAAAATTGTGCTCCATGTTCTTGTTTGCTCTCAAAATTTGATTTGAATATATCAATAACTGAAAGGAATTTTTCTTCTGCAAAAATTTGATATGGAATTTCATTCATTTAACTATTTACCTTTAAATTCAATGTATCATAAATGTCTAAACCAGAAATTAACTTTATTATTACCATCTAAAAGTTTATCTTTATGACTGAAAAACAAAAATAAAACTTCAAACCAATTAAAATTACTTAAGTGCTTTTCATATTTGTCTTTGGAGGCTACATTTGGCTGTCAACAGGATTCTTAATGACTTTAATAATTTATCATAACCCTAGGTGCTCTAAATCCCGTGAACTTTTAGCTTTGCTTGATGAAAAGAGCATTGATTATAATGTTTTTAAGTATATGGAAAATAGTCTTACGGCTGATAAAATTTATAGCCTATTGAAGAAGTTAGACTATCAATCTGCTCGAGAACTTATACGTAAAAATGAACCTGCTTTTAAAAATTTAAATTTAAAACAAGAGAGCAACGAAAAAATTTTAGTTGAAGCTATGATCAAAAATCCAAAACTGATTGAGAGGCCAATAGCAATAAAGAATGATAGGGCTATAGTCTGCCGCCCAGCTCAAAATGTTTTTTTTATTTTATAAAAATGACTAAAATTAAAAGTGATAGACCTATATTTTATGTAAATAAAATACCTAAAGCTTTTAGGGCATATAGACCAAAAGCAATACAGTTTCTTGCTAGATTGATGCTAAGAGTATTTGGTTGGACAATTGAAGGAAGAATTCCTGAAATGAGAGAAAATGAAAATTTAGTCCTTATAGCGGCGCCGCATACATCTAACTGGGATGGATTTTTTGGTTTTATAGCAATAATAGGTTTAGATGCAAAGATATCTTTTTTTGGAAAACACACATTATTCAAAAAACCCTTTTTAGGCAGGTTTCTAAAATATATGGGAGGAATACCTGTCGATAAGAATAAGCCTGGTTCAGGCCTTGTTAAAGAAGCTGTAGAAAATATGGAAAAACTTAAGGGGTCACTAATAGCAATTGCACCCGAAGGTACTCGATCAAAAACAAAACAATGGCGAACTGGATTTTTGCACATTGCAGAAGCAGTTGATGCAAGAATTTTTAAAGCTGCTTTCGATTTTAATACTAAGAGAATAATTTTAGATAATTTTTTTATACCGAGTGGAAATACAGAGAAAGACCTGGATAAATTGAAAATATATTATTCTAAATTTTCTGCTAAAAAGCCTAAAAATTATTAAAAATTTGATACAAACCTATTAATTATATTCATAACAAGACTAAAGCTTATTTTTGACCCACTCTTTTATTTTTCGTTCGAGGATATTTAACGGAAGACTACCATTGATTAAAACTTGGTCGTGAAATTCTCTAATATTAAATTTATGGCCAAGCTGGCTTTCAGAAAATTTTCTCAATTCTAGTATTTTAAGTTCACCTATTTTGTAAGATACTGCTTGTCCTGGCCAGCTTATGTATCTGTCAACTTCTGTTTTTATGTTGTAGGGAGCCAGCGCCGTATTATTAAAAAAACATTCTTCTGCTTTTTCACGATTCCAACCTTTCCAGTGGATTCCAGTATCAACTAAAAGTCTGCAGGCTCTCCACATTTCATAGGTGAGCTGCCCAAATTTATCATATGCAGTTTCATAAATTCCCATTTCACCAGCTAATTTTTCAGCATATAACCCCCAACCCTCTACATAAGCGCTAACGTGGATATCTTTTCGGAAGGAAGGAACATTTTTTATTTCTTGGCTAAGTGCAATTTGATGGTGATGACCCGGAACCCCTTCATGAGCTGTGAGTGCCGGCAGGTTGTAAAGGGGTCTTTGTTTTAAGTCGTAAGTATTAACTACATAATTTCCTGCTTTGTTAAGTTCAGGGCTCCCTCCCCAATAACGGCCAGTTGTGTAGTTCTCTTGAATTTCTTTCGGTACTGGAATTATTCCATATGGTAAACGTGGCAATGTTTGAAAAAACTCAGGCATTCTTCCATCTATCTTTTTAGCGAGATAAGAGGCCTCTTTGAGTAATTGTTTTTTAGTGGAGGCATAAAATTGAGGGCTTGTCCTCAAGAATTTCAAAAAATCACTAAATGTACCTTTAAAATTAGTTGTACGAATAACCGCATCCATTTCTGATCTAATTCTCTGTACTTCATGAACTCCAATATTATGGACTTCGTCTGGTGTTATTTCTAATGTTGTGAAATTTTTAATGAGAGCTTTGTAATATTCCCTATTATTATTGTTTGTCCCAATACCAATATTTAATCTTGTTTTTGGTAGGTATTCACTTTCAATAAACTCTTTAAGGTCTTTATATGCGGGTAAAACAGAATTAATTACTGTTGTTTCACCAAGTATATCTAATCGATTTTTTTCTTCATGGTTAAAATTATGGGGGTAATTTTTGAACGGTATATAGAAAGGGTGCTCTTTAGGATCGCCTTTACTAAGTTGATCTATAACTTTTATAATGCCAGGCATAATTTCTACTGAAGCAGTAAATTGTGTATTAATCCCTCTGCGCATATTTTTTTTATGTTCTTCGAAATACTTTGGAAGCTTTGATAGTCTAGAGGCATATGCGTCATAATCATCAATTACTTCAAATTTTGTTTGACGTGATATATAACTCATTTCATTGAAAAAACCGCTATCATTTGTGAATGGTATCCTCATAGTATCATATGGAAATAAGCGTTTTCTTTGATTTAGTTCAAAGCCTAATAATTCGTAACTCAGTTTAATATTTTCATCCATTTGTTCTTTGGAGAGAGCTAGATGTCTCTGAATAAAACTTTCTATTAAAGCTTCATTGTCTTTCTGAGCCTCTATGCTTACGTTTGGGAGCATTCGTAGAGCTGGTCTATTTCCTAATTGTCCACTTTTTATAGGATTGATATTTATTTCATACTTTTCAAAGTCATATATTAAAGATTCAAAGCTATCTGCAGTTAATAAGCTATTTTGAGGAACAGCTGTAAATGAAGTTGAAAAGGATAACGAAAAGATAGCCAATGACTTAAATATTAAAAGATTAATTTTTGGCATATGCACTCACAGTAGTTATCTTTTAAGGATCAGTTATGTTTTGGACAAGTATTTTATATAATATAATGGTATATATTGGGTTTCGAAAACTCTATATTAACGTTTGTACATTAGTTTTTAATCATGAAAAATTATCTTATTATACTTTGCTTGCCTATTTTTTTGTTAAGTTGCGCATCACCAGTAACGCCAGCTTCTGTAAACTACAGTAACAACCAAAAGAGTAATTTATATCTCCCGGACCGAGCTAAATTTATACAGAAAGATAGAAGGTGGGGTTCTCAACGGCTGGGTAAAACTTCAGATACAATTGCGAGTGATGGTTGCCTGTTAACTGCATCAGCCATGGCACTAACAAATTTAGGTTTTCAAATGAACCCATCTGAACTTAATAGTGCGCTCAATCTTTACGATGGTTTTACGTCAGAAGGTTGGTTAATTTGGGACGGCATACGCCGTGTTACAAAAGGAAAAGCAAAAGCAACTGTTTATAATACAGTATCAAAACAGATAATAGATAAGTGTATTGTAAACGGTAGTTACCCCTTGGTGCAGTTTGATAATTTACCAAATGGAAGATCGCATTGGGCCATGGTCCTTGGAAGAGATAAACATGTTTATTATATGCGGGATCCGCTAAAAAATATTTCCTACCCATTAAATTTTCCTATTACAAACCGAAATTTAAATGCATTCAAATCTATCCGTTGTATTGGTTTGGTGAATTAAATATTTAAAATTGAAGATATTTAAAAATTAATAGGCTAAACTTAATTGAATATAATATATAGCATATTTATGAGTAGGCAAAAATCTATGAAAACCCACATTTATGATTTCTAGTAGGGCTCTAAAATATATTGATGAATCGCTTTTAATTTCAAAAGTTTTCGCAAGTCGCAAAATGGCTGCTATGCTAGGTCTTGGTTTTAGTGCGGGTCTGCCTATCTTACTAGTCTATACCGTTTTGTCAGCATGGTTGCGAGAATCAGGTGCCAGTAGGTCGACGATTGGTTTTTTTGTAGTTGTCGGTTTTGCATATTCTTTGAAGTTTATATGGGCTCCTTTAGTAGACCGCTTAAAAATTCCAGGCTTTTCTAAATTGCTTGGCAATAGAAGGGCTTGGATATTATTTTCGGCACTGGGAACGACCCTAGCCATCCTATCTATGTCCTTTCAGGATCCTTCAAAGGACCTGGTGAGTGTTGCATTTTGTGCAGTTTTAATAGCATTTACATCTGCAACTCTAGATATTTGTGTAGATGCTTGGCGGGTAGATATCTCTAAAAATGAAGAGCAAGCTGCAATGTCAGCAGTTTATCAGTTAGGCTATCGCTTCGGTATGGTTTCAGCTATTTCTGGAGGGTTATTTCTTGCCGATATTGGTGGCTATAAACTAACTTATATTGGTTTAGCGTTTTTAGCTTTTTTAGGTAGTTCAACACCCCTATGGGCGGCTGAGCCTCACAAAGAAAGTAAAAGTATTAGAGAAAATAAGATAAAAGCTTTTAACTGCTTATTTAGAGGTTTGATTACTTTATTAATATTGGCAGTAATACTTTATTTGGGTATAAAAGAAGGTGGTTACTTCAGATATATTGGCCGCTTTTCATATAATATATATCAGGATGTTTTTTCTAATTTACCCTCAGGCGTTGTAAAAAGTATTGGTTTTTTTGTTTTATTTTTTGTTTCACTTTTACCATTTGGAGGAACAATATTTTTTCTCACATTTGGCCGAAGTTATTTAAATAGAGATGAAATATATAAAGTTCCAATAATAGGAGACCTAGCAGATTTAGTAAAACGCACAGGATGGATGGCCCTTTTAGTTTTTGCTATAGTAGCCTCTTACAGAATTAGTGATACAACTATGGGTGTTATGGCAATGCCACTATATATAGATCTTGGATATTCTAAAACTATAATAGGGGCAGTTAAAGGCGTTTTTGGTATTTCTATGCTGATTTTTGGCGCTTTTGCTGGGAGTTGGTCAGTAGCAAAATTTGGTATGAGTAAAACAATGGTTTTTGGAGCCTTTATCACGATCTTTACCAATTTAAGTTTTGCATGGTTGGCAACAATTTCAACACCAAAAACGGTTTACCTTTTTTCCACAATTGGGGCTGATAATCTAGCGGCAGGCTTTTCAGGTTCCGTATTTATAGCCTTTATGTCTATTCTTGTTAATAAAAAATATTCTGCATCACAATATGCATTGTTTTCTTCTCTTTTTGCACTTTACGGTAAAAGCTTGGCTGCTTTTTCTGGAGTACTGGCTGACAAGGTTGATTACATGTGGTTTTTTGTTTTAACCTCGGTTTTAGGTATTCCTGCATTAATATTTGTACTTTACGATTGGTTAAATGGATTTACTGACAGCATAAATGAAAATGCTGTGGCCAAATCATGCCTTTAGGCTTGCGCAAAACGAATATTTTCTTCAATTTATTAATATATGAATATTCAGGCTGATAAAGATATAAAGGCTCATAAGGTTACCCCTATGATGAAGCAGTTTCTAGGCATTAAAGCTGAGGCCGGACCCGATGTTTTATTATTTTTTAGAATGGGTGATTTTTATGAATTGTTTTTCGATGATGCAATTAAGGCGGCGGAAGCATTAGATATAGCCCTTACAAAACGTGGAAAGCACAACGGTTCTGATATACCAATGTGCGGTGTTCCTGTGCACGCATCAGAAACTTATTTACATCGTTTGATTAAAAAAGGTTTTAAAGTCGCTGTTTGTGAACAAACAGAAACACCAGCCGATGCAAAAAAACGAGGCTATAAAGCTATCGTTAATAGAAAAATTGTCCGTGTGGTTACGCCCGGAACATTAACTGAAGATACATTATTAGATGCTAGAGGCCAAAACTTTATTCTAGCTTTATATAAATCCTTGTTGGGTCATTATGCAATTGCCTGGGCTGATATTTCTGATGGCTCATTTTATGTTTCTGAGGTTGATTTTGATAGTTTGGCTGGCAAGCTCGCAGCTTTGTCTCCAAGTGAAGTTGTTATTCCAGAGTTACTCTATCAAGACTCTGAATTTTTAAAGCCTCTGCATTTAAGTGATACTTTCTTAACCCCTCAGCCAGCCATTAAATTTAATTATCGTTCTGCTGAGGCCCAATTGAAGAAGTGTTTTAATGTGAAAAGTCTTCAAGGGTTTGGCGCATTTACTAAGGCAGAAATTTCGGCTGCAGGTGCATTGTTAAATTACCTTGAATTGACTCAAGCGGGAAAGAAAGCCCAACTTTCTAATTTAAAACACAACTCAACAAGTAATTATTTAATTATAGATCCGGCTACGCGCGTAAGCCTAGAGATAGATAGAAATCAAAGAGGTAACAAAAATGGTTCATTACTATCAGTTATTGATAGAACCGTAACTGGTGCTGGGGCACGGTTGTTAAGACAAAGATTGAATTCACCTTTGATAGATTCTGGTGAGATTAATAAACGTTTAGACTCAGTAGGCTTTTTTGTTGAAGAGGATAAGCTATTATTAAAGTTACGAACAGAATTAAAAAAAATTGGGGACATGGCTCGCTCTGTTAGTCGACTTGCTTTGGGGCGCGGTAGCCCCCGGGATATTTTGACATTGAGCCAAGGCTTGATTTTGTGTCAAAAAATTGAAGATTTATTCCATGATATAATAGATCTAAAAAAATTTGATAATATATTTAAATCTGTTGAAAAGTTAAAAATATCAAATACCGTAGAACTTTTTAAGTTTGCAACAGAGTCTTCTAAAGCCTTTTTACCTGACGCACCTTTAAATTCACGACAAGGTGGATTTATTGCTGCTGGGTGGTCAGATGAACTTGATGAATTGAAAGTGCTGAGAAGCGATAGTCGTAATCATATAGCAAATTTGCAAGGGGAATACATAAAGATTTCATCAATACCCACTCTTAAGATTAAACATAATAATATCCTTGGTTACTTCATAGAGATTACTCCTAAATATTCAGATAAAATGAACAATGATAATCTAAAAGAAATATTTATTCACCGTCAAACACTCGGAGGTTCTGTAAGATACACTACAACAGACCTCGTAGATTTAGATTCTAAAATTACAACCGCGCGGGACAGGGCATTGGCCCTTGAAGTTGATATATTTCAACAGTTTGTAGCACGTTCCATCTTTTTGACAGAAGAGATAAGAGAGGTAGCCTCAGCTCTCGCTACATTAGATGTGCTGTCTGCATCTTCAGTTTGGTCTATAGATACAGGCGCGGTTAGGCCTTTAGTGGATGATAGCACAGTTTTTTCTGTAAAAGGAGGACGTCACCCTGTTGTCGAAGAATCTTTTTTAAAGTTACCGGAATCAAATTTTACCCCAAATGATTGTCAATTAGATGTAGATACAAAGTCAGGCCCTAGATTAACACTCATAACTGGTCCAAATATGGCTGGAAAATCAACTTATCTAAGACAAAATGCATTAATATTTATTTTAGCGCAATCTGGATTTTATGTACCAGCAACTTCCGCTCATATTGGCATCGCTGACAGATTGTTTTCTCGTGTAGGGGCATCTGATGACTTATCCAAAGGACAGTCAACATTCATGGTAGAAATGTTAGAGACTGCTGCTATTTTAAATTTAGCAACTAGTCGCTCTTTTGTGATTCTTGATGAAATAGGTAGAGGGACATCAACCTTTGATGGACTAGCAATTGCATGGTCTGTGGCAGAACACTTATATGGAGTTAACAACTCTCGAACTTTATTTGCTACACATTATCATGAGCTAACTAAAATGGTTGAGAGTATTGATGGTGCACAAAATGTAAGCCTCAAGGCTGAGGAGTGGGATGGGGATCTTATTTTTTTACATGACTTAGTATCTGGTGCGGCTGATAAATCTTATGGAATTCAAGTAGCAAAGCTTGCTGGATTACCCCCAGCTGCTTTAAAGCGTGCACAAAATGTTTTATCTTTGTTGGAGTCTAATAATCAAAATAAAAGCCACATAATTGACGATTTACCTCTTTTTGAAGTTGAAGTTTCTTCACAAAATAAAAAAAACATAGAGTTTTTGGAGGTTATAAAGAATCTAGATACGGATGAGCTTTCACCCCGAGCCGCATTAGATTTTTTATATGAGCTGAAAATGAAATTATAACTATGATTGAAGCTAAAGAAAATATATCAATGAGATCTCAAGAAAATATTCTTAAAAGTGGTATAGACTTATCTATTTTATATGAAAAATTATTTGTTTGTTCATCAGGAAGTCAACACAATAGAGATAAAATTTTAGCTATCTTTCAATCGACACTTGATGAGGCTAAAAACTCTGTAAAGAATAGATTTCAGTCTGGGTTATTAAGCGGTCTTGAGACTGCTAAGCTTATTTCTCAAATTCATGATGATATAATAAAAACTCTCTTTGATTATACTATGAAAGAAATAGCAGAAACATCAGAATCTGGTAATATTTTAAGCATTACACTCTGTGCAGTTGGTGGATATGGTCGTGGTGAAATGGCGCCTGAATCCGATGTGGATCTTCTTTTTTTAACGGCAAATCAAAAAGATTTATCGAGTGCAAACACAATCACAGAATATATGCTTTATATGCTTTGGGACCTCGGTATCAAGGTCGGTTATTCAACTCGAACCTCAAGTGAGTCAATAAAGTTAGCCAGAGAGGATCAAACAATTTTAACCGCACTTCTTGATTTACGCTATCTTTGCGGTGAAAAAGAACTCGCATTAGAGCTAACAAGAAAATTTAGAAAATCTGTCGCAAGAGGAAAGGGTCGTGCATACATTGCCACAAAATTAGCGGAGCGTGATGCGCGGCATGAGAAAGCAGGCAACTCGAGGTATATGATTGAACCCAACGTTAAGGAGGGTAAGGGTGGTTTGCGTGATTTACATTCCTTATATTGGATTGCACGGTTTTTGGATAGAGATGACAAAGTTAATGATGCTCAAAACCCTCAAAGCTATGTTGACTTAGGCTTGTTTGAGAAAGCTTCTGCAACTAGGTTTGTGCGTGCGGCTGACTTTTTGTGGAGAGCTCGCATTTGGCTACATTATATTTCTGGCCGTCCGAATGAAAGTCTAAGTTTTGATAAGCAAACTGTATTAGCTAGAAAAATGGGCTATGCCTCAGGACCTGTAGAAATTGCAGTTGAAAAGTTTATGAAAGAATATTTTATAAATGCTAGAGAAGTGGGGGCATTAACTCGGATTGCCTGTGCTAAATTGGAAGCACAAAAGTCGATATTACTTCCTAAAGGATTGGATGTATTTTTACCTAATTCAAGAAGAAATATTAAAAATACTGATTTTGTATTAGATCATGGTCGTTTGATGTTTTCTGATCCTTTAAAAATTAAAAAAAATCCATCTATGATACTGCAGTTGTTCGAAACTGCTGGGCGTCGAAACTTAGACATACATCCGGACGCATTTAGCGCTATAGATTTTCGTCGAAATTTAATAGATGGTGAGTTTTGTCGTGACCCAATAAACTCTAAAATTTTCATGAAAATTTTGTCTTCTGCAAAATCACCTTATTCAACTTTAAAAGCTATGAATGAAGCAGGTGTACTTGGTCGATATTTAATTGAGTTTGGAGGGATTGTTGCGCGAACACAATTTAATATGCACCATGCCTATACAGTAGATGAACATACACTTCGTTTAATAGAAAACTTTGATAATATTTTGATGGGTAAAATGGAAAAAGAGCACCCAGTCTCTACAAAAATAGTAAAAAATTTTACAAAAGAGCAAATCACAATATTATATTTGGCCTGTCTGCTTCATGATACCGGAAAAGGGCAGGGGGATCAGTGCATCGAAGGGGCGCAGTTAGGACGCAGGGCTTGCCGTCGGCTAGGTGTTGGGCAAGGTACCACAGATACAGTTGCTTGGCTAATTCGCAGGCATTTAGATATGAGCGAAACGGCACAGAGGAGAGATATCTCTGATACAGATACTATTAAAGAGTTTGCTGAGCTAGTTGGATCGCAAGAGAGACTTGATATGATAACCGTACTTACAACAGTAGATATCAGGGCTGTTGGTCCAGGAATATGGAACGATTGGAAAGGGGCTTTATTGCAAAGCCTATATTATTCAACGGAGATGTATCTCAAAGGCAGAGAGGAATTAGCCCCTGTTTCCCGCGCTGCTGCTGCAAAAGAAATGTTAAATGACAAGCTCTCTTCTGGGATGGCAAAACGAATAGCACCCATAATTAATGATCTGGATGTTAGCTATTGGCTTAATTTTGATATGACAGATTTGATACGTCATGCGAGGTTTTTTGACCAAAATCTAGATAGCAATGAGTATACATTTGTGCAAACTAGGCGCGACAGGGCTCGTGACATAACTGAGTTGTGGATTATGACAAAAGATCGCTCAAAATTATTTGCAGATATAACTCGTTCAATTTCAGCTTCTGGGGCTTCAATTATAGGGGCTAGGCTGCATACGGGAAAAAATGATAGGGTAATGAACGTCTTTTACCTTCAAAATTCTGATGGTCAGGCTTTTGGGAGGCAAAGTGATCACGCATTAGAAGTTTTACGGATGAAAGCATTTAAGGGGGCTAACGGGAATGTTCAGGATATGAAAATACCCAGAGCGATTATGTCCACTCGTGCAGGTGCTATTCCAATTGTACCAAGTGTTAATTTTTTCAATACGGCCTCAAGTAATATCATGATTATTGAAGTTACAGCCAAAGATAGGCCGGGTCTTTTGTATGATATTGCTGAAATCTTTAGAGATGAATATATTGATGTATTATCAGCGCATATTGAAGTAGAGGGAACCAAGGCAATCGATGTTTTTTATGTCAAAAGTTGTGGTTTAGATAATATAATATCGGATTGCCATCAACAGCAGTTAAATTCTATGTTAATTAAAGCCTTAAGTAGTGATACAATTAATGAAAAAGTAGCTTAAAATGCGATTAATAAAATCAACGGCTATAATTGGTTCTTTAACTCTAGTAAGTCGTTTGCTGGGTTTAGTACGTGACATGCTTATAGCAAAATTTTTAGGTGCAGGAGTAATTTCGGATGCCTTTTTCACCGCATTTAAATTGCCAAATGTATTTAGGAAAATGTTTGCAGAGGGTGCTTTTAATGCTGCTTTTATACCCCTATACGCAAGAAAGTTAGAGGAAGAAGGGCAGCACTCCGCAGATGCTTTTGCAAAAGAGTCAGTATCTGCGCTTCTAGTTGTTGTTGCTTTTCTTGTAATAGTTTTTGAGTTAACTATGCCTTGGTCATTATCTATTATTGGTTTTGGACTTGATAAGGCTGTTGATCATAGTAGTGGTATCAGTCCATATTACTTAGCTGTTGTATATGCACAAATAACAATGCCTTACTTATTATTTATGTCTTTAACCGCTTTGTATTCTGGCATTTTAAATACTCGTAACTATTTTGCTTTGGCTGCGGCTGTCCCAATCGTTTTGAACCTTTTTATGATAAGTACATTGTTTATATTAGGATTCTCAGGCTATAATCAAAAAATAATTGGGTATTTTTTGACAATTGCCATAACTCTTTCTGGGTTTGTCCAAATGAGTTTAGTTGTTTGGGGATGTAGAAAAGCTGGTGTTAAAATTGGTCTTAAAAGACCCCGGATAACACCAGGCGTAAAACGATTATTTTTTTTAGGCGTTCCGGGTTTGTTATCAGCGGGCATTACACAAATTAACCTATTGGTTAGTCACGCTATAGCAACTATGGAAAAAGGTGCTGCTTCCTGGTTAACATATGCCGATCGTTTATATCAGTTACCCCTAGGAATAATTGGTATAGCTATGGGGGTTGCATTATTACCCTCCTTGACTAGGAGATTACGTTCGGGCGATGAAAGAGGTGCAAAAGTTTCATTAAACCGTGCTGTTGAAATTGCAGCTTTTTTTACTATACCGGCAGCGTTCGCCTTAGCCACAATCCCGTATTTTCTCATAGACGCTTTATTTGAACGTGGTGCATTTACAGCCTTTACCACCAGCCAAGTATCTATAGCGTTAGAAATGTTTGCTTATGGTTTACCTGCATTTGTTCTATTGAAAGTTTTAACCCCTGCTTTTTTTGCTAGAGAAAATACAAAAACCCCTATGGTTTTTGCAGCCATTTCGGCTCTTATAAATGTTACTTTTGGCCTCTATCTTTTTATAAATATTGGTTTTCACGGTTTAGCATTGGCAACTTCGATAGCTGGTTGGGTGAATGTTCTAGCATTAATTTTAGTTCTTATAAGAAATAAACACTTCACCCCTGATCATCGTTTATTGACTAGAGTACCCCGAATAATAATGGCTAGTGTTAGTATGTCACTAGTATTGCAGGTAGTAGCACCTTTTGTTGAGCTTCAAGCTTCATACGGTGGTTTAATTTCTGATTTACTTTCTTTAATGCTTGTCTGTTTTATAGGATTACTAGTTTATTCATTGAGTGCTGCCCTCTTGCGGGCATTCGATTTGAGTGATATCCGCGATGCTCTAAAGCGGAGCACCTAAAAGTGACAGATGAAAATACTTATAACGGCCCTAATCGAGTTTTTTCTGGTGTTCAGCCATCAGGCGATTTACATTTGGGTAATTATTTAGGTGCTTTAAAAAAGTTCGTAAACCTTCAAGAAAAAATGGAATGTATTTACTGTATCGTCGATTTACATGCCATAACAGTTTGGCAGGATCCAAAAAAATTAGCCAAGCAAACTCGCCACATCGCCGCTGCATACCTTGCATCAGGCGTGGATCCTTCCAAAGCGATAGTTTATAACCAGTCATCTGTTAAGGCTCACTCTGAACTAGCCTGGTACTTTAATTGTGTGGCTCGCATTGGTTGGTTGAACCGTATGACACAATTTAAAGATAAAGCAGGAAAGAATTCAGAAAAAATGTCTGTTGGCCTTTATAATTACCCCGTATTACAAGCTGCTGATATACTTGCTTTCAAAGCGACACATGTTCCCGTTGGCGAAGATCAAAAGCAACATTTAGAATTGACTAGAGATATTGCTGCGAAGTTTAATCATGATTTTTCTACTCCTAACTTTTTTCCCTTGTGTGAGCCTTTAATAAAAGGTCCGGGAGCAAGAGTTATGAGTTTGCGCAATGGTACAGAGAAGATGTCTAAATCTGATCCCTCTGATAATTCTAGAATTAATTTAACGGATGACTCAGATAAAATTTCAAAGAAAATCCGCAAAGCAAAAACCGATTCAGGTACGGTTCCATCGACATTAGAGGAGCTTGAAGGTCGGCCAGAAGTAAAAAATCTAGTTGGAATTTATGCTGCTTTATCGGGTATGTCTAACCAAGAGGTTTTATTGGAGTACTCGGGTAAGGGCTTTGGTATATTTAAGCCTGCGCTTGCTGACCTAGCAGTGAGTAAAATGCAGCCGATTACTGAACTCATGAACCGCTATTTAAGTGACCCCGAAGAATTAAACCGTATCCTCTCAAAAGCAGCTGATAGGGCTTCAGAAATTTCCGACCCAATTGTGGCAGAAGTAAGACGAATAATTGGGTTTTCTGGGTCATAGCATGAAGTATTTTTTAACATTTCTATTTTGCGTAGTTCAAATATCTTGTACTGCCCAAGAAAAATTTGGACCGATTAATGGCGTAAACGATGAAAGCCAGATATTAGAAATAATTAATGTGAGTTCAGCTTATATTAACCCACCTATGGCAGGAAGAAATATTGCGAGTGCCTATATGAGTATACAAAATTTAAGCAATAATAAAGTTAACTTAATTTCCATTACTAGCCCAGTTAGTCAGACAATTGAAATTCATAATCATATTCATGATGGCAAAATAATGCGAATGCGAAAACTGAATAACCTTAATATCATGGCAGGAGAGACGGTAGAGCTTGCGCAAGGAGGGTTACATCTGATGTTATTTGAAGCTAATTTGTCTAATCATTTAAATGGTATTCCATTATTACTGAATTTTGAAAATTTACCATCAATTGAGGTCACAGCAATTTTAAAAAAAGAAACCATTAATTAGTTAAAGAAAAAATAAGAGTATATATGTTTATTCAAACAGAAGACACGCCTAACCCCTCCACATTAAAATTCCTTCCTGGAAAAACTGTTACTGGGGAAGGGCAACCACCAGTTGAAATTTCACGAGGTGAAGATGTTTCAAATGCCCCTCTAGCCGAAATGCTTTTTATGATACCAGATATTACCCGTGTTTTTTTTGGGGTAGATTATATTTCTGTTTCAAAATTTGATTCTGCAAATTGGAAGCATTTAAAACCTGCAGTATTGGGAGCAATTATGGACTTCTATGTCGCTGGAGGGGAGCCTTTGGTTAATCAAATACAAGCAACCACCCAAGATGTTACTTATGAAGGTGAAACATTAGAGATAGTTGAACAAATTAAAGAGTTAATTGAATTAAGAGTTAGGCCTGCAGTGGCACAAGATGGCGGAGATATAGTGTTT
>ENA-OWPI01000053-OWPI01000053.1-marine-metagenome-genome-assembly--contig:-NODE-53-length-163363-cov-9.014784_pt1 | contig 163363 bp, 140 predicted proteins | sample MGYA00238138_ERZ651775 | MGnify/ENA primary metagenome ERZ651775 (study PRJEB26906, sample SAMN06265043) | marine metagenome | isolation source: Helgoland LTER site | place: Germany:Helgoland, sampling... | reverse complement strand
GTACCCACCTCAATAAAGCGGATGTATATGGCTTCTAATTTCTGTAATAAATCGTTCATTCTCTTCTAGCTTATGGAGAAAAATGCTTCCTCCAAATGATTAGACTTAATAAATAAACTCTCCGTAAGGGGAATTTATCGTAAGTTTTTTGCCATCGTGTCTTTCAACGCGACCAACAATTCGAGCATCAATATTAAATGATTTTGAGATCGAAATAATTTCTTCTGCTACTTCTTTAGGAACATAAATTTCCATTCTGTGTCCCATATTGAACACTTTGTACATCTCCTTCCAATCTGTTTTAGATTCTTCTTGAATCAATTTAAACAAAGGTGGAATCGGAAATAAATTATCTTTTATCACGTGAACGTTTTCTACAAAATGCAATACTTTGGTTTGAGCACCGCCTGAGCAATGCACCATTCCATGAATATCTTTTCTATGTGAATCTAGAATATTTTTGATTACTGGAGCGTATGTTCTTGTTGGAGAAAGCACCAGTTTACCAGCATTCAATGGAGAATCCGTTGCATCCGTTAATTTCTTAGACCCAGAATAAACTAAATCTTTAGGAACCGATGGGTCAAAACTCTCAGGAAATTTTGTTGCCAAATCCTTTCCAAAAACATCATGACGAGCAGAGGTCAATCCATTCGACCCCATTCCTCCGTTATATTCTGTTTCGTAGGTTGCCTGTCCAAATGATGCTAAACCAACAATTACATCACCATCTTGAATATTATGATTTGAAATTACATCAGAACGTTTCATTCTTGCAACAACTGTAGAATCAACGATAATTGTTCGAACTAAATCACCAACATCTGCAGTTTCTCCCCCAGTAGAATTGATTCCAATTCCTTTATTTCTCAAATCTTCCAACAACTCTTCTGTTCCATTGATTATTGCAGACAGAACTTCACCTGGAATATTGTTTTTGTTTCGTCCAATAGTTGATGAAAGAAGAATATTATCCGTAATTCCCACACATAACAAATCATCAATATTCATGATTAAGGCATCCTGAGCAATTCCTTTCCAAACAGAAATGTCTCCTGTTTCTTTCCAATACATATATGCTAATGAAGATTTTGTTCCTGCTCCATCTGCATGCATTACGATACAATAGTCTTCATCATTACTTAAGTGATCCGGAACTATTTTACAAAATGCTTGAGGAAAAAGTCCTTTATCAACGTTCTTAATAGCATTGTGAACATCTTCTTTTCCTGCGGAAACTCCTCTTAAATTATATCTTTCGTCTGCCATAATGAATTGTCTGTTGCAAAATTAAGAAATCTTCATCCATTCAACGCAATCGAATCTTAAAATGTATAGAATACTTATGAACTAAGCATGATAATTTAATTATTAAAGATATTTTTATTGAAAAGTAAAATCCGAATTGTACTTTAATCCAAAAAATATATTGCCGCAAAAAAATTATTCCAAGACTTATTCTTGGATTATTATTAGTTTGATTATTCTTGTTAATATTCTTATTAAATCATATAGTATAGTTATTACTAGTATGGATTTAGATGAAGCTTACAGTGTTTTTAATGCACAAAAAGAAGTTTCTGATTTATGGCAAATGTTTAATGATGGAGACAATGGAGATGCTCCTCTGTATTATTTTACGCTTCATTATTGGATGGGAATATTCGGAAATACGATATTGACTGCTCGATCCTTTTCTCTATTTGCTAATATCTGTAATATAATTGCGCTGTATTTATTTGCGAAACGACATTTAAATTTTAATACAGCTATTTATATTTCTATTCTGCTGACAGTGTTAAGCCTACAGTTTTATTTCGCTCAAGAAGCGAGAGTTTACGCACTTTCAAGCCTGTTCTCCATTCTTTCTGTTTGGTGTTTTTTCGAATTGATTAAGGAACAAAAATTAAAACAAATTGTATTACTTGGATTTATTAATGGCGCATTACTCTATGCACATTACTCCATGTTTGTACTTCCTGTTGCCCAATTAATCATCATGTTTTTCTATTTGTTTAGGGCAGTAAAGACCTCATTATACTTTGTGGTAAGTCAATTGATATCTCTACTAATTGCATTACCAAGTTTATTATTAATTGATATTAAATCGAGTAAAGGTTCTTGGTCTTGGATGCGAAGCCCAACCTGGAGCAATATTACCTTGTTGTTTGAAGAATTTAGTAATAATTATTTCACGTTCATAGTGATGATGTTGTTGTTTGGACTTTTTTTAGTTGTTCTTTTAACAAACATGAAGGAGCCTAAGCTGTGGGTTCTTTTTGGAATTGCATTTGGTGTTTTTTCCGTATCCTATCTCGTAAGTCAATTTATCCCAATGTTTTCAAGTCGCTATTTATTCTATCTCCAGCAATTTATCTGGTTGCTTATAGTCTATTCCATTTCATTAATAAGGCAACCTTTTAAACATTTGCTTCTTGTACTTTCTTTTATGTTTTTATTGTTTTCTCTTAAACCAAAACAGGAAAGAGAAGATTGGAAATCAACAGTACAGTATGCGAAAGAAATGAAGAAAAAAGGATATACAATTATTGTTTCGCCATCATACATGTCTATGCCCTTTACTTATTATTTTGACAAAAGTAAATTCGAAGACTATAATAACTTATATCCTTCTATGCTGAAGGATGACGTTATTTTCATTAAATTAATGGATCGAGAGTTGTTTGATTATATTGAAATTGAGAAGGTAGTTTTCATCTCATCACATCAAGATGTAGTTGACCCAAATAATGAAAACATGCGTATTCTTGACGAAAGGTATAGATTTCAAGAAAAAAGGGCGTTTAAAAATATTGAATGTCATGTTTTCAATGAGTAATAAGCTTACTTCATTGAAGTGTCAACTAATTCTTCAAAAATTAGGATATAGTGAGTTCCTTTTTTTCCTGTATTGATTGTTAATTGACCTTCAAGCTATTCAACCAAATATGAAAACAGTTGAATACTCATAGATTCAGTATCCTCGCCATATTTTTTTTTAGTAACCCAACCCTATATTGGCACAAATTTAATTGAAATTTACCATTAAACATATTTACTTAGCCTTGTTCAAAAGACACATTAAAGGCATCATTCAAGAAGAACTTACCTTGAATTTTTTCTCCATCACTAGGGCGAATAAAACCTCTGATTGTTTTGGTTTTTGACTTCGTGACCAAATCTGTCAATTGGGCAGATGTGAGCGTTTTCCCCATAAGAATGAAAGGAACTTTAAAACCACAGACTCCATAATCCTTACAACCAATTGCAGCATTTCCTTTCGCTAGTTTTGATGTTTTGCATTTTGGACAATCGATATCATCGAAAGAGTAGGTCTTCTTTGTTCGTACTACTTTTTCTTTTACTACGTTTTCTGGATCTTGAAAAAATTGAACGGAAGAAGGAGTGTTGAAAATCACCTCATCTGTTAATTCACGAACCATTGTATTTAGTTCCCTTTTAAAAACACTTAACTCATATTCTCCTTTCTCTATCAATCTAATTTTTCGCTCCCAGTCACCTGTTAGCTCAGCACTTTTTAATAATTCATTCTGAATTGTATCAATCAATGCTATACCGGTAGTTGTCGCAATGATATTCTTCCGCTTCTTCTCAATATATTTTCTTCGAAATAAAGTCTCAATGATATTTGCTCGTGTTGAAGGTCTACCTATTCCATTATCCTTCATTAACTCTCTCATCTCTTCATCTTCAACTTGCTTTCCTGCTGATTCCATACCTCGAAGCAAAGTTGCCTCAGTGAAATACTTAGGTGGTGAAGTTTTTCCTTTATGTATAGTTGGTATATGCGGACCTTTCTCTCCTTTTTCAAAATGAGGCATAATTACATCTTCATCTTTGGCTTTCGTATCCGACTTTTCACCTTCATAGACTAATCGCCATCCTAATTCTAAAATTTGTTTTCCCGTTGCTTTAAATTCTAATTTTTCAACTCTTCCGAGCACAGTAGTATTTGAAACAATGCAAGGCGGATAAAATACAGCTATAAACCTTTTTGCAATCAAATCATATATTTGTTGCTCCGAGGGTGAAACGCCTGAAACTGAAACTCCAGTAGGGATTATAGCATGGTGATCTGTAACTTTCTTATCGTTAAAAACAGTAGATGATTTTGGAATTGGTTTTGCAAGAACACTCTCTGTATAACGAGAATAGTATTGCATTCCCTTCAAAATGTTTGGGATTTTCGGATGCAAATCTTCCGTCAAATATGTGGTATCAACTCTTGGATACGTTGTCAATTTCTTTTCGTACAATCCTTGAATTAACTTTAACGTTTCATCCGCTGAGAATCCATATTTCTTATTCGCATCCACCTGGAGTGAAGTCAAATCATACATCCTTGGATTGCCTTCTTTTCCTTCCTTCTGCTCAAAAGAAGTAATTTCAAATTCCTTATCCTTTAAATACTCCAATCCTTGATCCGCTTTATCCTTTGTTCTTAGTCTAGAAATCTGACAAGCAAATTCTTGTTTCTTATACTTTGTTTTTAATTCCCAATATTCACGAACGTCAAAGGCTTCAATTTCTTTATGACGCTGAACAATCATGGCTAAAGTTGGCGTCTGAACTCGCCCTATAGACAACGTTGATTTACCTTGCCCAAATTTCTTCGTAAAAAGACGCGTTCCATTGATGCCCAGCATCCAGTCGCCCATTGCCCTTGCGGTTCCAGCTTGATACAGGTTGTCATAGTTCTCTGATGGTTGTAAGGACTGAAAGCCCTCTTTGATTGCTTCTTCAGTCAATGAAGAAATCCACAATCTTTTAATTGGAACAGCACATTTTGCTTTTAATAAGACCCAACGTTGAATCAATTCTCCTTCTTGCCCAGCATCCCCGCAATTGATAACCTCATCACAATTTTGAACCAATCGCGCTATAGTATTGAATTGCTTTTCTACCCCTTGATTATCTATAAGTTTAATGCCAAAATTCTCCGGAGCGATTGGTAAATCTTCTAATTTCCAATATTTCCAATTCTCATTATAATCATGAGGTTCTTTTAATGTACACAGATGCCCAAAAGTCCAGGTAACTTGATACCCGTTCCCTTCAAAGTAACCATCATTTCTTTGCTTCGCTCCTAAAATCTCCGCAATATCTTTGGCTACACTTGGCTTTTCTGCAATACAAACTTTCATTTTTATTTATGGACGTATTTAACAATGCTATAACTAGACTTATGTCTATCATCTCGCTCTTGTACTAGTAAAGTTTTCACGCTCCAATCACACAATTCAAAAGATGGGAAAAACGTATCGGCCCCATAATCATCATTAACATGTGTAATTAACATCTCATCAATTAAATTCTCATTAAGTGCGAGCTTATATATTTCTCCACCTCCAATAATGAAAAGTGTCTTATCACTTTCTTGTTTTTTTAATTCTACTAATTCTTGAACCGAATTTAATACTGAACAGTTTTTTGCGAGAAAGGCTTTGTTTCTAGTTAGAATAATATTCTCTCGATTAGGCAAAGGTCTATATTTTTCTGGAATTGACTCGAAATTTTTTCTTCCCATTACAACTGCATGACCTACTGTTGTTTCTTTAAAGAATTTCATGTCGTTTGGGAGGTACCACATTAAATCATTATTCCTACCAATTCCTCTCGCTTTGTCCATCGCCACAATTAACACACACTTCATAAAACCTGATTAAACAGCCACAGCTCCCTTAATATGAGGATGCGGATCATAATTTATTAATTCAAAATCTTCATACGTGAATGAAAAAATATCTTTCACGTTTGGATTTATTTTCATTGTCGGCAACGTTTTACAATCACGACTTAATTGCAATTCAACTTGTTCCATGTGGTTACTGTAGATATGTGCATCACCAAATGTATGAATGAAATCACCTACTTTAAGGTCGCATACTTGAGCAATCATCATAGTCAGCAGAGCATAAGACGCGATATTAAAAGGAACCCCTAGAAAAGTATCTGCACTTCTCTGGTAGAGTTGACAGCTTAATTTACCATCAGCGACATAAAATTGAAACATTGTATGGCATGGTGGAAGGGCCATATTGTCGACATCTGCAACATTCCATGCTGAAATCAAATGTCTTCGAGAGTCTGGATTATTTTTAATTGCATCGACCAATTTTGTGATTTGATCAATTGTACCACCTTTTCCATCGGGCCAAGATCTCCATTGATGACCATAAACAGGACCTAAGTTACCTTTCTCATCTGCCCATTCGTCCCAGATTCTTACTTTATTTTCTTGTAAGAATTTAATATTTGTATCTCCTTGAAGAAACCAAAGCAACTCGATAATAATTGACCTTAAGTGTAATTTCTTAGTCGTAATACATGGAAATCCTTGACTTAAATCAAAACGCATTTGATAACCAAAAACTGATGTAGTTCCTGTGCCTGTTCGGTCTTCTTTGCGGGTTCCGTTCTCAACTATATGTTTTAATAATTCGTGGTATTGCTTCATTTTCTATGGTCAATTATTCTATTGACTCGAAATTAGTTTATTTGGCACTAAAGACAAAGAGAATGTTGGTAAATGCATGGATTGTTGAAAAGTAAATCTCACTATTTTTTTTGAATGTATTTGCATTCTAACATAATACGATTTTTTGTAACTTCGCACTATGGTTAAACTTATTTTAACACTTCTATTGATACTACCAATTTCTCTTTCAGCTCAGAAAGAGTACACATTAAAATCCCGTTTTTTAGGACAATATAAAGGTGAAATTTCTTCATATAATATTGACACTGGAAAAAAAATAATGAAGGTTAGTTCTAGTGCTATATATATTGAACTTGAAAAAGAAAAAATAACGATAACAATCGGAAACAATCAATTAACTGGAACATATACCGTCATGTTCAAAGCCAAGAAATATTTCCTAATCGACGCACGCATTGAGGATCAATTAGCAACTGAACGAATAATTGTTTACAAGCGTGGTCGGAAGCTTTCTAGAGACGGAATGTATCCTCAACCAGTTACTGAACTGTTGAAGTACTAGAAAAAAAGTGACCTATTTCTTTCGTTAGACTTTCAGCATCCTCAATATGAATCATATGTCCAGTCTCCGGAATCACGACACATTCAAGATTATATAAATCAGCAAGTTTTTTCATTCGTGAAAAAGGAACTACTGTGTCTTTTTCTCCTTGAACTATTAAGATTGATTCTCTTCTATCCTTCACAAGACTTATGTTGTCAATTCGCTGACTCATTGCAATCGAAATTTTGGCTATATCATCTGCGGCCATTTTATTTGCTTCATTGATCAATTGCACAACATGCTCATTTTTCTCCACTGGATCAATGAATAAATTCGGAATAACTTCGTAAATAAACAATGACTTGTTTTTCATTACAATACTTGCTACTCTTTCTCGCTCGAGTCTCTTTTGCTTATCATCAGACCAAAAATTGGAGTTCAACATTACCAGCTTCTCTATTCTCGGAGTAATTTTTAATAATTCAAGTGCAACATATCCTCCCATAGAATGAGCAACAAGATGGCAAGATTCAATACTTAGCTCATCGAGAATTTCATTAACTTGAAAAGCCATTGATTGCATTGAGATGACTTCACCTATCAATTCTGAATCCCCATGTCCTGCAAGGTCGATAAAAACATATTGCCATTCTCCAATTAATTCTAGTTCTTCCCACATAGTCATCGATTCTAAAAAACCATGTAAAAAAACAACAGGGTGTCCATTTCCGAACACCCTGTAATTTAATTTTTTAGTTGAAGGCTTATTCATTCATTAGTGTTTCAATCTCATCAACTTCGATTGGGATAGAGCCCATTAAGTTATATGGAACTCCATTCTCTTGAACAATTAAATCATCTTCAATTCGAATACCTAATCCTTCTTCTGCAATATAAATTCCCGGTTCGCAAGTGAAAGCCATCCCAGGTTTTATTGGCTCATCCCAGATACCGATATCATGTGTGTCCAACCCAATAAAATGAGAGGTTCCATGCATGAAATATTTTTTATAAGCTGGCCATGCAGCATCTTGATTCTTAATGTCTGTTTTGTCAATTAATTTAAGTCCGAGAAGCTCTGACTCCATCAATGCACCTACCTCTTTGTGATAATCGTTTAGTAAGGTTCCGGGCGTCAACATTTTTTCGGCAGATTTTTTAACACGAAGCACAGCATTATATACATTTTTTTGACGTTCCGTATATCTTCCACTAATTGGAAAGCATCGGGTTAAATCTGAAGCATAATTGGCATATTCGGCACCAACATCCAACAAAATAACATCGCCACTTTTACATTGTCCATTATTTTGAATATAATGTAAAACACAAGCATTTGCTCCAGAAGCCACAATTGGCGTATAGGCAAATCCACTTGAACGATTCATGAGGAATTCATGATTGAGCTCTGCTTCTATTTCATACTCCCAAATGTTGGGCTTAATAAATTTAAGGATTCGCTCAATGCCTGATTTAGTTATGTTACATGCATTTTGCATTAATTCAATTTCAATATCATTCTTGACCGAACGAATCTGATGCATAATTGGAGCGCTTCTTCCCACAGAATGAGCTGGATAATCCTTTTTCACTTGTTCAATGAATCTATCTTCTCTTGTTTGAACTGAAGTATCAGCACGTAAATGTTCATTTGTGTTTAAGTAAATTGTATTCACTTCGCACATCATTTGCTTAAAGATTCTATCGAAGTCCTGTAACCAATAAACTGTTTTTATCCCTGAGGTGTCAAATGCATTCTTTTTATCAAGTTTTTCCCCTTCCCAAACGGCAATATGCTCATTAGTTTCCTTCAAAAATAGTACTTCTTTATGCATTTCATTCTTAGAATTAGGAGAAATGACAAGAATACTTTCTTCCTGATCAACCCCTGACAATGCGAATATATCTCTATGTTGCTGAAAAGGCATTGTACTATCTGCACTTATTGGATAAATGTCATTTGAATTAAAAACTGCCAAAGCGTTTTCTTCCATTTGGCCTACAAATTTCTTTCTGTTATCAATAAATAAACGGCTATTAATTCTATCGTATTTCATAATCTAAAAATGATTGAATGTGAAGTTACATAATTCTATATAAAACAAAAGTAATCATCCCACTAAATGGTTAAATTTAAGAACGTAAATAGATTACGTTCTTAGGTTAGATATTTGTAATGAATAAAGAACGCAATATGAATTTAGAAACAAAAACAATCAGCATAACAAGTCTTCAATTTGAATCAAACGATCCTGAAGTACTTGTGAAAGGAATTATTAAAATTGGTCATCTTGAACATACTACAGATGTATTAATTTCGCAGACTCAGCTAAATAAAATTATCAATCAGCTAAAGAAACAAAATTCTCATTTTGATTTAAATTCGCACTTATTGGTAGAAAAAATGTACAACAGCGAATTAATGTACACAGCATCCTTCAATAGCAGTGTTAATACACAATTATACCTTCACGAATTGCTTAACATTCAGCCATACATCCAAATATGTGCTTAGAAAATCACAGTCATTAGGCAACTTTCTGATTATTTTGTCGTAATTTAGACATCGATTAAGTAGAGCTTATACTTAATCATAAAATTAAGTGAATTAAATTATGTATAAAATAACTATATTAACTATTGGAGTATTTATTTTCCTCTCTACATCTTGTACTAAGCATGAGATTATTCCAGCACCTACACCAAAAGTAGATTTATTGGCTCATTTTGAAGGGGTTATTGGTGGTCAGTTCATTGAATACACAGAAAATGTTGATGGCTATAACGGCCTTTCAGAAATCGCAACACAGTCTTCTTCAGGAATTAACAATGCGCAATATTTCTTCTCAATGCAATCTCCAAGTTCAATCCCTTATATACAAATTGGACTCGGAAGTATGATTTGGAATTCAGCTTCGGGGACTACAGTACCTGATTTAACATTGTTTAATAGTTTTTTCTCTTCAAATGATACACCTCCATATACAGATGATGCAATTTCTGGTTTTGAAGTTACTTACCACTCATTAAGCGGTAGAGATTTTGAATCGAAAGGGTTCAGTGTAAATAGTCAAAATGTTGTTTACAATGGTGTTGTTCAAGAATCTGATGCGACAGGAGACTATTCTAAGTTTGTTTGCTCATTCGATTGCTATATATACAATACAGTTGTCGACCCTGTTACCTTAGACGAAACAACAGATTCTTTGTTGGTAGAACAAGCAATATATACTGGCTGGTATCAGAGATAGTGTCTTTCACTAAACTATTGTCTGAATGAGTAAAGGTTTGAAAATAGCGATTATTGGTGATTACAATTTCACCTATAACTCACATCATGCAACAAATCTCGCCATAGACCATTCTGCTAATTTTTTAGATGTAGATATAAATTATTACTGGATAAAATTAAATGAGGTCGCTAAATTCAAGCCTCAAAATTTTGCGCAGTACGATGGTTATTTAGTTGCTCCAGGCCCTATTACAAATCCCTTTTTTCTTCATGGTATTATCAAAGAAATAATTAATCGGAAAATACCAACCTTAATAACTGGGGACGGTTATAAAACATTAATTGAAGTATTGATCAGCACTTATCGATTAAATGGTCAACGAGAGAAGCTAATTTCAGAAAATTTGGTAGATGGTCAACAGTTTGAAAAGTTAACAATCACGCCGAAATCAAAAGAGTTTGTTAACCTTTACGAAAATTATTCTAACATTGAATTGACTGGTACGCGCTATAGTCTTTACCCTCAACTAATAGAAGGGCTTAAGAATGATATTGCCGATATTGAAGCAACCAATCAGTTTGAAGACCCAGAAATTATTAGTTTAAAAAATCATGACTTTTTTGTAGGGTGCGGATTCTGCCCTCAAATATCATCGACAAGAGAAATTCCTCACCCTTTAATCTACACTTTCTTTAAGGCTTGTTTAATTCATTTAGAAAAAGTGGGCTAATTCTCTTTTTTTTGTAAATCTTCAAAAAACTGATCAATTAAATAATTGCCACTATCAGCTGCATTTACAGCGAGAACATCACATCGTTCATTTTCAGGATGACCATTATGACCTTTCACCCAATTAAATTCAATTTTGAAGTTTGCGTGAATTTTTAAGTAACGCTTCCATAAATCAGCATTTTTCTTTCCTTTAAAATTCTTTTTCTCCCAAGCAAATACCCATTTTTTATCAATCGAATCAATTACATATTTTGAATCAGAAAATATTTTTATTTGATGCTTATTAGTTTTCAATGATTCTAGCGCAACAATGACAGCCAGTAATTCCATCCGATTATTTGTTGTCATTCGATACCCTTGAGACATTTCTTTCTCCTTCTCGTTGAAACGCATTACCACACCATAGCCTCCATTCCCTGGGTTCCCTTTCGCTGAACCGTCCGTATATATCTTTATCATTGAATTAAATTTCGTCAACAAGGTATTGAAATATTTATACACTATGGAAACTTTTATTATTATAAACGTTTCCAACGTTTATAATTCATTACATTTGTGCCATGGATGAGAAAAGGTTAGAAATTCTGGAACGTGTTTCAATTATTTATATGAAATACGGAATAAAGAGCATAACGATGGATGATCTAGCTCGTGAGTTGGCTATTTCAAAAAAAACTATTTACCGCTATTTCAAAGATAAAAACCAGTTAGTTCATTCGATTATTGAGATGAAAATAAAAATGGACCAAGCAATTTGCACAAACAATGCACAGCAGTCAATCTCAGCTATAGAAGAGATGTTTAGTGTTATGCGAATTGTCATGGAAAATATTGGTAATATCAATCCAACTGTATTTTATGACCTGCAAAAATACCACACTCAGTCATGGAAAGTCATTGATGACCATAAATGGATTTTTGTATTAAACATGATTACAAAGAATATAGAACGTGGTATAAAAGAAGGCGTTTATCGTAAAAATTTAATCACAACAATCATTGCAAAGCAATATGTAGTATCAACTGACATGATTATGAACCCTTCGATTTTCCCATGGCCTGAATTCCAATTCGATGTGTTATTTAAAGAAATAATGGAATTCCAACTCAATGGAATGGTGAACGAAAAAGGTCGAATCTTATTAAATAAATCACTATGAAAAAAACACCGTTGTTTCTCCTCGTGATTCTGTTCACTCTTTTAGCAAAGAACAGTTTAGCACAAGCTTTTAGTTTAGAGGAAGCTAAAGATTATGCAATTTCCAACAGTCTTTCGGTAACGGAAGCAAATAATGCAATTGAAATTGCCCGATTAAAGATTGCCGAAATCCGTGGAATGGGGCTGCCTCAAGTATCATTAAATGGGAGCTTTAATCATTTCATCAATTTACCTGTATCTGTTTTAGACGCTAAATTTTTTAACCCTAATGCTGCTGACGGAGAAATCATATCATTTGAAGCTGGAACTAAATACACATCAACGGGAGCCATGCAAGTAAATCAAATTCTTTTTAACGGCTCTTATATCGTTGGACTACAAACTGCAAAATTATTTTCGAAGTTACAGCAGGATGTATCAAATCAATCAAAAGAAACAGTTGTTTTCAATGTAATTCAAGCGTATCAGCTTGCCATAATATCAAAAGAAAACAAACAGTTTATTGATTCATTAGTGCTTATTTCTCAAAAATTAGTGGAGCAACAACAAAACTATCTTGATCTTGGACTAATTACTCAAGAAGAATTAGATCAATTGAAATATTCGTTCCTTAATGCAAAAACCATGTCATCATCAGCTGATATGCAAATGCAGAATACTTTAGCGATGTTAAAGCTAGCTATGGGTTATCCAATGAATGACCCGATTGAAGTAAGTAATACTATTAATGAATTACTTAACAAGGAAAGTATCTCAAAAGGAAACGATGTTCACACGAACCTTTCCTATTCAATATTGGAAAAACAAATAACCCTTTTTAGTCTTAATTTAAAAAATAACAAATTTGCTAATTTGCCCTCTTTAAACGCATTCTTTCAACAATCTTACAATGCTTATCGAAATGACTTTGGTCTCTTTAACAATGAAAAGTGGTTTTCTCAAACACTATGGGGCTTGTCTTTAAATGTTCCTGTTTTCTCTGGGTTTTCTCGTCAATCGAAAACAGCTCAAGCGAAGATAGAATTAATGGACAAAGAAAACCAATTAACTCAACTGGAGCAGCATCTCCTTTTTCAAGAGTTACAACTGCGAAACAATGTAAATAGTGCAGAAGAAAAATTATATCTTCAAAAGGAGAATGTAGCATTAGCCTCTTCAATTTATTCCAATTCAATCACTAAGGAAGTTATCGGAATTGGCAACAGTCTAGAAGTAACTCAAAAGCACTCTCAATTAATGATGGCTCAAACAGCATATATTGGCTCGTTAGTAGACGTATTTAATGCACGACTGGCAATTGATAAATTATATAACAACTTATTACAAAATAAATAAATTATGAAATCTATATCAGGAATTTTCCTTATTGTTATCGCTCTTTTGTGCTTCAGCTCGTGTGTAGAAGAAGACAAAAAAGAAGACAAAAAAGACACCACACTTCTTGTAAAAATTGACGAAGTGGTTAAGAAGAAATTTATTCATGAAATAAGAATTCAAGGTTCTATAGAAACGGATAAAAATATTCTTATCAACGCTGAAATGAGTGGACTGATCACTGGAATCTCAGTTAAAGAAGGACAAGCTGTAAGCAAAGGTCAAACTCTTGCAACAGTTGATGCTTCAATACTAGCCTCAAATATGGAAGAATTAAAAGCGCAATTAGACTACGCAGAATATATCTTCAATAAACAAGAAGAATTAAGAAAAAGAGGTGTTGGTTCAGAGTTTGAACTAAAAGCAGCTAAAAATCAAGTTATTTCTTTGCAGTCTAAGATCAAATCTATGAATATTCAAAAGGGTAAAGCAACCATACGAGCGCCTTTTTCTGGAATTATTGACAAAGTTTTTGCTCATCAAGGCCAGCTCGCCAATCCACAATCTTCGATTCTTAGATTAGTCAATAATAAAACAGTTGATGTTGTTGCGAGTTTGTCTGAAAAGCACTATTCTAGAGTCCACGTTGGGACTCCTATTAAGGTTACTTTTCCGAATTACATGGATACTTCTATTACATTGAACGTAACACATGTTGGTAATTTTATCGAACCAACCAATCGAACTTTTCGAATAATGTCCACCATTACAAATAACTCATTTTTATTACCAAATATGTTGGCTGAGTTATCTATCACTGACATTGAAGTTGAAGATGCGATGGTAATCCCATCCAAGAGCATTCTGAAAGACAAAGATAATTTTGATTTCGTTTATATCGCGGTAAAAAAAGGCAGTAAATACGTAGTTAAAAAAGTAAATATTGAGGTTTTAAATAAATTTCAAGGCGAGGCATTAATTGAGAGTGGAGCCCTCAATTTTGGAGAAAAAATCATTTCTGAAGGTGCCCGTGGTATCACAGAAGGTGATTTTGTAAAAATGAAGAAATAAGTTTTAACACAATATTTAAGAATTAAATTATGGATTCGAAAAAACAAAGTAAGCAATTTGGCTTATCGACTCTTGCCGTTAATAATAGAAAAACTGTCTTTCTTATTGCTGCAATAATATTGTTTGGTGGTTTGTTTTCTTACCATTCAATGCCAAAGGAAAATTTTCCGGAAATACAAATTCCCGAAATTTACGTTGGAATAATGAAGCCTGGATCTTCTCCTCAATACCTTTCAAAAAAAATTGCAAATACTATCGAGAAAGAAATTTCTTCGATTAAACTAGTTGATGAAATACTTTCAAATGCGGTACATGGGTATGTTACAATTCGTGTGAAATTTGACTTTAAAATGCCGGTAGATAAGGCTTTGCAAAAAGTAAAAGATGCAGTGGATGATGCTCGAGCTAAAAGCGACTTTCCAAAGCTTACGATAGAACCAAATATTTTTGCAATGGATCCATCAAAAATGCCCGTAATGAATATCAATTTACGTGGCACAAATGCATCTATGTTGAAAGATGTTGCTGAAGTGTTAGAGGACCGTATCGAAGAATTACCTGAAATTACTGAAGTTGATATTCGAGGTGTCCAGAAGCAAGAGATGACTATTGAGGTCGACCCAATTAAAGCACAATCAGTCAATGTTACAATCGAAGATATTGAAAATGCCGTTAAGGCGGAGCATCAAACTATTCCTGGTGGCGAACTCCTAGAAGATGGAATTCGTAAAACCTTGCGTATTGAAGGAGAATTCATCGATGCTGAAGAAATTGCTGATTTAGTTGTCAAACAGGATGAATTCTTACCTGTAACATTGAGCGATGTTGCAAAAGTTTACTTTGGAAATGGTGACACAACTTCTTATGCAAGAGAATTTGGAACGCCCGTTGTAATGTTGGATGTAAAAAAGCAAGCTGGGAAAAACTTACTTGTTGCATCGGATAATATCAATTTAATACTTGAAGAGGCAAAAAAAGATGGTACAATTCCAAGAAGCGTTACAATGTCGGTTACCAACGACCAATCCAACAAAACGAGAGAAATGGTTTCGAATCTAGTAAATTCTATACTACTCGGAATTCTTTTGGTTGTTGGTGTTCTTTTATTCTTTTTAGGCTTACGAAACGCTTTGTTTGTTGGTGTCGCGATACCACTATCGATGTTTATGTCATTTCTTATACTTCAAACTATGGGTGTGTCACTTAACGTTATGGTATTGTTTTCTTTGGTTTTGGCACTTGGTATGCTGGTAGATAATGGAATCGTTATTGTTGAAAACATCTACCGCCACATGGACGAAGGAGAGACTGCCACAAGAGCTGTTATTGATGGAGTTGGAGAGGTTGCGTTACCAATTATCGCATCAACGGCTACCACTTTAGCAGCATTCTTACCCCTTGCCCTTTGGCCAGGAATTATGGGAGAATTCATGAAATACTTGCCTATTACGCTTATGATTGTACTCGGATCTTCGCTGTTTGTTGCACTCGTCATCAATCCTGTTCTGGCTGTTGTGTATATGAAAGTTGGAGAACAAAAACTGAACCGTAAAAAAATACTAATCAACGCTGGTGTTTTATTAATTGTTGGGCTTGGTCTTGTTCTTCTTGGATTTTTAGGTATTGGAAATCTTTTCATGTTTATTGGGTTAATTATGTTACTCAATTTCTTCGTGCTTAATCCTGGAACGAAGAAATTTCAAAATGCTTTTTTACCTCGTCTGGAAGCAAAATATGAGCGATTCCTGATCTTTGCAATGAATGGTAAGCGTCCGCTTCAATTTTTATTCGGAACAATTAGTCTTTTAGGATTTTCTATTTTATTAATGATTCTTTTCCCTCCAAAAATTGACTTTTTCCCTATTAATCAGCCGAATTACATCAACGTGTTTGTTTCTCATCCAATTGGAACAGACATAAATGTTACTAACGAAACTGTTTTAAATGTTGAAAATAAACTGACTGAAATTCTTGCAGAATATATGGAGGAAGAAGATACCTCTGGCGTCTCAAAAGATGAGCGTTTAATTCAGTCAATAATTGCACAAGTTGGCGAAGGGACAAGCGATCCAGCACAAGGAGTCTCAAATGGAAACACCCCACACAAAGGTAGAATTACAATAAATTTCTCAGAATCGCAATTCAGAGGCAATATTCTCACGTCCGATATTTTACACAAAATTCAAGTTGAATTAAAAGATCAATTTACTGCAGATATTGAGATTTCTGTTACAAAAAACGAAGATGGACCTCCGCAAGGCGCGCCAATTAGTATAGATGTAACTGGTAGAGGGGACTATAAAGACCTAATTAATGAAGCACAGGAAATCAAATCTTTCTTAACAAAATCAGCTGTAAAGGGCGTTGAAAAGTTAAAGCTCAATGTTGAGGTGAATCGCCCTGAAATTCCAATTCGTGTAGACCGTAAACAAATTAGAAAGCTTAACGCCTCAACTTATCAAGTAGGTATGGCAATTCGAAAAGCTCTTCTCGGTCAAGAAATTGCAACGTATACGATTGATGATGAATCTTATGATATAGTTGTGAAGTTCAATAAGAAAAATAGGGAAAGTTTTGATGCATTATTAGATCAGCGCCTAATTTTCAGAAATAATAAAGGAAAACTACTAAATATTCCAATACGTTCTGTTATTGAGACTCCAAAAGAAGTTTCTACATATACTGCTGTTGTTAGAAAAGATCAAATTCCATTGGTGACAATAATATCTAATGTTACAGAAGGAATGAACGCTAATCAGGTCGTTGATTCTCTTAAAATAAAAATGGAGGCTTATGCTGCTGATGGTAAATTAAAGTCCGGTGTCGAATATAAATTTTCTGGCCAAAATGAAGAACAGGCGAAAGAAATGGCATTCTTAAGCAAGGCATTATTGATTGCCGTTTTCCTAATTTTATTAATCATTGTAGCACAATTTAATTCATACTCTATGCCTGCTGTCATTATACTGACAGTTCTATTATCACTTATCGGTGTATTGCTTGGATTATTAATCTCTCGGCAAAACTTTGTCATCATGATGACCATGATTGGCATAATATCTCTTGCAGGGGTTGTCGTGAATAATGCCATTGTGCTAATTGATTACACAAACCTTGTGAGGCGAAAAAAGCGTGAAGAATTGAATCTTAGTGAATTTGAAATTCTTCCTTACGATAAAATTGTAGCGTCAACTATAGAAGGTGGTAAGACACGTTTAAGACCTGTATTGTTAACTGCTATAACGACTATTCTCGGCTTAATTCCTTTAGCAATTGGATTCAATATTGATTTCTATAGTTTTTTCACGACCTACGATGCTAAGATCTATATGGGAGGTGACAACAACGTGTTTTTCTCTCCAATGTCTTGGGCAATTATATATGGATTGACGTTTGCAACATTCTTGACATTGATTATTATACCTTCTCTTTATTTGTTGATGTTTAGATTGAAAATCTGGATTTACAAGTCCTTTGGTTGGAAAATGAGGAGTAATTTATAATGATTAAATAAAATTGACTTTTGATTTAACTTATCATTAATCGACTATAAAACAGTGCTGGTCGAATAATTAAAAAATAAATTAGGTGATAGGATTCCAAGAGTTAATCTGCATAGATTCTATCAGTTGATTTTTTTCATCTATCAATTGCAAATAGTCTTCTTTTAAAGTATCTAAACCCTATCAAACAAGAGAATTCTGAAAATGTCAAAATAAATTAAGCGATAAAGATTGTTTTATTTAACAAAAGAGTCTCTGTAAATTTGAAATGTAAAGATTAATCCAAATATGATTTATCATATCTAATAATCTTTTTCAGTGAATAGTGGTTAGGTTAGGTTATGATAGAGCAGCTCTCCCGAGTTTGCTCTATCTTTTTTTATACCCCTACCAATCTTCTTTTTCTAAAGAAAATAACTCATCAAATTCCATTTTAAACACTGATGCGATTTTCAATGCAAGAATCGTAGATAGATTATATTTACCCAGTTCAATTGCGTTAATGGACTGGCGACTAACCCCAACACATTTAGCCAAATCTGCCTGAGTCATATTGTTTCTAGCGCGTTCGATTTTTATATTATTCTTCATGCCTTAATTGTCTTTTCGATTTTGACATCACCCAATTAAAACGGATGACAAAAAAGATGAGTATAGTAAACATGTTCACGATCATGACCATAAAAAATGCCATTTCATAAACGAACAAAACGGATAAAAGCAATACCCCATAATTTAAATAAGTTGCCCAAACAAGTGATTCAAGTCTTGTTTTCGCGATAAACTCATCTTCCACTTTTTCTCTTGAAAATGAAATTAATCCAAGACCAAGAATCAACAATCCTGCGATAAGTTCATCTAAGAAGTTCGTTTCCACCACGGAGAAAAATTCTACTGGACTTAAAAACCTTTGACGAATTAACGCATACACATTGAAGTCCATGAAGTCAGGAGTATTTGAAATAAGAAATGAATACATTAAAGCTACCACTCCCAATGCTAAGAGAACAAAGCCTACTCGCTTTAGATAATGCGGAAATAAATAATTAAATTTCATATGATATGTGTTAAATTAGACTCTAAATGTAATGTTTACTTTACAATAAGCAAAACAAACATTACTTTATTAACATAACTTAACAAGCCATTCAAAAAGGAATACCTTAAATAATGATAGACGATAAGGCTTTTTTTACCTCATCAACTTCCCAACTGCGTCTCTGTGCTAGATCTTCAACTTGATCCATTTGTATCTTTCCAACTCCGAAATATTTTGCATTAGGGTTTGCAAAATACCACCCCGAGACACTCGCTGTTGGATACATTGCCAGATTCTCCGTCAACTCTACTCCTGTTCGTTCTGTTGCGTTTAGCAATTCAAATAATCCAATTTTCTCTGTATGGTCTGGGCAAGCTGGATATCCAGGTGCTGGTCGAATACCTTTATATTGTTCTTTAATCAATGCTGAATTGTCTAAATCTTCAACACCGGCATATCCCCAATAGTCTTTTCTAACCTTTTCATGCAAGAATTCTGCAAAAGCTTCAGCTAGCCGGTCTGCCAATGCTTTCAGCATAATTGAATTATAGTCGTCATGATCCGCTTCAAAATCAGCTAATTTACCTTCAATAGCCAAACCAGAAGTCACCACAAACCCTCCAATATAATCTTCAACTCCCGTACTTTTCGGAGCAATAAAGTCAGAAAGAGCAAGGTTATCTGCCTTCGCTGCTTTCTTTATTTGTTGACGTAACGTACGTTGCACATACAACAGCTCATCATTCTCTCCGTATATTTCTATGTCATCATTAACAGAATTTGCCCTAAAAAGGCCAATCACTCCTTTTTGAGTTATCCAATTCTCATTCGCGATTCGTTTCAACATTTCTTGCGCATCCTTAAAAACACTGGTTGCTTCTTGTCCAACAATATCATCACTAAGAATCTGTGGGTATTTACCATGCAATTCCCAAGTTCTGAAAAATGGTGTCCAATCTATATAGTCAAGCAATTGCTCAGTAGTAACGCTAATTTCTTTGACCCCCAACTCCTTTGGCTTAAACACTTCTTGAGTTGACCAATCCAATTTCATTGCATTCGACCTTGCATCATCAATTGAAATCATTTGCTTTTTAGCTCTGTTTTTCTGATGATGTACTCTAACTTTTTCGTATTCCTCTTTAATACTACTTATAAATCCTTCTTTTTTCTTGCCCAACAATTGTTCTACTACAGTAACAGATCTGGAAGCATCCAAGACATGAACAGTTTGATCTATATTGAAGTGCTCATCAATTTTCACTGCTGTATGAACGCGGGAAGTTGTAGCTCCACCGATCAATAACGGTATTGCCAAATTGGCCTTTTGCATTTCTTTTGCAACAGTCACCATTTCATCTAAAGAAGGAGTAATAAGCCCGCTTAAGCCAATCACATCAACTTTTTGCTTCACTGCTTCTTCGATAATTTTTTCAAAAGGCACCATTACTCCAAGATCGATGATGTCGTAATTATTGCAACTTAAAACAACACCGACAATGTTCTTACCAATATCATGCACATCGCCTTTAACAGTTGCCATTAATACTTTACCAGAAAACGACTGCTTTCCTCCTTTTTCCTCTTCAATAAAAGGTAAAAGGTAGGCCACTGCCTTTTTCATAACTCTTGCAGATTTGACAACTTGAGGCAAGAACATTTTCCCGCTACCAAAGAGATCTCCAACTACATTCATCCCATCCATCAATGGACCTTCAATTACTTCAATCGGGCGCTCAAAAGTTAATCTACACTCTTCTGTATCTTTGATTATGTAATCTGTTATTCCTTTTACGAGTGAATAAGATAAACGCTCATTCACGTTCTTTTCTCTCCAGGTTAAATCAACCACTCGCTGCTTACCCTTTTCTCCCTTCAGTGATTCTGCAATTTCCAAAAGACGTTCTGTGGCATCATCCCTTCGATTAAGCAATACATCCTCTACTCTTTCTAACAGATTCTCTTCAATATTGTCGTAAATCTCCAACATAGATGGATTGACAATCCCCATATCCATACCATTCTTAATCGCATGGTACAAAAAGGCTGAATGCATGGCTTCCCGCACAACATTGTTGCCTCTAAAAGAGAATGAAACGTTGGACACGCCTCCACTAACGTGAGCTCCTGGTAAATTATGACGGATCCATTTTGTAGCGTTAAAAAAATCTACTGCGTTGTTATTATGTTCTTCCATTCCTGTCGCAACAGGAAAAATATTGGGATCAAAAATGATGTCTTCACACGGAAAATGTACTTTTTCTATTAAGATATCATACGATCGTTTACAAATCTCTATTCGTCTCTCGTAATTATCAGCTTGACCATTTTCATCAAAGGCCATAACGATTATGGCTGCACCATATCGTTTAACTTTTTTTGCATAGTGAATAAAACTCTCTTCTCCTTCTTTCAAGGAAATTGAATTTACTACTCCCTTACCTTGTACGCATTGTAGTCCAGCTTCTATAATCTCCCATTTTGAGCTATCAATCATCACTGGTACACGCGCAATATCTGGTTCGGCAGCAATTAAATTTAAGAATTTAACCATCGCTTCAATACCATCAATCATTCCTTCATCCATGTTCACATCGATGATTTGGGCGCCGCCCTCCACTTGTTCTCTAGCAACGCTAAGTGCCTCGTCAAAATTATCGTCCTTTATTAAACGAAGAAATTTTCTAGAGCCAGTAACATTTGTGCGTTCTCCAATGTTTATGAAATTACTTTCGGACGTGACAATTAAAGGTTCTAAACCAGACAGTCTTAAATTCTTTTCTTTAGACATTCTCTTCTATTTCTCGAGGTGAATATTTTTTTGCCAGCTCAGCTATTGCGTGAATATGATCAGGTGTTGTTCCGCAACAACCTCCAATAATATTGACAAGACCTTCATCTAAATAATCCTTGATTTGTTCAGCCATTAATTCTGCTGTTTCCTCGTATTCTCCAAATTCATTTGGTAATCCTGCATTTGGATGAGCGCTTACACCAAATTTAGAATTCTTATTCAGCACTTGTAAGTAAGGTCTCATCATTGAAGCGCCCAAAGCACAATTCAAACCTACGGTTAGCAGATCCATGTGTGAAACAGAAATTAGAAAAGCGTCTGTTGTTTGTCCTGTCAATGTTCTCCCACTTTGATCTGTGATTGTACCCGAGACCATTATTGGTATTTTCTTTTCTTTTTCTTCAAAACAGTCATCGATAGCAAACAAGGCCGCTTTTGCGTTCAATGTATCAAATACGGTTTCTACCAAGAGTAAGTCAACACCTCCATCCATCAAAGCGCTCACCTGTTGTTTATATGCAGTAACAAGTTGATTGAAAGTAATTCCACGGAAACCAGGATCATTCACATCTGGAGAAATCGAAGCTGTTCGGTTCGTTGGGCCAACAGATCCTGCAACAAATCGTGGCTTTTCCGGTTCATTTTTAGTGAATTCATCTGCCACTTCCCTTGCAATTTTGGCACTTTGGAAATTTATATCGTAGACAGCATGCTCTAAATTATAATCGGCTTGCGCAACTGTAGTGCCAGAAAAAGTATTTGTTTCTGCTATATCGGCTCCAGCAGAAAAATAAGCTGCATGAATTTCCTTAATAATATCAGGACGTGTTAGGGACAGTAAATCATTGTTTCCTTTTAAGGGTTGCTCATGATTTTCAAACCATCCTTTTCTAAAATCTTCTTCCTCTAATTCATAACGCTGAATCATTGTACCCATAGCACCATCAAGCACTAAAATTCTATCCCGTAAAATTGATTTAATATCTTTCATCTGTATATACTTCAATTTATAGACATGAAGCTCACCCGATGAAGCCTAAACTTATCTTGATCAAATTTGATCGGAATTGGCACCTTTTTCTATAGTTGAATAGGTTGCCAAGGTTTCAAAGGGCCTTTCCCTCCACCTTTCTTCATAAGCCTATAAACCAAAAGTAAACCGAATAAATGTTTATTCAAAGAAAAATCGCCAACAAATTAAGCATTCTATCGTATATTTGAATTGAAATGAAAAAAATTCTCTTTCTTTTTCTTTTAATTTTTAACTATTCATTTAGTCAACTTTTTACAGATTCAAACTTACCAATTGTATTAATTACAACTCCTGTTGAACAATCAATTATGGATGATCCAAGAATAGTTGCTCAAATGGGAATAATTAACAATGGGTTTAACGTTCGCAATTACATCACGGATCCATTTACGAATTACAACGGAAGAATAGAAATAGAAATTCGGGGTTCAACCTCTCAGCAATATCCAAAGAAAGGTTATGGATTTGAAACTCAAGATGTTTTGGGAAATAACCTTGAAGTTTCAATCCTTGGTATGCCTGTTGAAAATGACTGGATTCTTTATGGCCCTTACCCAGATAAACCAATGGTTCGAAATGCATTAACATTTGACATCGCTGAGAAAATGGGGCACTATGCTTCTGCATATCGCTATTGTGAATTAGTCATTGATGGTGATTATCGTGGTGTCTATATGATGATGGAACGGATCAAGCGAGATTTAAATCGTGTCAACATCGCAAATCTTCATTCGCCCAATTTATGGGACGATACGTTAACAGGGGGTTATATCGTTAAGGTTGATAAATTAACCGGTGAAGTTGGATATTCTTGGCCTTCTAACTATAATAGTGAAGTCGTATTTCAATTTCATGATCCTGAGTTTGATGAAATTAATAGCTTACAGGCCAGTTATATGGAATCATTTATTTCCGAATTCGAGGATGTTATTAACGGACCTCAGTTCGATGATCCAACAAATGGTTATCAAAAGTACATTGACCCAACATCATTCTATGATTTTTTTATTCTCCAAGAACTAGGAAGGACTGTCGATGGATATCGCTCTAGTTCATTTATTCACAAAGATAAAAACGGATTTGCATGGAACGCCAAACTTGTTGCAGGGCCTATGTGGGACTTTAATTTGTCTTATGGAAATGCTGATTATTGTAATGCTGATTTAACAACAGGTTGGCAATATGATTTTGACGAAATATGTAACTTCAGTACTTCCATTCCTTTTTGGTGGGAGAAATTATTACAGTCTCCAACTTATGCAAATGGATTAAAATGCCGTTGGGAGGAATTAAGAAATGGAGTATTGCGAACGGATAACATCAATTATTTCATTGATTCTGTTGCCGCATATATAGAAGAAGGAAGAATTCGAAATTTCCAAAGATGGCCGATTATTGGGCAGTATGTGAATTGGAATGGTTTCGTTGGGCAGACCTATTTAGAAGACTTAAATTACCTTAAAACATACATTGAAAATCGTTCGATATGGATAGATAATAACTTAGCGGGGACATGTTCTTTAGCGATTAATGAGCTAGGATTTATTCCCGAATATCACAAAATTTGGCCGAATCCATCATCAAATAAAATTAATCTTGGAATATCTCTGTTTCAACCTGGCATTCTTCATTTTAAACTCTATGATATAACCGGCAAACTAATTCAAGAATGGCCTTTAGGAAAACACACCCAAGGAAGTCATGCTTTTCAAATCTCAGAATTAAACATTAAATCAGGGGTTTATTTGTATTCTGTAGAACTAAATAATGAAATGCTATATCAAGGCAGAATTATTAGGAATTAGTTACCTTAAAATACTTTTATGAATTTACCGTTTATGTATTTTGTTGGCGCTTAAACTTTAAAATCCTTATTTTCGGGGAATTAAATCTAAACAAATCAAATGAAAAAAAATCTGATGTCTGCTTTGTTGTGTATCACAAGTCTATCCGTGAGCGCACAAGCGAATAAAATCGAGTTTGAACAATACAAACTTAAAAATGGCATGAACGTCATTTTACATGAAGATCACTCAACACCGATTGTGGCTGTTACAGTACTTTACCATGTTGGTTCTAAAAATGAATTTGCTGAACGAACTGGTTTTGCCCACTTTTTTGAACATTTAATGTTTGAAGGTTCGGACAATATTGGAAGAGGGGAATATATGAAAACAGTTGCTGCTAATGGAGGTATTCTAAATGCAAATACATCATTTGACCGTACCTTTTACTTTGAAATTCTTCCTTCAAATCAATTGGAATTGGGTTTATGGATGGAGTCAGAGCGTTTACTTCATTTGAAAGTAGATTCTATTGGCGTTCAAACACAACGAGAAGTTGTAAAGGAAGAATACCGACAATCTGATAATCAACCTTATGGTTCATTTTTAAGAGAAATGTTCAGCCGTGCATTCGAAAAACATTCATACAATTGGGTTCCAATTGGATCACTTGACCATTTGAACGAGGCGACTATCGAAGAATTTATTGAATTCTATAAAACATACTATGTTCCTAATAATGCAACACTTTCTATTGCTGGAGATTTCGATAAAAAACAATTAAAAAAATGGATTGAAACTTACTTTAGCCCTATTCCACGAGGTACTAAAGAAATGCATCGTCCAACAATAATGGAGCCAATCAAAAACAAGGAGATTAGAGACACTGTCTATGACAATATTCAGCTTCCAGCTGTGATGATGGGTTATCACACACCTGCTCAAGGAACGTCTGATGCATACGCGGTTGATATGCTAGCACAAATTCTTTCTCAGGGAAATAGTTCTCGTTTGCAAAAAAGCATTGTCGATGAGCAAGAAAAAGCACTCTTTGTTGGTGCATTTCCTTTTCCATCTGAAGATCCAGGACTTTCTTTAATGTTTGGTATACCAAATACTGGAGTAGATATTGTTGATTTAGAAAAAGCAATTGATTCAGAAGTGGAAAAATTACAGTACGAATTAATTTCTGAAAAAGAGTTTCAAAAATTGAGAAATCAAATAGAGAACAATATGATTTCCCAAAATTCAACCGTTGAAGGAATAGCTGAAAGTTTAGCAAATTATTACATCTATTATGGAGATGCCAATCTAATTAATACAGAAATTAGTCGCTATATGAAAGTAACTCGTGAAGATATTCAACGTGTTGCAAAAGAATACTTCAGAACGGATAATCGAGTAGTGTTATACTACCTTCCAAAGGAAAATAAATAATCGCTTTTTAAAAAAATAGAAATGAAAAAAATAATCTCAATCCTATGTGTATTAACACTAATCTTTAGTGTTTCCGGACAAAAACTAGATAGAAGCATAGTACCTTCACCTGGTCCCGCACCTGAAATAAATCTAGGTAAAATAGAATCTTTCACTTTAGAAAATGGGTTAAAAGTATTCGTTGTAGAAAATCATAAGCTCCCTAAAGTATCGTATTCTTTACAATTAAACATCGACCCAATAATGGAAGGGGATATGGCTGGATACATTACTATAGCTGGTGATTTGATTGGCAGAGGAACAAGTACTAGAACGAAGCAAGAAATTGATGCGGAAATCGATTTTATTGGCGCGAGTCTTAGTACTTTTTCAAGTGGAGCCTTTGGTACTTCATTGAAGAAGCATCAAGAAAAATTGTTGACTTTAATGTCTGACGTTGTCATGAATGCCGATTTCAAGCAGGAGGAGTTAGAGAAGATTAAAAAGCAAATGATTTCGGGGCTTGCTAGCGAGAAAGACAGTCCAGATGCAATTGCATCAAAGGTTGCATCAATTCTTTTATACGGGAAAGATCACCCATATGGTGAGTATTCTTCAGAAGAGTCTATTGAAAATGTAACTTTATCAAAATGTAAAGAATATTACACCACTTATTTCAGACCAAATGTTTCATACATGGCTGTTGTTGGTGACATCACTCTTGAAGAAGCGAAAAAGAACGTTGAGAAGTATTTTGGTGAGTGGAAAAAGGGGAAAGTTCCTTCTTACGAATATAAAACACCTAAATCGCCTTCAAAAACTCAAGTAGCTTTTGTACACAAAGAAGGATTAACTCAATCTTCAATCAATATCACTTATCCAATTGATTTAAAGAAAAACAATCCTGATGTTATCAAAGCAACCATCATGAATTCTATTCTTGGAGGAAGTGGAACAGCGAGACTATTTATGAATCTAAGAGAAGGTCATGGTTATACTTACGGTGCATACTCTCGAATAAATTCTGATCAACTTGTAGGTAGCTTCAATGCTTCAGCTAAAGTTAGAAATGAAGTAACTGATAGCTCATTGGTTCAATTCAATGTGGAATTAAATAGAATAATCAAAGAGAAAGTATCGGAAGAAGATTTACAAGATGTTAAGAGTTATATGACTGGAACTTTTGCATATTCATTACAAAATCCACAAACCATTGCTCGCTTTGCAATCAATACAGACAAGTATGAACTTCCAAGTGATTATTATGCAACATACTTAAAACAAATTTCAGCTGTGACTATTGATGATATTCAAGAAATGGCAAAAAAATACATCCGCCCTAACAACGCATTAATTTTAATTGTTGGTGACAAAGAGATAGGCAAAACTACCGCGCCTTTTTCTGCAAATGAATCAGTTGATTACTATGATATTGATGGAAACGTTTATGTTGAGCCTATGATGGATGCCCCAGAAGGTGTTACCGCTGAATCTGTGATTGAAAACTCTATTAAAGCTGTTTATGGAATGACACCTGGCAAAGAGTTGACAAAAATGTTAGGGAAACAAAAAGACATCACAATCAATATGACAGCTTCAATTCAAGGACAGTCTTTAGACGTTGTTCGTAAACAAAAGGCTCCTAATAAATTCTTGACAGAGATGACCATGAGTGGAATGGTTGTTCAGAAGAAAGTGTTTAACGGAACAACTGGTAAGAACAGTGGAATGAGAGGAGCAAGTGACATCGAAGGGGAGGAATTGGAAGATTTAAAAACCAGTTCTATTATGTTTGCTGATACAAAATACAAAGAATTAGGTTTCAAATTTGAATTGCTTGGGATGGAAGAAGTTGAAGGTAGTAATGCCTATAAACTCACCGTAACTTCTCCAAATGGAAAGGACGAAACACACTGGTATAATGTGAAAAGTGGTTTTCAGGTAAAGTCAATGACGATCGAAACTGATGATGAATCTGGAGAATCAATGACAATTGTAACTACTTTAGAAGATTATAAGTCATACGAAGGTATTAGCTATCCTTATATTGTTACTCAAAGCTTTGGTCCTCAATCTTTAAAAATGGAAATTAAAAGTATAGAGGTTAATTCGAAAATGAAAGATGACGTTTTTGAATAAATCGTCTAAAATTAATGTTTTGGTTTTCAGTAAGAATTTTACTGGGGACTTTTTTTATTAATTCAATAAGGCGACATGTCGAAAAAACTGCTTTGTATCAGAAGTATTTTTTATACTGGCAATGACATTGAAAGAGAGAATTTCGCTTATTTCTCAATAATCGCAGCATGTTGGGACTAAATAGTGGGTGATCAACATTTATACTCAAGATAATATTAATACTTTTACATAAAAAAAATGTCGGAGCAACGCACAGAATTGGAGAAGTTAGGAGAATTTGGACTAATTGATCATTTAACGCAAAATTTCACCACTAAAAATAAGCGAACAATTCTAGGGGTTGGTGATGATGCAGCTGTGTTAGCTCTTTCTAAGAATGAGTCCCAATTGATTTCAACTGACATGCTAATTGAAGGTGTACATTTCAATTTAATGTACATGCCCCTAAAACATCTTGGCTACAAAGCAGTTGCAACTAATGTATCAGATATTTGCGCAATGAATGGTATTGCAGAGCAGATAACTGTTTCTATTGCTGTTTCTAATCGTTTTCCCGTGGAAGCTTTAGAAGAATTGTACGATGGTATCAATACAGCATGTAAGCACTACAATGTTGACTTAATTGGTGGAGACACATCTTCCTCATTGTCTGGTTTAACGTTGAGCATTACCGTTCTTGGTCGAGCTGAAAATGATGTAATCACCTACAGAACTGGTGCGAAAGAACATGATTTAGTTGTTGTTACTGGGGATTTAGGAGCAGCATATGTTGGGCTTCAACTCTTAGAACGAGAGAAAGAAGTGTATAATGCAAATCCAAATATTCAACCTGATCTGGATGGTCATGATTATATCATTGAAAGACAATTAAAGCCAGAGGCGCGAGTTGACATTATAAAGTTTTTAAAGGACTTGGGTGTTATTCCAACTTCAATGATTGACATTTCTGATGGTCTAGCATCTGAAGTCCTTCACTTATGTAAATCGAGTAAGGTTGGTTGTCAAATTTACGATGAAAAAGTTCCCATTGATGGACAAACCTCTATGACTGCGATTGAATTTAATCTTGATCCAAATACTTGTGCAATGAATGGAGGTGAAGATTACGAACTTCTTTTCACTATTTCACAGTCTGATTACGATAAAATTAAAGGAAATCCTCATATGACAGTTATTGGTCACATAACTGATAAAAAGAATGGCTCTTATTACGTTGACAAACAAGGCGCAGCGATTGAATTAAAAGCACAGGGCTGGAGTCACTTTGACTAGACACATTATGATGCTGCTTTAATCGTTTGATGGTATCTTTCTCTGATTAGATTTTCGAATGTTTTCCTCTTCAATTTAGCTTCTGCCCATGCGGTAAAGTCAAAATAATCTAAGGCTATACTTTCGTATGAATTGGTCGCTATTCGAGTTAAACTGACATGTAAATCGTCCCACAAATTTTCTGCTTCAAAAGGATCTTCGCATTTAATGAATTCCCCAACAAATTGTAAAAATATAGTCTCAAAACCATACATCCTATTACGTGTTTTAAAGAATCTTAATGTGTTTTTTAGTGAGTATGGTAGAAGCTTATCGCTCTTTAGTTCAATTTGGATTAGAAGGTCAAGTAAGTGTGTGTAAGCAATAATATCTTCTTTCTTATCTAATCTATTGTCATTAAGTATCCTATTAATCCATGAATGTGCATCGCTAAACTTACCCACTCCCATTGAAGCAACCGCCATTTTAAAGCACAAGTATGCCTTTCTTATTGGTACAATTTTATCATCAAACTCTATTAATTTCTCTTGAATAGTGCTCCCCACTTTTTCTGCATTTTCAAACTCTCCTTTTCTTAAGCAAATATTGAGCTCAATACTCGTAATACTAGAAAACAATTTAATTGCAAGGTCTTCATTCACTGCAGTTGAGGGAATCATTTTTTTTAACTGAAATAAATGCCGGTACGATTCTTTATAATATCCTAATTTATCAGCGACATGAATTGCATTTGTATAGACCGAGACCTGTTTATTACTTTCAATTTGAGTGTTGAAGTCTGACTTAAAAAGAGCTAAATTTTTATTAAGGTTAAATAAAGAATTCTCTAGGTCATCAATGGAATAAAAGTATGCACTTTTAATGTGGTAATACAGGTACTTTGTTTCTATGCTGTAAATTTCATTGACGTTGATAGTAAAAACATCATCACAAATCGATCGGTAAAGATCTACGTCTTTTTTCGATCTCGATTTTCCCTGTTTTGATAATTGTGTAAATAATTTACTTTTTACAGACCATAATTTCGAAAACTGTTTTAGCCTTGCGATGTTATCTCTATCCTTCTCATAGATCTCATCAATTGAGTCATGAGTAATTTTTAGATAACCATTTGTTTCAAGTAGCATCTTTTGTTTACTCGATATGAGCATCAGTATTTCATGTTTATCATTTTTCAATGCTACTTTCTCAGCACTGCGAAGTATTCTATGGCATTGATCATACAGCGATTTATCATAAAGAATATCTGCCGAATGAAGTTTTTTGTACAACTGTGCATTTATGGAGTTAGTCATGTAATAAGAATCCAGTGCAGCAAGGATATGGTCATACAGTCTTTTCTTCGTAATAGAGAATCTATTTAAAAATGCTTCTCCGTTAAACTTCTTGAATATTTTCTCCTCATTATAGACTTTTTGCTCATCAATCTTATCAAACAATAATGTGTAGTTGTTTTCACCACCAATTGCATGTCTAGAAGAAAGAAGTTTAAAATACCTTTTTTCCGATTTGGTCATTGAGTTTATCAATTCAAAAAGAGCTTCATTTACCTTACTAGACATGTATAATTATTTAATTCCAAAATGCTTTTTTACTAATATACAAAGCTATAACATGTCAAAATAAACTATCCCTTGAAGTGTATCTTTTACTTATTTATCGGGCATAAAAAAAGCCCGTTAAAAACGGGCTTTAAAATATTGTTTGATTTAATCATCCTTGGTGGAATTCCCATCAGGATCATTATTTGGATCTGTAATTCCTCCATCATCACTCCCATCATCACTAGTAGGATCACCCACATTAGAATCATCATCATCTGAGAAAGATGACCTTTCATTGCTCCAAGTAGGAATTTCTTTTGTATTAGTCGGGTTTGGCACAATCTCTTGCTTGCTGCAAGAAACGAGGACTAAACCGATTATGATAACTGATATGTAGAGTAATTTATTCATTAATTATCGACTTCTTAATCAAATATAAGACATTCGCTCTAATCCACCAAATTCTCCCGTGGTATTTTGATTAAAACACTAGTTCCATTGATTAAACCGTTCTCATCAACAATTTGACGGGGTCCAACCATAGAAATCTCGTTCTCTGACACCTTTTGGATCAATTCTATTCTTTTTGATGTTATTTCCATCCCCTTTGATTGATGATCTCCTTCTGTTCTTACTTTTTTGGAAAGGCTGTGCTCAATACCTATTCCGTTGTCTTCTATAAGAATTTCAAGAAGATCAGATTTTATCGAAATATCAATCGTAATTAAACCTTTCTTCTTTTCGTCTGGCAGAATCCCGTGTATAATACTGTTTTCTATAAACGGTTGCATAATCATTGCGGGAATCATTTCGTATTCCGTATCAACGTCATGCACATTTATCTCATATTCAAATCGATCTTTGAAACGCATCGACTCAAGTGATAAATACAATTGTATCCTTTCAAGTTCATCTGCTAGCGATATGACATTTTCAGATGTCGTTGAAGCATCGAGGTTTTTACGGATTAACTTAGCGAAATTGGTTAAATATTTATTGGCCGAAAAACGATCTTGCGTATTGATGAAATATTGAATCGAGTTAAGCGAGTTAAATATAAAATGTCGGTTCATTGATGCATTCATAGATTGTTGTTCGAGTGCTAATAACTTAGCTTTGAATACTATTTTATCTTTCTCATTCAACTCTGCAATTCTTCGAATCCTAAATTGAAAAAAAGCATAGGTCAGTCCTGCAACTAATAAAAAGACGAACAAATAGAACCACCACGTTGCATAAAAGGGTGGCGAAATAATAAAAGGTAATATAAACTCTTCAGATAAACCTCCATCGACATCTCCTGCTCGAATATGCAAGATATAGTCTCCTGCAGGTAAACTTGAGAATGAAATTATATTATTGGGTGACAACGATGACCAATTTTCTTGTTGCCCCTCAAGTTTAAATTGATATTTCAATTTTGAGTGCTGCCCTAAGAGTATGCCGTCAACTTCAAAATTTAATGTATTTAAATTATAAGGCAGTTCCATTGAAGTCGGAAAACCTCGTTCATCTATCTCGCTGCTATATTTTTCGTATTCAAAAGATTTATAATTCAACAAAATATTGATTAAGTTTATTTTGGGATTGGATGTTTCTTTATTGCTTTCAGCTTCATGATAGCAAACTAACCCAGATGCTGTTCCAAACCAAAAATCTCCGACTATATCAAAAAATCCCGAATTTAGATTTGACTCTATATCGATCAACCCTTCACTAATTCCGTATCTTTTAATGGTTTTCTTTTCATTTTTTAAATCTGAAAGAATAAAAAATCCATTATTCGTGCCTACATACAATTTCCCTTTTCTATAATTGAGAAAGGCAATGAAGTTTGATGCTGGATTATCAGATAATTCAACGCGTTCAAATTCATCATTTTTAAACTTGTATAATCCTTCTTCTGTTCCTAGCCAAATTGTTCCGTCCTCTTCTTTCTCTATGTTGTGGATTGATTTATCACCACCTTCAACGAGGTCAAAGCGATTATTCTTAAATAGCATGAGTCCGCGTTCTGTTACGCAGTATAATTTATCATCATCAAGTTCAAAATCTCGAACTGTTCCAAGCTCACGACTTGTATTGCTTCCATAATGCTTGAATTGACCATTCTCGTAGATAGAAACTCCTCTATTTCCTCCAATCATCATAGAAGTTGGAGATATTTTATACAAAGCCGTTATTTTTTTTCCAGGTAATTGCAACTCACCATCATTCTCAAGGTCATGAATTATTATGTTATCATTTTCATCCATTTCTAATAATGAACTTTCCGTTCCAAACCAATTTTTACCATTCACGTTTTCTATTGATGTCCATATCGATCTAGAAAGATGCCTAATCCGAGTAATATCTCCTGATGCTGACTTTTTCACTAAACCAAAATCAAAAGACCCCAAATAAAAATCTCCTTTTTTTGTTTGAATTCCAGAAATGTACAAGTCAGAAGGCAATCCCGTTGAAACATTAAAATAATTAAACATAAGTCCAGGATATTTAAAAATTCCTTTCCCTTGAGATCCGATCCAAAATCCCCCTTCAACATCTTCATAAAAACATCCAATTGTATTAATCGGTAAACCGCTTTCGTCGTTCAGAAAGAAAATTTCATTATCACTATCGATCTGCACGATTCCTTTTAATGTATTCAGCCATATCAATTCATTCTGATCTATATAACAGCCATAAATTTTGTGCTTCACATCACTTTCCGTGATATGCGTTATTTTGTTAGTGGACAGTTCTTTTATATAAACCCCGTGGGAAAATGTTGAAAAAACCATTCTCTCTTCACTCTTTGCAATTCCAGAAAAGCTGTAAGTTTCTATTTCATTGAGTAACTCGAATTTCACTCCATCTGAAGAGATTAAAACACCTCCTCTAGTGGCAAGATAAAGTTTGTTATTATAAACCTCTGCAGATCGAATACGATTATAATCAAGACTATCCAACGGAATGTTTTCTAACCTATTTCCCTTTTTGATGAATAAACCTCCTCCGTTAGAGCATACGAACAGCTGTTTTTTAAACTGGATGATTTTTGAAACATCTTGAGATTTGGCAGCTCCTTCTCCTGAATATTCAATATTTTTAATTACTGAGTTTTCAAGGTATGAAAGTCCACCATTATGTCCAATCCACAAGGTATTTCCAATAGCAGAAAGTGCCGTTATTCGGTTATTCAACAAACCGTCTTTTGAAGAGAAGGAAACAAATTGATTTCCATTGAATTTCGCAAGACCACCTAAAGTTCCGATCCACAAATAACCTCTCTCATCTTGGGTCATTGCTGTAACTTGAGACTGTGGAAGCCCTTCTTTCGTTCCATAAGTTACAAATGAAAGTTTTTGTCCAATTAGAGCGCCATTAAAAAGTAAAAATAAGCCTAAAGCAAAACATTTAATCATTTCATTCCTTTTAGCATTCGAACAAAATCAGTCACTCTGTTTCGAGCAACAGGAACTCTAATATCACCCTTTAAAACAGCAAAATGACCATCATCATTCACATATTCTTTGAGTATTTCGAGATTAATAATATGCGATTTATGAACTCTGCAGAACTTTTCAGGGTTTAATATGTTCTGATATATTTTTAAAGTTCTTGTATCCAGATAGCGCGATCCATCATTGAAATAAATCATTGTGCAATTACCACTTGCCTCTAGATGAGTGATTGTATCATCATCTACTATTTTTAATCCTTTGGTGTGGCTGATAGCAATTCTTGAGCTTTGTTTATTATCTAAAAGATTTGTCGAAAGTTCTTTCAAAGAATCAAAATATGTTGAATAATTTTCTGGAGAATTTGAATAATTTTCTCTCGTTTCGACTAGTTTCTCAACAGATAGTTGCAGCTCTTCAATATCAATTGGTTTCAAAATATAATAAACTGCGCTGGCATTGAATGCTCTTATTGCGTAATCTTTAAAAGCAGTCACGAACACAACTAAGAAATTCTTGTTCTCAATTTCCTCAAGCAATTCAAATCCTTCAGCACCTGAAGGCATTCGAATATCTAGAAATACCACATCGGGTTCTGTTTTAGTAATGATTTCAATGGCCTGTTCTTTCCTCGATGCTTCGCCAATCACTTCTATTTCTGGACAATGTTCTTGCAACATCATCGATAAGTTTTTTCGCGCAAATTCTTCGTCGTCAACAACTAAGGCTCTTAATTTCATGCATTTTGATTTTTATCTTATCAATGTACAAATATTAAATCAGATATTTCGTCGAACAATAATTGATCTTAAGCGAAAAATCACACTTCATTATTAAATTTATACCGATGAATAAGTTCAAGATACCGTTCAGGTTATATTCTTTAATAATCAGATTAATCATCCTAAATTTAGCTCAACAGAACTAAAACTGAGCTTATGAAAGTACAATATGCAATCCAGCACATCTGGGTATTTATAGATAACGGGAACTAACAATTCTCGTTATTTTTAACTACTTCAATATTTCAGGCATTTTCTCTTTAAAATTTTCGAATCGAGGAATGGAAACTGACTGAACATAGCCGTTATTAGGATGATTCACAATATAGTCTTGATGGTAATCTTCAGCCATATAAAACACATCGAATTTTTTCACTTCCGTTGTTATTTTGTTCCAAGCATTAGTCGCTTTCAACGCTTTTATTTTGATTAAAATAACCTCTCGCTCAATTTCTTTGCTGTAAAACGCTATTGACCTGTATTGAGGACCACTATCCGGACCTTGTCTATTGAAGGTTGATGGGTCGTGTGAATTAAAGAAAACATCCACTAAAGTCTCAAAGCTAACCACAGATGGATCATAAATTACCTTTACGGCTTCTGCGTGTCGTAATCTTCCCGTACAAATTTCCTCATAAGTTGGGTTTTTTATTATTCCGCCTGAATAACCAGAATAAACTTCATCAACTCCTTTGACAGCTTCGAAAATTTCCTCAACACACCAAAAACAGCCCGAAGCGAAATAAGCTACTTCTAAATTTTTGCTAGGAGATTTCTTTTTTTCGAGCTCAGCACTTTCGTTTGAAGAATGAGAAGCTGTCTCATTACTTTCAACAGCGCATGATTGCAAGGCATAAAATGACGCAAATATTAGTAATATGTTTTTCATGGTTTTTGTTTAATTATTGGACGAAGAACTGATTAAATTGTTACAAATCAAATGTGAAAAATTCATAAATTCTCTTTTTCTAACGGCAAATCTTTTCGAATTTCTTGAAAACGTTTTCTTGCTTCAACTGAATATAGGCTGCCTTTATAATCAAACAAAATTTGACGATAATAGGCAGCTGCTTTTACTTTATTCGAAAGATGATTTTGAAAAATATCCCCTAATTGAAACAGGGCGTCATCTGCTAGAATGTCATCCGAATGATACTTCATTATCTCCTCTAAATTCTTTATTGCATCATTCCATTGCCCTTTCAATTGCATTACTCTTGCTTTCTTTAAAAGAATTTCATCACCAAGACTGTGTGCTGGAAATTCATTTAATATGCTATCGAAAAGGACATATGCATCCGTATATTTATGCTGCTCAATTAACAAATCAGCACTTGCAAACCAATACATTACAGTATAATTACTGTCCAATCCAAAATTGTCGGTAATCAATAATGATAATTTTAGAGCGTCATTTGCAATCAATTTTGAGGTCGACTCTTTTAAGACATCCAATTGCGATTGAGCGAAATCAAATTCACCATCATAATAAAAGATTCGGGCGTTCTTAAATTTTGCTTCATGGCCTATCTTTTCATATTTAAAATCAGAATCGACTTGCATATAAAATAATGACGCTTCCCATATATCACCATGTAGTAAATGAATGTCCGCCAATTTCATTTTAATTTCCGCCTTCTCAATATCTGTTAAATTATTTATCTCCATTGCTTTTTGTAACAACGTAATGGCATCTTTGCCTTTGTCGCCATAAAAGGCTTCAATATGCGCTAATTCAATAATTATAGGAAGTGACACTCTGCTATATTGATACTTCTCCAATACGTTCTTGTAATCTTGTATAGTTTCATTTAATTCTTCAGATGTAAAATCTCTTCTCGTTGTTATTTCTAGAAAACTGACATTTAACAAAGCATTTTGTCCTCGCATGAAATAAATACTCTCTTCCCCTTTTTCAATCACGGACCTAAACGCTCTTTTTGCCGTAGAGAAGTCATTGTTTTGGATACAAATATTTCCAAATTCGTAGAGCATTCGACCTGCAGATTTGGTTCTTCGGTCAATCGCTTTAACATGAACAAGAGCAGCAGGAAAATTTTGCCTTTGGACAAATAGCCATGTTAACATTTCTGCATAATTGATATTATCTGGGTTCTTTTGAGTCCTTGTAATTAGTGCTGAACGCAAAATATCGTATTCCTTAGAATTTTCTTGCGAAAAATCAATTTGTGATGATAATACACGCTGAATATTACTCTGGTAAGAAGCATGATAATCAATCATATCAAGATATTCATCCATCATCTTACTTGTTTCGCCTTTAGAGCCATAATACTCAGCGAATTGAAAATTCAACGGATATGATTTCTTCAATAACTTTCTTCCAGCTATGAGAGTTCTGTAAGACATTTCAGCTTTGCCTTGAGACTTAAAAAGATTATACAATCCGATAACACTTCGTGAACTTGGTGCCATCTCATTGATCAATTGATCATAAATGTTATTTGCACGTCCTAATTGGCTTCGTTCCTCGTAAAACTTTGCTAATAATATTGTGTATTCATTGTCATATTTATTCCGACTCGCAATTTTTTTAAGTATTTTTTCTGCCGATTTATCATCTCCAGTTTCAGTGAGACATTCATAATAACGCTTAAAATTAAACTTCGAATTATCTCCTTTATAAAGACGCTCATAATACGTCAATGCCTTATCAAATTGACCATTTCCATAGTAATGTTGTGCCAATTGTTGATCGGTGCTCTGAGACAAACAGGTAACTGGTGCAAAAAACAAAAAAAGTATTACTAATAATCTCATATCATCTACATCTCAATTATTGTACCTTATATTTTTCTTCCAAACGAAGCGAAAAACTGCGCACATCATTTTGCAAGGTATTAAATGTTTTGAAGGAATATGTTGTTGTCGAGTCACAATAATTTACAAAAACACAGTATTTATTCATTTCTACTTCTTCGAATCGAATATTTTCATCGTATTTATCTCTAAGTCCCACTCCATTTTCGATGTCAAATCTCAGTTTGCTTAAGGATTCAAATCGTTGATTTCGTGTGTCAATTATTCGGTTTTCATTCTCTAAGACAAACAACAAAGCTGGTTTCACTCTTTTGAAGCTGTCCAGCTTTTTAATCAACTCAAGTTGCAATGTATCAGTTTCAAAGTACATTTGTAATCGAGACTCGATTGTATTTATTTCTTGCACGATCAACTCCATAGAATCAGAGTCAAAGACAACCTTCAGCTCTTTCAATTGAGTTTCTAAAAGTTCGATTTTATCGAGCTGTTTCGGTCGGTTAAAATCAGAACAAGCCCCCAAAAAGAACAATAAAATAAATCCACCTATGAGTTTCATACTTTGAAAGTAACAAAAATGTTCAAGCTCACTTCCACTGCAATGTAGTTTTCTTTCTGAAAGAATTTATGTCCACAATTATTCCTATATTTAAGAATAGAAATATACAATATGATAATTACAAATACAGAGATAATTCCAAATAGACAAGTAACAGAAATACTTGATATTTGTCGAGGATCAACGGTTAGAGCAAGAAGTATCGGGCGAGATATTTTCGCGGGCTTTAAGAACATTGTTGGTGGAGAGATCAGTGAATACACAAAGTTACAGGCACAATCACGAGAAGAAGCGTTACAAAGAATGATTGCTGACGCAGAAAGGGTGGGTGCAGATGCTGTACTAAATATTCGTTTCACAACCAGTACAATTATGCAAGGTGCTTCAGAAGTTCTTGCATATGGGACTGCAGTAAAACTAGCTTGATGGAAGATGATGTTAACAACCCTATTCCGCTTATGATTATAATTTTTTCAATCTGGGCGACGCTTGTTGGACTAATAATTTATTTCATTCGGAAAAGAGCAAAAGAAAAGAAGAATGAGAATTTTGAAAAAAGGGACAATTGATTCGTTAAGCGAAAATTTAGATGAAATAGGTATTACTCTGAATACATCAAATACTGAACACTCATTAACTTGCTTTGGTATAAATTCAAATTTTGTTTTCATAAAATTATGATGCCCTTATCTTTTAAATGGACCATTCTTTCCTCTACCCATCCGAACATCGGTTACCTCTAATTAAACACAAACTTGGAGAGAACTGAATGGATACTTCAGAGCATGAATTTGGAGAAGGTGGAAATAGCGCCAGGAATTTCTTTAGAAGTCTTTATTAATTTAACAGACTTTGATTTAGTGGTGCCAGAGAATGTTCTGAAAATGGTATTGGATTAATTCTTTTCACACCTTTTAATTTTAAAACTCTTAACCCTTCTCAAATTGGGAATAATGTCTCAATATAGGACTATATAGCTAAGTCGGCTTGGGTTGAAAATCTGGGTTAATTAAATTTATATTTGATGCGCCCTGTGTTTGTTTCGTGTAAATTATCGATGAATTCCAAGAAATATTCATCTATAGTCTGCTTAAGATGGAAAACTATGGCTTCCAGAAATAAATAGTATACATTGCCTTTAGCCTACAAATTTATACTTATGAAAACCCTTCTTTTTAATGGCACATACTTTGTTTTGGTAATGCAAAATAAATTTCTTTATATTATGCTATACAATATAATAGCTCTGCTTTTATTTATTGTTCCAATTCAATGTTTTGGGCAGGAAGTTGTTGCTACTCAAGGTGAAACTTTAATCGGACCCAATGGGGGTTTAGAATACACAGTCGGAGAGGTCGTAATTAGCACAATTTCTAATGGCGATAATACATTGACTCAAGGATTTCATCAAACAAAAACAGGCTTTATTTTTTTAAAAATTATTGAATCTAATCCAGAAATTATTGTTTCAATCTTCCCTAACCCAGTAATTGAAGTATTGAACATTGAAACAAACCTATACAAGAATACAATTTTTACACTTTATAATGCTAAAGGAAAGGTTATAATTGAAAAAGAACTTACTTCAATTACAACCTCTTTAGATGTAACTAAATTAGCAACCGGAGGGTACTTTATCTTTTTCAGGAATGATGAGCTAAAAATCAATGTGAAAACACATATAATTATCAAGCCACTTTAACTACCTTTTTTTAAATAATAAACCTTTTATTATGAATAGAATTTTACTTTTAATTATTGCTTCTACAACAATCAGTTTATTTTCTTTTGGTCAAGCTCCACAAGCTATTAAATATCAAGCTGTAGTGAGGGATATATCTAGTGATATTGTTGTAAGTCAGACTATTGCCTTACGGATAAAAATTATTCAAGGTGTATTGCCTGGAACAGTTGTATATGAAGAAACTCATTTTCCGACAACTAATTCATTTGGTTTAATTAATCTTGATCTCGGTACAGGTACTACGATTGATGATTTTTCTACTATAGATTGGGTAAATGGACCTTTTTATATGGAAACCGGTCTTGATGTAACTGGTGGTTCTTCATTCGACCTTCTTGGAACAGCACAATTATTGAGTGTTCCTTATGCTTTATATGCTGAAACATCTGGTAGTTCAACACCTGGGCCACAAGGACCTATTGGTCTTACCGGTGCAGATGGAGCTGATGGATCAGATGGAATTGATGGTGCAAACGGAACGAATGGTAATGATGGTACAAATGGTATTGATGGTGCGAATGGATTAGATGGCGCAGTTGGACCAGCAGGTGCGGACGGTGCTCAAGGTATTCAAGGTGATACAGGTATCCAAGGTATCCAAGGATTAACAGGTGATACGGGTGCGCAAGGACCGCAAGGTGATACAGGTGCCCAAGGTATCCAAGGATTAACAGGTGATACGGGTGCGCAAGGACCGCAAGGTGATCAAGGTATTCAAGGTATCCAAGGATTAACAGGTGATACGGGTGCTCAAGGACCGCAAGGTGATCAAGGTATCCAAGGTATCCAAGGTATCCAAGGATTAACAGGTGATACGGGTGCGCAAGGACCGCAAGGTGATACAGGAGATACAGGCGCTCAAGGTATCCAAGGATTAACAGGTGATACGGGTGCGCAAGGACCGCAAGGTGATACAGGTATCCAAGGTATCCAAGGAGATACAGGTGATACGGGTGCTCAAGGACCGCAAGGTGATACAGGTGCCCAAGGTATCCAAGGATTAACAGGTGATACGGGCGCTCAAGGACCGCAAGGTGATCAAGGTATTCAAGGTATCCAAGGATTAACAGGTGATACAGGTGCTCAAGGACCGCAAGGTGATCAAGGTATCCAAGGTATCCAAGGTATTCAAGGATTAACAGGTGATACGGGTGCTCAAGGACCGCAAGGTGATACAGGCGCTCAAGGACCACAAGGTGATCAAGGAGATCAAGGTATTCAAGGATTAACAGGTGACACAGGTGTGCAAGGACCGCAAGGTGATACAGGCGCTCAAGGTATTCAAGGTGACACAGGACCGCAAGGTATCCAAGGGGTTGCAGGTATTCAAGGATTAACAGGTGATACTGGTGATACGGGCGCTGATGGAACGAATGGTACTGATGGTACAAACGGAACGAATGGCGCAGACGGAGCTGTCGGTCCACAAGGACCAATAGGACTAACAGGTCCAGCAGGTCCAGGAAGTACAGATGACCAAAACATATCAGGTTCATCGCTAGATGCAACTACAGGATTACTTACAATTGGAATTGAAGGCGGTACTGCTGAAGTTTTAGATGTCTCTGCTTTGCAAAATACAGTCTTTACGCAGACAGGAACATTTTATGTGGATAATACAATTTATAATAAAAACACTGCTGCTGCAGTGTTTAGTTTAGTTTGTCCAGCAGGCACACAGGTTGTTGGTGGTGGGTATTATATTACTCCTGATCAGTTCGATAAATCAAAACATCAAGTGTTTCTAGGAAGTTATCCTAATAGTGCATTAAACGCATGGACAGTTCAAGCAAGTGTAGAATCAAATGGTGGTGGTAATGAATCAGATAGAAGTTATACTATAACCGTATACGCTACATGTATTAATGTACCTTAGTAATACTTGAGATAGTTTAAATAAACATAATAATTAGTAGAGTCATTTAGATTTCTGCTTTTACCAAAGAAAAGAAGAAAAAGAATTTTGAAAAGATGGTTAATTGACCTATGATATAATTAATCAATTTTAATATCTCTTGAAACCGATTACTCTGAATACAACAAGTATTGAACACGCATTAATTTGTAATTATTCAATTTACCTTGCCAAGTTTCACGGATGTCGTCTTCACTTATTCCATTAATAATCTGTTGTTTCAAGACATCATTTCCAGCTAAAAGATTGAAAAATTTAGCTTGTTTAACAAATAGTTTTTCTTTAAAGAGTTTGTTCGCATTGATTAAAAAACTCAGGTCTAGCTTTAACATACGTGCGTATTTGTCAGTATTCAAATCATATCCATTGCAAATAATTCCGTTGTGTTTAGGATTTTTAGATCCAAATCCCGGCTTTGGTATAAATTCAAATGTTGTTTTCGGAAAATTGGGATGTCCGTATCTTTCAAATGGACCATCTGTTCCTCTACCCACCGTAACATCAGTTGCTTCTAATAAACACAAACTTGGATACAACTGAATAGATACATCAGACCGTAAATTTGGAGAAGGTGGAACAGGCAATGAATAGGGTGTTTGATGTGTATAGTTTTTGCATCTAACAACTGTCAGGTTACAAGTCTTCTTCGTTTTTAGCCAAGCTTCTCCGTTCGTCATCATTGCATATTCTCCAATGGTCATGCCGTGTACAATTGGTACTGGGTGCATCCCGACAAAAGAGGTGAATTCCAACTCTAAAACTGGCCCGTCTACGTAATGACCGTTTGGATTTGGTCTGTCTAAGACAATTAAGGGAATATTATTCTCGGCACAGGCCTCCATCACATAATGAAGTGTAGAAATATAGGTGTAAAAGCGCACACCAACATCTTGAATATCAAAAACCATCACCTCAACTCCTTCAAGTTGTTCGTTACTCGGCTTTTTATTACTCCCATACAATGATATTAATGGCAAACCTGTCAATTCATCAACTTTACTTTTTACATGTTCACCAGCATCAGCTTTTCCTCGAAAACCATGTTCAGGAGAAAATACTTTCACTACATCTACATTTAATGACAAAAGAGTGTCAACTAAATGTGTCTTTCCTAACATTGAAGATTGATTGCCTACTATTCCCACATGTTTGCCAAGAAGCATATTTTTGTATTGCCCAATTCTTTCTGCTCCAACTACAATCTCTTCAACATCCTCGTTTTTAGTCTCGTCCATTATTTCTTCTTGTGGCGTTCCATTTGCACATGAAGCCATCAAAAAAATGAAAATACTTTTTAGGCAGAAAACCTTTGTGTATTTTAGACGAAAAAAGAATTTGGCATTTGAATATTTCATATCAAAAAAGACGCTTAAAAGTGTTGTGCAAGGTAAGAAAGTTTCTAAACCTATTGTTCGTATTTCAATCATTAGTATAGCTCTAGCTGTAATCGTTAATGTAATTACTATTGCCGTTGTAACAGGTTTTCAACAAGAAGTGAGCCAAGAAATTAGTGGTTTTGGTGCACATGTTTTCATCATGGGGGCTGGCGACAATACGGTTTACGAATCTGAAGCTATTCGAATTGAGCAACCATTCATTTCTTCATTGAAAAAGGATCCTGAAATACGTTCTATCTATCCCGTTGGATATAAACCTGTATTATTTCAATCTGACAATAAAGAAGTGAATTATAGTTTAGCGAATGGGAAAGACACAACAGAGTTTCATCAAAACGTCTTTGGCGCAATAATTAAAGGTGTTAATGAAGATTTTGATTGGGATTTTTTCAAAGAACATCTAATTGAAGGAATCATTCCTGATTATCAGAATAAAGAAAAATCAAATCATATTATTATTTCTCAAACTTTAGCAACTAGTCTCCAATTTAGTTTAAACGATACGGTAAAGGCTTTCTTTGTAAAAAATCAACCGGTTCGAAGGAATTTTGTTATTGCTGGAATTTACTCAACAGGACTTGAGGAATTTGATGAAAAAATTGTCTTAGGTAAGTTAAGTCATGTGCAAGAATTAAATGATTGGGGTGTTAAGGCATCAATCAATGTAGCTGACACAACATACGACGATCAATTAATTATTCGGGCTGATGTAACAGGAGGTAACGGAAATTACAAATACGATTGGGGGAAGGGCTTTCAAGAGTTTTCAGGTTTCTTAATCTGTCCTTATAAAGACACAACTGTAAGATTGATTACCGCTGATTTTGACTTGTCAGGACTAAACGGTGAAGAAGAAGCGAATATTCCAGATACTGCTTACTTAAAAATAGAAGTGAAAGGAAGTGAATTCGGTCGATGTGAATTTAAGCTCACTGATATTGATGAAATAGAAAGAACGTATCTAAATGATGATGGTTCTAAATTCTCAGTCACAACAAGTTCAGGATCTACATTGGCTAACTATAATGGGAATGAATTTCTTATCTCCCCAAGTTCCAAAACAATTACTTTCGAGAAAATGGATGGCAAAGGAAGCTCTCAAAACTATGTTGGTGGATTTGAAATTATGCTTAAAAATGTTGAGAATTTAGATGCTGTCTATAAACGAATCAAGAAAAAAATAGACTTTATTCCAAACAAATTTGATGAACTTCTCATGACGACGAGCATTAAAGATAATGAACGTGAGATTTTTATTTGGTTAGACTTTTTGGACATCAATGTCGTAATTATTTTAACCCTTATGATTTTGATAGGCATCATCAACATGGGTTCTGCATTACTTGTATTAATTTTAATTCGCTCTAATTTTATTGGCATGATGAAAACCATGGGCGCAACAAATTGGAGTATTCGTAAGATCTTCCTTTATCAAGCCACTTTTTTAATCAGTAGAGGTATGCTTTACGGTAATATTGTTGGCCTTGGGATTTGCTTTATACAAAGCTATTTTGGAATATTCACTTTGAATCCAGAAGTATATTATTTGTCCGAGGTGCCGATTGAATTAACCTTCATGCATTGGCTGATACTCAATATAGCAACACTTTTTGTCTGTGTATTGGCATTGATTATCCCAAGCATAGTTATTACACGAATTAGTCCTGTAAAGGCAATTAAGTTTGATTAGTTTTTTTAAGAACAGGTAGTTAAAACAAAAAAATCCCCACTGTTCTAACAGCGAGGACCATTTATTTAATCAATTATTTTCTAACTCAGCAATGCTGTCTTCACCAATGTTGCGATGACCTTACCATCAGCTTTACCCGCTAATTTACCAGATAAAATACCCATAACTTTCCCCATATCCTGAGGTCCACTTGCGCCTATTGAAGCAATTGCATTATCTACTTCTACTTTAATGTCGTCTTCTGACATCAATTCAGGCATATAAGCGCTAATTACCTCCGCTTGTGATTTTTCATCTGCAGCAAGATCTTCTCTTCCTTCCTTGATGTATAAATCATAAGTCTCTATCCTTTGTTTGTGAAGCTTCATTACAATTTTCATTGCTGCCGCTTCAGTAACTTCGCCATTTCCGGAAGTTGATTCTAATAATAATTTTGCTTTGATGTCGCGTAATGCTGCTAATTTATCTTTTTCACGCGCTAACATCGCTTTTTTGATGTCCGTGCTAACTTGTTCAAGTAATCCCATTAGTCTACGTTGTCGTGTAAAAATGTATTATTACCATTCAAAGAAGAACCATTTTCATCATTAGATACGCTAAAACGACCTATATTGGATTCATTACTTGGTTTCGATTCGTCCAATTCTATATTTCTACGTTTATATGCTGGTTCTTTTTCAAATTCTTGGATCCCATCTGTTTTTTTCAAACGCTGTGTATATTCTTGAATTCTCGCTAAACGATCAGCTGTTTTCTGTTGCATCTCCTCTGGAGACAATGATGATCGAATTGGAGCCGATTTTGCATCAATAGTCGCTTCTTGCTCTTCATCTAAAACAAGACGTGTAATTATCTCTTCATTATCGTCTTCTTTTTCATTGGTTTCAGAAGATTCTTGCGAAGAAGCAACATTATCCCAGCTAAATTCTTTCCCAGCTTCTTCTTCCGTTTCTTCTAAAGCTGCAGTTTCCTCCGTTGTTTTTAAGAAAGGGGCGTCTTGTGGCTCTTGAACTTCTTTTGCATCTGCCCAAATAGCTTGTTGTGTTGGTGACTCTAAAGGGCTTCGTATTTCATTTTTCACTTCTTCTTTAAGGGTCGTAACTTGTTTCTCTGGAGCTTTTTCAAAGCCTGTAATAGGAGAAGAATCAAAACCTGTTGCAATTAAAGTTACATTAATTTTATCACCCAAAGAATCATCTTTCCCGTGCCCGAAAATAACATCAGCAGTTGATCCTGCCGCATCTTGAATAAAGTCGGTGATTTCTGTAATTTCATCCATTAATACTTCGATGTCACCATAAGTAATATTTAACAAGACATATTCTGCTCCTCTTATATCGTTATCATTCAATAATGGTGATTCTAATGCTTTTTGAACAGCTTTCAATGCTCTATTATCTCCTTCGGCTTCTGCGCTACCCATAATTGCAACACCACTGTCTTTCATTACAGTACTCACATCATTAAAATCGACATTTATTGCACCTGTGACAGCAATTACCTCTGCAATTCCTTTAGCTGCAGTTGCAAGTACTTCGTCTGCCTGTGCAAATGCTTCACCGATAGAAAGGTTGCCAGAAATTTCTCTTAATCTTTCGTTATTGATTACAAGTAAAGTATCAACATTTTCGCGCATTGATTCCAGACCCGCTTCAGCTTGCATTCTTCTTTTTCTTCCTTCAAAATTGAAAGGCACCGTTACAATTCCAACCGTTAGAATGCCTAAATCTTTCGCGACCTTTGCTATTACTGGAGCTGCACCTGTACCAGTACCCCCACCCATACCAGCAGTAACGAAAACCATTTTCGTGTCTTTCTCAAGATATTCTGTAATCTCTTCAATGTTTTCAACAGCAGCATTTTTTCCAATTTCTGGAATCGAACCTGCTCCACGCCCCTCTGTCAAAGATGGCCCCAGTTGAATTTTAAAAGGTATTGGAGAAATTTCAAGCGCTTGTAAATCCGTATTACAAACAGCAAAATCGACTCCTCTAATGCCTTGACTAAACATGTGGTTTACTGCGTTACCGCCACCGCCGCCAACACCAATTACTTTGATGATAGACGCAACATCTTTTTGAATTTGAAACTCCATAGTTCTTTTTTTTATTCCTTTAATTTTTCGTCTTCTGCTTCAGAAAACCAATCTATCCCCTTTTTAATAATATTATCGAAGAATGAACCTCTTGTTTTCTCCGAATGCGTTTTCACATCTCCAGTGCTAGCTGCTTCAGGTTCTTCAACAACTGTAGTACGTTCAAGCTCTTCAAAACCTTTCAAAACAAGTCCAATTCCTGTTGCATACATTGGACTCTTTATCGCTTCTGCATTTGCATTGGACAAATGCTCTGTTGGATAACCTAAACGGGCGTCCATTCCTGTAACATATTCAAACAATTGAGTAATATGATCCAATTGAGAACCTCCTCCTGTTACAACAATACCTCCGATTAATTTCTTTTCATACCCAGAATTCTTAATCTCAAAGTGCACCAATTCAATAATTTCTTCCATTCTTGCTTGAATTATGCTTGCAAGGTTTCTCAAAGTTATTTCTCGTGCCGGTCGTCCCTTTAATCCCGGTATTGCGATAACAACACTGTCTTGACTTTCTGTTGCAATGGCTGAACCAAACTGTTGTTTAACCATTTCTGCTTTTCGCTTCATGATTGAACAACCTTCCTTGATGTCTTCTGTAATTGCGTTTCCGCCAAATGGTATTACCGCAGTATGTCTGATAATTCCTTCATGGAAAATGGCAACATCTGTTGTTCCACCTCCAATATCAACTAATACTACTCCAGCCTCCTTTTCTTCTTCTGTTAAAACAGAATCTGCTGATGCTATTGGTTCTAAAATTATATTCTTTACTGAAAGTCCAGCTCGTTCAACGCATTTATTGATATTCATTGATGCGCCAATATTTCCTGTAATAATATGGAAATTCGCTTCTAAACGAACACCTGACATTCCTATTGGATCTTTTATTCCTTGTTCGCTATCAATAATGTATTCTTGTGGCAAGACCGTAATGATTTTTTCACCAGGAGGCATTGCTAACTTGTACATATCTTCGACCAATCTATCAACATCAGTCTGAGCAATTTCATTCTCTAAATTATCACGTGTTAAAATTCCACGGTGTTGGATACTTTTGATATGCTGTCCAGCGATACCTACATTTACCGTGTCAATTTTGAGCGTTCCTCCCTCCATTCTCTCTTCCGCTTCTTTGACTGCTCCTTTAATTGATTGAACTGTTTTATCGATATTAGAAACCATTCCTCGCATTACACCAAGCGATTCAGTTTTTCCCATAGAAAGAATTTCAATCTTTCCATGCTCGTCCATTTTACCAACGAAGCACGCAATTTTTGTTGTTCCAATATCTAATCCTACAATTATCTTACTCATTATCCTATTTTTTCTTACATACGATTTGCCCTTCAAACTTTAGGTTGATTTCAGAATACTTATCCCAACCTTCAAAAGGCATTGCCTCATTATAAAATATTTTCAACTTTTCAAACTTGCTCTTCACTTCACGGTTAGAATAAGCCGAGCCAACTATTATTTTCTGATCTCCTACTAATGGCACTAAAATGAAATCGCCATTCTTTTTTAAGTGAATTTGTCCTATTAAAGAATGTAATAATGGATCATTACAAACATAATGTGAAATACGATAGATATCATCTAGCCTGCGAATACTTATCAAGGAATCATTGTTAATAATATCCGGCACGGAAACAGATGATTCAAGATCATTAATATCTCCTGTAACGATCAATACTCGTGCGACATGAGAAGCTTCTGAAGAAACGGTTACACCGTCTTCGTCTAAATAGAAATTATCCCCTCTAGTGTTGTAGATACGAGCAATAGGTTTTCTTAATTCGAGGGTGATTTTCCATTCTCCAGTCACATATTGATAAACATCTACCGTCTTAACCTGTGAAATCTTCAATAATGCATCTTCAATGCTTTCAATCTCAAGTTCACTCCTTTTCTGTAAATCAAAAAGAACCCCTTTTGCTTTCAAAAAGTAAAGCAATTCATCCTCTGTGATAAACGTATTATTTGCATCTGCTTTAATCTCTATTTCTGGAGGTATTACTCTTTTCTCAGCTATCGTGTTATTAATGAATACATGTAGTGCTATCAATCCACAACCGAATAAACTCCAAAGCGTTATTTTCATCCACTTTTTCATGTTGTGAGTGTGTTTTTAATCGAGTCAATAATTTTATCAATATCTCCAGCTCCTATCGTTAAATAAACATCGCTTCCCCTGCTTGAACAGTGCTCTATTGCACCTTCTGGACTCAATAGCAACTTGTTTGCAGATTGAATCGCTAGAAGTAAAGCGTCACTAGTAATACCTTCAATAGGCTCTTCTCGTGCTGGGTAAATCGGCAACAAAATCACTTCATCCAATCTGCTTAATTGCTCCGCGAAATCTGAGAAAAAATCTCTCGTCCTGGAATACAAATGTGGCTGGAAAATTCCCGTTATTCTCTTATTTGGATACAATAATCGTATGGAAGAAATAAGCGCTTCAATCTCAGTTGGGTGATGCGCATAATCATCAATATAAACAATACTGGCTTCATTAACCTGATATTCAAAACGACGTTTCACACCTTGAAACGATGCAAGTGCCTGACGAATTTCAGGTTCTGAAATACCCAGGTAAATACTCATTGCTATGCACGCAATTGCGTTTTCTACATTATGTATCCCTGCGATTCCTAATTCTATATTCTTCCATGTCGAATCCTTGGTTTTCATATCGAAATAAAATCGACCGTTCTCAAACTTGAGATTTGATCCGATGTAATCAGCATTCTTATCAATTGCATATGTAACTGCATTCTCGGTTTGAACATTCGCATTTATATGGCGAATTAGAATTCCATTTGAATCAATTAAATCAACGTAATTTTGAAAACCAGCTAACAAATCATCAGGCTCACCATAAATATCTAAGTGATCTGCATCCGTTGATGTTAAAATAGAAGAAAACGGCATTAACTGAAGAAAAGAGCGGTCGAATTCGTCAGCTTCTATTATGGTATATTCACTTTCTTTTGAACTTATATAATTTGAATTGAAGTTGGTTGATATACCACCCAAAAATGCATTGCATTTAAGCTTTGATTGATCAAGGATGTATGCCAACATTGAACTCGTTGTTGTTTTACCGTGCGTTCCGGCGACACCAATCGCTTTTGAATTTCGCGTAATCATTCCAAGAACTTCTGCTCTTTTATAAAGTGTAAAATCATTCTCTCGAAAAAAAACAAGTTCTCCCAAATCATTTGGAATAGCAGGCGTGAAAACCACAAGACACTTTTCATTATCACGAAAACCCGCAGGAATTTCACCCTTTAAATCATCAAAATGGACATCAATCCCCTCTGTGACTAGCATCTTCGTTAGTGGTGTTTCTGTCTTATCATATCCTGCTACATTCCAACCTAAATCATTAAAAAAACGCGCAATTGCGGACATCCCTATTCCGCCGATTCCGACGAAATACGCACATTCAAATTGATTCATATTTGCGCTATTATTTTTCAATTATACAATTTTTTCAATTTCATTTACGATATCAACTGTCGCATTTGGCTTTCCTAATTTCTCAATATTATTTGCAAGCTCATCAAGTTGCTTTTCATTAGAAAGTAATTCAATCGCCTTTCGCATTAATTGTTCTTTCGCATCAACATCTCTCACCATTATAGCCGCATGCTTACTCACCAGAGCCATCGCATTTTTTGTCTGATGATCTTCCGCTACATTCGGAGAAGGCACAAGAATCGTTGGCTTCTTTACGAGGCAGAGTTCAGAGACAGAAATCGCCCCAGCTCTTGATATAACTATATCAGAGATAGCATACGCTAAATCCATTCTCTGAATGAATTTCACCAGTTTCACCCTGCCCAAATCAACATTCTCAAGTTCCTGTAATAAATTTTTATGGTACAGCTTTCCGCATTGCCACAATACATTTACATCGGCATTTTTCAACTTCACAAGATCGTTTACTATGCTATCATTTAATGTTCGAGCGCCCAAACTTCCTCCAATAATTAATATCGTTCTCTTTGAAGAATCAAAGCTGTAATAATCATATCCTTCCGCTTCTTTTCCATGTGTCTCAATCATCTCTTTACGAGTTGGATTGCCAGTAATTACGATTTTATTTGCTGGGAAAAATCGCTCTAAACCATTATAAGCTACACAGATTTTATTCACGCTTTTTGAAAGAATTTTGTTCGTCTTCCCGGGGAAAGAATTTTGCTCTTGAACCAGTGTTGGTATTTTCAATATTGTGGCAGCCTTCAATGTTGGACCACTCGCATAACCTCCAACACCAATAACAACTTGTGGATTAAACTCCTTGAGGATTCGTTTAGCAAGAAGCAGACTTTTAATGATCTTAAAAGGCAATAAAAGGTTTGATAGAGCTAGTTTCCGTTTAAATCCAACAATTTTTAAACCCCTAATTTCGTATCCTGCTTCTGGTACTTTTTCCATCTCCATTTTCCCTTCAGCACCAACAAATAAGATTTGAACCGACTCATTTCTTCTTTTCAGCTCATCAGCAATGGCGATTGCTGGAAAAATATGTCCACCCGAACCACCACCTGAAATAATTACCCTTTCTATTTTCATGATTTACTCTTCTTTATCCTCAGCCCCATGCTTTTTAGCGGCAATAGCCTGCACAATTCCTAATGCCAAGCATGTAATAATTAATGATGATCCTCCCATTGCTAGCAACGGCATGTTTTGACCGGTTACAGGAAATACTCCTGTGCACACAAGCATATTTACACTGGCTTGACTCAATAATAAAACTCCGATACCGATACAGACATAAGTCTCAAAAAGATTGTCTGTAGCTAAGCCAATTCTCATTATTCGAAAGAGCAAAATAAGGTAAAGTAGAATAAGAAATAGTGCCCAAAACGGCCCCATTTCTTCTACAAAGCTGGCGTAATAAAAATCAGCATACGCTTCTGGAAGGTATCCTTTTAATTCTCCTCGACCAATCCCCTGTCCTACAACTCCAAAATTGCTTGAAGTAATTCGGCCATTGTAAATAGCCAATTTGGCGTTCATTGCTTGGGCGTTAGCTATTACATTTTGATTATCATCAATTTGGTTTAAAATTCTATTCTCCCATGTTTCATACCTGGGTAATAAATTCATGTCGGGTATCGCTTTATGTATCAAAATGACAAAAAGAAGTAATCCTATCCCGCCACCAATCAAACTAAATATTTTCAACAATGGTACCCTTCCTATAAAGAGCAAAGTCAAACCAATTCCGAAAAGAATTGCCGCTGTGGAAAAATTATCTTTAAATATTAAGGCGCAAATGATAATGATTGGTAAAACTACGGGCCAAAAACCTTCTTTCCAGTTGTTCAGTAAATGCTTCTTTTTCTCCAATAATCGAGATACATAAATGATCATAGCTAATTTTGCAAAATCTGACGATTGAAAGGTTAATCCAACAAAAGGGATCTTCACCCAACGCCCAGCATCATTTACTTTTGTACCAAAGAAAAGTGTGAATATTAAGAGAGCAATCGCCAAGTAAAAAGCAAATTTTGACAATTGAAGAAAATACTTTGGCTTTTTTCTATGCACCCAATACATTGTCCCCAAACTAAGACCAACATAGATCGTATGCTTGAATAAATATTTGAAGGGAGAGCCTCCTTCTGTTTTAACTAAAATTCCGACAAAACTATATACACTGACCAACGAAAAAGCCAATAATATTAGGGTAATTACCCATATTACTTTGTCTCCTTTTAGATATTTTAGAATATTCTGCATCTATTTATACAGCTCAATAAATGAATAAAAGTTCTTCTTCTCAGCTTTCGAATTTGCGCCTTCTGTTGTAAAGAGAAAAGCACATTTCTCTTTTTTCAAGGCGTAAATCATTGGTAAAGCATGTTTTAATCCTTCAACACAAGCAATATTTTGTATATTCTCAAATACATTTTCTCCAACCATCATCTCTGCGAAATCATGAATAATAATAGTGTCAATTGAATCAGTCAATGATTTATAATTTTTGAGGCAATCCTCTACTTGTTTTTTACTCCCCACCCATAAAATGGTAAACGGAAACGACTCTAAAGCAGATGCCAAAGCATCTATTTGAGGATTAACCCAAGAAAAAGTGTCCATACCCATCACTTTACCATGTGCATTCATGGTGTTAATTTGAATTGCATCTTTCAGTCCAGCACCTCGGGACTGAAGAAGTTGCTCTTCAATGGTCTTTTTCTTTACCTCATCACTCATTATAATGATCTAACAGCTTTCTTAAACTCGTTTCCTCGTTCTTCGTAATTTTCAAATAAATCAAAACTCGCACATGCTGGAGACAACAAAACCGTCTCATCTTTCTTTGCTAAACGGTATCCATAAGCAACTGCCTCTAAAGCAGTTGATGCTTCAACAATCGTTTCTACTTTATTACTAAAAGCATCAATTATCTTTTTGTTGTTTTTTCCTAAGCAGATAATTGCTTTCACTTTATCAGTTACAAGCGCCGATAGCTCAGAATAATCGTTTCCTTTATCTACGCCACCAACAATCCAAATACAAGGTTTATCCATGCTTTCCAGCGCAAACCAAGTAGAGTTTATATTTGTTGCTTTTGAATCGTTAATAAATTCTATTCCGTGAACTTTTGCCACGAACTCTAGTCGATGCTCAACATTGACAAAATCTGTAAGGCTTTCTCTCACTGATTCTTTTCTAATTTCTAGAATTCTCGATGCAATACCCGCTGCTAGAGAATTTTGGGCGTTGTGCTTACCCTTAAGTGCTAATTCATGAATGGACATAGTTAATTTTTCGTTTATATTTATTATTAGTTGTTGTTTGCTATTTATGTAGCCCCCTTGAGGCATTTTTTCGGTAAGTGAAAATGGTACTTGCTTTGATTTAAGTGCATAACTCTTAATTTTCTCACGAATAATTGGGTCATCGTAATTATAAATTGCCCAATCATTATCTGTTAAATTTTGTAAAACTCTAAATTTCGATTCGATGTAATTCTCCATCTTATCATCGTATCGATCTAAATGGTCGGGTGTAATATTTAAAAGCATGGCGATATCTGCTTTAAAATCAACCATTCCATCCAATTGGAAGGAGCTCAATTCAAGCACATACCAATCGAATTTTTTATTCGCAACTTGTTTCGCAAAGCTGTCTCCAATATTCCCCGCTAAACCAACATTAAGGCCTGCTTTCTTAAGAATATGATATGTAAGCAAGCTGGTTGTTGTTTTTCCGTTGCTGCCAGTAATACAAATTGTTTTAGCTGTATTGTAATACCCCGCAAATTCTATTTCCGAAATAACTTTAATGCCTTTCTCTTTTATTGAGAGAATGTTCTTAGCATTGTCTGAGATTCCAGGAGACTTTACCACCAAATTTGCTTGGAGAATTCTATCCATCGAGTGTTTGTTTTCTTCCCAATCAATATTCATCTCGTCTAAAGTTTTCTTAAACGATTTCTGGATTTCTCCGAAATCGGAAACAAAAACGTTCCAACCTTCTTTAAACGCTAAAATTGCCGCTCCTACGCCACTTTCTCCAGCACCCAAAATTGCGATATGTTGATTTTTCAGCTTCAACTATCGGACTTTAAGTGTTACAATAGTGATTACTGCGAGAAGTACTGCAACAATCCAAAATCTAGAAACGATTTTAGCTTCATGCAATCCCTTTTTCTGATAATGATGATGCAAAGGCGCCATTTGGAATATCCTTCGACCTTCGCCATACCTTCGTTTTGTTATTTTAAACCAGCCGACTTGCAGTATCACTGATAAATTCTCGATTAGAAACACTCCACATAATATTGGAATAAGTAATTCTTTACGGATAGAAATAGCAAAAACAGCAATAATTCCGCCCAATGCTAAACTCCCTGTATCCCCCATAAATATTTGTGCTGGAAACGAATTGAACCATAAAAAACCAATACATGCACCAACGAAAGCAGCGATAAATATCACAAGTTCTTCAGCCATTGGTATGTACATTACATCTAAGTAGTCTGCGAAACGAATATTTGAACTAACATAGGCCAGTACCGCCAAAGCTATTCCAATAATTGCTGAAGTGCCAGTTGCAAGGCCATCAAGGCCATCTGTCATATTCGCTCCATTCGACACAGCAATTACGATAAATATTACCACAGGAATAAACAGAAGCCAGCCCCATCCTTTACTATTTTCACCTAACAACCAGTTGTAGTTGAATTCATTACTTTTTACAAATGGTATTGTTGTTGTCATGTCGTGGGTTTTAATCCACTTTGTATTCACATCAATCGCCATATCAGTATGCAGATGGGTTACAACCTCATCTCCAGCGGCAAGAACATAGTTAGCATCTACTTTTTTATGAACTTGGACATCATCACTAAAATAGAGCATGCTCCCTACGATAATTCCTACACCAATTTGACCAAGAACTTTAAATCTTCCTGCAAGCCCCTTTTTATTCTTCTTAAATACTTTGATATAATCATCAATAAAGCCAATAACACCCAGCCAAACAGTTGAGAGAAGCATTGTTATTATGTAAATATTATCAAGTTTCGCAAATAACAATGTCGGAATTAAGATGGCAGCTAAGATTATAAGTCCACCCATGGTTGGTGTCCCGGTTTTAGCTAATTGACCTTCTAAACCAAGATCACGAACTGTTTCTCCAATTTGTTGGCGCTGCAAAAGTCCTATTATTTTCTTTCCAAAAATGACCGAAATAATCAATGATGTTATCAAAGCCAGTGCTGCTCTAAACGATATATAGTCGAACAATCCTGCTCCAGGAATATTAAGCATCTCTAAGTAATTGAATAAACTTGTTAGCATTATTTATTGAGTTTTTTAAATAGTTCTGTTATCGTTTCTAAATCATCAAAATCATGTTTAACTCCTTTGATGTCTTGATATTTTTCATGTCCCTTTCCTGCGATTAGAATAATATCATTCTTCTCAGCCATTGTTACAGCTGTTTTAATCGCCTGCTCTCTGTCGACTATAGAAAGTGTTTTTTTAAAACTTACGCCGTCAACACCCTCCATCATATCGTCAATAATCGTATTTGGATCTTCTGAACGAGGATTGTCCGAGGTTAAAATCACTTTATCGGATAAATCACAAGCTATGGCTGCCATTTCAGGTCTTTTCGTCTTGTCGCGATCCCCGCCACAACCAACAATTGTAAATACTGTTTCATTTCTTGTTCGAATTTTCTCTATTGTATTCAAAACATTGTACAAAGCATCGGGTGTATGCGCATAATCAACAATCGCGGTAATTCCGGAGCTACTTTGCATAAATTGGAATCGGCCATCTACCGATTCTAACTGACTAACTATTGTTAGAGTCTCCGTTTCTTCCAATCCTAATTCTTGCGCAACAGCGTAAACTGCAAGTAAATTATAGGCATTAAAATCACCTATAAGTTTCGTCCATATTTCAGTATGATTAAAAGATAATACAAGACCCGAAAATTGATTCTCTAGAACCTTCACCTTATAATCCGCCATCGATCTCATTGCGTAAGTCAATTTTCTTGCTGCAGTATTCTGAAGCATAACCATCCCATTCTTGTCATCATTATTTGTTAATGCAAATGCTGAATTCGGCAATTGATCAAAAAAGGCTTTTTTCACATGGATATATTCCTTGAAAGTCTTATGATAATCTAAGTGATCATGGGTGATATTGGTGAATACTCCCCCAGAAAAATGCAATCCTTTTATTCTTGATTGATGTATTGCGTGAGAACTAACTTCCATGAAACAATGCGAACATCCTTCATCCACCATTTCTCGTAACAATGCATTGAGTTGTATTGGATCTGGTGTTGTATGTGTTGATTGAATTTCTCTATCACAAATCTTGTTCACTACAGTCGAAATCAAACCTGTTTGAAATTCAAGATTACTAAACAGCTGATACAAAAGAGTGGCGATAGTTGTTTTACCATTTGTTCCTGTAATCCCAATCAGCTTCAACGCTTTTGAGGGCTCGCCATAAAAGTTGTGCGCAACAATTGCAAGAGCTTCATTGGTATCTTCAACTCGAATGATCGTAACACCGTTTATTGTCTCAACAGTTTCAGACACAACAATCGTTTTACACCCTGCCTCAATTACTTGTGATATATAATCATGCCCATTACTTACTGTACCAACAATCGCAAAAAATACAGAGCTTTCTTTTGCGTCACGTGAGTCAAAAGTTAAGTGATCTGTCATCTGCGAATTAGTACCTTCTATAGAAAGCATTTTGACGCCATACAATATGTCTTGTAGCTTACGCATTATTTAAGTGTAATTTCAATTCGTTTTCCATTAATTATCTCTGTTCCTGGAGCGATCGATTGCTTCACGACTTTTCCAAAACCAGCCATTTTTACTTTTAAGCCTTGAGTCTCCAAAACATATATCGCATCCTTTGCCGACATCCCTCTTACATCAGCGATATGCCCTTCCTTTATTGAAATCTTTTCTGTTTTCACCTTTTGGCCTTTTCCGTCAGTTCTTATCCATTCTGCATTTATTTTAGATGCAAAAGGAATATTGAGCATTCTATAAATTGATAACAAATCATATCGACTACCATCCATCGAAATAGGCAACTTATCAACTTCTTTATTTTTCGTTCCATTCACTGCTTCATGGTACTTCAAACTAGAAGCAAACACTTTATTGGCAATTGAGGTAAAAACGGTTCCGGACACTGTCGCCCCATAAATATCTTTGGAGGGTGCTGAAACAACTACAATACAAGAATAAATTGGGTCTTGAGCAGGGAAGTAACCAGCAAAAGAAGCTTGATACTTCTTTTCTCCAGGAGCGCCGTAACGTCTGTCATCGTTAAGCACTACTGCCGTTCCTGTTTTTCCTGCGATATCAAAATAGGCGGACTTAAGTGCTTTTCCTGTTCCGCGTTCTACAACACCCTCTAAACATTTTTTTAAACTCACAATCGTTTTTTCAGAACAAATTCTGGCTTTCATTATTACTGGAGGGAAGGACTTAATTATTTGATTGTCCCGAATAATTTGCTGAACAAATTGAGGCTTCACCATGATGCCGTTGTTAGCAACAGCGTTGTAGAATGTCAAGGTTTGTAATGGTGTTTGCTGCACCTCATAACCAATCGCCATCCAAGGAAGGGAAATTCCGGACCAACTGCTCATTCCTGGCTCATGCAGAATTGGCATCGGTTCACCGGAAAGAGAAATACCAAGCGTATCAGCCAATCCAAAATCTTTTAATCGATTAATGAATTTTTGCGGCTCATTTTTATAGGCATCATTGATGATTTGGGTAAAAACATTCGACGATTTCTCAAAAGCCTGTTGAATTGTGATCATCCCATAACCGCCATAGCGAGAATCTTCTAGTTTAGAGTCATAGAATCGATAGACGCCTTTAGCGTTAACAATTTCATCCAAAGTCACTTTTTCATCCTCTAGAAGAGCCATTAATGAAGCTAACTTGAATGTAGATCCGGGAACCTCCTTTGTCCCTATCGCTTGATTGTATGCTTCATAATACTCGCCATTTGTTCCTCTGCTCAAATTCACAATTGCCTTAATATAGCCCGTTTTGACATCCATCACGATGACACAACCGTTCTTCGCATCTTGGTTTTTTAACTGTCGAAGTAATTCCGAATGCGCCACTTCTTGAATTTCCTTATCAATGGTAGTAATAACACTTGCGCCTTCGACAGCTTCTTTTGTTACAGGACCAATTTTCTTCCATCCAGTTGATATTTTTTGCTCAATCTCTTCACCTTCCACACCTTTCAAGTACTCATCAAAAGCACCTTCAATTCCAACTCTTATTGCTTTATCACCATTCACCTTGACATAACCTAAAGTCCGCTTCATCAATTCACCGTGAGGACGTTTTCTAATTACCGTTTCAACGTTATCAATGAGACCTCCTTTAAATCTTCCTTCCTTAAAAATTGGCATTTCATGAAGCGCTTTTCGCTCAACATTTGTCGCTTTCTTTTTAAGCAATAAATAGCGCTTATTATTTTCCCGCCCTCTTTTAATATAAATCTCATATTCTTTAGCGGTTTTATTCTGGAACAACGCCGACAATTCAATAGACAATTGATGAATCTCCTTATTGAACAATTTAGCCTTAATCACTGTAGGGTCCATATGAATGTCATAAAACGAAATGGAGGTCACCAATGGTGTGTAATTTGCATCAAGAATTTGACCTCTTCGGGGTACTCTTTTCACTATTCTAGTTGGCAATTTCTTATTCGTAATTGTGGAAGTAGTAAATTCCTTATCGCCATTATCGAGTTGAATTGTAATTGTTTTAATAAAAACAACCAACATCAAAATGACGAAGCCAAAATAAATGAGGTATGCCCTCCAATATGTATCTTTCTTTTCACTCACCATTTTCACCTTTTTTCTTCAAGCGAATCACTTTCGTTGGATTTACCGTTTCTTTTAACCCTGTAGCTTCTAGTTCTTTTACTAGCTCTGTTCTTTTCGTGTTTTCTTCTAATTGCGCCTTTGCTTCAAAATAATCAGATGTAGCCTCATCTAATTCCTTCTGAGTGGCCTTCACATCTTTCGTTAATTGCTTACCGTAATAACCTTTTCCTACAATTAACAAGAGCAATAGCATGATAAAAAAAATGAAATTCAAATTTCCTAACATAAATTCTTTCGTTAAAAAATCGCCATTTAAAATCTGAACAAAAGCGCTCGGGCCTTTACTCTTACTTCTCTTCGTCTTCTTTTTCGTAGACGCTGCTTTTGCTTCCAAATTCTCTTGAGAAACATCATCATCGCCCTGCATGGCTCTTTCTATAAATTCATTCTCCATCTCTCTCCGCTATTCTAAGTTTAGCGCTACGCGCCCTACTATTCTTTTCGATTTCAGCTTCATTTGGGATAATTGGTTTTCTAAGCACCTCGGTAAAAGGCTTCAATAGATTCCCGTAAAAATCCTTTGTAATCTCTCCTGATAATGACCCACGCTTCATGAAATTCTTCACAAGACGATCCTCCAAAGAATGATAGGACATAATAACTAAGCGGCCGCGCGGCTTAATTACCTTCTCACATTGTAATAGAAAAGTTTCTAAGGCTCTCATTTCTTGATTAACTTCAATACGAATTGCTTGAAATACTTGTGCGAAATATTTATGTTCACGATGTTTTGGAGCACATTCTTCGATAATAGATGAAAACTGTCCTGTTGTTATAATTTTCTTGCTTAATCGTGCAGCGATGATTACCAACGCCAACTTTCTTGGGTTCTTCACCTCTCCATAAGACCTGAAAACACGCACTAATTCTTCTTCACTGTATGAATTAACCAACTCCTGAGCCGAAAGATTGGCTTTTTGATTCATTCTCATATCGAGCTTTGCGTCTCCACGAAAAGAAAAACCTCGCTTGAGTTCATCAAACTGATGCGAAGAAACACCCAAATCGGCAAGGATCCCATCAACTTTTGACACCCCCAATAAGCGTAGATGATTCGTTAAATGTTCAAAATTCGCAGCGACAAAAGTGAAGTTTGGAGAGTCCCACGTATTTTTTTGAGCATCTTGATCCTGGTCAAAAGAAATTAATCGACCGTTCGCTGAAAGCTCATCATGGATTCTCTTAGAATGCCCGCCGCCGCCAAATGTTACATCAATATATACTCCATCAGGCGAAATTGACAACGCGCTAATGCACTCTTCTAATAATACTGGTATGTGATACGAATAGTTATTCTCCATTGTCCAAGTCTCCCATTACTTCATCTGCTAAATCAGCAAAATCCGCCATGGAGCCTTCGATCATTTCGAAGTACTTAGACTTGTCCCAGATTTCAATTCGGTCATTGTATGCAATAAGCATCACCTCTTGACTCAAACCAACACGTTCCATCAGAGCCATTGGCACCAATACACGACCCGCCTTGTCAAGGCAAATTGTTTTTGCGCCTTGATGAAACAGTCGATAGAACATTCTGTTTTTTGGTTTAAAAAGATTCATTCTTGATAATCGTTGACTCACTTTTTCCCATTCTGTTAACGGAAATAAAGTCAGGCAATCTTCGAACCCTTTATTCAACATGAAATCTCGTTGACACGCAGGCGGAAGCTGCTTCCGCAATGCGGAAGGAAACATAAAACGCCCTTTAGCGTCCAGTTTAACTTCAAATTCACCTACTAATCCTGCCATAACGATTTATTATATGGGTAAAAATAACTCTATTCTACCACTTTTTACCACCAGATTTCACATTGTTGATAATTATAAACGTAAAAATAATAAAAAAGTTGCACTCTATCATTCTTACACCAATAAAACTAGGAGATTAAGACAAAAATAAATAAGTGGTACTAAGTGGTATTATTTTGAACATGTTGAAAACTCTATCGTTATCAACATGTTTTATTTAAGGGCCCTATTTCGCATTAAATCCTTATTTTTGCAGAATGTCAAAAGAATTAAAAAGCTGGATTTTGCTTATTCTTCTCTCTCTTATCTGGGGAAGTTCATTCATTCTAATGAAACGAGGAATGTTCTCACTAGACGGTCAAACAATATTCTCTGACACTCAGGTTGCGTCTTTACGCATGATCATTGCTGGAACTGTACTCCTTCCTTTTACATTAAAAAGCTTACGCATTCTCAAAAATCCATCTACTTTTTTATTCTTGTTTTCTATTGGACTTCTTGGGAATCTACTTCCGGCCTTTCTCTTCACCTATGCAGAAACAAGTATTTCTTCGGGCCTAACGGGAATGTTAAATAGCCTAACTCCAATATTTGCCTTAAGTATTGGTTTCCTTATTTTTAAACAAAAGCTAACAAAAATTCAAGTTTCTGGGGTTGTTGTTGGTATTATAGGTGCTATTCTTCTTGTTTATTTTGGCAATGACTCAAAATTGAGCGGAGACACCCCCCATTTATTGGCTATTATTCTCGCTACGCTTTGCTACGGAATAAGTCTGAACATTATTAAGCATAAGCTTTGTCACTTGAAAAGTATAGAAATTGCATCACTAGCCTTTTTAACAGTACTTATTCCAAGTATTGTTATAGGTTTTTTTTCAGGTTCTTTCGTGGAAATTCAAACCAATGAGAATGCGGCTGAAGGTTTATTTTTCATTGCCGTACTAAGTATTATCGGTACCGCTATTGCATTAATTTTATTCAATCAATTAATTGCCTTAACATCTGTTCTTTTCTCGAGTAGCGTAACATACCTTATACCTGTTGTAGCAATGCTTATTGGCGTGGTGTTTGGAGAGAGTATTACACTAATTCAAGTAGCGTCAATGTTGGTTATACTTTCTGGTGTTTTTGTTGCTAATGTTCTTGGAAGAAAATAAAGGTTCCTTTTGAACTAAAATTTTCATCAACTATCATTGTATTCTTAACTAAAAGCAGTATCTTTGTCGTCCATTTTGGATTAATAAAACAATAAAAATTAGCTATATGTACGCAATAGTGGAGATAGCAGGGCAGCAATTTAAGGTGCAAAAAGACCAAAAGATCTTTGTTCACCGTTTGGATGCAGAAGTAGGAAAGAAAATTTCTTTCGAAAAAGTACTTCTTGTTGATAACGGAGGGAAAGTTCAATTAGGCGCCCCGGCTATAGAAGGTGCAAAAGTTTCTGCAAAAGTAGAAGAGCACGTAAAAGGAGATAAAGTAATCGTATTCAGAAAGAATAGAAGAAAAGGTTACAAGAAAAAGAATGGACATCGTCAGTGCTTCACCGCAATTACGATTACAGATATTAAAGCTTAACTAACTAATTCGATAAATTCGAAAATAAAATTTTAAGAAAATGGCACATAAAAAAGGCGTTGGTAGTTCTAAAAATGGTCGTGAATCAGAAAGTAAACGATTAGGTGTTAAGATTTTTGGAGGACAAGCAGCAATTGCTGGTAACATTATTGTTCGTCAAAGAGGAACACGTCATCATCCAGGTACAAATGTAGGTATTGGTAAGGACCATACTTTATTTGCATTAACTGATGGTGTAGTAGAATTTCGCAAAAAAAGAAACGATCGTTCTTTCGTATCAGTAGTCCCTTTTGAGACTGCAGAAGCGTAATTAGAACGTCAATTTATTGAAAAGGCGAGTTCCGTCCCGATAATTGTCGGGAAAGGAGTTCGCCTTTTTTTTATAAATAATAATTAAATTTGCCTAAAACAATACTGCATGTTAGAGATTCAGCGTTTAAGAAGTGAGAAAGAAAGTGTTATTGAAGGTTTAAAAAAGCGTCATTTCGATGCATCTGAGATAATCTCTGCTGTTCTTTCTAAAGATGAGCAGTGGCGTGCTGAAAAAACAAAACTGGAAGAGGTTGCTTCTAAAATGAATCAAATATCTAAGCAAATCGGTATTCTGTTTAAAGAGGGCAAGGTACAAGAAGCCAATGAAGCTAAAGCGCAAACATCTGTATTGAAATCAGAAGAAAACACGCTGAAAGAAAAAGTAGATGCATTGCAAAATGACATCACAGAATTAATGTATCAGTTGCCAAATGTTCCTAATGAAAAAGTGAAGCCTGGAAAAAGCGAAGTTGACAATGAAACTATTGAGCAAAGAGGCGAAGAACCAAACTTTAACTTCACACCATTACCTCATTGGGAATTAGCCAGTAAGTATAATTTGATCGATTTTGAATTAGGGGTTAAGATTACTGGAGCTGGCTTTCCTATGTATATTGGTAAAGGAGCAAAACTTCAGAGAGCACTTATCAGTTTTTTCCTGGATGAGGCAACCGATGCTGGTTATGTAGAGCACCAAGCACCATTATTAGTGAATGAAGCATCCGCTCTAGGAACAGGACAGCTACCAGATAAGGAAGGGCAAATGTATTACATGCCCGTTGATGATTTATACCTCATCCCAACAGCTGAAGTTCCATTAACGAACATATACCGCGACGTAATTTTACCGAATAGCGAATTCTCAATTAAGATTACAGGATATACGCCATGCTTTAGAAGAGAGGCTGGTTCATATGGAAAAGATGTTAGAGGATTAAATCGTTTGCATCAATTTGACAAGGTGGAAATTGTAAGGATTGAGCACCCAAATAATTCTGATCAAGCTTTAGTTGAAATGATTGACCACGTCAAAGGATTACTTGAAAAGCTTGGTTTACAATACAGAATTCTTAGATTATGTGGAGGTGATACTGGATTTGCCGCTGCCATGACTTACGATTTTGAAGTTTACTCTGCTGCACAGAATAAATGGCTAGAAGTAAGTTCTGTTTCTCGTTTCGATACGTTTCAATCAACACGTTTAAAGTTAAGATTCAAAAATGAGGATAAGAAATCACAGCTCTGTCATACTTTGAATGGTTCAGCTTTGGCGTTGCCTAGAATCGTTGCTGCACTATTAGAGAATCATCAAACCGAATCAGGTATTGAGATACCTAAAGCATTGCACAAATACTTGAATTACACAAAAATTGAAGATTAGAAATTTGGGTGAAGGAATGCTTAATTGGACTATTTATTAGCACTTAACACTTTTTCTTTCATTGTCTCCATGTAAGAAAGCATTTTATTTAATACTTCAGGATTTGAAGATCCAATAATTTTTGCAGCTAGAATTCCCGCATTTTTCGCTCCGTCTAAAGCAACAGTAGCAACTGGTATTCCACCTGGCATTTGTAATATTGATAAAATACTGTCCCAGCCATCGATTGAATTTCTTGATTTTATTGGAACTCCAATGACCGGTAAAGGAGTGAGTGAAGCAGTCATGCCTGGTAAATGAGCGGCACCTCCAGCACCTGCGATAATCACCTTCAATCCTCTTGTATGAGCACTTTTTGCATAATCAAACATTAGTTCTGGGGTTCGGTGAGCTGAAACAATCTTCACTTCGTGCTCAATTCCTAATTCCTTAAGAAGGTCTATCGCCTCTTGCATTATAGGCATATCCGATGTGCTTCCCATTATTATTCCAACTTCAATCATGCTTCTTTTTTTTGTAAAGGTAAGGTTATTTTAAAATTTGAAGCTTTGGGATAATATTATACCTTATCAAGGACTCTATATCCTTCAATATTATCAAGCCCCCAATTTTCGAGTTCATCTGCAGACCACAATTCTGGAAAGAAGATTCTTCGCTGGTAACGTGGATGCATGTATTTATGCCAATCACTTCCACCTGTTGCTTCAACGTTTACTTTCCCACTATCTAGATATTTCGCAGCGGCATCATAGTGATGCATAACCCAGTCAACATTTACCGTATGGTCATAATGGCGCATCGCATTGACGAGTTTTAAGTTCTCTTGATACTCTTTAGGAAGCTCCTTAAATTTTGTCCAAAGATTTACCGTATTGTATTCCTTCATCCATTCAATTAACTCTTTTTTGTATTTTTTTTCAAAGTTGATAATCAATTGATTCTTTCCGCCATTTTTGCGGTCAACTCCTGCGGCTTGCCAATACATATTGTCAAAAGCATGCTCATATGGTGTATCTCTGTTAATTGTTTTTCTAAATCTATAATCAATAAGGTTAATCAATTCAGTTGATGCGATTTCTATTTTACGATACTGCGAGGACTGAAAGCCACTTGCAGGGGTCAATGTGTCTCTAAATTTCATATACTGTTCAACCTCCATTCCTTCTCCCATAATATCGAAAGAAGTAGATAACATGTTGAAGTAACGACTTACCCGCATAAGATGCATTTCAAATTTATCAGGTGTGATGTCTTCCTCGAATGAAATTTGATCCATTTCCCAAAGAATCATTTTGAAAAGGAGTTCATTGATTTGATGATAGATCAAAAAGATCATTTCATCAGGTAAATTTGTTCGCTGTGTCTGAAGACCTAATAATGCATCAACTTGAATGAAATCCCAATACTTCATAGGTTCCGCATGAAGAAGGCCTGATAAATGAACATTTGGATCTTGTCCCAATGCCGTATACTTTTCATCTATCGCTTTAAGAAGTTCTTCTCTGTTCATATGTCTGTGAAGTTTAGAATTCAAAAATAATCAATTCTTATTTAGGAGGATATGATTTTTATCAGTTCAAGTTAAAAAAGTAAAACTACAACCCAAGATTTTTTTTTCAATTCGGAATAAGAAGTCCTACTTATTGGCACGAAATTACGATTCGTTAAGGTTGCTCGATAACTGTTTTTCTCAAATGTCTCAATTTTAGTGAGGTAATTTGTATTGATAATAAAAGATCGATGAATTCGAACAAAGTCGCTTGAAGAAAGCGTTTTCTCAAAATAGTTCATGGTCTTGTTTTTTTATTCTTGATTGCCCATAATAAATAATTTTTAGTTGTTCTTAATTGTTACAACAAATAGAGGGGTAGAAATAAGTGAATGAAATCTATTCTTCGGTGAGCTCAAGAAAATAGCGTTAAAACAAAAAAAGGTCGTTCAATTGAACGACCTTTTTATAATGTTTACAAGAGCAATTAGAGTGTCCCTCTTTTTGCTTGTTCGCGTTCTATTGATTCAAACAAGGCTTTAAAGTTTCCTGCTCCAAATCCTTTCGCTCCCATTCTTTGAATGATTTCAAAGAAAACTGTAGGTCTATCTTGTATTGGTTTTGTGAAGATCTGAAGTAAATAACCTTCTTCATCGGCATCAACAAGAATTGACAATTTCTGCAATTCTTTAATGTCCTCGTGCATCATTTCCATGTGAGATCCTAGTCTAGCTGGAATATCATCGTAGTAGGCTTGAGGTGGAGCAGGTAGAAATTCTACTCCTTTTTCCTTTAAATAAGAAATTGTGCTGATAATATCATCTGTCGCCATGGCAATGTGCTGCACTCCTTCACCTTCGTAAAAATCTAAATATTCTTCAATTTGAGATTTCTTCGCTGCCTTAGCCGGTTCATTGATTGGAAATTTAATTCTACCATTCCCATTACTCATAACCTTACTCATCAGTGCAGAGTACTCCGTATGAATTTGCTTGTCATCAAATGATAAAAAGTTCACGAAGCCCATTACCTCTTCGTACCACTTTACCATAACATCCATTCTTCCCCAATCTACATTACCAACCATATGATCAATATATTTCAATCCTGCAGGTGCTGGATTGTAATCCGTTTTCCATTCTTTGAAGCCTGGTAAAAAAGTTCCCTTGTAATTTTTTCGCTCAACAAACATATGAATAGTTTCTCCATAGGTATATATTCCAGCTTTAACAATTTCACCATGTTCATCTTTTTCTACCGTAGGCTCCAAGAAAATTTTTGCGCCTCTTTTAGTCGTTTCTTCAAATGATTTTCTTGCATCGTCAACCCAAAGAGCTATAATTTTGACTCCATCTCCATGTTTTGTAACATGTTGGTTAATTGGAGAATTGCTGTTAAGTGCCGATGTCAATACAATTCTAATTTTATCCTGCTTCAAAACATAGCTGACAGAGTCTTTAGAACCCGTCTCTAATCCTTTATATGCACAAGATTGAAATCCAAATGCTGTTTTGTAGTAATGCGCCGATTGTTTTGCATTCCCCACATAAAACTCAACATAATCTGTTCCTAACAAAGGTAAAAAATCTTGTGCTCCTTCGAATATTTTCTCTAATCCATAATTAACAGATGCTATCACTTTCTTACTCATTTCTCTTATTTATATGCTCATTGAAATCTATTTCAATGAGCGATTCATAACTTAATTAATCGGTAATCCAACTTTTATAATAATCGTCGACTTCTAGATTCAATGCTTCTTCAGTAATCATAACGGGACTGAATGGGTCAATCATCACAGCCAATTCTCCTGTCTCTTTCTTCCCTACACTTCTTTCATAAGCCCCTGGATGCGGTCCGTGTGGAATTCCTCCTGGATGTAAGGTTATTTGTCCTTTTTCAATATTATTTCTACTCATAAAGTTACCATCCACATAGTATAACAATTCTTCTGAATCAATATTAGAATGATGGTATGGGGAAGGTATTGAATCTGGGTGGTAATCATACAATCGAGGCACAAATGAACAAACAACAAATCCAGCTGCTTCCCATGTTTGATGAATCGGTGGTGGTTGATGAATTCTTCCTGTTATTGGTTCAAAATCATGAATTGAAAATGCATACGGATAATGAAAACCATCCCATCCAACAACATCGAAAGGATGATTAGCGTGCGTATATTCCCACATTACTCCTTGTTTTTTTGAAATGATTTTAAATTCCCCTTGTTCATCATATGCTTTTAAGTCCTTTGGCAAGCGGAAATCTCGTTCGCAAAAAGGCGAATGCTCTAACAATTGTCCAAAATTATTTCGATAACGTTTCGGTGTCACTATTGGGCTGAATGATTCAACATAAAGAATTCTATTTTCTTCTGAATCAAAATCCATTTGATATGTTGTCCCTCGCGGAATAATTAAATAATCACCATATTTAAAGTCAATATCGCCATACATCGTTCTTAATTTTCCAGAACCAATATGAATGAAAAGCATTTCATCTGCATCCGAATTTCTATAAAAATAATCTTTAGAAAACTCTTTCGGTGCAGCTAAACCAATGTGTAAATCATTATTTACAAATAATGTTTTTCTACTGTCTAAATAATCTTGCTCGGGCTTTAACGAAAAACCCTTAAAGCTTAGAGCTTTCATGTTTTTATCAATAGCGATTTTCGGCGACACATCTTTCAATCTTTTCACCTCCGTAACTACCGTTGGTGGATGAATATGATAAATTAAAGACGACATTCCAATAAAGCCGGCCGTTCCAAAAAGTTCTTCTTGGTAAAGACTGCCATCTGCTTTCTTAAACGTTGTATGTCTTTTTGCTGGAATTTTCCCTAAAGTATGATATCTCGGCATTGTAATTTATTTCTTTTATTTAAATTGCTATTAAACTCTTCATTTAAATTCGTCAACGACAGAAAGTAAATATAAAGAATATTGCAATATTAATGGAACTTCGCAGCTTAAAAAATGACAATGCTCAGCTTTTCTGAAAATTGAAGTTGGAATATTCTTAAATAATAGCTCTATTTGTAGTAGAATAATGAAACCATGGATAAAGTAATTGTAATTGGTGCCGGTGGACAAATTGGAACTGAACTCGTTCTCGCCTTAAGAAAATTAAAAGGCGACAATGCTGTAATCGCTGCAGATATAAAAGAAGACTGCCCAGAAAAAATAAGTAATGGTCCCTACGTAAAGATGGACGTGATCAATCGAGAGGCAGTTCGAAACTATATTATAGAAGAAAGCATCAAGGAGGTCTATCTTCTTGCTGCATTATTGAGTGCCACGGCAGAAAAGAATCCTGCATTCGCATGGCAATTAAATATGGAAGGCTTGTTTACAATTCTTGATTTAGCAAAAGAAGGGCATTTAACAAAAGTATTTTGGCCAAGTTCAATTGCCGTTTTTGGGCCAACAACACCGGTTGAAAATACACCGCAACTGACGATCATGGAGCCCACAACTGTATATGGAATTTCAAAGCTAGCTGGAGAACGTTGGTGTGAATACTATGCAGCACAATATGGTGTTGATGTGCGCAGCATTCGCTATCCAGGTCTTATTTCTTACACAAGCATCCCTGGAGGAGGAACAACAGATTATGCAGTAGATATTTTCTACAAAGCGAAATTAGGCGAGAAATTCACCTGTTTTCTTAAAGAAGACACCATATTACCAATGATGTATATGGAAGATGCGATCAGAGCAACGATAGAATTAATGGAGACTAATGAAGGAAATGTAAAGATTCGTTCTTCATATAATTTATCAGGATGTAGTTTTTCCCCTAAGCAGATAAGTGATGCAATTAAAAAACTACATCCTGAATTTTCTATTGACTATTCACCCGATTTTAGGCAGGCGATTGCAGACACATGGCCTAATTCGATTAATGATGTATCAGCACAAAAAGATTGGGGATGGAAAGTTAAATACGACTTGAACGAAATGGTAGAAAAAATGCTTTCTAACCTTGACCCTAGCTTACTGAAACAGATTTAGACTTTGTCTATCAAACACTTACAATACGAAGCCTGCTTTATCGAAGAAAAATCATAATTTGCCGAAAAGTCTACTTTTAGTTTTGTCAATTAAACTTCTCTTTGTACATTGTGCAAACTAGAACTGCAAACTATCATAACAAATACGGTTACGAATGACGTTAAAAAAACTTATGCTACTACTGATCATTGGGGTTTTCTCAATGCCAGTTATGAGCTCAGAAAAAGATCAGGACGAAGATTTAAACATTACTGATAGAAAAGGTAATAAGCAGGGAAGATGGATTTATCTTGGAAAAGATCAACCAGCACTTGGCTATCCAGAAGAAGGAAAAATTGAAGAAGGAAATTATAAAGATAACCGAAAAGAAGGCCTTTGGTTAAAATACTATAAGGACGGCATTACAAAACGTATTGAAGGGAACTATTCTGACAATAGACCAAATGGTTTCTTTGTTAAGTACCATGCAAATGGAGAAGTCAAAGAAATCGGTAACTGGGTTCGTAATAAGTTCAGCGATAGCTTACAACGTTTTCATGAAAACGGAGAGCTTGAATATAAAGCTGTCTATAACGAGGAAGGTAAAGAAGAAGGTCCAGTTGAATATCGCTATCCAAATGGACAAGTAGAATTTGAGTATGTTGCCATAAATGGTGTTCAGTCAGGTAAAGCAGTTCGTTATTATGAGAATGGTGATGTTAAAGAATTGATAAGTTATGGTGCAGATGGATCTGTAGTACAATCTGAAACTATAGAGCCTGTTAATCCAACAATTATTATAGTAGACCCCGGAGAATCTAAAGAAAAAGCACCTCTCGTTAATGTCATTAGAACTAAAGGAGTTACTTTCAAAATAAATGGATACAACAAGTTATTTAATGCTGATGATGAAATTTGGCAAGATGGTGAATTTAAAAACTCACGTCTATGGGATGGTAAAGTGTATGAATATGATTCAGATGGCATCCTTCTTAAGGTTAAAGTATTTAAAGCCGGTATTTATAATTCGGACGGACAGCTATAACTGCTTAGTATTTAAAAGATTAAGAAAGACTCTGTAAAGGGTCTTTTTTCATGTTAGAACCTTTATATTTGTTACGAATTTACAATCAACCACATGAGTACCCAAAAAGATAGATTATCTCTAATCATTCCTAATTTTAAAGAATCACCTTGTGTTGATAAAGTTGGTGTTGAAGAAAGAGTTGCACGATTTCAAACAAGAAGCATAAAAGCCGAGGCAAAAGCTCAAGGCTTAAGAATGGCTTTAAACATGATTGACTTGACAACATTAGAAGGGAAAGATACTCCAAGGAAAGTGAAGCAAATGTGCTACAAAGCTCAACACTTGCATTCTGTGTGCCCAGGCCTTCCAAATGTCGCTGCAGTTTGCGTATACCCTTCCATGGTTGGAGTGGCAAAAAAAGCAGTCGGTGATTCAGGAGTAAAAGTTGCGTCAGTTTCTACAGCATTCCCAAGTGGGCAGGCTCCACTGTCAGTAAAAATAATGGACACTAAATTCGCAGTCGCTGAAGGAGCTGATGAAATAGATATGGTTATATCGAGAGGAAAATTTCTTTCAGGAGAATACAATTTTGTGTTTGATGAAATCGCTGCTATAAAAGACGCTTGTGGTAAAACACGGTTAAAAGTAATTCTTGAAACTGGTGAACTCGTTACCCTTGATAATGTTCGACGTGCCAGTGATATAGCAATGTATGGCGGCGCAGATTTCATTAAGACATCAACAGGGAAAATTCAGCCTGCTGCAACAATGCAAGTAACATATACGATGTTACAAGCCATTCGTGATTTTAAGCTTAAAACAGGAATTCAAATAGGAATGAAACCTGCAGGTGGAATTTCTAATTCAAAATTAGCGCTGCACAATCTGGTTATGGTCAAAGAAACGCTCGGGGAAGATTGGTTAACTAATGAATGGTTTCGCTTTGGAGCAAGTAGTCTTGCAAATGATGTTCTCATGCAAATCATGAAAGCAGAAACAGGCGTATACCAATCAACTAATTATTTTTCAAAAGATTAGAAAATGGCAAAGAAAAAAGAAAATCAAAGCAAAGCGGTAAAATGGGATTATTCTCCCGCTCCCGAAAGCTCTTCTCATATCAATATGAAAGATCAATATGAGCTATTTATCGGTGGTAAATGGGTTAAACCAAGTTCTGGTAAATATTTTGATACGATCAATCCTGCGAATAAGAGAAAGCTTGCAAAAATTGCCTATGCGAATGAAAAGGACATAGACAAAGCTGTGAAAGCTGCTCGGAAAGCATATAAAACAGTATGGTCAAAAACTGCGCCGGCTGAAAGAGCAAAGTATATCTACCGTATTGCACGATTGATGCAAGAACGTGCTAGAGAATTCGCTGTTATCGAATCTTTAGATTCAGGTAAGGTAATAAGAGAATCAAGAGACGTTGATGTTCCATTGGCGTGTAATCACTTTTTCTATTATGCTGGATGGGCAGACAAATTGGAGTATGCATTTCCAAATAGAAAGGTTGAATCTTTAGGAGTGGCTGGACAGATTACTCCATGGAATTTCCCGCTATTGATGGCCGCATGGAAAATTGCACCAGCTTTAGCTACAGGTAACTGTGTGGTCCTTAAACCAGCTGAAACGACACCATTAACAGCATTGAAATTAGCAGAAATTATAGAAGAATCCGGATTGCCACCTGGTGTTGTAAACATTGTTACAGGTTATGGAGATACTGGTGCAGCAATTGTAAATCACGATGATGTAGATAAAATCGCATTCACGGGATCAACTGGAGTTGGTAAAATAATTCAAAAAGCGATTGCTAGTACAGATAAAAAAGCGACGTTAGAACTTGGAGGAAAATCAGCAAATATAATACTTGAGGATGCACCCATTGATCAAGCTGTTGAGGGTATTGTAAATGGTATCTTCTTTAACCAAGGTCATGTATGTTGCGCAGGTTCTCGTCTATTCGTTCAAGAATCTGTTGCAGAAGAAGTAATTGAAAAATTAAAACATCGCATAAGTTCACTGATTGTCGGAGATCCAATGGATAAAAACACAGATATTGGCGCAATAAATTCGAAAGAACAATTAGACATAATAAATCGTTATATAAAAATTGGTCTTGATGAAGGCGCAACGATGTATCAACCAGATTGTAGCTTGCCAAAATCTGGTTACTACTGTCGACCAACCTTATTTATGAATGTCGCACAATCAAGCACAATCGTACAAGAAGAAATTTTCGGACCTGTACTAACCATTCAGACGTTTCGAACTGTTGATGAGGCAATTGAAAAAGCGAATAATACACCCTATGGGCTTGCGGCTGGTATCTGGACTGATAAAGGTTCACGTATTTTCAACTTAGCGAATAAATTAAATGCTGGAGTTATTTGGGCAAATACATACAATAAATTTGATCCTACTTCTCCATTTGGAGGTTACAAAGAAAGTGGTTTCGGACGTGAAGGTGGCCTTCAAGGCTTAAGTGCTTATGTTAAATTGAAATAATAATGGAAAGATTGAAAGTTTTAAAAACATACAAAGTATATATCGGAGGAAAGTTCCCTCGAACAGAGTCAGGTCGCTACTATTCACCAAAAAATGCCAAAGGCGAAGTTTTAGGAAATATTTGTTTCTGCTCAAGAAAGGATATTCGGAATTCTGTCGTTGCTGCACGAAAAGCATTCGGAGGTTGGTCCGAAAGAGCAGCAAACAATAGAGGACAGATTCTTTACCGAATCGCGGAAATGCTTGAAGGTCGAAAAGCACAATTTATTGAAGAGCTAATACTTCAAGGCTCAACTAAAGTTCAAGCGGAGAAAGAAGTTGTTTTGTCTATTGACCGATTAATATACTACGCAGGCTGGTGTGATAAATACACACAAGTATTGGGAAGCGTTAATCCTGTGGCTTCTTCACATTTCAATTTCTCAATGCATGTACCAACAGGTGTTGTTGGTATATTGGCTGACCAGAAAACATCATTGATTGGGCTGATTTCTTTGATCGCCCCTGTCATTGCAGGAGGAAACACTTGTGTCGTTTTGGCATCTGAAAAATTACCGTTGTGCGCAATCACATTTTCAGAAGTATTGAATTCTTCAGATTTACCTGGTGGGGTTCTTAATGTCTTAACTGGTAGTTGCAGTGAAATGATGAAACCCCTCACAACTCACATGGATGTAAATGCGATGATTTATAGCGGCAGTGATAAAAGTATCGTTAAAGAATTAAAAGAATCTTCCGCGCTTAACCTCAAACGAATTCTTCATTACGATTTGGATTGGATGAAAGCAGATTCACAAGATTTGTATAAGTTATCAGATTTTCAAGAAGTAAAAACAACATGGCACCCAATTGAGAATATTGGTGGTGCATCAAGTTCATATTAATAACGCTCAAGTGAGTAGTTATAGACTAAGAAATCTCATAAACAAAAAAGCATCCGTAGTTGGATGCTTTTATAATATAACTTAAGAGGGTTGTTTATTTTAATTCAATTGGAAGTTAATCGGTAATCGACAACGTGTTCTTGCCTTTCTACCTCTCGCCTCACCAGCTGTCCATTTTGGCATTTTACGAAGTAATCTCTTTGCTTCTCTGTCCAAATCAGAACTCACACCACGTTCGATTGAAATATTCGTTATTGATCCATTTGGTTCAACCACGAAAGAAAGATAAACTCTTCCTTGTTCGTTCATTTCAATGGCCGTTTGTGGGTATTTTACATTATCCGCAATCCAACGTTGCATGGCAGCAGCTCCTCCTGGAAATGTTGCCTCTACATCAGGAAAATCAATGATTTCTTCTTCAACTTCAACTACTTCTACTGGTGCCACAACAACAGGTGGTGGAGTTGTAACAACTGGTATAGGTTCTTCCTCTGTATTTTCTTCTTCAATGATTTCTTCTGTAATAGGTGGTGGCGCATCAACTGCTGGTGGAGGTGTTTCTGTTTCTGGCTCCTCAGCGTCCATTACCGTTACAATATCTGCTGTATTGTCTCCAGCATCTCCTAACTGCTGATCTTCTTGCAAAGTCCCGTATGAAAAAGATGCCAGAACAATACTACCGATAAATAAAAGCCCAATTAGCGTAATTGGCACTCTCAATTTCTCTATGTTAGCGTCTTCGCTTTTCTTTAATTCCATTTTGAATCGTATTTGAACGTAAATATATAAAATAATACTAACAAAACGTGTACCAATAAATCAATAGCATGATGAATACAGTATACGAAATGACACTATTCCGGCTATCGATCCAAAAATTCCAGTTGGAATATTCCACAATTGTGAAATATCATTTGAATTCGATAGAAAAAGGATAATTGACGAAAACACACTCAATGTAATCGCACTTATAAAAACGATTACAAACGCATGTTTTCTTAATTTTCTGTATTTCAATTGTTTTTTACAGGCAACAATCCAAATATGAACCAATCCCCAAGATAGAAAGCAATTGACAATCGCTCTGGATGTTAAAAAATTGAAGTAGATGTCTTCAGTGATCACCAAAGGTATGGTATAAGACAGAAGCATCATGCTCAACCAAACAATTCCAATTATAGAAACACGTAGGCTCAAGAATATAATTTTTATCCTATCAATGCTTTGTATGCAGAAGCATCCAATAGATCAGCAACCTGGCTTGTGTCAGACATTTTAATCTTAATCATCCACCCTTTACCATAGGCATCTGAATTCACCGTTTCTGGTTCTGATTCAAGTTCCTCATTAAATTCAATAATTTCACCACTTAAAGGCATAAACAAATCAGATACGGTTTTTACAGCTTCAACAGAACCGAAAATTTCTTCTTGATCGATTGATTCACCTTCTGTTTCAATTTCAACGTAAACAATATCACCTAATTCTCCTTGTGCAAAATCAGTAATTCCTACAGTTGCTGTATCACCATCAATACTGATCCACTCGTGATCTTTTGTGTATTTTAAATTCTCTGGAACGTTCATCTATTCTCTTTTAATTATTGTTTAACAAAAATAAAGTTTTTATTGTCTTATGAAAGGGACAAAGGGTTTTTATTCTTCGACCGTGTATCATCTTTTTAATTAAATTTGCTCACCATGATAAATCAAGACCAACTTAAAGATTCTCGCAAAAGAATTGATGCCATTTCTGTCTATTTAAAGATCGATGAAAAACGGATTCAATTGCAGGAGGCTGAATTGAAAACGCAGGATCCTGATTTTTGGAACGACTCGAAAGCTGCAGAAGTTCAAATGAAAGCGATTAGGGGGCTTAAATTTTGGATTGATTCTTATGAAACTCTCAATACAATGTTTGGTGACGTCGAAATTCTTTATGAATTTGCTAAAGAAGGTGAAGGCGAAGAAGATGAAGTTGATACCCTTTTCGCTCAATTGAAAGGGAATCTTGAAGAATTAGAGTTGAAAAACATGCTTTCAGGAGAAGAGGACATATTGGATGGTGTACTTCAAATTACTGCAGGCGCTGGTGGTACAGAAAGTTGTGATTGGGCCTCAATGTTGATGAGGATGTACAGCATGTGGGGACAAAAAAACGGTTTTAAAATTAAAGAACTCAATTACCAAGGAGGCGATGTCGCTGGAATAAAAACAGTAACTATTCAATTTTCTGGGGACTTTGCTTTTGGATATTTGAAAGGGGAAAATGGTGTTCACCGTTTGGTTAGAATATCACCTTTTGATTCAAATGCTAAGCGTCATACATCGTTTGCTTCTGTCTATGTTTATCCGTTAGTTGATGAGACGATAGAAATAGAAGTTAATCCTGCCGATATTTCATGGGAAACTTATCGTTCTGGTGGTGCCGGTGGTCAGAATGTAAATAAAGTTGAAACCGCAGTCCGTCTAAGACATGCTCCGACAGGTATTATTGTAGAGAATTCTGAAGGCCGTTCTCAACTTGGCAATAAGGAAAAGGCGATGCAATTATTGAAGTCTCAACTTTATGAATTAGAATATCGTGCTCGTATGGAAGCAAGAGATGAAATAGAATCGAACAAGAAAAAAATAGAATGGGGCTCGCAAATAAGAAATTATGTAATGCACCCGTATAAGTTAGTGAAGGACGTACGAACTGGACATGAAACAGGCAACGTTGATGCTGTTATGGATGGTGATCTAAATTCCTTTCTGAAATCTTATTTAATGACTTATGGCGATTAGTTTCATAAAATTCAATTATTGAGCTAAAAAATGAAGAATGAAATTACTATTTATCACAACCCTCGGTGTTCAAAAAGCAGAAATGCAGTTTGTTTTCTTGATGAAATGGAACTTCCGTATGCGATTGAAAATGTTCACGTGGTTGAATACCTAAAAAACACTCTTAACAAGTCAGAATTAAGCGATTTATTAAAAAAAATTGGAATCAAAGCTGAAGAATTAGTCCGAAAAGGAGAACCTGATTATAAAGAAAATTATAAAGGAAAAACGTTATCGGAAAGTGATTGGATTAATGCAATGGTAAAATATCCTAAATTAATTGAACGACCAATTGTTGTTTTTAGAGATAAAGCAGTTGTGGCAAGGCCTAAAGAGACAATTAATAAATTATTCATTTAATCATTAAAATAAAACTTAGTCTCAAAAAGTTACTTATATTTGCCCTCGCTAAAATAAAGAGCACACAGATGCAATTGAAAAACATTTATCTCAGACCCAACTCGACTTTTTCCAAACATATCAATGCTTGGGCGAGTAAATTAAACATTGAGGTGACTGAGCATGAGTTCAAAATGGGAGATCAAGTTGCTGATGGTCTGTTGGTTATCAACCAAAATCAAGACATCAATAAAGAGACGTATGCTATTCATTCTTTCTTTGATGAAAAACATCTTCCTATTCAAAAAATTGATGTTAATGGTACTCTTCAAGTAGCCATTACTAGCTTTGAGATTTGGTTGAAAAGTTTCAAATGTAAAGACATTTACATTATTGGTAACGATGAATTGGTTAAGAACTCAAATCTTGATCGTTTTCTGAATCGTGTTGAGAAAAAAATAGTTGGTTAATTTTCAAGTTTAGCAGCTTATCATCTTCTTTATATTAAAAAAGGGGTTGCGTCAATAATTGAACGCTTTCTTCTATCTCATTTTACACGTTCAATTGCTATTTCTTTTAAAAATTGTACCTTCAAATGCAGAAGCACATAATCACCTAATCTGCAAACATACAAGTCTACAGAATCGCTCATGAATTAATTGTCTGATTTTCGTTTTATGATACAATTTTCTTGATACTTTTGCGTTATTGATGTGCAACTATGAAAAATGTATTTTTTCTTCTTTTAATTGTTATTTCTCCGAGTGTTTTTGGGCAATATCATAATACGCTTTCGAAATCCGAAATTGGTATTGTCGCTGGTGGTAGCTCATATATCGGAGAATTAAATCCATTTGCACCCTACAAGGGTGTTCATTTAGCTGGTGGAATTGTCTACCGGTATAATATTAATTCTCGATTAAGTTTCCGTATGAATGCTATTTATGGCACCTTAAGTGGGGATGATGCCAATGCAAAGGAACTTGTTTACCAACAAAGAAATTTAAACTTTAAAACCAGTTTATTTGAAGCAGGATTGGGATTAGAATTTAATTACTTTCCTTTCCAACTTGGACATGACCGCTATAAAGGATCGATGTATTTACTTTTCGAGTTGGCTTATTTTCGCATCAATCCAAAAACTATTTATGACGGCGCCGAAGTTGAATTAAGATCAATAGGAACAGAAGGGCAGGGAACATCGCAAAACTCTAAAGGAATCTATTCACGTGATCAAATTTCCATTCCTATTGGGGTGGGCGCAAAACTCTCTTTAGGGAAAAAAGTAGGAATGAGTTTTGAAATTGGTGTACGAAAGACCTTTACCGACTATATTGATGATATTAGTTCTAGCGTTTATGTTGATCCCGTTCTATTAGCGCAAGAAAATGGAGCAACTGCTGCCGCGCTTTCCAATCGATCAAATAGTGTTTTTGGTCAACGTGGAGATGCTTCAAATAAAGACTGGTATATTTTTGGAGGAATTATGCTTACTATAAGCATGGGAGATCCAAGCTCGTGTTACAGCCATTAATTATTGTCGCAAGAATAATCTATACACTCCTTTATACCAGTATTAGTTATTCTCATGGTCCAATTAATCCTTTTTTACGTATTCTTCAAAAGTTTTCAAATTAGGTGCTGTAATTTCATTCTTCTTAAGTGCATTAACATACTTGCTTAGGCTTCCAGATTGAATTGAAGAAAAATTCTTTCTAGCTGAATTCATCTCTCCTTCTATTAGCGCAATATTCTGCATTTGAGTTTTTGTTGGTGCACCATAATACCCTGCAATTGCACCATAAACATTTGACATTTTCTCACGAAGTTGATTTTCAACTGTCCCTACATAATTATCTCCTGAAGTTATCACTAAGACTTTCTTTAAGTCGTTGAGCTCTTTCGTTAATTTCAATCCAGTTTTTTTCATTTTTGAATTTTCTTTAGACGTTTTTTCAGAATGTACGATGAACTCATCCATAACATAAACCATGTAAGCTAATTCTTCATTCAAACCAAACAACATTTTGGATACCTCAAATTGTTGTTTTCTTTCCGCTAAAGAGAAAATTGAATTTTTAGTGTAATCCACCTGAATCTTCGTTTCGTATGATTCTTTACCTTTATTAATTACAACTGTATATTCTCCTGCTGGAACTCTCGGAGGTGTCATCCCACCTCTTGCAAATGATTTACCCTTCGCAATTCTAGGTCCCATACCGTAAAAGCTCCAATTTACAATGTTGATCCCTTTTTTCTTTCCTGGAGTTAAGTTACTCACAAAATTTCCGTCTTTATCTAAAACCTTCATGGACATCTTTCCGAAAGTGTGCCGTTTTGATAAATAATAGGTAATTCTAGCGTTTGTTGATGGATTTGCCCCCACGAATTGAGTTGGAGAACTTGTTCCTCCAAAATCACTTTGTTCACTCATTTCAAAAGGCTTCATCTCCATAAAGAATAATTTATCCGCCATCATTTTTTCAGAAATCTGACGCAGGGGTGAAACATCATCCATAATGATAATTCCGCGACCATGGGTTCCCATTACCAAATCGTTCGTCTGTTTTTGCATGGTTATATAATGAATCGCAGTTGCTGGCATATTATTTTCAAATTTCACCCAATTCTTACCACCATTCAAAGTAACATATAATCCAAATTCAGTTCCTAAAAACAATAGATTTGGATTCTCAAAATCTTCTTGAAAGCTACGTGCAAATCCATAAACATCATCTGTAATTATTGATGTCCAAGTTGCTCCAAAATCTGTTGTTTTATAGCAGTATGTGTTTTTATCGTTACTCGTATGTCCGTCAAAAACTGCATAAGCCGTACCTTTCTCAAAAACACTCGCTTCAATATGGTAACACCACGTATTTGCAGGCAATCCTTTGAGGTTTTCCGTCACATTACTCCATGTCTTACCTGCATCTTTTGTTACTTGAACATTACCATCGTCTGTACCGATCCAAATTATATTCTGATCCAATTCCGACTCAGCAATCGTGAAAATTGTACAATGGTTTTCGGCCCCTGAGTTATCTTTAGAAAGACCTCCTGATCCCTCTTGTTCTTGTTTCAATTTATCATCTGTGGTAAGATCAGGCGAAATCTTTCGCCAATTGTCACCCATATCGTCTGAAACATGCAGAAATTGACTGCCAACGTACAAGCGATCAGCGCTGTTCGGACTAGTCGTAATAGGTGCATTCCAGTTAAAACGAAGTTTTGGATCACCTTTCACAGGCAATGGCTTAACAACTTTCGATTGTTTGATGTCGCTATCGTATCTCCAAATTGCTTCTGCTCCTTGCATTTCTGAATAAGTAATATTTGGCTTCTCTGGATGAGAATAAACTCTAAATCCATCTCCAAATCCAATAGTTTCCCAATCTCTTCCTTCTACTCCTCCTGGACTTGAAGAAGGTCCATACCAACTTCCATTATCTTGTAACCCTCCATAAATCATGTAGGGTTTTTGGTTGTCCACACTAACATGGTAAAATTGACTAATTGGCAGAGTTTGGACCATTTCCATTGTTGCGCCAGAATTCATTGATCGGTAGAGACCACCATCCGTTGCAACAAACATTTTATCTCCATCTTTAATATCGAACCAAAAATCATGAATGTCTGGATGCATTGCTCCCAAACCTTTAAACGTTTTTCCACCGTCACGACTAAAAGAACCGAAAAGTCCTGCTTTCACAACAATGTCTGGGTTCTTAGGATGCACAACAATTCTTGAAAAATAGAAAGGACGTACAACTAATCCAAAATCGGAATTTAAATGCTTCCAGTTTTCTCCAGCATCTTCAGAACGATACATTCCGCTTAATTTTTTATCAGCAGACTCTATAACAGAATAAAGAATTGAACTATTTGAAGGAGCAATTGCTATGGCAATTCTTCCTAGGGTTCCTTTAGGGAAACCTTGGTGAATTTCATTCCATGACTTTCCGCCATCGATACTTTTATAAAGTCCACATTGTTCACCTCCAGAACTAAACGACCACGCTGTTCTTCTATGTTCCCAAAATGAAGCGTAAAGAATATTTGGATTCTTTGGATCCATAACTAATTCCGAGCATCCTGTATTCTCATCGATGTAAAATATTTTCTCCCAAGTTAATCCTCCGTCTATTGTTTTATAGACACCACGTTCTTCGTTCGGACCCCATAATGCTCCTTGAACACCAACAAAAACCTCATCTGTATTGTTTGGGTTAATCTGTATTGAACTGATACGGTCAGACTTCTCTAATCCCATCTTCTTCCAAGACTTTCCTCCGTTATTAGACTTATAGATTCCATCACCAATTGACGTACTATTTCTCGTCCAAACTTCGCCTGTACCGACCCAAATTGTCTTGTCAGGGTTATCAGGGTCAATCGCGACACAACCAATTGATTGACAATGCTTATCAAATATTGAATTAAACATAACACCACCATCTTGCGATTTCCAAACACCACCTCCGGCAGTACCGATAAAAATCGTTTTAGAATCTGTTGGATGTCCTTCGATATCACTAACTCTTCCACTCATAAGTGCTGGTCCAAGATGCCTGGCTTTAATGTCACCGAACAAGGCGTCACCGTTTAATTTATCAATCGACTGTGCATTTGCAATAAATGCAAATCCTACTACAAAAAAAGTGCTTAAAATTTTCATTTTATTTTATTTTAAATAAAAAATGCGGCCAATAACTGTCCGCATTTTGATGTTTTATTTCAATTTATTCTGATGGAAAAACAAACAAAGTTTTATCAATTTCTGGATTCAACTCTACCGATTCAATTACGATTTCTTGTCCATCCTGACCTTCTAATTGTTGTGTCATTGAAAATGCAAAATATAGCCCATCAACTTCTTGATAATCACTGAATAATGTTTGAGAGATTTGGCCTTTCATTTGACCTGCAAGCATTTCTTGTTCTTGCATTATTGGCACAAAGTTCTCTTTGTCTAAGTAGTAATAAACAACATTCTCTTTTTCTTCACCGTCAACAAGTTGTGCTTTCTTTGTCATTTTAATCTTATAACATTCTACACCTTCCTTTGTGTCTTCTCCTTCAAGTTCTACTGTGTAACCCAAATCTTTATAAGTTAAAAGTGCTTCAGGAAATTCTCCTTTCGTTCTTTTTATGTTTTCTGTATCTTCAGATTCGCCCTTTTCAGCTTTCATTGTCATTTGATTGGTTCCCCATAAAGTCTTACCATCAAACATTCCTTGATAAAAAGTCATTCCTTGAAAGTTAACTACTGTTGCGGCCTCACCTGACTTTGTTGATGTTATTGACAAAGGTAATTCCATTCCTGAAAATTCAATTTTTGCTTCCATCTTAAGGCTCTTCAAGCTCATCCAAGCTTCTCGACCACCTGTATTTTCGACATATGATTCTATAATCTTCTCCACGGTCATGTCTTGTGCATTTGAAATAAATACACTCGAAATAAATAGGAACGCCATTGCAATTTTTTTCATCTTTCTTTCTTTTATTTTTAAACTAAAGTAACTATAGAAATTCAAAATTGGATAAATAATATGATGAACGGAGAAAATAAACAGATAAACTGTCAAAGGATTGACACTAATATTCTTATTCTTAAGTGAAAAATCAAGATTATTCTCAAAGTAGTTGTTCTAAAATAATTTTTTGGACACAAAAAAAGCCCTCAAAAAGAGAGCTTAAATTTTAATTGCTTTTTGCCTATAACCCAAAAGCAACTTTCACCTTGTCAACATAATCCAATGCTTCCCAGGTAAATAGCTCTACTTCTTTCGTTATAACTGTACCATCTGGTGCTGTGAATGATTTTGTAACAACCTCATTCTTTCTTCCCATATGCCCAAATGCTGCTGTTTCTAAATAGATTGGATTTCTCAATTTCAATCTTTTCTCTATGAAATAAGGACGCATATCAAACAATTCAGAAATTTTCTTTGCCATTTCTCCATCCGACATTTCAACTTTAGATGTACCATAAGTATCAACGAACAATCCACATGGTTCTGCAACACCAATAGCGTAAGAGACTTGCACAAGGACTTCGCTGCAAAGGCCTGCGGCAACCATGTTCTTTGCTATATGCCTTGTTGCATAAGCTGCTGAACGGTCCACTTTTGAAGGGTCTTTTCCAGAAAAAGCTCCACCACCGTGAGCACCTTTTCCTCCATATGTATCAACAATTATTTTACGCCCTGTTAATCCCGTATCTCCATGAGGTCCGCCAATCACAAAAATTCCAGTTGGATTAATGTGGTATTGAATTTCATCTTTAAATAAAGCTTGAATATCTGCAGGTAAACTTGCTTTCACACGAGCGATAACAATATTCACTATATCTTCTTTGATTTTTGCAAGCATCACTGATTCTGTATCAAAATCATCATGCTGTGTTGAAACTACAATTGTATCAATTCTCAAAGGAACATTGTCATCTGAATACTCAATAGTTACTTGAGATTTTGCATCTGGACGTAAATAAGGAATTAAATCAAGTTCATTATTTCTAATGATTGACATTTCCTTTAAAATTTTATGTGCTAAATCTAAAGCAAGAGGCATGTAATTCTCTGTCTCTTTTGTTGCGTATCCAAACATCATTCCTTGATCTCCTGCTCCTTGTTCTTCAGGATTTGTTCTTTCAACACCTTGATTAATATCTTCTGATTGACCGTGAATTGCTGAAAGGATTCCACATGAATTTGCATCGAACATGTATTCCGATTTTGTGTACCCAATTTTAGCAATTGTTTCACGCGCAATTTTCTGCACATCCAAATATGTCTTCGTTTTAACTTCTCCAGCCAAAACAACTTGACCTGTCGTAACCAAAGTTTCACAAGCTACTTTTGATTCAGGATCAAAAGCCATGAAATTATCAATTAGCGCATCAGAAATTTGATCTGAAACTTTATCTGGATGTCCTTCTGAAACTGATTCAGATGTGAATAAATATGACATATGTTTACATTAAATTATTGGATGCCAAAAATAACAAATTAATTGTACTAAAGAGTGCGTTTATTGTATACAAAAAAAACAGCCATGATAATTCAGAGCTGTTTTTTAAAATAATGTTTTAAAATTTTACTTTTTCATTCCTCCAGGCTTACAACATGCTGGAAGTTTATCTACTGCTGAAGCTATAGCTTTCACATTATCAGCATCATATCCTGTTTCAGAAAGAACTTTTTTAATTTGAGCCGAAGAAATTTTCTTCGCGGAATACTTGACCGTTACTTTTTTGTCTTTCAAATTTAATTCTGCAAATTTGATTCCTTTTGTATAATTCAATTTATCTTCAATTCTAATTTTACAAGAACCACATTCTGCAGATGTCTGAATTACAACCGTTTTTGTTTGTGCATTAATAAATCCGGTAAAAAGGAGTGCTATCGATAATAATAATATTGCTTTCATTTTAGTCTTTATAAATAATTATACGTTCAATTTTTGTTCTGTTTTCTGTTTTTAAAGTTACAAAATACGTGCCAACTTGCAAGTTTATAGTGTTAATTGTCATTTCATTTGATCCTGAAACAGTTCTTGTTTCTATCAGTTTTCCAACAGCATCTGTAATTCTTACTTCGCCTTTCTGACCTTCTGGTAATTCTACATTAATTATGAAATAACTGGATGCAGGATTTGGCTGTAAGATTAGGGCAATTTCATCTATTACGATATCTTCAATAGAAACTGTATTCTCAACTGCAAACATCATTGTTGTGTCACACCCTTCTAATGAAGATACCACAACAGAGTAGTTTCCAGGATTCAAACCTGAAACATCCTCGGTTACCGCAGAATTACTCCACAAATAAGTGTATGTTGTTGATGAGCCAAGTGTCACGTTTATGGAACCATTAGCACATGTAGAACATGTCGCTCCAATTACAACTCCAGAACCACTGAAGTTGGTTAAAATATTATTTACTGTATATGATGCATCCAGCTGACAATTATCTCCTTGATCTGTAATTGTTAAAACATATGTTCCAGCATTAAGTCCAGAAATATCTTCGGTTATTTCCGCATTGTCCCAAGCGTAAGAATAAGCTCCTGAACCACCGGCAACTGTTATGTTTATCTCTCCAACACCTAAGCCACAAACATCTTCAGTAACTAATTCACTTAACATCATTCCGCTCGTGGTTGCATTAACAGTATATGTAAAGTCTTCGACACAACCTCCTGATGACGGATCTGTAACCGTTACAATATATGTTCCTGATTGAACACCTGTTAAATCTTCAGTAACTGCCCCTGTTGACCACAAATAAGTTAAACCTGCTCCCGAAACAACTGTTAGATCGATTCCTCCAGATAAGGTCTGACAAAAATCCGCAGTTGTTGTAGAAGCAATTTCGAAAGTCGTTTCGTTATCAATTACGACAATGTAATCTGTACTACATGAGAATCCGCCATCACTAGTCACTGTTACTGTATAAGTTCCTGCAGTAACATTTGCTAAATCTTCAGTTGTTGCACCATTTGACCATAAGTATGTATATACTGCTCCTCCAGGTCCACCAGAAAACACCTCTAGATCAATAGCTCCATTAGAATCACTACACGTTTCATTTTGTGAATTATCGAATACAGTAAAAAAGGCATCTGATCCGACAGTAATAACTGAATCAACATAACATCCAAAATCATCCGAAATAGCAACTGTGTAAGTTCCTGCAGAAAGATTCTCAGCTGTAAAACCTCCTAGATTTACTCCATCAAGGTAATAATCATCGGCTGTTCCACCTGTAAAAAAGACAATTTCTCCGTTGCCTTGACCACAGAATTCATCCGTAATGTTAAGGTTTGTAAATCCTAAACCAGTGGATTGAGAACCAACAGTTATTGATTGGGTTAAGGCGCAGTTTGCTCCATCTGTAATAGTTACATTATAAGTGCCAGGGACCAAATCAACTATATCTTCAGTTGTTTCTCCATTGTCCCAAAGAACAGAATAAGGAGAAAGACCACCATTGATTGTTATATCAATTTCACCATTATTAGAAGTACAGAATGCATCAAGTACAATTTCGTTTACACTAATATTAGTTGAGTTTGCATTATTAACTGTGAAGTTCTCTGTCAACTCACATCCGTTTCCGTCTGTAACAACAACAGAGATAGGCCCAGCTGATAAGCTACTCGCATCTTGTGTAGTTTGTCCATCACTCCATAAATAAGTGATTGGTGCTGCTCCATTTACTTCAATATCAACAAATCCTTGACCGTTATTACAATTCTCGTCTCCAACATTTGTAAACGTTGTTACTAAAGTTCCTGTTTGATTAACAACTGAAGCCGATGCACTTACAGAACAACTTGCTGTCGAAACAGTGATTGTATATGTTCCTGCTGAAAGTCCTGTGATATCTTCTGTCACTTGACCTGAATCCCAAAAAGTAGAAATAATCCCTGCTCCCGATGTTGTCACATCAATTGCACCATCAGATAAGCCACAGTTTTCGTCAGTCACCAAATCAATAGTAACTCCAAGTCCACCAGTAATGTTTACAATAGTTCCGTTGTAATTTGCAGTACATCCAAATTGATCAGTGACAACTAAGTTGTAAACCCCCTCTGATATGTTGGCCAAATCTTCGATTGTTTCACCTGTGTCCCAAGCAAATGACAATGGTTGGTTACCTCCGTTCGTTGTGATGTCGATTGCACCCTCTGCATTACCACAGTTTTCATCGGTAACTGTTCCAGTAACAATTAAGTTACCTACATTATTTGCTAAAGTGAAAGCTACGTTGACCGAACATCCACCAAAGTCTGTAACAACAACACTATATGTTCCTGCACTTAGATTATCAATCATTGCGGTAGATCCACCATTTGACCATAAGTAAGTATAAGGTGCTGATCCACCAGAAACCGTTAAGGTTATTGATCCTGAACCTGAACCACAATACTCATCACTAATTGTTGCACTAGCTATTGCCAATGATGTTCCGTTATCGATTAAAGTATAAGAACCATTCACGATACATCCGTTTCCATCAGTTACTGTTACATTATATGTTCCAGCTGTCAATCCTGAAACATCTTGAGAAGTTGCTCCGTTTGACCAAACATATGTTACAGGGTTTTGAGCTCCAGTAATTGTTATGTTAATTGCTCCATCAGCATTTCCACAGTTCTCATCAGAAACAATTGGTTGAACAATTGCCATCGCACCAGAAGAAGAACCAACTACTGCTTGAGTTGTTGCCTCACATCCGTTGTTATCAGTTACGGTTACAGAGTATGTTCCTGAACTAAGTCCTGAGATATCTTCTGTTGTTGGTCCGTTTGACCATACAAAAGTAACTGGGTTAGCTCCACCTGTATGAGAGATATCGATACTTCCAAGTCCGTTTGAACATGTTTCGTCAATTGCGATTACGTTTGTAATACTAAGCGATCCTGCCAAATCACCGATATCGATGTTACTAGTTGTAATAGAACAACCTGTGAAATCTGTAATTGTACAAGTGTATGTTCCAGCAGATAATCCAGTTAAATCTTCACTTGATGGTCCACTTGACCATACAAAGGTATAAGCTCCAGTTCCTCCAGTTGGAATTAAATCAATTGATCCTATACCATTTCCACATGTTTCACTTGAAGCTATGAAAGTGTAAGTAATGTTTCCATTTGTTTGAATCACATCTGCAGATCCAGAAACTGCACATCCGTTGTTGTCAGTTACGGTATAGTCGTAAATTCCAGCTCCAAGATTTACAATGTCTTCAGTTGTTTCTGCATTCGACCAAGCGAATGTCAATGGAATTGCTCCACCAACTATAGTTAAATCAACTGATCCGTTGTTTGAACAAGATGCATCCGTTACAACCGTTGAAGCTGAAATTCCGTTTGGTGTATTTCCAATTGTGAATACTTCAGTGACGATTGAACATCCATTGTTGTCTGTAATAGTACAGAATAACGTTCCTGACAATAATCCAGTTATTGAAGAGTTAGTTCCACCACCTGACCATAAGTAAGTGTAAGGATCTTGACCTCCTGTTACTGATAATGCAACTGAACCTGCTCCATTAGAACAAACCTCGTTTGTTACTATTGAAGTGTAAGCAATTGCATTTGCTTGGTTGTTGATTGTATAAGATTGAACAACAACACAACCGTTATTATCAGTTATAGTTACTTCGTATGTTCCAGCAGAAAGTCCAGTCAAATCTTGAGATGTTTGACCTGAGTCCCAGGAGTAGTTCATCGGACCATTTCCTCCGATAAGAATCACATCGATTGATCCTGTTCCATCTCCACACGTTTCGTCAGTTACAATAGCATTTTGAATTGCTAATGTTCCAGCACTTGATCCGACAGTCATTGTATGAGATTCAGAGCAACCATTGAAATCTGTTACTGTTAAAGTATAAGAACCAGCAATCAATCCAACGATGTCTTCATTTGAAGAACCATTCGACCAAACAAACGTAAATGGTGCAGTTCCACCTGATACATTCATATTAATAGATCCATTTGAATTACCACAAATTTCATCTGTGATTAACTGAGTTGTTACACTCAATGTTCCAGATGCGTTAATTAGTGAGAATGTTGGTGTTGTAAAAGTACAACCTTGAGCATTTGTAATAACACAAGAATAATTACCCGCAGACACTCCAGTTAAATCTTCTGTTGTCGATCCGTTTGACCAAAGAAAAACCAAGTTGTTTCCTGTTAATGTGATATTGATTTCACCTTGTCCGTTTCCACATACCTCATTTGTGATATTAGAGCCTACCAATGTAATATCTCCAGAACTTTGGGTTACAATATATGATTCAATAATATAACATTCCGTTTCATCTGTGATAGTACATTCATAAATACCTGTTGTCAGGTTACTAATATCTTGAGTTATTTGTCCTGAGTCCCATGAATATGTCAATATTCCATTTCCTCCTGTTACTGTTTGATTGATAGAACCATTTTGAGCTGTACAAAGTTCAGGAACAACAGAAGTAGTTACTGAAAGAGAACCTGCGTTATTGTTTACAGTAAATGATTGTGAAGTTTGACATCCATTACCATCTGTAATTGTTACGTCATATGTTCCAGCTGCTAATCCTGAAAGATCTTCAGAAGTCGGACCGTTTGACCAAGAGAATGTATAAGGAAGTGCTCCACCTGTTACAGTGATATCAACCGAACCATTCATGTTTCCACAATTCTCTTCACCAACAGATGAAGAAGCGACCATTAAGTTTCCTGCATCATTAATAACATCAAATGTCATTACCTCAGAACAGTTATTCGCATCAGTGGCAACTAAAGTATAAGAACCAGCTGTCAATCCTGTAAGATCTTCAGTTGTTGCTCCGTTACTCCAAGAGAACGAAACAGTTGCTACTGCGTTTAATATGTTTACATCAATACTACCATTTGCGTTTCCACAAATTTCGTTGATGATTGTGTTTTCTTCTACTTCAATGAAACAGAAAGCAGAACAGTTAGATACATCATTCACAATTACGTATGAATCAGAAGCAGTACATCCGTTTCCATCAATAACATCAATGATGTATGTTCCAGAACTTAAATTCGAAAGATCTTGAGTAGAAAGTCCGTTTGACCATGTGTAACCAAATGATCCAGTTCCACCAACAACATCAATATCAATTGAACCGTTGTCAGTATTACACTCTTCATCAATTAAAGAAACCAAAGTAATTACTGCTTCGTCTGCATCAACTACAGTTATAATTTCAGAAATAACACATCCTTGTTGATCGGTCATTGTTACCGTGTAATCTCCAGCAGTTAATCCGGTAAGATCTTCCGATGATGGTCCATTTGACCAAGAGAACGTGTAAGGAGTTGAACCACCCGCAGGTGTAATGTCGATTGTTCCGTCATTTCCTCCAAAACAAGATGTCGGAGTTGAAGTTGACGTAATACTTAATGATCCAATATTGTTCACTAAGAAAGTCTCTACCGATGTACATCCGTTTCCGTCAGTAACTGTTACAGTATATGTTCCAGCAGGAATTGATGAAATATCTTCAGTTGTTTGACCGCTACTCCACAATATAGTATAAGGTGCAACTGCATCCGAAATGTCAATGTTAATTGATCCATCAGAACCTCCACAGGTTGCATCAATAACAAAACCACTTGTGATGATTTCTAATGGTTGAGTTAATGTTACAACTGTATCTGGTAAGTCACCAATTAAACTGATATACCAGTTAAAGATATATCCATTATCAAGGTTGAATTGATCTGTTACGTGAACTATCCAAGTACCGTTCATGTCAGCACCAACTAGACCATTGAAGCTTTCATCTGGAGTATAAGAACCAGCAGGAAGATATTCATCCGTGTATGTTCCTCCACCAGCTGCTGGAATGGTATGTGTAAAGTTATTCGACTCACCAACCATTGTTCCATAGATTGGAGATGCATTAAAGCAATACTCGAATCCAATTCCTGGATCAGTTAATAATGAACCAGCATTGCCATCAACAGGTCCCGTTGCGAATGGCTCACCTAAATCACACGAACCACCACCATTTTGTGGCTTCAATACAATGATCTCTCCAGATGGCGCTTCTACTGAAATTTCCAAATCACCCAAATACGAGTGTTCCATTGTTAAGCAGATTTGTTGAATCTGAGAAACATTAGCAATTGTTTGACCTGGATTAAACCCAGCAATAACTAAAGGTGCATCATAAGTTGTTACAGTTCCACCTGGAACATCTGGAAGGAATGTTGTATCCGCATCAAAGATTCCACCAATGACCAGAGCCTCTGCCTGACATCCGTATGAATCGTAAACTTGAATTGTATATGTTCCCGCCTCCAGACCCGTCATTGGGTTGTTGGTTTCATTATCCGTTGAATTATCCGGATAAGTGACATCGAAATTATAAGGAGGGAAACCTCCTGTGGCATTCACTTGGATTTCACCAGAGTTATTATTGTAACAATCTAAGTTGAAACCATCTAGTGTAAATTCAATTGGTTGTGCATCATCTATAAAGAGGAACGCAGTGTCCCATGCCGCACAGGGCGCAGGTTGGTAAATAATGTAAACTGATTCTTGGCCTTCAGGCAAACCATCTGAGAACGCATCAATAATAATTGTTGCTGAAGTATCTCCTGCAACAATCGTTAGAGAACTATCAATAAATTGGTAATCAACTCCATTCACTGCAGTACCTGCAACGTAATAAGAAATGATTCTATCTTGATTGCTTACATCATCAAATGAAAAAGTGAAACTTGCAGGAATACATCCTTCTAAAGCGATATCATTTGAGTTAACTGTTTGCGTTTGTACTTCTACTAGACCTTGTACAAGTGAATTTTCTTGAAGGAAAACCGCAGAACTATAAACTCCATCACCCGCATCGGCGATAACCAGCTTCAAGTGATAAACAGCACATGCAGTCAAGTTATTTCTACTTGCTTCTAGGATTGTTGTAAATGCATCGTATTCAACATCAGCTCCACCTGCATTATCAATGTAATATTGATTGTTGGTGACAGCATTAATGTTGTTAATCGTTACTGGATTCGTTGTTGCTGGTATAAGAGCGATATTCTCTTCACCTGTAATTCCAGGTCCACTAATAAAGAATGCAAATACATCATTAAATCCAGAATTGTTTGGCGGAGCATATTCAGGATACTCCTCTGAAGCAAAAACATAATTGAACTGAATAAAAGAAGATTGAACTTCAAAATCAAATTCAAGTGTGATGGCATCTTGTGTTCCAATACCAGCTAATGCTGTCATTTGAGCTGTACCGGGTGTTCCAAGATCTGCTCCTGTATTAGCCGCACCGTTGGGTCCAGGCGCTTCGTTAATGTTACCCGAAGAAAGGATAACTCCTGAATCAAATCCTATATCTGAATTTGTTCCTGCGAAACTTCCTGATGCAGAACCTGCTCCAGTTAATAATGCATTGGTTACCGTAATATTCGGTCCCGCTAAAATTTCAGCTAATTGCTGGGCAGTTTGGCCTCCAGTTGTTGTAATTTGTCCAAATAATGATGTAGACAAAGTGAACAGCGCGCAAAAAGTCAATAGAGTAGAAAGTAGTTTTTTCATGAGTTTATTTTTCAGAAGGACAAGTTACACTAAAAAAGTTTAAGCATTGCTTCAATAATTGGTGTAAAATTAATTCTATTCACACTAATATAGCTAACCAAAGACTCAATGATTGCCTAAGTTAGCTATTTAACTTTTCTTTTTCTATACTTTTTTCAAAAATTCCATTCAGTTTAATTTTTATGCTAATTAAAGCTCATCCTCCTTATGCTCTATTGTAAATCGGACTCCAGCATAAACATTAACACCAAAAACTGGCGCCCAAACACGGGTTGCATCAAAGGTCTTACTGAAAGGGTTTTCGCTGTCAATAATTGGATTTTTTTGACGGTAATTAGTTAAATTTTCTCCGCCTATATAAAAATCCCATTGATGAAAAACGTGCGTAATCTGTGCATTCAACAAAGGAAATATATCACCACGGTTATCAGTTGTTATTGATCCGTCAGGAAGAACAACTTCGGGCAATCTTGAATTTCCAAATACAGAAGTTGTCAAATCAAATTCCCATCTTTTATTTCTCGTTTTATAGCCAATATTAAAAAATCCGCGATGCTTCGGTAGCATAACTTGCTGTTGTAGTTTTCCTCCAAAAGTAGAACGAACGTCTAACAATTTATATGCAAATCGAATATCGACGAACTTTCCTAAAGTCAGCGCCAATTCAGCTTGAAAGCTATTCGAAAAAGATGCTCCTTCAAGGTTTTTGAAAACAATTGCATCAGCTAATACATCTCTATCTACGACCATTTGATTTTCAAATTCCGTGTGGTAAAAATCAAGTGTCAAGGAGCCTTTCTGCTTGAAGAATTTAAATTCTTTCATTAGACTCCCTCCAATATTCCATGACACTTCTGGCAGAACTGTGTCTGGTGCAAACCATGTTTTTGAATTAGCAAGAAGAGAAACATTATCAATCATGTAATTCGGTACGCGCCATCCTCTTCCAACTGTAAATCTCAAATCTGTCGTTTCTGTGAGAATGTATTTTAGGTGAAGGCGGGGTGAAAATTGAAACTCGAACATATTATGATAGTCGCCTCTTGCTCCAACTACAGCAGATAATCTACTACCTGTGAATGAATACTCAGCAAATGCACCTGGAACAATTTCAAGTCTATCATCATTTAAAGAATCTACGTGTTGTTTTATGTCGCTATATACACCGCTGACTCCTAATTTAAACTTGTGGTCAGTTGTTCCGATAATTCCATCATAAATAGCATTGATATAACCTCGCTTTTCTTCACCTTCAAAGTTTCTGTTTCCAAACAAAGCGTTTGTCGTTTGATATTTCACATTGTATACAACACCGAAAGAATTGTAAGGATTTTTCAAGAAAAACCCTGTCTTTGCAAATATATCTATGTGTTTTGAATCGATGCTAACATCATAAAATGAATTTGGGTTTGTGTTTCTAATGCTCGAAATTTGACCTCCTTCTTTTTGATCCCAATAACTATTGAAACCAATTTGCGCTTCCATTTTTTCTCCTTGGTAATGATAACGGTTCAACAATGCAAAGTTATTCCCATTTGGCATATCCCGAAAGCCATCATTATTAAAATCCATTTCAATTGGGTGTGCTGAGGCATGCCCTAAAACTCCCCCAGACCATTTTTCATTTAAATGATACCCTGCGTTGAAGTTCAACTCTGTTCTCCCCATCCCATTTATATAAGCATTCAAGTATAACTTTTCCATGGTTTGAGGCTTTTTCACTTCTAAGTTTACCAAACCCGCCATAGATTCATAGCCATTAACAACAGTACCTGTACCTTTCGTAATCTGTATTGATTGGATCCACGTTCCAGACATTGAATTTAAACCAAATGCACTTTCCAAACCTCTTAAATATGGAATGTTTTCCAATTGAATTTGAGTATATACTCCATCCAAGCCCATCATTTGTATTTTCTTAGCTCCTGAAACAGCATCTGTAATATTTACATCCACTGACGCATTTGTTTCGAATGACTCAGATAAATTGCAACAAGCAGCTTTTCTAAGTTCGCCCGCCGATATAGTCTCTACGTGCAACGTTTTCAAACGAGAAATTGTATGTGTTCCTTTTTTAACGGAAACGATTACTTCAGGCAAGAGTTGGTCAGAATAAAGCACGACTTCGAAAGAAATAAATCGGTCTTTTTTTGTAACTATTACAGAATCTGGGTAAAACCCCATTGCAGAAAACACCAATGTATCAGGTAATTCTTTGGGCAGAATGAGTTCAAACTTACCGTCTTCATCAGAAATAGCACCCCTATTGGCACTCAGTAGTTTTATTTTTGCTCCATAAATAGGATTCTTCTCTTTTTTATTAGAGCCGTAAACGACTCCTTTTACTTGTGATTGTAATGCCCCTGAGAATAAGGTGCATAACAATAATGTATATAAATATTTCATTGTGTTAATTTTATTTAATTATTGACGAACTAGATCCGTCAACTATCAAATAATAAACACTTGGTTTTGGATACACCGCTCTAATCCAGAGAGTGAAGGTGGTGGATTAGAATAATTTAGAACTCCTTCTTGTTTTACTTTATTTGCTACTAAATAACTGGAGTAATCCAGGCTTAGTGGCAAATCAATATTTATAGCGAATAAATAAGATGGTACTTCTTCAGAATAATCTAGTTCAAGTTGAAAATGTTTGATTTCGTCATCACAACAGTCATCTTTATCTTCTTTTTCTCGTTCACAGCATTTATTAACCGTTTCACTTTTATCCTCGCAGTGATCAATTGTATTGATTATATATGAAAAAGACGTTGTTCCCTCTTTTGGGCAAAAATGACTGTAAACATCAGCTCCTACGCTACTTCCAAAAAAAAGAACGGCAATAGAAAATGATAAAAATATAGACTGCATAAACTTCACAAATCAAAGATACGCCGTTTCCTTTTATTTTTATCACAAAAACTAGACTATTCTTGGATTGGAAACACTAATTTTGTACAAAAGACTATATTATGAGCATTCCCGTTACTGTTTATTCAGAAATGACACCTAATCCTGCAACAATGAAATTTGTATGCAATAAACACTTGTTAGGAACTGGTGAATCGGCCGAATTTAATTCAAAGGCCGAAGCGAAAGGATATTCTCCACTTGCTGAAGAATTGTTCAATCTGCCTTTTGTGAACGGGGTATTTATTGCTTCGAATTTTGTTAGTGTTGCAAAAACAGACAACTTATCCTGGGATTTTATTACAATGGAACTTCGAGAGTTTATTCGTTCTTGGATTTCTGAAGAAAAAGAAATTTTAATTGCAACTCCAGAAAAAAGAAGTCAAGATAACGCCATTTCAAGTGAACCAAAAAAAGAATATGCACCCTCTGAATACGATGACGCCATTCGTGATTTATTAGATGAATATGTGCGTCCGGCAGTTGCAAATGATGGTGGAGCAATCGATTTTCGCGGTTATGAAAATGGCATAGTCACAGTCGTTCTTAAAGGAGCTTGCTCCGGATGTCCTTCAAGTACTGCAACGCTTAAAGGTGGTATCGAGAGCCTTTTAAAGGAGCATTTACCAGATGTAACTGAAGTCGTTGCTGAAAATGAGTAATTAAGCTTTCTTCTTTTCTTTAATCATACCGGTCAATACGACAATTAAGAAAATCCATGGTGCTCCATGCATCAAAATGTCGACCCAATCCATCATTGCCATTTCTCGGCCATACTTTAAGTTCATGAATTGTTTCCAAATATGTGGTTCTGGTGTAAAGGGAGCTAAACCTAATGTTAAACTGCTCAATAGTGCTATTGATAAATACTTTTTCATTTATCTTCAGACTTAAATGGTTCTAAGACTTGACCAATAAATGATTCTGGATATTTCTCATCACCAGGGAAACCAAGTTCAATATCACGCCCATCTTTTGGAATGTAGGATGTTCCAAATAAATAATCCCAACAACTCAAAGAAATTGCAAAATTCATTCCTTTTGGATGAGAACCGGGTAATACTTTAGCATGATGCCAAATGTGCATTTTTGGATTATTTAATACATACTTCAAGGGTCCGTAATCCCATCCTAAGTTTGCATGGTTTAAATGGCCAATTAGTACAGTCAACGAATAGACGATAAAAGCATTTTCTAGAGCAAAGCCGAAAATCATTGATAGAACTACATACTTAAACATTTGGTATGCGAACGTTTCTAAGAAATGATAACGCAAATGAGCAGCAAATCCCATTTCTTTTACAGAATGATGCACTTTATGAAACTTCCATAAGAAAGGAACGCGGTGCATTATATTATGAACTGTCCATTGTGCAAGGTCCGATACGAGAAAGAAAATAGCCAATTGCCATGCCCATGTTACTTTCGATAAATCAATTAAGTGACCACCTGTATATCCCAACGGTCTCAACATGTCCATCAATGCTTTTACCGAAATACTTGATAATGAAGCATATATTAATAAACTGAACAGATAGAAATTAAAGAACATGTAAAATGCATCTTGCCAAAAATCTTTTCTTATCTTTCCTTGTTCTTTTCGCCAAGGAATAAGAACTTCTAAAATCCAAATAAAAAGAGAAATCGCAATTAAAAAATAGAATCCATTTATTCCTTTCTCTGGAAAAGGTGTTGTAACAATCTTCCAAAGATAATTCGCCGTATTCTCATACGCGTGAATAAATGTATCTAAATAACTAGTCGACATACGGTAACATTTTTGTCCAAGGTCCGCCGTTGTATGCTTCAACTCCGGCTACTTTCAACTGCGTTTTCGCTCCCCCCGATCGCATGCCTGATGCACAAACACAAATTACTGGAACTCCTAAGCTTTTAATTTTCTTTGTTTGACCGGGAATACTTCCTAACGGAATATTCTCCGAACCAGCTACTGATCCACCTGCAAATTCACTTGGGCTTCTTACATCAATGATGACTGCTCCATCTTCGTTGAGCAATTTTTTATAATCCGTTTTCTTAAATAATTTTCCGAACATAATTTCTATTTAACGGTAAAGATAACTTCTTGTTACAAGACAAAATGTAACTGAAGTTACAAACGCTGATTTTTTAAATAAATTCTATAGGCTAAAAGCCCTGGAAAACCAAGGATGTAAATAAATGCCAATATTACCCCCTTAGCCGTGAGATAAAAATCAACAATACCTTGTTCATTCATACCTTCAATTCCGATGCCAATAAAATTAGAAAGGCTAAGGTTATCATCGGCAGTGTAGCTTTGTAATCCATTTTCAACAACAATTTTACCATCGAATAAATTAATCGGGAAAAAGAAAAATAGGAACGCTAAAACACTTGAAAAAACGATGAAAATTAAAAGCGGTTTTTTTAACATCAATTATTTATTTGGTAGTTACAAAGATACCTTTAATTTTACAATGGATGATTACAAAGTTGGCTTATTTCTCAAGTTCTACAAGTTGGGGAGGATTAGAAATGAATATACTTCGTTACGCAAAATGGATGCGTGATCGAGGCCATCTTGTCATCGTTATAGGGGTTCATAATTCGCGTCTTGTCGTCGAAGCTGAAGCTCTAAATATACCAACATTGCTTGTTCAAAAGCAAAAAAAATACTACGATTTCAATAAAGCCAAACATTTAGCCAGTATTCTGAAAGAGAATGGGGTAAGTCATCTAGTTATTCGCTCTACCTATGACATGAGTATTCTTGCAAGCGTAAAAAGAAAATTAAAAGACAAGGTTACGACATGCTATATTATGGCAATGCAATTGGGAGTAAAAAAGACCAACTTTTTGCATACCCTTCGCTATCGATATCTTGACATCTGGGTAAGTCCTTTGCCTTGGTTAAAAAAGCAAGTCGAAGAGATGACCCATTTTAAGAATGAGCTAGTACTGATTCCTTTAGGTTTAGAGTTAGAAAAATTCAACACTATTTGTTCCCGAGAAGATGCAAGAAAAGAATTAAATCTTCCTTACAAAAACTTAACATTTGGATTAATTGGACGTTTTGACATTCAAAAAGGACAATTATTGCTGCTTGAAGCAATGAAAAAGTCAAAGAATAAGGACTATAATATTGTCCTTCTTGGCGAACCAACAATGAATGAAGGTGATGATTATTTCAAACAAATAAAAACAATCACATCAAGTCCGGAAATTAAAAAACGTGTTTTCATTCGACCTTTTCGAAGTGACGTGACTTCGTTTTATTCAGCAATAGATTGGACAGTAATGGCAACCAAAACGGAAACTTTTGGAATGGTCACTATTGAATCTTTGGCTTGTGGAACTCCTGTTCTCGGAAGTAATGCTGGTGGAACTCCAGAATTATTAGAACATGAGAAAGGAGGAGTTTTATTTGAAACAATGAACAGTGATGATTTGGCCAATAAAATAGACGCTATTATTGAAGCTGAGCTGAAATTAGACCCAGATGTACTACGTCAAATGGTAAAAAAATATGATCATTCTAATTTCTGCCGACAATTCGAAATTGCTTTAAAAATAAAGTCAATCAAGGAATAACAATTTAAATTCAAAATTCTCGTTAAATTAGTTGACACATGAATTTATATTCTAAAAAACAAAAATGGAAAATTGCACTGCTGATTTTCGCGCTCCTGCTCGTTAGTGCGTCATTGTTTTTGTCTAATAAGATTGTATCGAAGGTTGAAGCTAGAGAACAAGAACGTGCAGAACAGTGGGCTGGTACAATTCAGAAAAAGGTAGAATTAGTTCAATTGACCAACACTACTTTTTCTCAGCTCCGTGATTTAGAACGGGGTAAAATATCCTTGTGGATTGATGCAACCAAGGAAGTTTCAAAAGAAAGTCCCCTCGGTGTTGTAACAAATTATGACTTCCCATTAAAGATCATCAAAGCCAACAAAGACATCCCTGTTATTTTATTAGACGGTGATCAAAACGTGTCTGGTAATATCAATCTTGATTTCGACACTTCAGATATTCGGGCTGTTCACCCAGTCGCTACTAAGCAAGAAATACGTCAGTTTTTTAATGATTCATTAGTGCTTCTCGCTAGTCAATGGGAAGAAAATAACCCTCCATTTACGATAGAAATATACGCCGGGTTATTTATGACCTATTATTATTTTGATTCCAAAGCAATACTTAAGCTAGAAATTGAAAGAGATTCATTGATCTCTGCATTTAATCGGGACTTAATAAACAATGATGGTTTGATTCCTGTCTTACTCATCGATTCGGATACAAAAGAAATCATCGGAAACAATATTGATGAATACATTGTTGATTCATCCAATTTAGATCAATACATTTCACAATTTGAATTGGCCAATGAACCAATACTTATTGATTTCAATAATGAAAAAACGAGCACTTTATACTACGACGACAGTACAGAATTAAAACAACTTCAATATTTCCCATACATTCAATTTATGGTGATTGGTTTATTTGCCCTTATTGGGTATTTAATATTTAGCACTTTTAGAAAAGCAGAACAAAATCAAGTTTGGGCGGGAATGGCAAAAGAAACGGCGCACCAGTTAGGGACTCCGCTTTCATCTTTGATGGCATGGGTGCAGCTACTTGAAACGCAAGGAGTTGATTCTTCTGTAACCATGGAAATGCAAAAAGACGTTGATCGTTTAGAAAAAGTCACAGACCGTTTCTCCAAAATTGGTTCCGGCGCTAAATTAGATTCTCAGAATCTTGGTGAAACCGTTGAAAACGTCATTTCCTATTTGCGACCTCGTATTTCTGACAAAGTTGAAGTAACTATTAATGTGGATGAACTTGCCATTGCCAAGCACAATGCTTCGCTAATAGAATGGGTAGTTGAGAACATCTGCAAGAACGCAGTTGATGCCATGAAAGGTGTTGGTCATCTTGAAATTAATGTTGTAAAATCAGACAATTGGGTGTTTATTGACATCAAGGATAATGGGAAAGGAATTCCCTCGAAGCAATTAAAAACGATTTTTGAACCTGGTTTCTCCACAAAATCTAGAGGCTGGGGATTAGGATTGTCTTTGGTGAAAAGAATTGTCAAAGAATACCACAAGGGGAATGTGGTTGTTTTAGAGTCTCAAATTAACGTAGGAACGGTGTTTCGGGTAAGTATTCCAATAGAGAATAAAAGCTAAAAAGCTCTGTTTTAGTGAGAAATGTGGCTATTGATTTATTGAATCTACAAACGCTTCACAAACTCAATTAACAAAGTTGTAATATCATCATACTCACTAAAGCTCAGTTCTTCGTAAGCATCAAACACATCATGATAATGTTTATTCGGCCCCATTGTATAGATGAAGATTGCTGGTACACCTTTCTCTGAAAACCAATAATGATCTGAATTTGCAGCTGGGCCTCGAATTTTGATTTTCTCCAGTAAATTCTTTTCTTTATTTATTGTTTGAAGCAAATCAAACTGTTCCTTGAATAAAGTACCATTGACAACAGTGATTCCTTCTTCCCCGCTGCCCATGATGTCCAAATTAACTAAAAATTTTATCTTTTTTAATTTAAGAATTGGGTTTTCTACGAAGAATTTAGACCCAACCAATCCTGCCTCTTCACCTGCAAAAGCAACAAATAGAATGTTGTATTCTGACGGATTCTCTTTAAAATACTTCGCCATGGTTAGAAGCATTGCTGTGCCCGATGCATTATCATTTGCTCCAGGGAAATACGTTCCTGCACCCATTCTCCCCAGATGATCATAATGGGCTGTAAACATGAGGGTTTTATTGCACTTTTTTCGAGCTGGAACGTAGGCAATAACATTTTGTGTACGGTAATCTTTAATCAGCTTTGCATCAACGTTCAGTTCAAAATCTATCCCTTTAGCGTAGACAGAATCTTGCAATTGAATGAAAGGGAAATACGACTGCTCTCTACCAACAGACCACGTAAACTTTTTATTGACTAGCTCTATTACTGGCATTAAAGTAGCAATTTCATTTATAATTCCTTGAACCTGTGTCAAGGTGTCTCCTTTTGCATCAAGACAATTAAAAACGAGCACTTCAGACGAGGGATTTCTTCTTATCTCAGAAATCAAGCCACGTAAAAAATCCAAATCAAGAACTTGTTCAGTTGTTATTTCAGTCGTATGCAAAGAATATTGCCCTCCAATAGAGCTTGGGTTAATTGAAAAATGAAGCCCTGGAATAAATTGCTTGTCCTTTTGAGAAAGATTCATTTTCCCAGGAAAAGTATTGACATCTAACCAAAAGTATTGATAATAGCTGTCTAAATATGGTTCGATTTCAAGTTTAGTAAACTCTTCTACAAGAAAAGCTGCAGCGATTGAATCGCCATGCTGAACATACCCCCTTCCATGAAATTCAGGAGAACATAATTTTTCTGTAATTCTTCTTACTTCTTCTATTTGCCCATAAGCAACAGAACAAAATAGTCCAAGAATAAGAACGAGGAACTTATGCATAACGTCGGCTCACAAAAGAAATAAATTCCGCTACAGATTCTTCTTCTGGATCCCATTCATGCGTGGATGCTAATTCATTCATTTGCGAATTTAACGCCTCCAGATCAGATTGTGTGTCCAGTATTTTAATTGCGTCGCTAAACTTCTCACTTGAACCATCAAATAAATCATTGATAAAGCGCAATTTCTCGTTTAAACCAAAAGCCCCAATTAATGTGTCTATTTTTGATCCACTCATCAGTGTATTCAAGGACTGATCAGAAATGTTCATCTGCTCCATAAACGTTTCATTTGAATTGTTCTTCTCTACCGGTATCGCAGAGTTTTCAATCAGTATCGCCTCTTCATCAATCCTAACCTCTTCCAATTGTTCTTCAATTACATCTCCTAAAATTGACTCTATATCGCCTGGCTCATCATCCTGCTTTACTTCATCAATGATTGGTTCAAATGAGAAAATATCTTCCTCTTTTTCTTCCACAGTTTCTGATGTTGGTTTCCAATCAAAAGCTTCTACTTCGTCTTGTTCCTCGATAGATTCAACAATAACTTCTGGTATCGACACCTCTTCTTCAATATCCTCAATAGTTGATTCTAAATTGTTTTCAAAGGCTTTGTACTTTAGAATAATTGATCGTTCATGAATAGCTCGTGTCAATTCTTCAAGTTTAGACAGTTCATCTCTTGTTAATTCTCCTTGATCAAGCTTTTCTACCAAATTCTTTACCTCGTCTATTTGGTTTTTATACAATTGTAAATTCTTCATTTCTTATGGGGTATATTGACTTTTCAACATTTTAACTAAGTTGCTAACGAAGTCACTTTTTAAAGCAACAAAATAACGAACTTAGTCCTCAAAGTTACTGAAGAAATTTACGCGAAGAATTTGATTCTTTTCTTTTTTTCTTCGTTACAATGTTGATAACCTCAAACGAACAATTATGTTTTTAGAACATTTTCCAAACGAATTAAACCAACATGGTTGGATAGAAGTTGTTTGTGGCTCTATGTTTTCAGGAAAAACTGAGGAATTAATACGTCGATTAAAGCGAGCAGAATTTGCAAATCAAAAGATCTTATTGGTCAAGCCAAGTATTGACGATCGTTTTCATAAAGAAGATGTAGTAAGTCACCAAGGATCAAGTTTTACAGCTATTTCAGTGAATGATTCCAAAGAAATAATTGAGCTGTGGAAGAAAGAAAAAGTTGTTGCTATCGATGAGGCGCAGTTTTTTGATCTGGGCATAGTTCACACTTGCACGTATTTAGCTGAAAAAGGCGTAAGAGTAATTGTTGCTGGTTTAGACATGGATTTTCAAGGAATTCCGTTTGGTCCAATGCCTCAAATTTTGAGTATTGCCGAATACGTTACCAAGGTTCACGCAATATGCTTATCTTGTGGCAACTTAGCACAGTTTTCGCACCGAACAGTTGAACAAAAAGAACAAGTTTTGGTAGGAGCAGTTGAAGAATACAAACCGCTTTGTCGATCGTGCTTCAATAAAATATCGCATTGAAACTTGACTATTCATACCAAGAAATAGAGCAATTATTTAGTTCAGAAAAATCAATTTCTGCCGCTAGAATATCATCTATTTCTTTTGACTCTCGAAGAATAATTAATGGAAATCATGTTTTATTTTTTGCTTTGGAAGGCATTTTTAGAAATGGGCATTCTTTTCTAATCGAAGCCTACGAAAAAGGTGTTCGACATTTTGTTGTTTCTAAAAAAGGGGCAACTTCCGATTTGGAAAATGCACATGAAATTGTCGTAAAAAATAGCCTAGAAGCATTAGAGCAATTAGCCTTTTTTCATAGGAATCAATTCACCATACCAATTGTTGCAATTACTGGAAGCAATGGGAAAACAACTGTTAAGGAATGGCTCTCATACGTTTTGAGTGGCACTCATAATGTTGCTCGAAGTCCAAAAAGTTATAACTCTCGATTAGGCGTGGCATTATCTTTACTTGAATTAAATTCTGATTCTCATTTCGGAATTATTGAAGTTGGAATCGGGTCAAAAGAAAGCATGAAGCAGCATCGAGAAATTATCCAACCAACACATGGTGTGTTTTGTTCTTTTGGAGAATCTCACAGAGAATTATACGCTTCAGCGCAAGAACATTTAAATGAAAAAGTCTCTCTTTTCCAAGAAATGGAAGAGTTTATTTACCCTAATGTCATTACTGAACAGCTCCCGAAAAATGGCAAGGCAATCGACGCTGCCGAATTCACCTTCTTTTTCACCTCTTTTCCATTGACTGATAGAGCCAGTTTACAAAATATTAGTTTAGTCATTGCAATGGCGAAGCAGCTGGGCATTTCTGATAAAGAAATACATAAACGATTGGCGGAATTATCTCCGTTAGCATTACGATTGGAAACTTACGATGGAATCAATGATAACATTATTATCAATGACACCTATAATTTAGATTTGGATTCGCTCAAGCATTCTCTAAGTTATCAATTGGCCAATTGCAACGGCAAAAATAGAATTGTAATTATAGGAACAGGGACAGACTCTTTACTAAATGAAAAGAAAATTCGATCTATTATTTCGAAATATGAACCGATTCAATTATTGTTAAATATTTCTACTAACGATGAGCAATTAGAAAAGACACAAAACGCTAGTATTTTGATTAAGGGCTCGCGGTCATCTCAAATGAAATTAATTGCGCGTAATCTGAAGGTTAAAAATCATCAAACTTATTTGGAATTTGATTTAAAATCAATTCGACATAATATCAACTATTTCAAATCAAAATTAGCGTCGAATACTAAATTGATGTGCATGATTAAAGCTTCATCTTACGGATCGGATGCTAAAACCATGGGAGCCTTTTTAGCACAAATGGGCGTTGATTATTTAGGTGTTGCATATGTTAATGAAGGAATCGAATTGCGAAGAAAGGGTATCAAAACTCCAATATTTGTTATGAATTGTGAGGAGAATTCATTTTCAGAGTGCTTATCTAATCAATTGGAACCTGCAATTTATTCTTTAGCCCAGCTGAATAATTTTATTGCCGCACTAATTAGTCATTCGAAAATAAATTACCCAATTCATATCAAATTAGAAACGGGTATGAACCGTCTTGGTTTTCTGAAGGCGGATATTTTACCTTTAATTGATATTATCAAAGCACAACCAGAAGTCAAAATCCAAAGTATCTATTCTCATTTAGCTGAAAGTGATAAAATAAACTCTGAGTTCACACAGCAACAGATTGACATTCTTGCAGAGAATGCAGGTTTAATTCAAAAAGAATTTTCATATCCAATTCTCCGTCATATTCTTAATTCAGAAGGAATTGTCAATTATACTCAAGCACAATTTGAGATGGTTCGCTTAGGTCTCGGAATGTATGGTGTCTCATCCAATAATAATTTAAGAGAGGCAATTACTTGGAAAAGTGCTGTTTCTCAAATTAAACGTGTGGAAAAAGGTGATTCGATTGGCTACAATCGCTCTTTCAAAGCTTCCAACGATATGAAAATTGCTATTATTCCAGTTGGATATGCCGATGGTTTTCCGCGAGTTTTAGGAAATGGAAAATGTGGAATTTATATCAATAACGAATACTGTCTAACGGTTGGTAACGTATGTATGGATATGATTATGGTTGATGTCACGAATGTAATTACAAAAGAAGGAGATGTCGTTGAAATTATTGGAGTTAATCAACGTGTAGGTGACTTAGCAGCAAGAATTGGTACGATTCCCTATGAATTAATGACTGGTTTTTCTTCTCGATTACCCCGTGTTTATATTAATTAATCGCTACTATCGAAACTCTAGAGGCCCAAGTTGATTCCATCAATAATCTTTGTTTTATCAATATGAATTTTTTTTGTGATCAATAATGCTCCAGCTTTAACATCACCTGCCAATCGTATCTGCAGTTTATCTTTATTCGCAAATCTTAGCGCTTTAAATAATGCTCCTTCAGCTAAAGTAACAGTCATAGGTGCAGTGATTCTTGTCTCGCTATTGCTTTTCATTTTAAACTTCTCGTCGAGGTGAACTTTACCCATGTAATCTCCTTCCACATAGACATTAAGATCTGATGGTTTTACTTTAATTGCAAATTTGTTCTTATTATAAACATTTGCCCCAACTGTCAATTGCAAGGTTCTGCCCTCTAGTTTTCCTATTTTTAAATCTTCCCCTCCTTTAAACTCAGGTTCATAAAAGGTGCAAGAGGAAAATGCAAATGAGACAAGAACAATTAATACACTGTTTTTCATACTATGATTTTACCAGTTCAGTATAATAACTATAAAAATATGGAATAGTTTCAATGCCTTTGTAAAAATTAAATAATCCAAAGTGCTCATCAGGAGAATGGATTGCATCACTGTCTAAACCAAATCCCATTAATATTGACTTTAAACCGAGTTCTTTTTCAAACATCGCAACAATCGGGATGGAGCCACCGCTTCTTACAGGAATTGGCTTTTTTTCAAATGTCTTCTCATACGCCATACTCGCAGCGTTATAACCGATAGAATCTGTTGGAGTGACTGCAGGTTCACCACCATGATGAGGAGTTACTTTTACAGTTGTTCCTTCAGGTGCGATAGATTCAAAATGATTCAAAAATAAATTTGTTATTTCTACAGGATCTTGATCTGGCACTAAACGCATTGATATTTTAGCATAAGCTTTTGAAGCAATTACAGTTTTTGCTCCTTCTCCTGTATAGCCACCCCAAATTCCGTTAACATCTAAAGTTGGGCGAATAGAACCACGTTCCATCGTGGAATAACCATCCTCTCCCATTACCTCATCAATATCAAGTGCTTTGCAATATGCCGCTTTGCTGAAAGGAGCTTTTGCCATTTCAGCTCGTTCATTTTCAGATAAATCAACCACTTTATCGTAAAACCCTGGAATTGTAATTTTATTATCGTCATCATGTAATGACGCTATCATTTTCGCTAGAATGTTGATTGGATTTGCAACACAGCCTCCGTATAATCCTGAATGCAAATCTCTATTTGGTCCTGTCACTTCGACTTCAACATAGCTTAACCCTCTTAATCCCGTTGTAATTGAAGGAACATCATTAGCTAAAATTCCAGTATCTGAAACTAAAATGACATCTGCTATCAAGCGTTCATGATTATTTTTCACAAAAACACCCAAGTTTTCTGAGCCTACCTCCTCTTCGCCTTCAATCATGAATTTGACATTACAAGGCAATTCATTCGCATTCATCATTGCTTCAAAAGCCTTAACATGCATATACATTTGTCCTTTATCGTCACAAGATCCACGCGCGAAAATTGCACCTTCAGGATGAATTTCAGTTGTTTTTATTACAGGTTCGAAAGCAGGATTCGTCCATAAATCAATTGGATCTGCTGGCTGAACATCATAATGTCCATAAACTAATATCGTTGGAAGACTATCATCAATTAATTTCTCGCCATACACAATAGGATGCCCGGCTGTTTCGCAGATTTCAACATTGTCTGCTCCTGCTTCTTTTAGTCGTTTTGCTACTAAACTTGCTGTTTCGCGCACATCTTTAGAAAACTTTGTATCCGCAGAAACTGATGGTATCTTCAACAAGTCGATTAATTCTTCTAAAAACCTTTCTTTATTCGCTGAAATGAAAGCTTGTGTATTGTTCATGTAATTTAAATATTGATGAATTTCTCAAAAGTCGTTATTTTATTTTTAGTCTTCAAGATAATCTGGATTTTTAATTTTAAAATTGATTGAATGTAATCCTAGGTACTTTTCTTTAATGTAAATTTAGATTTCTAATAATCTCTGTACTTTATTCTCTTTATATGCAACCTATTGAGTAATTTTAGAGTCTAACGTATTTAGAAACTACTCATTATGAAAAAAATATTTTTTGGATTACTTGTATTAACAATATCACTACAATATTCAAATGGTCAGATTGTAATAGACGCTGCGCCAACTCCTTTTGACTTAGTAACCAATACTCTAATTGGACAGGGACTTGTAACTTCTAATATTACTTTTAGTGGTGATTTAGGACAAATTGGATTTTTTGATGCTAACGGGTCTAATATTGGATTAGATTCTGGTGTAGTTATGTCATCGGGGTTTGTTACCGACATTGTTCCGCCGAACATTCCTAGTTCTACTATAGGTGGTCCTGGCGATGCTGACGTTCTTGCTACAGCGCAATCAGTAACCTCAAATCCTTCTGCTGGCGACATAACAACCACAAATGATGCTGCCGTCTTAGATTTTGATTTCATCCCAAATGGCGATGTTGTTATTTTTCGATTTGTATTTGCTTCAGAAGAGTACTTAACTTGGGTCAACACTCAGTTCAATGACGCATTTGGATTCTATATCTCTGGACCAAACCCAGCAGGTGGTGAGTATGACGTTGAAAATTTAGCTCTTGTTCCAGGAACTACTGAGCCTATTACAATTTCAACCATTCACCCTGGTCTTAATGCTCAGTATTACATCGATAATGCAGCTGGTGCGACTCATTCATTCAATGGCTTTACTGTGCCTATTGAAATTCGTTTTAATGTAATTTGTGACTCTACTTATAATTTCAAATTTGCAATTGCCGATGCTCAAGATGGTATTTTAGACACTGGAGTTTTTCTTGAAGGAGGAAGTTTTCAAGCCATTCCCGTTGATTTATCATTAGAAACAAATATTGACCCAACACTCTTTGGTGATTCCGTAATTATAGAAGGATGTGGCACGAATGCCGATTTTGTATTTACACGTCCTTCATGTCAATCTGGTGATTCTCTATACGTCTCAGTAGATGTAGCCGGTACGGCGACTAACGGTGTTGACTATACATTCATCCCTGATTCAGTCTTGTTTTTGCCTGATTCTACTTCTATTGTTATTCCGTTTTTCGCTTTTCAAGATGGTGTTTTTGAAGGTTTCGAAAGCGTAATTTTAACAGTTATTAATATTCTACCTTCTGGCGATACAATAGTCACCGTTGGTGAAATTTGGCTTCTGGACCAACCAGATGTTAATATTTTGGCTCATGACACTTCAATCTTTTGTTTCGTAGATTCGATAGATATCCTTACGTCAAGTTTTGATGGTGTTCCTCCATATTCATACTCATGGGACACCTACCCTGATACAAACGACTACTTAACCGTTCCTGCATCCGTCAATGGCACCATTGATTATTATGTTACAATCACTGATGCATGTGGTTTTACAAATATCGACACACTTACAGTAATTGTTAATGAAACTTTATTAATAGATTCACTAACTTCAATTCCTTCTGGTTTTGTGCAAGCACCAAATTGTTTGCCTTCAGGGGTCATCCAAGCTTTTGTCTCAGGACAAACTCAAGACATTGCTCTTGCTCAATATAACTGGACAGGTCCAAATGCTAATCCAGGTGTAATCAATGTTAACGGAACTGCCGCCAATGATGTTCCTCCAGGATGGTACTACTTCTCCGTTTCTGATGACGTGTGTTCAAAAATGGATAGCATCGAAGTTTTCATGGACCCGAAACCAATTGCGCAAATGTCGGCTGTACCTGCTGATGGTTGTACACCATTGAATGTACTTCTGTCGAACACAAGTCAAAATGCAACTTCTTATTATTGGGATTTCGGAAATTCAAACACGTTAAATGTTGGTAATTTGAGTAATCAATCCCAAACGTACACTACGTCCAGTCAAGTAATGTTAATCGCTTACGATGATTACTTCTGTAGTGACACAACCTTTATTGACATTGATATTATTATTTGTGGATGTATGGATCCAACGGCTTTAAACTACAATCTAGATGCTGTTGAAGACGATGGGAGTTGTTTATATCCTAGCCCTATTGTGATTGCTCCAAATGTATTTACACCGAATGGAGATCTTGATAATGATTTATACTTTTTAGATTTAATGCATACAGTTCATTTAGAATTGGTCATCTTAAATCGTTGGGGAGGAGTTATGTATGAGCTTGACTCTGATCTACTGACTACTTCACAAATTATTGGTTGGAATGGAATAGACAGAAGTGGAAACGAAGCAGGAGAAGGAACATACTTCTACAAATATGTTGCAACTGGAGTTGATGGGGATCAGGTTGATGGTCATGGATTCTTGCAATTGGTAAGGGAATAGTGCAAATTCAGAACACAAAAAAGCCTTTTGAAATTTTTCAAAAGGCTTTTTTTATTTAGCCTATTAATACTAATAGAGAAAGTTATGGTATGGATATCTTTCTTGAAAAATAAGTTTGACCTCTTTATAGAGTAACGCTTTTAGTTCTTCAATGTTATCTTTATTCGTAGCTGAAATAAATACACACTTCGTGTTATTCAATTTAGCCATCCAAGTCTTCTTTAGGTCCTCTAAAGAATAATTAAATGGCTCCATTGGAGTTAAATCATCTTCCTCTTTCTCTACGTATTTATAAGCGTCAATTTTATTGAAAATGACAATCACAGGCTTGTCCACTTTATCGATTTCAGCTAAAGTTTCACAAACCACATTATAGTGATCTTGAAAACTAGGATGCGCTATATCCAGAACATGCACTAACATATGAGACTCTCTAACTTCATCCAATGTTGACTTAAATGAATCAACAAGTTGATGAGGTAATTTCCGAATAAAACCAACTGTATCAGCAAGTAAGAAAGGTAAATTTTCAATCACGACCTTTCGAACAGTTGTGTCGAGTGTTGCAAACAATTTATTCTCAGCAAAAACATCGGATTTACTTAGCATATTCATAATTGTGCTCTTGCCAACATTTGTATAACCCACTAATGCGACACGAACCAATTGTCCACGATTTCCTCGTTGAACGGCTTTTTGTTTGTCAATACTCTTAAGTTTTTTTTGTAATGCAGAGATTTTATCTTGAATTAATCGTCTATCGACCTCAATCTGAGTTTCACCAGCTCCACTTCGCATGCCAATACCACCTTTTTCTCTATCAAGGTGCGTCCACAAACGTGTCAATCTTGGCAACATGTATTGCATTTGCGCCAACTCGACTTGCGTTTTTGCATTAGCAGTACGAGCGCGGCTGGCAAAAATATCTAAGATTAAAATGTTTCTGTCTAAAATTTTTATTTCTAAAATCTTCTCAATATTACGAAGTTGTGAAGGTGAAAGCTCATCATCAAAAATGGCTACTTCAATATCATTCGCATTTATATACATTCTGATTTCTTCAATCTTACCTGTTCCAACATATGTTTTAGGATTTGGTTTAGGCAGCTTCTGAGTAAATCGATTCTTCGTAACACCTCCAGCAGTTTCTGCCAAAAACTCTAACTCATCAAGATACTCGGTAGCTTGGACTTCAGTAACTTCTTGGGTGATTACACTAATTAAGATGCAAATTTCTTCGACATCATCAACTAAAACATGTCCTTGACTCATACTTTGTTTGTTTACATCCAGCCTGCACCTAGACCTCTAAAAGGCCATGGGATAAATGCTAATATCAATATTAAAGCAATCAAATACGTTTTCAAAATTTTTCTATGCTTATTTCTCGAACCTTTCATCTTTTTCTCCGCATTACTTCTTCCCCTCGAAACAATTATTATCGCTAAAAGCATTCCTATTAAATGCTCCATTCCGTAAAAACGTAAAATCTCCTCTGACATCCACCCTTCTATAAAGTTCACCTTTGAAGAACTGAAATAGAGTCCTAAGCCAATAAGTAATTGAATATGTAGAAAAATCATTGCAAACAAGTTGATCATTTTATCCTTCTTCATATAATTCCCAGAATTCTGTGACTTTGCGGCATTTACAATTGCCACCAATAACAATATTAATGCAATCCACCGTAATCCTGAATGTGCGTGTTTTAATGCTTCCATATCTTTTTTCTACAAAAGTAAAAAAATGTATGACTACAGGTCGTAGAATCGACTTAAGTCAAAATTATTTTATATTTTCACAGCACTCAATTACTCTTTGATTATGAAAAAAATACTCTTAATTGCAGTTCTTCTAACTAAATTCTGTGCTTTCTCCCAAATAATACCGAACAATGGTGCAATTGAATCTACACCTGCTTATTTTGCTTTAAAAAATGCAAGAATTGTCGTGTCTCCTTCTGAAACTATTGAAAACGCAACTTTACTAATTAAAGATTCTAAAATTATTAGCGTCGGGAAATTGACTAGAATCCCCAAGGATGCAGTTATTATTGATTGTAAAGGAAAAACCATTTTACCAGCATTCATCGAATTGAATTCTGACATTGGACTACCAAAAATTAAACGAGGCGAATACACCGGTCGGCAACAATATGAAAGCAACAAAAAAGGAGCTTATCATTGGAATGAGTCCATTCATCCAGAAATTAATGCAAATGCGATCTATTCTGGTGATGCAAAAAGTAATAAGGAATTAGTCGAAAAAGGTTTTGGGTTTGCTTTGACACACCAAAAAAATGGAATCTCTAGAGGTCAAGGAGCTTTTGTTTCTCTTACAGATGGCAAAGAATCATTGTTAACGATTGAAGATCTCAATAGCTTTTACTCCTTTCAAAAAGGTGCTTCAAGGCAATCATATCCATCTTCTCAGATGGGAGCTATTGCATTATTACGTCAGTCTTTTTACGATGCTGATTGGTACAAAGCCAATTCAGAAAATAAAAATGTTTCGTTTGATAATTTACTGCAACAGCTGAATGGAAATAAATTTTTTGAAACCTCAGATAAATTCGAAATTATTCGAGCAAATAAAATCGCTGAGGAATTTAATTTGAAGTTTACTTATTTTGGTTCAGGAAATGAATACGAAATACTTGATCAAATTTCGTCTGTCAATTCAACAATTATTCTCCCTATTAACTTTCCAAAACCTTATGATGTAGAAAATCCATACATATCGCGACAAATACCATTAAGCGATTTAAAACATTGGGAAATGGCTCCAATGAATCCGATGCTGCTAAAGCATAAAGGTGTCAACATTTGCATTACATCGACTGACCATAAAACATCGGAAGACTTTTGGAGTCACTTGCGAGCTGCCATAAAACATGGCCTGACCGAAAGTGAGGCATTAGAGGCATTAACTACGATGCCTGCAATCACTATTGGCGCTGAGGAAATAGTTGGCACACTAGAAGCAGGTAAACTTGCAAGTTTCATTGTTTATGACAAAAACCCATTTATTGAGTCCGCTCAAATGATGGAATCATGGATGGTTGGAAAGCAAACTATCCACAAAACTTCACCAAATACAAACCTTGCTGGAGAGTATAATTTATCTATCAATAATCATAAGTTTCCATTTGAGATAAAGAAGAAAGGTCCTAAATTCTCCGGAGAGTTAACCTATGAATTTACAGATGAAGAAAAAGGTGTTTCTGACACGACTGCGAAGTTATTGATTATTAATAATGACCTGGACGTAACACTGCAGTTTAATATTCATAGCGCAGAATTAGATGGCAGTATAACATTACAAGGAAAAGCAAATTCCAGTTTCGGCGTTTTTGAAGGTGAAGGAATGCTACCAAACGGAGAATGGGTGAAATGGGCAGCAATTAAAACTAAAAAGACTGACGCCGAGAAATCCGAAGCAGCAACATTAATAATGGCAGACACAAATAATAGATCTTGGCTTCCTAATATGGCTTATGGATTTGATTCTATCCCTGAAACTACTGCCTTAGTTATCAAAAATGCTACACTTTGGACCAATGAAGAAATTGGAATTCTTAACAATGCGACTGTTGTAGTGAAAGAAGGTAAAATTGTATATGCTGGGTCTGGGAAATACAAAATTCCTAAGGGCAGCAAGATAATTGACGCTAAAGGGAAACACATCACTTCTGGAATTATTGATGAACATTCGCACATTGCGATTTCTAAGGGAGTGAACGAAGGAGGTCAAGCGATTTCTGCAGAAGTTAGAATTGGAGATGTTGTGAATCCTGATGATATTAATATTTACAGGCAATTATCTGGAGGTGTTACCACAGCACAACTCTTACATGGATCTGCTAACCCAGTTGGAGGCCAATCTGCTTTAATTAAATTAAAATGGGGGCATACAGCAGATGAAATGATTGTTGATCGAGCTGATGGATTTATCAAGTTTGCACTTGGAGAGAACGTGAAACAGTCGAGAAGTAGCAATTCAATTCGATTTCCACAAACGAGAATGGGTGTTGAACAGTTGTATTATGATGGCTTTCTTCGTGCTCGTGAATACGAAAAAGAATGGAGCGCATATCGATTAAACACTAAATTAAGTAAACCACGCAAGGATTTGGAATTAGAAACCTTAGTTGAGATTCTTCAAGGTAAACGATTTGTTACTTGTCATTCTTATGTTCAGTCTGAAATAAATATGTTAATGCATGTTGCTGATTCAATGGGATTCAATATCAACACCTTTACACATATTCTTGAAGGTTATAAAGTTGCTGACAAAATGGTGAAGCATGGTGTTGGAGGTTCAACTTTCTCTGATTGGTGGGCTTACAAATATGAAGTGAATGACGCAATACCTTATAACGCTGCTATTATGAGTAAACAAGGTGTTGTTGTTGCGATTAATTCTGATGATGCTGAAATGGGTCGGCGATTAAATCAAGAAGCAGCAAAAGGTATTAAATACGGAGGAATGACCGAAATTGAAGCGTGGAAAATGGTTACATTAAATCCCGCAAAATTATTACACATCGATGACCAAATGGGAAGTTTAAAAGAAGGTAAAGATGCTGATATTGTTATTTGGTCGGACAATCCACTTTCTATCAATGCTAAAGTTGAGTACACAATTGTTGACGGTCAAATTCTATACAGTCAAGAAAAAAATGCTGAATTGAGAAAAAGAAATCAGCAAGAGAAAGCTAGAATCATTTCAAAAATGCTTGCCGATGAGACTCCTAAGTTGGAAAAAAAGAGATTTATCAAAAAGAAAAAAGGGCATTTCCATTGCAACACACTAGGAGAAGAATTATCAACAGAAGAAAACCATCATTAATATGAAACAGATACTAATATTGACCTCATTGTTTATTGCATTTTCTTCTTTTGGACAGAAAACATCTAATATTCTACTTAAAAATGGTTTTTTACATGTTGGAAATGGGGAAACAATTGAAAGTGCTTTAATTGGAATTAAAGATGGGAAAATTGAACTCATTAAAAATTCTCTAGCATACACTTATACGGCGAGTGAATGGGATACAGTAATCGACCTAAAGGGTCAACACGTTTACCCAGGGTTTGTTGCTCCAAACTCAACACTTGGTATTACAGAAATTGATGCCGTTCGTGCTACTCGCGATTACGATGAAGTTGGATTGTTCAACCCTCACGTTCGTTCTCAAATTGCTTTTAATGTTGAGTCCAAAGTAATCTCTACAGTGCGAACAAATGGGGTGTTAATTTCACAAGCAACGCCGAGAGGTGGAATTATTTCTGGGACTTCCGCCATAATGAAGCTTGATGGTTGGAATTGGGAAGATGCTACAATCTCGCCGAACGATGGTATTCATTTGAATTGGCCATCAAGCATCTCTGGTGGCGGTTGGTGGGCAGAACCCGCTCCAAAATCTAAAAATAAAGATTACGACAAACAAAAAGATCGAATTTCTAACTTTTTTGAAATGGCTTCAGCCTACGCGAATACGACCAAAAATGAAAAGAAAGAGGCTCGATTAGAAGCAATGCGTGCTTGTTTTAATGGTGATAAAAGAGTTTATATTCATGCGGATGAACTGCAACAATTACTTGATGCAATTGAATTTGCCAAGCATTTCAAATTAAAATCACCCGTAATTGTTGGTGGATACGATGCTCACCTAATTACTGCACAATTAGTGGATGCAGAAATACCCGTTATGATTGTACGTCCGCATAGTCTTCCAGAAAATGAAGAAGACGATATTGATTTACCCTACAAGTTAGCCTCACTTTTACAAAAAGGTGGCGTTAGTTTTTGCATTCAGAACCAAGGCGATATGGAAGCAATGAATGCCCGAAATATCCCTTTTTTAGCAGGAACAGCGAAGGCTTACGGACTCACTGAAGAAGAAGCAATAAGAGCTGTTAGTTTATCGAGTTGTGAAATTTTAGGGATAGATGCTAAGTATGGCAGCGTTGAAAAAGGAAAATCTGCGACACTTTTTGTGTCCAAAGGAAATGCCCTGGACATGCGAACAAATAATGTAACTTTGAGTTTAATTGATGGGAAGTTTGTTAATCTTGAAAATTCACAAAGTATTTTGTACAAAAAGTATTCGAAAAAATATCAATAAAGAAATTCAGTGATTATCCAACTGGATTAATGTTTTCAAAAGTGACGATAATCATTAAAATGAATCGATTTTTGAAGAAGTTAGAATCAAAAAGTATAATCCAATTTAGAAACAGATACAATTGGAGAATTTCGTAAATGAACTTTTACCTTTCAATTGTTTTTGTATCTTTGATTATATTCATTCTAAACAAGAAAAAATGTCATTTGAATTACCAAAATTGCCATATGCATACGATGCATTAGAGCCACACATAGATGCTAGAACAATGGAAATACACCATTCTAAGCATCACAACGGATACACAACTAATTTAAACAACGCAATTGCTGGAACTGATCTCGAAGGGAAATCAATCGAGGATATTCTTAATGCTTGTACTGATATGCCTGCTGTTAGAAATAACGGTGGTGGATACTGGAATCATAGTCTTTTCTGGTCAATTATGAGTCCAAATGGAGGCGGTACACCATCAGGTGATCTAGGTTCTGCTATTGATTCAGCATTCGGTTCTTTTTCAAATTTCAAAGATGAATTTACAAAGGCTGCTGGGACACGCTTTGGATCTGGCTGGGCTTGGTTATGTGTTGTTGATGGGAAGTTAGAAGTTTGTTCAACAGCGAATCAAGATAACCCAAAAATGAATATCGGCTGTGCTGGAACTCCAATTTTAGGATTAGATGTTTGGGAGCATGCTTATTATTTGAACTACCAAAACAGACGTCCTGATTATATTAATGCATTTTTTAATGTTATTAATTGGGAACAAGTAGCCACAAATTTTTCTGACGCTAAATAAAATTAATTCTATATTAAGAATGCGAGGTGTACATAGTGCCCTCGCATTTTTTGTAACAAAATATTGCGCATTCGTTATTTCATTAAACAAATGATATGCGAAACTCTCTCTCCAAAACTTTCTATCTTCTTTTCCTTCCTTTCATAATTGTTGCTTTTTCTTTTGAACCAAGCACCAAAGAAATCAACCTCATTGATGCCATTAAAGTTAAACTCATTAGTGCCAAAACAATTTCGAATGGAGCCTATAATGTCGAGTCAGTGGATATTTCAATCCAGAATAATACTGCTTCCCCACTTCGAATAAAAATTCCTTCAGGAACGTTGTTTAATCCAGCCGACAATGGAGAGCAAACATTAATTTTATTGGAAGATGACTTTATCACTTTGAAAGCGCATGATTCCTTTGAAGGTCATGTTTCTGCTTATTGTACCGAAGCCTCTGATCGATGTCCGACAAAAGGTACTCCTATGAAAATGACCATGAATCAGGACAAGAATCTCATTGCTATGATTCATTACTTAAAAGGCAAAACAATTAATGAAAGTAGTTTTCAAGATGCTGTTTGGGCGATTTCTGATGGTCACTCAATTTCTAACATTGAGTCATTTACAAAAGAAGATAAAGCCTTTCGAAAATACTTGGCAGCCTTAACAAAACAAGAAGATACTTGGTATACCTCACCGCGTAGTGTCAGGATTGACAATAATGGAAATTTCAATTACGAGACAGTAAACATTTCAGGTAGAATAGACTTTGAGTGTGAAAAAGGTGCAAGCGTAAGACAAGATATCTATACAGCAAGTGGAGAAGCCATTTTCGTAAGTGAAAAATACATGACTGTGCAATCAGGGAAAGTGACTTATAAATTTAGGTTGAGTGTAAAGGGCTGGGAAAAAGGCGACTATTATATCCGTGTTCATGATGGAACGAATGATATTGTTAAGTATTCGTTTAAGGTCTAATTTTTTAGTGAGGAGTAGATTATGGTTATTCTTACATCATCAAAAGATGGGCTATAATTTTGGCTAATTATACCGTTTCAGGCATGTTGATCGCAATAACTTCTTTCACTTCTGGAGCAGCCTTTTTTACAGATTCTTCCAAACCAGCCTTGAGTGTCATCATAGACATAGAACAGCTTTGGCAAGACCCCAATAAACGAACAACTACAGTGGCGTCGTCTGTAATTTCAACAAGCTCCATATCACCTCCATCATTATGCAGAAATGGTCTTAATTGATCCAGTGCCTCGCGAACTTTAGATTCAATACTTGTTTTATCAATTTGCATGATCCGTTTTTTTCTCTTTTACAGATTTAACTTCTTCAACAAATATACGACTTAAATCTTCAAACGCTTTTGACATTAAAGTATCTTCTTGAAATACAGCTGGTTTACCTATGTCTCCAGATTCTCTTACACTTTGTACAAGCGGTATTTGCCCTAAAAATGGAACATCCATCCCAAGTGCTAAGTTTTTAGCTCCATCTCTCCCGAAAATGTAATATTTATTATCCGGTAATTCTTCTGGTGTAAACCAAGACATATTCTCAATAATACCTAACACAGGCACGTTAATCGAGTCCATTTTAAACATGTTCACACCTCGACGCGCATCTGCAAGAGCGACTTCTTGTGGTGTACTTACGATAATAACTCCATCCAATGGAACTTTTGAAACCAAAGACAAATGTATATCTCCAGTCCCTGGAGGTAAATCAATAAATAAATAATCCAATTCACCCCAATATGCGTCAGTAAACATTTGAGTTAAAGCTTTAGATGCCATAGGGCCTCTCCAGACAACAGCATTGTTTTGTTCTGTGAAAAAGCCGATCGACAGAATTTTAATCCCGTAACTCACGACAGGATTGATCATTGGTTTTCCCTCGACATCAATCATTGTTGGTTTTTCACCGACGACATCAAACATTGTTGGCATCGATGGTCCATAAATATCTGCATCCACAATGCCCACTCGATAACCGGCTTTTGCTAAACCACCCGCTAAATTTGCAGTGACTGTTGATTTTCCAACTCCTCCTTTACCTGAAGCAATTGCAATAATATTTTTTACTTGAGGCAATACTTTTCGATGTTCTGACAGCGCTTCTTTTGAAATGCCCGCAATTTCAACATCTAAAATTAACTCATTACCAAACGCTCGCTTCAGATTAAAATCTATCGCCTCTGTCATTCGTTTTTTTGCGTGCATTGCAGGGTTAGAAACTAAGACCTTAAGTTGAATAGCGTTTTCTGAAATTTCTAGTTTTTCAACCAGATTTGCTGATACAATGTCTTTTTTCAAATCGGGCTCCATTATTGCGCCCAAAGCTTCCAATACGTTTTCTCTTGATAATTCCATGATGATTTTTGACTACAATATTTTTAACTGTCAGATGTAGTCTTGAAGGACTTAATTGACTTTGCCATTAATTCTATGATCATTTTTTCGTAACCTTCCGGTCTCGACTTTAGTTCATAGGTTATACCATTGATTCTTTTTTGGCCGTAAACATGATAAGACTTGTGCTCAAACCCAACGGCTTTTGAAGCATTTTCCATACCTCCTACTATCAATGTTCTTTGATAAAGAATTAAATCCTCATCATCAATAATGTACTCAATTTTATAAAATGTTCTTTCTGCTAATAATTTTTTTTCAACAGAAACAAGATCATTGATATCTGCATAATCCTCAATTAACAGAGTGAAATTTTGGCCGACCTTAATTTCCCACTTAATATCAGATTGAACATGTGTAATCTCGGGAGTTGTGGAGGCTCCAATGTTTGCAGTTTCATCGGGTAGAGAAATGAAGCCATCAATTTCAAAATCAGATAAATTAAAGTCTTGGAATTCATAATATTCTTCACTTAATTCAATATCTTCAATATCACTTGAGTCTGAACTGCATGAGCTAACAAGAAACCCCCCTAGCACTATCGCTACTAATCCGGTTCTTGTTGCTAATAATGATATCAATTTCATACTTTATCTTGGCCTTATTATTTCTTTCTAGTTACAAATATACGAATTGCCATGCTTGATGAGAAGAAATAACTACATTATCATTACACCTTTGCGTCCAAGCATTGAAATCAGCTTCATATTCTCTTCAGTTATCGATTCTGGAACAAACACAAATTTCTTATCAAACATTACTTCGTTATTCCAATAACTTACCCAGAATTCATTGGCAATACCAAAAACATCTTTCATAATTGGTTCTATTTTGGCAGCTTCGTTCGGCAATAATACTTCAATGGAATGACGTAATGTTGATGTTTTAATCTTTTCACCTGTTTCATGATTTGTGCCGTAGCCTTTACTTGTTATCATGACTCCTTCAATAATTTCTTCTCCTAAATTCATTAGGTAAACATTATAAATTCGTTCCTGCAATTCTGTGAATTCTTCAACTACCGCAACTGCGATATTCTCTACTTTTGGACCTTCTAAATCTTGTCGCATTATTTTAATCCTGTGCTTTTTAATATTTCTCGCCCCAATTCAAGATATTCATCAAACCCGATTGGGTGTCCTATTTTAAATTTATTCTTTTCTAACTCAAGCTCTGTCCAGTTTTCATCACGTTCAAAATTTGGGGAACGACGGTCTCCTATTCGAACAATTACGATCTCTTCATCAGGAATTGTAATAATAAATTGTCCTTTAATACCACGGAAATAATTCACCTTTGATTGCTCATCCATATAAATCCATGTATGCAACCCATAGCGGTAATTAGGGATCTTTTCCTTGGTTAATAATGGAACAGGAGTAACCATTGCATTATAAAATTCTGAAGTAATAATTTGGTTATTATTGAAGTTTCCTTCGTTCAAAAGCACCATCCCGAGTCGAGCGAAATCTCTCGTCGATGCGTACATACAGCAAAAAGCCTTCTCATCTCCATTTTCTTTATCTAAACTCCAAAAAGCGTCATGTTCAGCGCCCATTTTCTTCCAAATTTTATCTTCGGCATAATCACTCAAATTTTGTTTAGTGGCTGCTTCAAGTATATAGCCTAACAATTGAGAATTGCCACTTTGATAGCGAAATACTTTTCCTGGAGATGATTCTACAGATTGACCTAATACATGATTGTATAAGTTACTTCCATAATAAGACTCTGCGTTGTCTGAGAGTGGATTTTTTCCACTTTCTGACCAATCCAAGCCTGATGACATTGTTAACAAATGATGTATCGAAATTTTGTCTTTACCGTTCTTACAAAAGTCTGGTAAATAATCACAAACTTTATCATCCACACTATTTATTGCTCCATCTTCTATTGCGATACCGATAAGCATCGCCACCATTGTCTTTGCTACAGAAAAAGAGTTCGATACTGTTTCTTTTGTATGACCACCCCAATATTCTTCATACATAAGGACATCGTTTTTAAAAACTAGAAACGCCTTAGTCCCTAGGTTTTCCATTCGCGATCGTTGCTCATTAGTTAGTAAGAATGAATTTATAGCTTTATGTTCCTTTATTTTCGCTGTTTTTGACGCTTCAAAATGAATGACTTCATATGGGAACACATCTAGATCATAAATAGATGGACCCGTTTCTCCAACTAGATAGGTGTTTGCAACTCCTTTGTAAATGTAGAATTTCCCAGACAATACAATATAGAGATTAGCCGTAATAAAAAAGGCTAAGAAAGAATATCCTATAAATTTTATCGCTTTTATTAGTCGCTTCATAAAATGTTGCTTACTCTAAATATGAATACCCGAAAAGGTCAGCAAGTTTCGTTTTTACCACCTTCGTGATTTCTTGCATATCGATCTTTCGTCCTAATTCTCGTTCCATTGAAGTTACTGCTTTATCTTGAATTCCGCAAGGAATAATGTGAGAAAAATAAGACAAATCTGAATTTACATTAAAACCAATTCCGTGCATTGTTACCCATCTTGAGCTTTTCACACCAATTGCACAAATTTTTCTAGCTGTTGGTAAATCCCCATCAATCCAAACACCAGTTAGTCCATCAACACGTCCTGATTTTATACCATAATCTTCTAAAGTAAGAATTACTGCTTCTTCTAAAAAACGTAAATACTTATGGATATCAGAAAAAAAGTGGGCCAAATCAAAAATAGGATAAACTACCAATTGTCCTGGTCCATGATATGTTATGTCTCCACCTCTATTAATAGCGTAAAATGTAGCGTTATTCTCAGCTAGTGAAGTTTCATCGAGGAGTAAATTCTCTTTATCCCCACTTTTTCCTAGAGTATAGACGTGGGGGTGTTCACAGAACAGTATATGGTTTTTCGTTGCTTCAGTTGTTTCTCCATTTCGGACACTAATCTTTAGATTCACTGTAGAACGGAATATTTTCTCTTGATAATCCCAGGCTTCTTTATAGTCAATTAAACCAAGATTTTCATAGATTACTTCTGGCATTTTTTCTTTATGAGTAACGAATTTAACAAAAATAAGTTTTAAAAAACACATGCTTTCTTATTCTAGGCACCATTTAATATTAGTTTTGTTGAAAATTGATCGTTATGAAAGCAAAAACAGCAGAAGAAACACTAGCAATCACTACAAAACTAGTTCTTCCAAATGATACAAACACCTTAGGGAATTTATTTGGAGGAGAATTGCTTGCATGGATGGATGTTATTGCAAGTATCTCTGCTCATAGACATTGTAAACGAGTAGTTGTTACCGCTTCAGTGAATAATGTTTCTTTTCATTACCCAATTAAACAGGCGTCAATTGTTACTCTTGAAGCCAAGGTTTCTAGAGCTTTTAGTTCGTCCATGGAAATATTTATTGATGTCTATGTCGAAGATAATTTAACGGGAGCGAAAGTAAAATCGAATGAGGCGATTTATACGTTTGTTGCGGTGGATCAAAATGGTGGCCCAATTGCAGTTCCTAAGTTAATTCCAGAAACTGAGGAAGAAAAAGCGCGATACGAAGGAGCTTTGAGAAGAAAGCAGTTGAGTTTAATTCTCGCCGGAAAAATGAAGCCAGAAGATGCTTTGGAGTTGAAGAAGTTGTTTATCCCAGAGTAAGGCTTTCATTCTGTGAATTGCCAAAAGGCTATACCCTTCATTCACCAACAATTTCTTGGACATTCTGCTTCTTCATGCAATCAAAATGTTTTTTTGGACAATCTTGAAATCCGATTTTTGAGCATGGGCGACAATTCAATCCTTTTACTTCATGAATAGAGAATTTACCCTTAGCATTTGGATAATAAGGATACATTCCTAAATCTGGAACTGTGTTTCCCCAAACGGAATCGATTTGAACACTAAAACATGTTGCAATATGCATCATTCCTGTATCGTTGGTAATTAATCTTTTGCTCTGCTTCACAATACTTGCTGATTCACTTAAATTAAATCCTCCACATGCGTTTTTAATTATCGAGTTTGATGAAAGTGCGATTAATTCCTTCGCAAGATCTGCATCCATTGCTCCACCCATTAAGACAACGGGTTCTTTTAATTTCGAAATAATTTTAACCAATAACTCTTTTGGCATTTTCTTCGTTTTGAACTGCGCCCCAATCGCAATGGCAACGAACTCATTTGGTAAAACCCCTAACTTCTCTGTTACATTGACTTCATCATTCTCTGAAATGAAATATTCGGAAGGTTTCTGATCATTTTTCACTCCCAAAGAAGCCACTGTTTCAAAATAGCGATCAACAATATGCTTTCGAGGCATCGTATTGATTTTCAGTTGTACAAAGAACCATTTTTTCCAATTCAGTTTATTGATTGATTTTGATGGCCTTCTTAATTTGAATTTCAAAGATTTCGTTCGAAGGTTGTTGTGTAAGTCAATGATAAAAGCATACTTTTCTTTTTTCAAATCGTCAACAAGCTCATCAATATGGTTGTCTATCGTGTAAATCTTATCGATTCTAGGATTCTCTTGTAAAATGGGTGCGAACTGTTTTTTAGTCAAGTAATGTATTTCAATATTCTCTATTTGCTCTTTCAATCCTCTTAAAACAGGAGTGGTGAGAACAATATCTCCAATAGAACTAAACCGAACAACCAATACTTTCACAGTTCAAATATAAGGTTAAAGTTCTTTGTAAGCTTCATAAATTTGGGTCAAGAAAGCGTTTCCCTTAGCAATTTCCTGTTCTTTAATGTCTTTTGGAAATGAGGTTTCCAAATATTGCTTCATATCCATTTGATAAGTCATAGCACCATGTTTCGTAACCCAACCATATCCACGAATTATCGTATGCAAAGCAAATTCTGGTGCATTTGGGTTTAATAAATCTTTACTCCAAGGATACTGGGTAGCATCTCCATTCATCTGAGTCATAAGAGTGGCAGCCAAATCTGATTGAGAACCAATTTTGTCAATCCTCACTCCTTTGTATTCTTTTTTTAGTGGTTCTCCCCACAGCAATAATGGAACCCTGTAAAAACCATTCAGATTTGGATCAACCATTCCAGGTGCTGCGTGTCCATGATCAGCAATAAAAACAAACAAGGTGTTTTCAAACCAATCCTGTTTTTTACAATTCTCAATAAAATCATTCACACAGCCATCAGCATAAATGATGGAATTCATGAAGTTTTTTTCCTCCCCTTGCCAATTTTGATTTTTTGCAGATGGATGATCATAGGGCGAATGTGTACTACCCGTAAACGCACAATGCATAAAAGGTTGCTTTGTGTTGTTCATTCTATTGATGAAAATACTGAACAAGTCTTCATCGTAATAATTTAATTTACCTCGTCCCAAATTTGTTGGAAAATCGTTCTCATCAATAACATCATCAAAACCATGATCCATAAAGTAACCGCCAATGTTTCCATATTTTAAATCACCACTGAACATATAGTGAGACGTGTATCCCCAATCTTCAAAATCTTGGTTTAGTGAGCGTAGTTTTCTGTGTTTTTCTGGTTGCAGTGAAATAGAAATGCCTGGAATTGCGGGGTTTCCGCTGAAAATACTCGAATTACCAATTTCCGACGTATGCCCTGTCGAATATAAGTTGGTGAACAACAACCCTTCTTGTGATAACCGATCAAAATTTGGAGTAGATCCTTTGTTGTTATTACTTAAGCCACTCACAGCTTCTGCCGACCAGCTTTCTAAAATCACAAATACAATGTTCGGGCGTTGATTATCTAATATTCTCACGTCATGCTCACGCGGGTAATCATAAAGTTCTTCAACAATTTTCTCTGCTTCCAGCTTATCCACTTTAGGAATTAAGCCATCGATATCAGATTTGTTATAAAGCAAATAACTGTTCCCAAAATAATAGGTTGAATTGACTGATAAATCATTCGCTACATGATTATTGGTGAAATAAGCAGAATCAATATTAATTGGGATTTGTTGCCACCCTCCACGAGCGAGAAGAAACAATCCAACAATCATAGCGCTTAAAAAAATGATTGCAGTTGGTATTCGCTTTATTAATTTCATCGAGGTTCCAAACTCCTTTTTGAAAAAGAGAAACTTAGATAGTTTCCATCCAAATGTTACTTCTAAAATAGAATAAATAACAAACCAAATGGTCATTCCATAATCTGCCGTTCTAAAAACCTCATCTGGATTAGAAAGGTGCATGAAAACTCGAGAAGTTAACTTATGATTCCATTCAGCGTAGGCATTTATTTCTCCAGAGTGAATAAATGAAACAATGATTAGTTCAAAAAGTAAAACACCAAAAAAGACGATTTTTGTCCATTTTACAGGATGTAAAAAACGAATCGTCAATGCCAAAAGAGGCAAAAGGCTTAGGTAAGCTCCCGTTGTTATATCTAAACGGATGGAATAAAAGAAAGTCAAGAACCAATCTCCCCAAAAAACATCTTGGAATTTATCCCAATTGTGAATAGAAAACAGAATCCTTTGAAAATCAAAGACGATAATCCAAAAAACAAGAAGTTTTAATGTCGCACTAAATACATATCGGAGATTCTGCATACGGTAAAGGTATTTAAATAGAAAATATAACGAGTAAACAACCTCATTAATTGTATCTGACAATTTTCAAATTGACAATTGTGTTCATTCACTTCAATGCATTATTAGGGTGTTCAAATGATTATTTTCGATTAAAACTTGCATTGTACCATTGAAAATTCTATTTTTGCACCCTTAAAAATAGATAACAAAAAATTATGGAATCAATGATTATTTATATGCCAATAGTAGCAGCCTTAATTGGTCTTGCATACATGTTGGTGAAAAAGTCTTGGGTAATGAAACAAGACGCAGGTGATGGTAAGATGAAAGAGATCGCAGACCACATCTATGAAGGAGCGTTAGCATTCTTAAATGCTGAGTACCGATTGTTAGCAATCTTTGTTGTGATTGTAAGTGCTGCTTTAGCTATAGTTGCCTACTTCGTTGATACAACTAGCTACTTAATTGTAGTTGCCTTTATTTTCGGAGCTTTATTTTCTGCAATTGCAGGTAATATGGGAATGAGAATTGCGACTAAAACAAACGTAAGAACAACACAAGCTGCTCGTACAAGTTTACCTCAAGCATTGAAAGTTTCTTTCGGTGGTGGTACTGTTATGGGATTAGGTGTTGCCGGTTTAGCTGTTTTAGGTTTAACTGTTTTCTTTATCGCTTTCTATAACCTGTTTATGGGAGGTGGAGAAGCGTTTTCTACAGATAAAATGACAATAGTGCTTGAAACTTTAGCTGGATTCTCTTTAGGAGCTGAATCTATTGCATTGTTCGCACGAGTTGGTGGTGGTATTTATACCAAAGCTGCTGATGTTGGAGCTGATTTAGTGGGTAAAGTTGAAGCGGGAATTCCTGAAGATGACCCAAGAAACCCAGCGACAATTGCTGATAACGTTGGAGACAACGTTGGTGATGTTGCAGGAATGGGAGCTGATTTATTTGGTTCTTATGTTGCGACTGTATTGGCTGCAATGGTATTAGGAAACTATATCATTCGCGACAATGATGGTATAATGGAAGGTTTTGATGGAATGGGACCGATCTTATTGCCTATGGCAATTGCTGGTGTTGGTGTTATCATTTCTTTGATTGGAACAATGTTGGTAAAGATCAAATCGAATGATGCGAAGGAGAAAGACGTTATGGGTGCTTTAAACATCGGTAACTGGGTTTCTATTGCTTTAGTTGCAGTTTCATGTTACGGATTAATTACTTGGATGTTACCAGATACGATGATGATGAGTTTCTTCGGAGAAGAGCTTGTTGAAATTAGCGCAATGCGTGTATTTGGTGCAGCAATCGTTGGATTAGTAGTTGGTGCTGTAATTTCTTCTGTTACTGAGTACTATACAGGGTTAGGTAAAAAACCAATTTTGAAAATTGTTCAACAATCTTCCACAGGTGCTGGAACAAACATTATCGCAGGTTTAGCGACAGGAATGATTTCTACATTCCCAACAGTTCTATTGTTTGCTGGAGCAATTTGGAGTTCTTATGCTTTCGCTGGATTCTATGGTGTGGCATTAGCTGCTTCTGCAATGATGGCAACAACTGCTATGCAATTAGCGATTGATGCTTTTGGACCAATTGCAGATAACGCAGGTGGTATTGCTGAAATGAGTGAACAAGATCCAATAGTTAGAGAGCGTACGGATATCTTAGATGCTGTTGGTAATACAACTGCTGCAACTGGAAAAGGATTTGCGATTGCATCTGCTGCATTAACATCTTTAGCTTTATTTGCTGCTTACGTTACTTTCACTGGAATTGATGGAATTAATATTTTTAAAGCGCCAGTATTAGCAATGTTATTTGTCGGTGGAATGGTCCCAGTTGTATTTTCTGCTTTAGCAATGAATGCTGTTGGTCGTGCCGCAATGGAAATGGTAAACGAAGTTCGTCGTCAGTTTAGAGAGATTCCAGGAATTATGGAAGGAACAGGTAAACCAGAATACGATAAGTGTGTTGCAATTTCTACTGAAGCTTCATTGAAACAAATGATGTTACCTGGGCTTTTAACGATTGGTTTTCCATTGGTAATTGCATTTTTACCGTTGTTGTTCGGAATGGACAACCTAATGGTTGCTGAGATGTTAGGTGGCTATATGGCAGGTGTTACTGTTAGTGGTGTTCTTTGGGCTATCTTCCAAAACAACGCAGGTGGTGCTTGGGATAATGCTAAGAAATCTTTCGAAGCTGGAGTAATGATTAATGGTGAAATGACTCACAAAGGTTCTGCTGCTCATGAAGCTGCAATTACTGGAGATACAGTTGGTGATCCATTTAAAGATACTTCTGGACCATCAATGAACATCTTAATTAAATTAACATGTTTGATTGGTTTAGTAATCGCACCTATCTTAGGGGATGCTCATGGTGATACAACTAACGCTGGAGTTTGTGCTTCTCCTAATACAGAATGTGCAAAGGGAAAAGCTTGTTGTGATGATAAGAAAGAGTGTTCAGCGTCTACTTGTGACATGTCTAAATGTTCTGAAATGACAAAGGAAGAATGTGCTGCTATGTGCGAAGAAAAAGGATGTTCTGATGAAGAAAAAGAAAAATGTATGTCTATGTATGACGAAGACGGAAAGTTCATCGGAGATGCAGTTGAAAATACAGCAGAATAAATTTAATAGGTCAAGTAAGACCCATCAATAATATTAAAACGCTCTGAGAAATCAGGGCGTTTTTTGTGCATTTTTTGTTCGGAAAAAGTGCTATATACTTGAACCCCAGATAAAATCCCTAAAAGAACATCATCTTATTTTGGGAAGGGAATGTGCACAATTAAAAACAGTATTCTTTTTGAATTACGATTGATACCTTACGTTGAGATGTATCCAAATTGACCTACCAAGCCTTAACATTAATGGCCATGCAATTAAAAACGCAACAATCATCATCGTAAAATATCCCCATACCATCATTCCGTCAGCGAATAGTGCCGCAAATAAAAATGGGACTTCTATAAGAATTACAATTGGATAGCTTGTCCAAAGTGAACCAAGCCAAAATCCTGGCTCCATATCATAGTGTAATTTACAGTTTGAACACTCCTTAGGCATTTTGAGTAATTCTCCAAACACAATTAAACCTTTTCGTGTAAAAAGTTCTCCTGATCTACATCTTGGGCATTTTAAACCAACGATAGATTTGTACAAGGAAATTGTATTGTTCTTCAATATTATCCAAAAAAAAGATGTTTTACAACGCCTTTCTATTAATATTCAAATGTGTCCATGAAACTCGTATTGAAGTCTCCGGAATTAAATTTAGGATCTTCCATGAGTTTTTGATGAAAAGGTATTGTTGTTTTCACGCCCTCTATAATATATTCCCCTAGAGCTCTTTTCATCTTAAGAATCGCTTCTTCTCTAGTTTGCGCTACAACAATTAATTTAGCAATCATTGAATCATAATAAGGAGAAATCTCATACCCAGCATAAACATGTGTATCTATTCTAATACCATGTCCTCCGGGAGCGTGATAAATTTCAATTTTTCCTGGAGATGGCCTAAAGTTTGCGTCTGGGTCTTCTGCATTAATACGGCATTGGATTGCGTGCATTTTAGGAATCAAGTTTCCTCCTGTAATTTTCTCGCCAGCCGCCAATTTAATTTGTTCTTTGATTAAATCATAGTCGATTACTTCTTCAGTAATGGTATGTTCAACTTGAATTCGAGTATTCATTTCCATGAAATAAAAATCTCTGTTTTTATCCACTAAGAATTCAACAGTACCAACACCTTCGTAATTAACGGCTTTAGTAGCTTTAATAGCTGCTGCTCCCATTTTCTTTCTCAATTTCTCGGTCATGAATGGAGAAGGTGTCTCTTCCACTAATTTTTGATGACGTCGTTGAATAGAACAATCTCTTTCAGACAAATGACATGCATTACCAAACTGATCCCCGGCAATTTGTATTTCAATATGACGAGGTTGTTCGATGAACTTCTCCATGTATAAGGCATTATTTCCAAATGCCCCAGCTGACTCTGCACGAGTTGCATCCCAAGCAGCTTCCATCTCTTCTTCTTTCCAAACCACTCTCATCCCCTTACCACCACCACCGGCAGTTGCTTTAAGTATGACAGGGTATTTAACCGTTACAGCCGTTTTTATAGCATCATCAAGATCTTTCAATAATCCTTTTGATCCTGGAATACAAGGCACACCGGCTTTTAACATTGTTGATTTAGCATTCGCTTTATCTCCCATACCAGAAATCTGTTCAGGAGTTGCCCCGATAAACTTAATATCGTGCTCATCACAAACTTTTGAAAATTTCTCATTCTCAGAAAGAAATCCATAGCCAGGATGTATTGCATCTGCATTTGTAATTTCTGCAGCTGCGATAATATTTGCAATAGACAGGTAAGATTTTGCACTTTCAGCAGGCCCTATACAGACCGCTTCATCCGCAAAACGGACAGGTAAACTATCTTTATCAGCTGTAGAATAAACTGCAACCGTTTTTATACCCATTTCTTTACATGTACGAATAATCCGTAATGCAATTTCACCTCTATTGGCAATCAATATTTTTTTGAACATGCCTTAAATTTTATGGTTATTTTTTAGCCTTGCTTAATAAAAATAAACAGGACATGAATAATTTATTTATGCAGTTTGACTAAAATGGGTCGACTAAAAACAACGGCTGATCATATTGAACTGGAGCTGAATCGTCAACCAATACCTTTACGATTTTACCAGTTACTTCTGCTTCAATCTCATTGAACAATTTCATCGCTTCAATTACACAAATTGTATCTCCTTGTTTAATTGTTTCACCAACTGAAACAAACGGGTCTTTATCTGGACTAGATGATCTATAAAATGTCCCAATCATTGGAGACTTCACAGTAATGAATTTTGAATCTTCATCTTTATTTTCTACCACTTTCTCTACTGCTGGAGCTAATACTGGAGGGGCTACTGGTGCCGCAACCTGAGCCATAGGCGTTGAAGCCTGAACAATGATTTGTTTTTCTTCTCTGCCTCTTTTATCGTCTGATTTAATAACGATTTTAAAGTCTTTTTGTTCGATTTCCACCTCGTTTACACCAGATTTAGCGACAAACTTGATTAAGTCTTGTATTTCTTTGATATTCATTTCTTACAGGTTTTAATATGTTAAAAATAGTATTTTTTAGGAATTATACGCCCATTTTAGATAAACTGACCCCCAAGTGAATCCGCCACCGAAAGCTGACAGTATTAAAACGTCTCCTTTTTTCAATTGCTTTTCATAATCCCAAAGACAAAGTGGAATTGTCCCAGATGTAGTATTTCCGTATTTTTGAATGTTAATCATTACCTTTTCATCAGGCAATCCCATTCTTTTTGCAGTTGCATCTATGATTCTCAAGTTTGCTTGATGTGGCACTAACCAATCTACATCTTCACTCGCCAAGTTGTTCTTTTCCATTATTTCTGCAGAGACATCCGCCATTTTTGTAACCGCAAATTTAAACACTTGTTTACCTTCTTGTTTTACAAAATGTTGTCTATTCTCAACTGTTTCCATAGTTGGAGGGTTTAATGACCCCCCTGCAGGCTGTACTAGAAATTCTCTACCAGCTCCATCATTTTCAAGAATAAAATCTTGAACTCCGAGTCCTTCATTATTCGGTTCTAGCATAACTGCACCAGCTCCGTCACCAAAAATCACACATGTTGTTCTATCCTCATAATCAACAATCGAAGACATCATATCAGCTCCAACAATGACTACTTTCTTGTACTTTCCTGTTTCAATAAATTGAGATGCAGTTGACAATGAATAAATAAAGCCTGAACAAGCCGCGTTAAGGTCAAATCCCCATGCATTTATTAGTCCCGCTTTATCACAAATAACATTTGCTGCACTTGGAAAGGGAAAATCCGCTGTTACAGTGCCAACAATAATCAAATCAACATCTTCCGCTTTTGTGTTTGTTTTTTCTAAAAGACCCAAAACTGCAGCAGTCCCCATATCTGATGTAGCCCCGTCTTTCATTATTCGTCTTTCCTTAATTCCAGTTCTTGAAGTTATCCATTCATCATTGGTGTCAACCATTGCAGAAAGTTCTTCATTATCGAGAACATAATCAGGTAAAAAGCCTTGTACTCCTGTTATTGCCGCTGTAATTTTATTCATAACTCAAAAATCTATTGTTCAATTGTTTTGATTACAAAATACTATTTATATTATTAAGCTCAATAAAAGAAAGAAAGGCCACTCAAGATCAATTCTTGGTCGCCTGACAGATAGGATTTTTCTCCTATCTTAAATTCTATTTGCTCTGAATTCACAATAAAGGAATTAACGCTTTGCATGTTTTCAGTTAATAATACATTGGTACTTTTCTTCATAAAGAAGAGCTAAAGCACAGTATTAAATTGCAACTTCTTTCTCAGCTACAACTTTACCTTTATAGTAAAGTTTTCCCTCATGCCAGTGAGCGTGGTGAAACAAATGTGGTTGTCCAGTTGTTGGGCAAGTTGCAATGTTTCTCGCTTCCGCTTTAACATGCGTTCTTCTTTTGTCACGTCTCGTTTTCGAGATCTTTCGTTTAGGATGTGCCATTCTACTTTATTTATATAAATTCATTTTCTATTACTACCACCTTACTTATAAGGCTTCTTTTTTGAAGATAATTCTTTCAACGCTTTCCATCTTGGGTCAACGTGCGAATCATCTTCATTATTTTTTTCTTCTTCTGACGTCTCAGATGAACTAACATCTTTATCGACAATCTCTTCAGACACCAAGATATACTCTTCTAAGATATTCAGCATTTCTTTGTTGCAAGCACCGTCGTCATGTAATTTACGAGAAGGGATTGAAACAGAAATAAACTCTAAAATGGTTTCACTGATATCTAACTCATATTCTTCAGGATAAATAATAATTAATGTTTCATCATTGGATGGTTGAGAATCAAACTTATAAATTACCTTATATGCTCCATTAACATCAACACTCAATAAATCATTACATCGATCACAATGTGATTCAACATAGCCACTAATTTTATAATTCCCAATTAACATCGTTTCCTTTTTCTCAAAAGAAAGCTCTACTTGAACTTTTCCTTTTCGAATAATTGAGTAATCAAAGTTGTCAAAGAACGAGTTAGTAATTTCAAATTCGAATTTATGAATCCCTATTTTTAAACTTACAAATGGGATGATATATTCGTTATTTGTCTTCACTTTCTCAATTTCAAAGTCCTATCACACAAAAGATAGGGGCGCAAAGGTAGCAATTATTAAACTAATCTACTATTCTCTGTGTAAAAATTCTATTTTTTTTCTAGCGGCCCTCTTTCCACGTTTTCTTCTCACTAATAGCAAGAGGGTTTTTATTAATTTCTTTCTCTATTAAATGATTTCTATACACATCAATTGCAAGGTAAATTGCATTCCTCATAGAGTCCCCGGAAGCCTTGTTTTGGCCAACAATATCATAAGCCGTTCCATGATCTGGTGACGTTCTAACAATTGGAAGTCCTGCTGTAAAGTTAACCCCTTCATCAAAAGACAGAGCTTTAAATGCGGCTAATCCTTGGTCGTGGTACATTGCTAAAACTCCATCGTATTGATAACGAGAATCTGAACCAAAAAACCCATCTGCTGGAAAAGGACCAAAAGTTAAGATGCCTTGATTCGAGGCTTTTACTATTGCCGGAGAAATTGATTCATTCTCCTCTGACCCCATTTTACCATTTTCTCCTGCATGTGGATTCAACCCTAAAACTGCAATCTTCGGTCGTTTAATCCCAAAATCCTTTTTCAAAGAATCATTAAATGCGGATAATTTAGCAAGAACTTTTTCCACTGTCACGGTTTCAGAAACTTCCTTAAGAGGAATATGACTCGTTACTAAGCCGACTCGAAGTGATGAAGAAACCATTAACATCAATGCTTCATCTTCTCCTGCTAAATCAGCTAAATATTCCGTATGCCCAGGGAATTTAAACCCCGACTTATTCATAGCGTGCTTGTTTATTGGAGCCGTTACAAGTACATCTATCTTCCCTGACGCTAAATCTTGTGTCGCTTTTTCAAGCGATTCGAAAGCATGTTTACCACCATCTATTGTTGGTTTCCCTAGATCAAATGGAATTTCATCGTCCCAAATTTTTACAACATTAATTTTATTCAACTGAATATCTTCAATCGAATTACAGCTGTTGTAATTTAACTCTCCCTCTAGATCATCAACTGCATTCAAAGCCTTTTCATGAAATAAAAACACTTTATTAGATGCATAAATAATAGGTGTACAACCGACCAATAATCGAGTGTCAGAAAGTGCTTTCATGATCACTTCAGGGCCAATACCATTTAAATCACCTATCGATATTCCAACTTTAACATTTGGTTGGGTATTCAATTCCTTTTTTATCCGAGAATTCGTATTCATCATGAATTATAGCTTTTAAAAAATTGATACAACAAACGTACACCAACACCTGAACCACCTCTAGTTCTGTATGCTGTTGTTTTATCTAACCATGCTGGTCCAGCAATATCCATGTGAATATAAGGAGCTTCAACAAAATTCTCAAGGAATTTTCCGGCTGTTATCATTCCGGCTGATGGACCACCAAGATTTTTTAAATCTGCGATAGGCGACTTTACTTCTTCTCCATATTCATCCCAGAAAGGAAACTCCATTGTTCTTTCATAGCATTCATCTCCTGCAGCAGCCAATTGTTTTAATAAGGATGGATTCGCATTCCCCATGATTACAGTTGCATGTTCCCCTACTGCACGATGTGCTGCCCCAGTTAAGGTCGCCGCATCTATTACTAATTCAGGGTCATATTTTGAGGCATAAGAAAGTGCATCAGCCAATATCATTCGGCCTTCGGCGTCTGTATTGAGCACCTCAACAGTTAATCCATTGTACATTTTAACAACATCTCCAGGTGCATATGCATTTAAACCTGGTCGATTATCTGTTGATGGAATCAATGCAATAATATGTAAAGGTAAAGCTTGTTTTGCTGCCAAATAAATAGCTCCCATTACGGTTGCTGCTCCACCCATATCACTTTTCATTATATCCATAGAGTTTGCTGTTGGCTTCAAGCTAAGTCCGCCAGTATCGTAAACAACTCCCTTACCAACCAACACTAAAGGTTTATTGTTTTTGGCGTTCTTAGGCTTATATTCTACAATTGAAAATGTTGGGGGGTCAATTGAACCTTGATTTACAGAAAGTAAACCACCCATTTTCAACGCTTCGATTTGTGCTTTTTCTAAAACCGTTACTTCTAAATTAGCTTCTAGTCCAAGTGTTGTGATTTCTTCTGCTAGCTGTTCTGCATTTAAAAATGAAACAGGCTCATTAACCATATCTCTTGCCCAGAAAACAGCGGTTGTGATATTAAAGAGTTCCTCTATAGCATCATCTCCAAAAGAATCATCCACAAGAATTGACTCTATTTTATATTGTCTTTTTTCCGTGTCTTTAAAGTACTTCAAAAATTGATAACTGGACAATAAAAACCCTTCAAGTAAGTGATAAGTGGACTCTTTTGATCCTAAAAATGCAATTTCTTTTATGTCTACATTCAAATTTTGTCTAATCTTCGCACCTGAAGCTCTATTTTTTTCTGTTACATCATTCTTTTTGATAAGGAATGTTGTTGAATTTAGCGTTGAAATCATTTTAAATTCCTCATCTAATTCAAGAAATGCTGTAAACAATTCTCTGTCATCATTAGAAATAGACGATGGAATATTATTCGAACTGCCTATTATTACTCTGTAATCAGCATTATTCAATTTACTTTCTGCAGTTAACTTCATTCTTGGAGATTTAAGACTACGAAAGTAATCAAGTTTGTTGAATTATTCAATGTATTCTGAGAATGAGAGTTGTGCACTTTTTTCAGGTAAATACTTTCAAAATAGTCTGCGAATATCTAAAACTCTTTGTATATATCCAGATGTCTCTAGAACGCTAATAACAACCCCTGAGTGTTTTTTTGAGCTCGAGCAATGAATGAATCGTACCTCTCCCTCTTTGTTTTCAAGTACAATGCCAACATGGCCAACAGTTTTACTGCCTGGTGCTGTTCCAGAAAAAATAATGCAATCACCTTTGCGACAATTTTCTTTCGAAACTGATTCTCCTTTCATTGCAAAAACCGAGCTTGTTCTTGCATCTGAAATTTCCTGACTTTTATAGACATACGAAGCGAACCCCGAACAATCAAAACTCACATTAGGTCTTGAAGTTCCCCACACATATTTAACCCCTAATTGAGATCTGGCTATAGAAATGAGAGAATCTGCTTTACATTGCCAAAGTGAATCCTGCGCTAAAGAGGTAAAGCTGCTAATGAATATGAGAATAAATACTGTTCTTTTCACTTTGCAAAAATAGGGAAGAAAAGCGATGTAAAAAAATAAGTTAAAGTCAGAGCGTACAATCAATTTTCCTTCTCAAAAAAATCATACTCGAATTTTTCAATTTGCAAAAACTCATTTTCTTTGTTGCAAAAGTTAATCTTGTGTATTGTTTGAAAAGGTAAATTGTCTTTAAATACAAAAGTTGACACCTTTCCAGTAATAAATACATCATTATTAAAAGTAGAGTCAATAAAGCCAGTACAGATTCCTTGCTCATTGTATTCTAAATATTTAATATTAATAAATGGGTCAAGAGATGAGTTAATCTTTTTTGGGTGTATTCCTTCTTCAAGGTATGTATAGCTTATAACTTTTGATTCATTCACTGTATTCTCCACTTGATATGACTTCACAGGTTTCTTTGGCGTGCCAAAGACTATAAGGTCGTTTGGATTAGGATTAAGAATAGAATCTACTGAAAGCACTCCCCAGTTTTTTTTCTTTGTTAAGAAGAATAATCTACCCCCAGTTTTTTCGTCAGAGTAGATAAGGAATTTAGCGTTATACTCTTCCTTTTTATGTCGAATAGCATGTTCTGTAGAGGCTTTCATCTCTCTGCCAAAGAAGTTTATGACGTTCAAAGTTGAGTAACCATATGAATCTGGAGTACCTTTATATGAATACAGTAAGGAGTCAATGCAATACCGCTCATAATAGCGGGCCACATTAATTGACGTCACATAGCCCTCAGAAGAAAATGAATAAATTTTAATTTCTTTTAGCCCTGGACTGTCTTCTTCATTATTGCTCGAATTGTAAAGTTTTCTTTTAATGCATTTAATTCCTTTTGCTCTAATTATTGAATCGTTGAACCAAAGTGGAAAGGAGATATTGTCTTCCGTTGAATTGTACATTTGAGTCATATTGAAGATAAAACTCTTTGGAATTTCAGAATTTTGACCACTTATGTATTCTTTTTTTTCTTGGCAAGAAAGCAACACTAAAGCACATCCAAACGTCATGAAAAAGTGTCTATTCAGCATATGTAAACTTAAGCAACTAAACTGAGTTATTCAAAAAAAGAATGGGTTATTACAAGTCTGCAGATTCAATAATAGACACCCACTCATCTACTGTTTTGGCATCAGCAATTTTCTGTGCTCCAGATTGAGTTCTGCGTAATACAATCAAAGTACCACCCGAATTCAACTTTTCACCAAAGTCATTTGCGATTGAACGAATATAAGTTCCTTTACTGCAGCAAATTTCAAAATCTATTTCTGGAAACTTTTTGGTATCAATGGAGAAAGAATAAATATTAACAGTGTTTTGCTTCATCTTAACCTCCACTCCTTCTCTCGCCAATTCATAAGCACGTTTTCCGCCTATTTTCTTTGCGGAAAATATTGGTGGAGTTTGTCGTTGTTCTCCAAGAAAACTTTGTGTGATTTCTTTTAACATCTCTTCCGTAATGTGGTCAGTCGGATATTCTTTGTCGAATTCAGACTCTAAGTCGTATGAAGGGGTTGTTTTTCCCAATAAAATAGTTCCTGTATATGTTTTCTCCCCAATCATTATATCATTGATGAGTTTTGTGTGTTTACCAATGCACAAAACCAACAGACCTGATGCTAAGGGGTCTAAAGTGCCAGCATGACCAACCTTTATTTTCTTAATCCCCAACCGTTGTTTTAGGTTCCATCTGATTTTGTTGACAACATCAAACGAGGTCCAATTCAATGGCTTATCAACCAAAATTGTACTTCCAAGACTAAATTCTTTTAACAACATTCTTTTTCAATGGTTTACAATTAATAAGAGGACGGTCACTTGACTGACCATGCAATTGCAATCAACCCAACGGCAAAGCAATAGTAAGAAAAGTAGGATAACTTACTTTTTTTAACAAGACTAATCATCCATGTGCAGGCAACAATTCCGGTAATAAATGCTGCAATAAACCCTACGCTTATCACTGTAATAGATACATCTTCCGTAGTGAATTCACTGCTAAATAAATCCTTCGCCATTTTACCAAAAATAAGTGGTACGACCATTAAAAAAGAAAACCGTGCGGCTTTCTCTCTGTCAACTCCAAGAAGTACAGAAGTGCCAATCGTTGCTCCAGATCTTGATATTCCAGGTAATATTGCAATGGCTTGAGCTATTCCGATAATTACAGCGTTTTTTGTGCTAATATCCCTCAACGTATTCTTTGCTCTGTCTGCTAAAAATAAGAGTAAACCGGTAACAATTAACATTAATCCAACTAACAGCACCTGTCCTCCAAAGAAGCTTTCAATTATATCATCATATAGCACACCAACTATGGCTGCTGGAATCATGGAAAGAATGATTTTTATAGAAAACAAAAAATCATCATTCAATTTAAATTGAAATAACCCTTTAACGATTTTAATAATATCTTTTCTAAAAACGACAACTGTACTCAACGCTGTTGCGAAATGCAGGACAACCGTCATCATCATACTGGATCCACCTGACAATTCTTGTCCTTGTATCGTTTTAACTAACTCAAGGTGTCCGCTACTACTGACAGGTAAAAATTCTGTCAATCCCTGAATGATTCCAAGAATAATTGCTTCAAGAAGACTCATTATTGTTTACTTTTCTGAAGATTTCGGTTTCTTCATGATTGAATAAATGATTATAGCAAATCCCAAAATAATGAGCATTGGAGATATTGTAATGCGCATTGTACTAAACATTTCACCATCAAATACATTTGGATCTTCATTGGCTCCACCAATCATCAAGAAATAACCTAAAATGTTGATAGCTAGTCCAATTAATAAAATTTTGTAATTTTTCTTGTTGAATGAAAAAGGCGCTGAGCTAGTAAATCCCTTCAATGATACATTCTCATTCTTTGGAGCATCATCTAATAAATCCGCTGTAGATTTTGCCGTTTCTGTTGCTGTCTTTTTTGAACTCATAGTCCAAATTTAATATAAATCATCTAACTTCAATCGTAAATATTTGTTAAGAGCGAACCAAGTAGATATAAAAGTGATAACAACCCCTATTGAAATTAGGCCGATTAACAGGAAAATGAAATAATTAAAATCAAATACAATCTCAATTGTATCAATCAAATTGTTGAGCGAATAAAATAATCCGAAAAGAAGAGCTAAAGCAATGATACCACTCACAGCTCCAATTCCGATAGCTTGCATTAAAAATGGCCTTCGAATGTAGCCTGATTTTGCACCAACTAGCTGCATCGTTTTGATTGAAAATCTTTTCGCGTAAAGCGACAATCTTATCGTATTGTTAATTAATGCAAACGCTACCATAATTAGCAACAATGCCACCACTCCAAACACAAAAATAAACTGTTTGAACCCTAGATTTACCTTTTTCACGCTTGATTCATCATAACTAACCTCTTCCAATTGTGCACCATAAACTGTCAATAGTGTATCCTTAATACTAGCCATCCCTTCGAGTGTTGCGTAATTTGATTTTGGTCTAAAGCCAATTGTTGGTGGCAGTGGATTCTCTCCTTCAAAAATTGCTAAGATATTATCTGCATTCTCATCTTCTCCAGTAAATTCTTCAATAGCACGTTCTGGAGAAACATAAAAAACTTCATTAAATTGATCCCACGTTTTCAGCTCTTGCTCAATTTGTTTAATGTCCGATGGATTCATTTCAGGAATAAAAAACAAATCACCTTGAAGACTTTCTTTGGCTTGTTTTTGCACATTATCCAATCCTAAAAATCCACCCATTACTATACCAATCATGAATAAGACAAGTGATATCCCGATGATTGTCGAAATGTAACTGGATTTAACTCCACGCTTATTCATTCTGTCTACATTTTTACCCATGCTGTGAAGTTAGCCTATTATTTGAAGTGGTAACTGGAGAGAAATGATAAGTTTTGAAGTAGAGAGTGTTGATTAGTAAGATTAGAAGATTGAGATTAATTACATTGATTATTATTCCCATTCTTAATTCATTTCTGCAAGACGACAAACTCAAATGATTGCGAATTAAAATGAAAAGCAGAGAGATTGAAATTCTAGTAACTCTGCAAGACAATAAACCATAATTTCAAGAATCAATTGTATATTGTAGAATCAAAAAAACAAACCATGGGAGAATTTAAATCAGATATTGAAATAGCACAAGCAGCTGAAATGCAACACATCAAAAATATTGCCGCAAGTATCAGTATTGATGAAGATGATTTAGAGCTTTACGGGAAATACAAGGCGAAACTACCATTGTCGTTAATTAACGAAGTCAGCATTAAGAAAAGTCACTTAGTATTAGTAACTGCTTTAACACCAACGCCTGCAGGTGAAGGAAAAACAACTACATCGATTGGGCTGACTGAAGGAATGAATAAAATCGGTAAAAAAGCTACTGTTGTTTTACGTGAACCTTCTTTGGGGCCAGTCTTTGGTATTAAAGGTGGTGCAGCTGGTGGCGGATATTCACAAGTTCTTCCAATGGAAGATATTAATCTTCACTTTACGGGTGATTTTTCAGCGATAGAAAAGGCGAATAATTTACTTTCCGCATTGTTGGATAATAATTTACAAAGCAAAACCAAAAACCTAGGTATAGACCCAAGAACGATTGGTTGGAAAAGGGTCATGGACATGAACGATCGTTCATTAAGAGATATTACTATAGGACTTGGTGGTCTTTTCAATGGAGTGCCACGGCAAGATGGGTTTAATATTACACCTGCATCTGAGGTGATGGCTATACTTTGTATGGCTGAAAATTTTGAAGATTTAAAGACACGGTTAGGCAATATTTATGTTGGTATGACATACGATAAAAAACCTGTCTATGCCCGTGATCTCAAGGCTGAAAATGCAATGGCAATACTTTTAAAGGATGCAATTCAACCAAATTTGGTGCAGACAATGGAGGGTAATCCGGCAATAATTCATGGAGGTCCGTTTGCAAACATTGCGCAGGGTACGAACACTATTTTAGCAACGAAGATGGGTCTTTCCCTTTCAGACTATGTAATTACAGAAGCTGGATTTGGTGCTGACCTTGGTGCTGAAAAATTCTTAAATATTAAATGTGTTTCAGGTGGTCTCAAGCCAGAAACAGTTGTGTTGGTTGCAACTATTAGAGCACTCAGACATCATGGCGGAGCAAAAAAAGAAGAATATAATACGCCGAGTGCGGAACGCGTGACAAAAGGCATTGTCAATTTAGAAAAACACATTGAAAACATTCAAAAATTTGGATTGAACCCTGTGGTTGCCATCAATGCGTTTCCAACTGACACGGACGAGGAAGTCAAAATTATTGAAGCTCATTGTGCGAAATTTGGTGTGAAAGCGATTTTAGCAAAAGGATTTGCGCTTGGAGGTGAAGGAATGACTGAATTAGCAGAAGCCGTTGTAGCGGAAGTTGAATCTGGAAAAAACGAGTTTAAGCCATTGTACGATTGGAGCTTGTCAATACCTGAAAAGATAGAAATCATTGCGAAAGAAATCTATGGCGCTGACGGTGTTGATTATGCAAAAAAAGCAGAAACAGATTTAAAGAAAATAGAAGCTCTTGGATTAAATGCCTTGCCAATTTGCATGGCAAAAACACAGAAATCATTTTCCGATGACGATAAGAAGTTAGGTCAGCCGACTGGTTTTAGGGTCACCGTTCGTGAATTTGAATTTGCCGCTGGAGCAGGATTTATTATTCCTATACTAGGTAAAATGATGCGTATGCCAGGTCTACCTTCAACTCCAGCATCAGAAGGAATGTTTATTGATAATGATGGTAAAATATCAGGATTGAGTTAATAATGCCGCGCAAGCTAACTTTAAACTCTTTTTCACTTAACAACAGTGTTTTGACAGAAGAAAATAAGATATCCGTCATTATGCCTGTGAAGGATACGGCGAAGTATCTTAGAACTTGTCTGGATTCTATAATTGATCAAACTTATACTAATTGGGAATTGCTAGCTGTTGATGATCGGTCTTCAGATTCTTCTTTATCTATTCTTAAAGAATATGCACAAAAAGACGATCGGATTTCTGCAATTTCAAATCCGGAACCATCTCTCCTTAATGCCTTACGTCTCGGTTATTCACATTCTAGTGGTGCACTAATCCATCGTATGGATTCTGATGATTATATGCCTCACGAAAAATTGAGGAGAATGATTGAAAAATCTAAAAAAGGTGTTCTTGTGACTGGCGCAACTGAATATTTCTCAGATGAAGCGCCAATCGGTGATGGATTCAGACGCTACGATAAATGGTTGATGGAGATTGCTGAAGTTCAAAGTTACCGTGAAGAAATGTACAAGGAATGTGTTATTCCTTCTAATTGTTGGTTGATTCATCGAGAAGATTTTGACAGAGTTAAAGGATTTCAACTAGACACGTTTCCCGAAGATTATGATTTATGCTTTCGGTTTCTTGATGCAGGATTAAATATTGTCGGAATCCCTGAAGTTCTTCATAATTGGAGAGATAGAAGCGACCGTATATCGCGCAATTGGGATGCGTATAAAGACAATCGGTTTTTTAATTTAAAAATCGTTTACTTTTATAGAATAAGCCGAGATTCAAAACGACCATTGGTGCTCTGGGGTGCTGGAAAGAATGGTAAAGATTTAGCCAAACTCATTCTCTTAAATGAAAATAATTTTCACTGGATTTGCGATAATGCTAAAAAGATTGGAAAAGATATTTATGATATTCGAATGCATCATTTTGATCATCTTTTGAAACTAGACAATCCTCAATTAATTATCGCTGTAGCTTCACCTGATGGGCAGATAGAGATTCAGCAAATACTGGATAAATTGAACTTAAAAAAAGGCGTTGATTACTGGTTTTTCGCGTAACCTATTAATAACCGCTATCGAACAGAGGATTCAATTGCAAATTCATTTAGCTTCTTATTCATTTTTCGAACAGGTAAATTGTATCGTTGAGATGATTTAACTAAAGGATAAAAACGTGTATAATAAGGGAATGGTGATCTTAATTGTTTAAAATTAATGTCTCTAATAACAAAAGCGCTCATCGATGACTTTGTTACAGCTTCATCAATCGCATCTTGCTCTATAAAGCCAAATTCTCCGATGAGATAATTGTATTTGGTTAATCCTAAGTTACTAACCGTCTCAAATTTAGAATTGTAAAATTGTACTTCATCAAAATTCTGTGACAATATTTTCTTCGAATCTTCGATTGCAAAGAAGTAAACTGGACAAAAGTTGAATATCGAGTCAAAAGTTGACACAATAACTTGATTCACTTCGAAAGCTTCCATTTTAATTTTCTCTGATTCCTTAAAGTTTTGAAATTTTTCAAAATAGTCAATTCTACGTCGTTGAAAATCTAGACGAACAAGAAGAACGCCATTTTTAAGTTTTGTGATGTTTTGAATTGGTATTTCAATTGTCGAGTCAGGAATTTCTATGGTACTTTTTGTTACAATAGAATCTTGGGCTGTAGTAGAAGTAAAATTTAAGACTATTGATAGAAAAAAAAGAGTTTTTAACATTCAGTAAAGGTATTGAAATATTTTTTGTGAGAAATTAGTCTTTCATAGGGGTATGATAGACCATAATTATTGAAACAATATGATCTGCGTCCATACTCCAAAAAGAATCATACGATTGCTTCAACATCCCAATGCATTTTTTTTCAATTTCAGAATAAAATTAGCAAAAACGACTAACTTCGTATCATGCAAGCACGCGAATTCTATACTTCCAATATTCAAAAAGGTAAAATCGAAATATCCCGCCTGAAAAAGGTTTTAATACAATTCTCCATGTTGAGATTAGCTATTTTTCTTGCAATTATTGGCCTCTCTTATTTATTTAGAAGCTCAATTGGTGCAGTCACACTAATCATTGCATCCGGAATTACGCTGTTTTTACTTTTCGTTTCGAAGTTTACAGATGCTAAAAATCAACGTGAATACTACAACCGTTATGTACGAATAAATGAAATTGAGCTGAGAGTATTACAAGGTGATATTGCTGGATTAAAAACAGGGAAACAATTCATTTTTGAGAATCACTATTACAATCAGGATATTGATTTATTTGATGAAGGCTCTCTTTTTCAGCACATTTGTCGCTCGGAGACAGTTAACGGAGAACGTATTCTTGCAAAGTGGCTTAACTCTAACAACATTCAAGATATTGAAAAGAAGCAGTCTGTTGTCCATGAATTGTCTAACAAAGCAGATTGGCGACAGCATTACCAAATTACAGCCTCATTAATTGACAAAAATGCTTCAATAAGCTCAAATCCTAACGCATTAAAAAAGGAACATTCTATTGATTGGATAAAAAAATACCACCCATTTGTTCCTACTATATTTCGTTTTGTACCATATGTTTTTTCAGCCCTTTCAATAGCCTGGATTACCATTTATTTCTTGGACTTACTCGCCGGTAAGTATCTTTTCTATTGGTTTTTATTAGGGTTAGCAATTACAGGGAAATATGTAAAGAAAATTACAGTATTATTTAATTCTGCAAGCCAAATGCAAGAAACATTTGGACAATACTCCAAGCTTTTAGAGGCCATTGAAAAAGAAAGTTTCACTTGTGACTCTCTCAAGAATCATCAAGAAAAAATTAAAACTGAAGGAGCGAACGCATCTGCCCTTTTAAGGAATTACACAAAAGCAATAGACCAGCTCGGACAACGGAATAATTTATTGTTGGCGTTCCCTTTTAATGGTTTTCTTTTGTGGGATCTTATGTCGGCCTATCGAGTAGAAAAATGGCTCGTTGATTTCAAAGAAACTGTTGAGTGCTGGTTTGAAGTTGTTGAGTTTTTTGATGCTGCAAATTCGATGGGTAATTATGCGTTCAACAATGCCGATTATATTTACCCTAAGCTCTCAATAAACACATCAACGCTTAAAGCCACTCAGCTAGGCCATCCTTTGCTTCTAAAGGATAAGGTAGTACCCAATGATATTGACATTAATACCGAAGAGTTTTTTATCATTACTGGAGCGAACATGGCTGGAAAAAGTACCTTTTTGCGCACTGTCGCTTTAAATATAGTCATGGCGAATTGCGGACTTCCCGTTTCGGCCAAAGAATTTTTTTATCGACCAATTAAATTAATTTCAAGTATGCGAACTTCTGATTCTTTACAGAATGATGAATCCTATTTCTTTTCGGAGTTGAAACGTCTGAAGTTTATTGTAGACAATATCAAGGCGGACGAATACTTGATTATCCTTGACGAAATTCTCAAAGGAACAAACAGTAAAGACAAAGCAGAGGGCTCAAAGAAATTTATTGAGAAACTTGTCAACTCTAAGTCAACTGGGATTATTGCAACACATGATTTGAGCTTGTGCGTATTATCTGATGAATTTACTGAAGTCAAAAATCATTACTTCGATGCCGAAATAATTGATGATGAACTTCATTTTGATTATCAATTTAAGGATGGAGTTTGTCAAAACATGAATGCTTCTTTTCTATTGAAGAAAATGGACATTGTTTAGGTCAAACTATTTTACAAAAAAAATGGAATCAACTCAAACAATCTAAATTTGAGGATTAAGCTCTTTAATTAAGGCTTCAAGTCCTCCTGAAGATGGCACTGGAGCATGAGCATCAACAACTTTAAAGTTTTTGTCAATCACGACATATCTTGGTATGAATTTAAGCTCCCAATCTTTAACTTGTGTTTCTTCGCCACGTGCCAAAAACATATTGTTTTCAAAACCTAAGTCGTTTGCCATTTCTATCCAACCAGGTTTCTCACACCAAACAGCAATACTTACAAAATTCACTTCCTTTCCGTATTTCTCTTCTAACGCTTTGAATGAAGGCATTTCTCTTTTACAAGGCCCACACCATGTTGCCCAAAAATCAATTACAATTGTTTTCCCCTTGTATTCTGATAAGTTAACACCATTTTCTTTCAAATCGATTCCTTTAATGTCAATCCCTTCAGTACCTGCCAAGATTTGCACCATTGCATTGAATTCACGCATTGAACTGATCTGAGCTTTTATTTGCACTTTTACATTCTCCAAATCAGAAATTTTCTTGTCTCCATACGCTTTAAAATCTGGAAGTTCATTTTGATAATCTTTAACTATGTCAGTAATACCTGCAAAAGAATTATCCATAAATGCATAAATTTTATTTGTATCGGCATCATCGTCAAAAGCAAAAATACCGTTCATTGCAACCTCATTCATTAAATTAAGGTTTTTTACTGCATTGTTCTTAGCTGCACCTTTTCCAGAATAAATAATTGTTTCATCGAACATCTTTGTGTTAAGTGCCATATAAACCTCATCACCTGGCGAAAGTATAAATGGACAAGATTCATTTCCATCACTAAATGATAATTCTGTAACACTTTTCAGTGTAAAATCCATATTGAACGAACCATCTGTGGTCAAAACTGCAGAATCCAGCACTTCCCTTTTGGCAGCTCTACCTTCTCCAACTGTTTGCGTAACAAAAACTTTGTCACCTGTAGGGTTTGTGATCTTCCCATTTAAAGTTGCTATGTCTTGGGCCATTAAAGTTGCAAATGAGCTGCTTAAAGCGATAATCGCTAATATATTTTTCATGTTTTAGTAATTAATGGATATAAACCCATTTGTAAGTTAAACTGATTCTTTCGCCCTAAATTACAACTATTAGAGCGGTTTAATAAAAAATTGTTATTCTGACATTATTTTTTTCTGACTACATACTAAAATACCATTTGATTTGGAGTTATTGTTAATCAACAATTTAACTATGCATGCACATTCATTTTAATTCATAAAACCCTCACAATCAATTCAAAAAATATGTTAAATTTTCGCTTTTACAAAATAAATTCAAATACTCCTCGTTAGATATAACAACAATACGAGTTGAAGAAAACACAAAAGTTGGCACACAATTTGAATGTAAATAATCAACTAAGTAGAAGTTAGTTTTCATAAGTAGTAGTAGTTTAGGTATTGAAAGGGAAGGACGCTAGTCTTTCCCTTTCATGTTTTATAGTGGAAAATTATTAATTCTATTAAATAACTAACAACTATGATGATTACATATCTATACATTGGATAGTTTGCTGTTGAATTTTACGTACTCATAATAATTAGAATAAATAGGGCCTTTCTATCTAAGTTTTACATTCTATTCGCGCCAAAGCACACCCAGTTCATTATTTTGCTGTATTTTTGCTCGTTGCTAGACTTGGCAGAATTTATACATCTATGAAGAACATTCGGAATTTTTGCATTATTGCACATATTGATCACGGAAAGAGCACCTTAGCGGATAGACTTTTGCAGACAACGGGGACTATTTCTGATCGAGAAATGCAAAACCAAGCTTTAGATGATATGGATATCGAAAGAGAAAGAGGTATCACTATTAAGAGCCATGCAATTCAAATGAATTACAACAAGGACGGCCAAGATTACGTTTTAAATCTAATTGACACTCCAGGTCACGTTGATTTTTCTTACGAGGTATCTCGATCAATTGCCGCTTGTGAAGGCGCATTATTGATTGTTGATGCATCTCAGGGAATTGAAGCACAAACAATTTCAAACTTATATTTAGCATTGGAGCATGATTTAGAAATCATTCCAATTTTGAACAAAATGGATTTGCCAGGTGCACAACCTGAAGAAGTAACTGATCAAATTGTTGAGTTGATCGGTTGCGATCCAAATGATATAATTCCAGCTTCTGGGAAGACTGGTTTAGGTGTCATGGAGATTCTTGAAGCAGTTATAAATCGTATCCCAGCTCCCCAAGGAGATGAAAACGCACCATTGCAAGCAATGATTTTTGATTCTGTCTTTAATTCTTTTAGGGGTATTATTGCCTACTTTAGAATAAAAAATGGGGTTTTAAGAAAAGGGGAGAAAATCACCTTCTTAAATACTGGGAAATCATATAACGCTGAAGAAGTTGGAATTCTGAAAATGGATTTACAACCAAGAAATGAAGTCAAAGCTGGTGATGTTGGTTATATAATTTCTGGAATTAAAAAAGCAGCCGAGGTAAAAGTTGGAGATACAATTACAACTCAAGAAAACCCAACTCAAGAGGCAATTAAAGGATTTGAAGACGTAAAACCAATGGTTTTTGCTGGAATTTACCCTGTTGATACGGATGATTATGAAGAGCTTCGTTATTCAATGGAAAAATTGCAGTTGAATGATTCATCTTTGGTTTTTGAGCCGGAATCATCAGCAGCTCTAGGGTTTGGTTTTAGATGTGGATTCTTAGGAATGCTGCACATGGAAATTATCCAAGAAAGACTGGAACGAGAATTTAACATGACCGTTATTACAACTGTTCCCAATGTTTCTTACAAGGCATACATGCGAAGGACTCCTGATGTTCCAAAAATTGTAAATAATCCTTCAGAGCTTCCAGACCCTTCAGGAATGGAAAAAATTGAAGAACCGTATATCAAAGCTCAGGTTATTACGAAGTCAGAGTATATAGGTCAAATAATGAATTTGTGCATTGAGAAAAGGGGCGATTTAACAAATCAAGTGTATTTAACACAAGACCGTGTCGAGCTTTCTTTCGAGATGCCAATGGGAGAAATTGTATTTGATTTTTACGACCGTTTGAAGACTGTCTCTAGAGGATATGCTTCATTTGATTATCATCCAATTGGATACAGAACGTCTGATCTTATTCGAATGGATTTGTTGTTGAATGCCGAAATGGTTGATGCCTTATCTGCATTGGTGCATAGAAGTAACGCTTATGAGTTAGGAAAGAAGATCTGTGTTAAATTGAAAGAATTAATTCCACGACAACAATTTGAGATTCCTATTCAAGCAGCGATTGGAGCGAAAGTTATCGCAAGAGAAACGATTAAAGCACTACGGAAAGATGTTACTGCGAAATGTTATGGTGGTGATATTTCTAGAAAACGTAAGTTATTAGAGAAGCAAAAGGCCGGGAAAAAGAGAATGCGTCAAGTAGGTCGTGTAGAGATTCCTCAAGAAGCCTTTTTAGCGGTACTGAAGTTGAATGATTAAAGTTCTCGAACTTTTATTCTGCTTGATAAGTATTTAAAGTTTACTACTTAACTCATTCTTTAAACCACTCCATTCAACAAGATGCATTTTAACTGTACCCACTGGTATTTTCGCCTTCACTAAAACAGGTATTTTATTTTTATCTGCTGTAATCCAGAACTGAACATCTTCCTCTGTTTCAAAATATCTGCCTGTTTGCACAACTGGTACAAACTTATGTACTTTAAATTTTCCTTTTCTAATTTTAATCACTTCATCACCCATATATTTTATCTCCAGATCAAAAACTTCATCGTCCATAAAACACTTGAATTTAAATTTTTTACCAGGTTTCATATTTGTGAAATCAAGTGTTCTTGCTTTGTAGAAAGAAGAAATCATATCTTGGATACCTAATGGTGTTTTAAAGTGCTTATCACCATTATAAACCTTATTCTCATTTTGCTTAAACGTATATTTCTGATTGATTTTGTATCCTCCTTCATTAACATCCCGCACAAAAATCCAAGGCATTATTGATTTTTGATCGATGTAACTTTGGTAAGTATCTCTCACTTTATAAAATGCGCTAAAAGCACCTAGAGTTTTTCCTGTGCCTACAACATGGAATAAAGAACGATTATTCCCTTTAATCGTGGTCGACTTCACTTCAAGTTTTGCTTCTCCAGCATCCACAAAACCGTAAGTAATTCTATACCTCAATTTTTCTCCTATTTGGAAAGCAGAATTAGAAACAGAAGGATAGCTAAACATATTAGAGCTTGTCATTCCAAAGAATAAACCAATTAGAGCGATGGCATAGATAAATTTTTTCATATTCCTGAGTTTAATATTAAACGGATTGAATACATTGGATATTGCAAAGGCTATGCCAGATTTTGATTTAGATCTAGAAAACAAAGAGATATCAGTCTTTTTCGCAAAATTCAATTGAATTTTGCGAAAAAAGTTCCTTGACAATACGCTAAACAGCAAAGAACATCAATCATGATATTCTTATATTACAACATTCACAATTCTACCTGGAACAACAATCACCTTCTTTGGAGAGTTGCCTTCCAACCATTTGATTGCAATGTCGTGAGCTAAAACTGCGGCTTCTACCTCTTTTGGATTCATTTCTGTAGGAAGTTCAATTTTGAATCTCATCTTACCATTAATAGAAACTGGGTAGTTAACATTGGCTTCGATCAAATGTCTTTCATCAAACCTTGGGAAAGATGCATAACTTAAACCTCCTGCTTCGTTCCCTAAAATCACCCACAATTCTTCACAGATATGAGGTGCATAAGAAGAAAGTAACACGATGAATTGTTCAAGAATTTCTTTATTGTTGCATTTTTGATCCGTTAGTTCATTCACACAAATCATAAATCCAGAAACGCCTGTATTGAAAGAATACCTTTCTAAATCATCCGTAATTTTCTTAATCGTTTTGTGCAGGGTTTTCAAAGAATCCTTCGTCGGTTCACTTTCATCTAAAGAAATATTGCCTTGTTCATCGTAGAATAATCGCCATAACTTTCTTAAGAAATTATGAACCCCATTGATTCCTTTGGTGTCCCACGGCTTACTTTGTTCTAGTGGCCCTAAAAACATCTCGTACATTCTAAGTGTATCTGCTCCAAATTGTTCAACTAACTCATCAGGCGTTTGCACATTGAATTTAGATTTAGACATTTTCTCTACTTCATGATCGCAAATGTATGTTCCGTCCTCCTCAAAAATAAACTCCGCATTTTTGTATTCTTCTCTCCAATTTTTGAAAGCTTTAACATCTAGCACATCATTCTCTACCATAGAGATATCAACATGAATGGCAATTGTCTCATACGTTTCTTTTTTACTCGAAGTAACGTATTTATTTGAATCTTTTATTCTGTAAACAAAACTACTTCTTCCCAAAATCATCCCCTGATTAATCATTTTTTCAAATGGTTCATCAAAAGGAATAAATCCCATATCATAGAGGAATTTTGTCCAAAAACGAGAATACAATAAATGTCCCGTTGCATGCTCAGAACCACCGATGTATAAATCAACATTCTTCCAATAATTGACCTTCTCTTTGCTCACGAATTCATTTTCATTCTTCGGATCCATATAGCGTAAAAAATACCACGAACTTCCAGCCCAACCTGGCATAGTGTTGTATTCCATTCTATCGCCTTCGAAATGATTCCACGCATCCTTATTCGCTCTTGCTAAGGGTGGCTCTCCATCTTCAGTTGGCAGGTATTTATCTACATCTGGCAAAGTTATTGGCAGTTTTTCGTCTGAAACTACATATGGTGTTTCACCTTTATAGTAAACAGGGAAAGGCTCTCCCCAATATCGTTGACGACTAAAAACAGCATCTCGCAATCGATAATTCGTTTCTCCTTTTCCAATTCCACGATGTTGAATTTCATAAATCGCTAATTTTAACGCTTTTTTAATCTTCAAATCATTCAAGAAATCAGAATTCGTAATTACTCCATCTTTCTCGGTATAAGCAATCTGCGAAACATCAATATCTTTAAAAATATTCTTGATTTCTATATCAAAATGTTTTGCGAAATCCCAATCTCGTTGATCACCACAGGGAACTGCCATAACCGCTCCAGTACCATAAGTTGCAAGCACATAATCGCCAATCCAAATTGGAATTTTTTCACCAGAAAAAGGGTGAATCGCATAAGCTCCAGTAAAATGACCAGAAATATTTTTTACATCCGCTTGTCGATCTCTTTCGGACTTCAACCCTGCTTCTTTTTTGTAGTTTTCAATTCCATCTTTGTACTCTGAAGTCGTTATAGAATCTACAAATGGATGTTCTGGTGCTAAAACCATAAATGAAACACCAAAAATTGTATCAGGTCGCGTTGTGAAAACCTCTATTGATCGCCCATCTTCGATAGTTGGAAGTGTTCCTGCGATTTCAAACCTGACCGATGCTCCTACTGATTTACCTATCCAATTTCGCTGTTGATCTTTAATCGAATCTGTCCAGTCAATATTATCTAATCCAGTCAAAAGTCTTTCAGCATATGCCTTAATTCGCATTGACCATTGGCGCATAAGTTTCTGTTGCACTGGATGGCCTCCTCGCTCCGAAACACCACCCACAATTTCGTCATTCGCAAGAACCGTTCCTAAAGCAGGGCACCAATTCACCCAAGAATCTGCCAAATATGCTAGCCGATACGCTTGTAAAATGATGTTCTTTTTACCCTCCGTATATGTATTCCATTCTTCAGAAGTAAAAGCTTCTTCATAATCTGAACAAGCATTTACGGTAGTATTTCCGTTGTTTTCAAATTCTTCAATAAGCGTGTTTATTGATTCCGCCTTATTCGTTGTATTGTCATAGTAAGCATTAAATAGTTGCTTAAATATCCATTGTGTCCATTTGTAATACTCTGGAGATGATGTCTGAACTTCTCTATCCCAATCAAAAGAAAAACCAATTTTATCCAATTGATCTCGGTAGCGTTTAATGTTCTCTTTGGTTGTAACTCTAGGATGCTGTCCTGTCTGTATCGCATACTGTTCAGCAGGAAGCCCAAAAGAATCATAACCCATTGGGTGAAGAACATTAAACCCTTTCAATCGCTTGTATCTTGCGTAAATATCCGATGCAATATAACCTAGAGGGTGCCCAACATGCAGACCTGCTCCAGAAGGATATGGAAACATATCTAAGACATAAAATTTTGGTTTTTCTGAAAAATCTTCAGCAAGAAAAGTTTTGTTTTCTGCCCAAAAATTTCGCCATTTAACCTCTATTTCTCTATGATTGTATTCCATCTTATAACACTTTATGATGAGCAAAGATAGGGAATTGAAAAGAGTAATTACACCTCTAATTCGCAAAAGAAATCAACAACTAAAAAATTCAAGCCTTCCTGGTGTTGCTAGAGTTCAATTAAATGTTATTTTTACTTACATGAGTAGGAAAAGCTTCTTTAAATTATGTTTAACTACATTACTTTTAGTAGGGTTGAATGGAGTTTGTTATGCCCAGAAATCTAAAAAAGAACGCCAGTTAATTCAATCAATTAGCGCCGAAGCAAGCCAAAAGAAAAAATTTAATCGAATCATGGCTTTGGGGCAATATTACAAGGAGTATAACATTGCTCGCGCTGATTCCATTCGTCATGTTATTGTAAGAAAAAGTCGTCAATTCAGCGATAGCATTCGTTTTAATGCGCTTTTGTACAATGCAGAAGTCGCAAATTTATTGGGAAATCAAGACGAATATTTCAGTACCATTCTCGCCTGTCAGCCGTTTTTAAATAAACTAAATTCCGATGAAATTCAATATGAACTTTATCATCACTTAGGGCATTATCACACCAATATGCAGGAGTATGAAACAGCCATGTTCTATTTTAACAGTTGTATTAGGATTGCTGAAAAAGAACGAAATAAAATTAAACTTTCTCAATCTTATGCCTTCGTTTCGATTAACTTCATGACTTCTAACGATAAGGATTCCGCTTTTTTTTACATTAAAGAATCGATTGCATTTGCAAGGAAATCGAAGGATAAAATGGCTTTAGCTAAAGCCTTCAATGCTCAATCAAGAATTTATGCTTTCTTCGGACAATTAGAATTAAGTGTTGCCAAGAATTTAATCTCCTTACAACTGGCTGAAGAAGGAAACAACACTTTGCTATTAGCAACCTACACAAGAGAAATTGGTACAGATCAACAGTTAATTTTGAATTTAACCGACGCTGAGTACTATTATAAGAGGTCGATAAAATACGCGCGTCAAATTTACGATAATAGACAGACTGCCTTGGCATTGACGAGTTTAGCCTCTGTTCAATTGGATTGTGGGTATTTCCTCAAATCCATTGAAAACGCAGAAAAATCTATCTCCTTGCTGACCAAATTAAATGATTTAAATGGCCTTGGAGAAACGAACAATATCCTTGGGATGGTTTACAAACGACAAAATAAATACAGTCAGGCTATCAATAGCTTCAATACAGCCTTGGTCTATTATGAATCAAGTAGGAATAAGGAGAAAATTGCTGGAGTTTATCACAATGTGGGAACAGTATTAAAAAGGCAAAAAAAATACTCTAATGCGCTGAAATTTCTTAATCGATCGATTGAAATTAGAGAACAATTTGGTGCGAAAAATCAAATTTACTTCACCTATCGAGTCATTGCCGATGTTTACAAAGAAATTGACAACCCAAGAAAATCGTTGGAGTATTTGGAGTTATACCTCAATTACGCTGACAGTAATACCATTCTTCAGTCAGCAACTAAAATCGCCGAATTGAGTGAGTCCTATCGGTCAAGACAGCGAGAGCGCTTAATTACTTCTCAAGCCGACTCTCTTCAACGCCAGCAACAAGAACGAATTTTGACTTCCACCAAGTTAGAAAATAGTCAACTAAGAAATAGTTCACAGATGTATTTTATTATTGCATTCATCATTATTATCTTATTGGCTGGAATCATTATTTTCTATCGTTGGAATCAAACAAAAATTAAGCAGCAACAATTCGAAGCAGAAATGTCGCAAACTCTACTTCGTACACAAATGAACCCGCACTTTGTATTCAACGCAATGTCTGTAATTCAGAGTTATATCTTTGAGAATGACACCGTCAATTCTTCTAAATTTTTAGTGAATTTCTCTCGATTAATGCGTTTAATACTAGAAAATTCTCCCAAAACTGAGATTCCTATAGAAACAGAAATTGAAATATTAGAGAAATACTTAGGAATGCAGAAATTGAGATTTCAAGACCGTTTTGAATTCAAAATAACGGCGGAAAAAGGATTATACAATGAACAAGCTTTAATTCCTCCAATGATTACACAACCTTTTATTGAGAATGCGATTGAACATGGCCAACTTAACACTATAGAAAATGGTTTCATTCACGTTTTTTTTAAAAAAATTGATGACATGTTAATAATCTCGATAATTGACAATGGTGTCGGAAGAAAGGTCTCCGCGAAAAACAAGAAAAGTTCTGCCCATAAGAGTATGGCTATTGATATCACAAGCCAACGAATAGAACACTTAAATAAAAAGCACAATACTAACGGAGCTCTCTCCGTTGAGGATTATAATAAATCCTTGCAAAATGGCACAAAAGTATTAATTTCGTTACCTTACGTCAGTGAGAATAACCATCCAATTTAAACCAACATGAAAAAAGTACTGATAATAGACGATGAAAATAGAACCCGAGAATTAATCGCTAAAATGATTGATTCTTTTAAGTTGGATGTTGAAACTATACCAGCTGGTGAAAACGTTCAATCAGGAATTGCAGCAATAAAAAAGCATCAACCGGACATTGTGTTCCTTGATATTCAAATGCCTGATGGCACTGGGTTTGATGTCTTGGCAGGAATACCAAATAAGAATTTTGAAGTTGTTTTCATTACAGCACATGAAGAATTCGCTATTAAAGCAATAAAATTTAGTGCGCTTGATTATCTGCTGAAACCTGTTGACTTATCAGAGTTAAAATCGGCTTTAGAGAAAGCAATTGAAGCTGTTACAGAAGTTAATACTCCTCCTCAATTTGAAGCTTTACAAAGTAACATCCAATCAAATGAAAGCAGGAGACTCGTTTTAAAAACACAAGAAAGTGTGCATGTCGTAGATTTGGAGCAAATCATTCGTTGTGAAGCTGACAGGAACTACACTTCCTTTTTCTTACTCGATAATAAGAAGATCTTAGTTTCAAAAACATTGAAGGAATATGAAATACTTTTATCTGCACACAATTTTCTTCGAGTGCAACAATCGCATCTCATTAACATCAAGTACATTGATCGTTATGACAAAAAAAATGGTGGGGCTGTCGTTATGAAAGATGGTTCTGAAGTTCCATTATCTCCAGCGAAACGTGATGTCTTTTTTAAAAGATTGGAAAACCTATAATCACAAAAATAAATAGTAACTGTCTAATATTCATTGAATAGCACTCGATATTCATTTACCAATAACTTATCAATTTAATTTACATATATTAGTAACAAGAAATAAAGATAAAATCAGGAATTTTTCTTACGGTTCGCTTTGAAATATTGAAGAACAATATACTGCTTGGAGAGGCAGTTTCATTTTCTAGTTTGATTAAAGAGTATAACAGTTCTTAATTACTTCAATATTAAAGTTGTGTTTTGCACAAATCTTGAGAGAATTCCTGATTCTTATTACTATTTAAGTTTGTTGTATTACTACTACAATTAAATTAACTTACTATTACCAAAAGGGCTGAATAAAATTCAGTCCTTTTGTATTTTATAAAGTATTGGTCGACTGGGAGTAGCGTCATTTTCAAAGGGTGCTGTTTGAATGTTTAATAAATAAATTCCATCCTCTATCTTATCCTCGACAAAAATCATTTCCGTTATTGTTCTTTCAAAATTTGGGTTTTCTGGAACTTCCCAAAAAGCATGATGAAAAACTAAAGCCCCGTTGTCGTTTTCTCTATCAACCGAAGGTAGATCTATCAATAAGTGCTTAATCCCTTTCGTAATTATTAAATCAACACATTTCAAGTCAAAATAGGGCGGGTTCTTTGCAGAGTATTTCTTTGATTTTTTATTTTTAAAGTTCGGTAATGTTCGGATTATCAAGGCTTCAACTCCAACTCCAATTCCTATATCTTCAATCTGCTTCGCAAGAATAACTTCATCATTATCTTCATTTCCCATTAGGGTAGGAGAAACAGTCATCAATTGTGCCTTAAAAAAATATTCTTTTAACGTTTGGTTAATTGAATAAACTTCCTCTGTGATATGACCTAAACATTCTGTATGCGTGCCGTGTCCATGCGGGTTAAAGAAAATGTTTCTGAAATTAACATTCCCTCCCTTTTTCACCGAACCTGTATATTGTTCCGTCATAACTGGAGAGAATACAGGTTTATCGACGTACCAAGCTCGCGGATTATCTTCTGTATCACTCAATGGGATAGATAAATCAAACGCTTCGTTTGTTTCAATAAACTCATCTTTATTTATATGCAATTTCATAGGAGAACAATATACAAGAAAATTACGCGATGTAACTGAAAACAATTTAATTACAATTCTTTCACTAGAAACATCTTCTTAAATTCCCCTTTTCCATTTGATTTTGTTTTCTTTAACACATGATATCAACAGAAATTGAAGCAATAATTTTCGATTACGGCGGCGTACTTATTAATATCGACTATCAAGCAACAGTCGATGAATTCAAAAAAATCGGAATCTACGATTTCGATGCAATGTATTCTCAGGCAGAACAAAGTAATTTGTTTAATCAAATAGAAACAGGTCAAATCACACCAGACCAATTCGTTCAACAATTACTGTGCTTACTGCCAAAAGGGACAAAACCTGGGCAAGTTATAAAAGCTTGGAACGCGATAATAAAAGATGTTCCAAAAAAGTCCATCAAACTTTTAAAAGTGCTAAAACAAAAAGGATATAAAATTTATTTATTAAGTAATACGAATGCCTTGCATATTGAAGTTGCTAATGTTGAGTGGAATAAGGTTTCAGTGCTGAAGATTGAGGAAATAATGGACGCTGTGTACTATTCTCATATTGTAGGTTTAAGAAAGCCCGACGAGTCGATTTTTGAATTTGTGTGTGCCAAGCATAATCTCAATGTTTCGAAGACTTTATTTATTGACGACTCTATTCAACACATTGAAGGAGCAAAAAAAATTGGGTTACAAACCTATCATCTAAAAAATAAAGAAGATATTCAAGATCTTTTCTCCTGACATAACTCAATAAGAATACCCTCTGTTGACTTAGGATGTAAAAACGCAATACGTTTATTGTCAGCTCCTGGTTTGGCTTCTTGATGAATTAAGTTGAAGCCTTCTTTTTTCAAGCGAATTAATTCCGCATCAATATCATCAACATCAAAAGCAATATGGTGAAATCCTTTTTTCCCCGCTTCTAAAAACTTTGCAATTGGCGAATTCGGATCGGTCGCTTCTAACAATTCTATCTTTGAATCGCCTATCTGCAAGAATGCTGTTTTAACATTTTCTGACTCTACTATCTCTTGTTTATAGCAATTCGTTCCTAGTAGTGTTTCAAACACCTTTAAGGAAGCTTCGATATTCTGCACAGCTATACCAACGTGTTCAATTTTATTGATCATAAGATGATTTGCTATTCTTTGGTTTACGACTAATTCTTGATGAATTTTTCGTTTACATTGTCAAAGTTAATGTAATATACTCCGCGAATTAAATTAGTGCAATTCACTGATTTTCCAATGCCTTTTTTAACAATATTACCATAGGCATCAAAAATTTCATACCGTGTAGAGACAAGTTCTTCATCAGCAATAAAATTAATTTCTTTTCTCACTTTTGTTGGTGTCTTAGATACAACGGGAGTAGCAGATTTAAACTTTACCTCCTTAGAAGGTCTTTTCTTTCCTGAATGATCCTCTTGTATAACTCTCACTGTGTTCTCACCTGAATGCGGCGTAACATCAAACTCATATGTACTGTCTTTTCCGCTGCCATTTCCTTGAACCTCTCCAATAGTTACCCACTTATTCCAACGGTATTGTTCAATAATAAATGGAAGTCTACCTTCTTCAGCAGTTGTTTCCCAAATAAGTTTACCATTAGGTGAAACATTAATTGAAATAATACTGAATGTCGATCTTGGCAACAATACTTCTGGGTTCAATATTTTTGGTTTACATCCATCATTGTGCTCAATTACAATGAATACAGGTTCTCCAATACCAATATTTAATAAGGAGAAATCTATTTCAAAAGCTCCCGTACTCGTTCCACCAGGCATAATATCACCATTCACTGTCACTTTTGTGGCGCAATATCCAAACCCTTCATCATCCATCGGGTTCTGAACGTAAAGATTCTTCCCTTGATAAGTTCCCTCCACTGATAGTGCTCCAAAAGCAATTATACTAATGGAGAAGAAGAAAACAGTTAAAATAATATTTTTCATTTACTAGCTTAGATTGTTTAAAAGAAAGGCTTCTTCAAGGTTCCTTCAATGGACAAATATAATAGGAATTTAGTTGGATTCCTTGTATTACTCGAAAAAAATAATCTTGGTGCTAACATCTAATAATTAGCCCTTTGCCAAAAGAATCACAAATGAACGACTTAATTCTATTCTAATCTATATCTATCCCTAAAACATAAGAAAAAGAAACAGGGAGATGGTCAGAAAATCGAGTTCTAAATGAATTATGTTCGTAGATTTCATATGGGAAGACCCTTTCTGGAGCTATATCTTTCAATGATTTCATCAAATCGACAACTTTAAACGAGCTTACAATAATTTCATCTTTAGAATTCTCATTATAAAAAACATGATCATATGGTTTTCCTTTTTTAGGGTCCTCATACAGTTTTGTGTTCGTACTAGCGCATTTTCGATTTAAACTGTAAATAGAATCAGATTCAAATCCAATGAATTCTTCTTTTTTATAGATGTTACAGTCTCCAAGTAAAATAAAATCTTTGTTGTTTTCTTTCTGTTTCCTTTCCCAAGCGAAAAGCGAATTCAATTCATCAGACCTGCGTACTCTGTTTGCGACTGAATTCCCTGGTTTTAAGTGCAATGAAATCAAAGAAAATGTACTGCTACCACTGATAGATTTAAAAGGCATGCAGAAAGGCACGCGCTCGAAAAGGCTGCTAGCTAGTAATGTTGTGTCAAGAAAACCATAATAACGAGCACTATCTGGTATAATTATTTCACTTCTGTAGAAAGTAATCCACCATTCCGAAGCACTTGAATTTGTATGATTCTTTGTAGGTCCTGTGTCTTCGGAAGAAAGCCAATATGAAAAGCCTTGTTTCTCCATTTCTATAACAAAATCCGCACTTTCTTTATCGGCTTTAAACTTTGTGCTATCGCTTGGAAATATTCCATTAATTGGAGGTGCGACCATTTCTTGCACCACAACAATATCGTAAGGAGACAAGATTTTTGCAAGTGAATAGTTGTCTCTTGATTTAAAATGTCCTAAAAACTGAATGTTGAATGAGCATATTTCTATAGTGTCAATTTGAGTTTGAGCACACGTAGAAAATGCCATTGAGAAGCTTAGAAAAAGAAATAAACACTTTCTCTTCATTTTTTTTTGGTTGTCCATTCGTTTAGGTAATTCAAAATTTATTATAGAGTAAGATACGAAAGATTTCTTTTTGAATTAGGCGATAAAGAGTTTTATTGACGCGAGTAACAACACGAATGCAAGAACATATCTCAGCCGCTCATTATTTATTCTCTTACTGCCAACAAAGCCACCAAAATAGGCGCCAACTATTACTACTCCAACATAAAGCCAACTATTTAGACTAATTACGGTGCCACTAATTAATTGGCCTCCTAATCCAGACGCGGAGTTAACCCAAATGAACAAAGCCGAAACAGCCGCCGCTTCTTTCATTTTACCCCATCCCATGAGCAGAATGACTGGACTTAAAATAATCCCTCCGCCTATGCCGATCAAACCAGAAAAAAAGCCGATTCCAGCACCAACAATGAAGCCTTCCTTCCATTTTATTTTTCGAATGACCATCGATTCTTTTCCTAAAATGTTTAGCATTCTGGCAATAGCAAACAGTAACAATACACCCAGAATTACCTTGTAAATCTTTGTGTCAACTTCCAAAGTTCCACCATAAAAAGACAATGGAATAGAGCCAATCGCAAATACCAAAAATAATTTCCAGTTAAAATGTCCAGCTCTCCAGAAGTGAAAAAAAGCAATTGCAGCTACAAATAAATTTAGCAACAGAGCCGTTGGTTTCATCTCGTCAGGTGCAAATGAGAATAGTGCCATCAATGCCAAATAACCGCTTGCTCCACCGTGACCTATGGTAGCATATAAAAATGCTATAATTGGTAGAATGATTAGAAATAATATATTGATCTCCACAAGACAATGATAGTTAAACTTTTGAACAAAACTAAGATGTCCAATTCAATAATTAAGGAAATAAAAAAACGTTTATACCTTATGGCATAAACGTTTTCATTCTCTTTTAAATTATTAATGTCTAGCCGTTCAATGCTTCTGCTCCACCAACAATTTCTAATATTTCATTTGTAATTGCAGCTTGACGTGCTTTGTTATATGACAACGTTAATTCGTTTTTCATATCGTTTGCATTGTCCGTTGCTTTATGCATCGCTGTCATTCTAGCTCCATGTTCCGATGCCTGAGAATCAAGCAGTCCTTTAAACAATTGCACTTTCAATGATTTTGGAATTAAATCTTCAACAATTTCAGATTTTCCTGGTTCAAAAATATAATCTCCTCCAGAATTATTTCCTTCCTCTATCACTGGGATAATTGGTAAGAAATCTTCTGTCATCACATTTTGACTTGCAGCATTAATAAATTGGTTATACACAACAATAACCTTGTCGAAGGTTTTGTCTTGGAACAGCTCCATTATGTTTTGTCCAATTATCGCTACATTATCAAATGTTAAATCATTAAATATATCTTCAACAGCAGCTAAATCATCGTTAATATAATAGTTGTCTGTTTTTTTGTACACATCCTTTATCTTCTTTCCAAGACAAAGTACCTTTACATTAGAATCAGCAAAATCATCATTAACTAAACCCTTAACTCGCTTGATGATATTGTTGTTGAAACCAAGGAAATGCATTTGCCTCTTTTTGAGCCAGTTCATATCCTCATGCGTTCAAAGGATGTATTGCATGACTATGCCGTCGCCCAGTTCCGCGTACGACTCGGTGCACTTGGTGACGATGAGGCCGAGCCCCTGCTGGTAGAACTCGGCAGCGGCGGGTACGTTACGCTGGAGGAGTAGTACGTTTCGCAATATCGCGGACATGTACCGCGATACGTACCGCGTGTTGAGATGTGGGCGCTTGTTGCAGGGCGATGAAGCGATGTCATCTGGCAGTTTGACGCTGGCTCGTGGCTCGTAGAAGCGCGGCCGGTTACAGTATCCATTTCGTAACCACCTTTGACGCTCTCGACCACAACGCCGGGCGCGACAGTGGATATCATGACGCTCCATCGCGCCCTCTTCCTCACTCTCGTGCTAGCCTTCGCGGCCACTGCGAGCGCGGGTCGTTCGGTACGCTCGATCCCTCCCTCCTCCCGGGGCACTCCCCCAACCACCGACGGCACCACATCCATCGTGAATTATATCTTCCGTCTCTCGTCAACCACTCACCCACCTCCCCTCTCCACCCCTTCCCCAGGCACCCGTGGAGGAGATGGACCCGGCCGATATCCAGGCGGATATCACCCCGCTCCCGTCCCTCGCGGCGGGCGTGGATGCCCGCGTCCGAACGTTCTCGGTCGGCCTCGACCCCAACCTCGAGCAGACCGCGGCCGAGTGGTTCGAGTCACTCGGGTATCGCACCCTCACCGGCGACGTCAAGTACACGAAAGGGTACTGGGGCGGGACCAAGGCGGAGGCGGACCCGCGGCTGGGCGCCTCGTTCTGCGCCGGTGCCGCGGACCTGGCCCCGGTGGAAGATTACGACTTTGCCAACTGGC